>FWPV01004184.1_pt1 | contig 31254 bp, 30 predicted proteins | sample 2228371 | NCBI WGS metagenome assembly FWPV01 (sample SAMEA103939776, study PRJEB20133) | metagenome | reverse complement strand
AATTTACTTTTATACCCTCGTTTAAAAGTCTTTCTTCTTTTACAAGAGGACCTATATAAATTTCATTTTTTTCTCTTATAACATATTTTGAAGAAAAAAAAACAGTAGGATGGGCAAACAATTCAAAATTTTTATTTATCCCTAACAATTCACCCATTCCTCCAGTATGGTCATAATGTCCATGAGATAAAATAACTTTATTAACTTTTCCCAAATTCTTTCCCATAAGTCTTGAATTAAGAATAAAAATATTTGTTTGCCCTGTATCAAATAAAATTTTATCTTCTCCCGACTCTATAAGCATACTCAAACCATGTTCACCTAACTGTAATTTGCTTGTGGTTACAGTATTATCACACAGGGTGGTTATCTTAAACTCCATTCAATTTCCTCCCAAATATTTTTTATTTCCATTGCTACATTATTTTCAGTATATTCTACAACAGGTTTACCACTAACTTGGGCTTTTGTAACAACAGGGTCAAATGGAACTTTCCCTATTAGTTTAATATCATTTTTATCACAATATAATTTTATCTCTTCTGTTTTTTCAACATTCAAATTGTATTTATTCACACAAACAAAACTTCTTATTTTAAAATGTTTTGTAACTCCAACTATTCTTTCCATATCGTGAATTGCTGAAACCGTAGGTTCAGTAACAATTAAAGCCAAGTCTATTCCTCCAATAGAAGCAATAACAGGGCATCCAATTCCTGGAGGTCCATCTATAATTATATAATCAAGATTTCCTTTTTCTGCAATCGAGTGAGCTTGCTTTCGCACTTGAGATACTAATTTACCAGAATTTTCTTTGGCAACTTCTAACTTTGCATGAACAAATTTACCGTATTTTGTATTTGATACAAACCAGTAGCCTGTTAAACTTTCTTTTAATGTAATCGCTTTTTTTGGACAGATATGGACACAAACACCACAGCCTTCGCAAGAAACACTATCAACTAAAAATTTGTAATTTACGGTCGATGGAGCATAACTTTTATCCTGAAAGCTATCTGTTGTGTTCTTTTTTCTACGAATTGCATCAAATCTACAAACTTTCACGCATTCTCCACATCCATTACACAAACTTTCATCAATTTTTGCTAACTTTGAACCATAAAACTCTTGTTTCCTTATGATTTCTGGTTGTAATATTAAATGTAAATCAGCTGCATCCACATCACAATCACATACAACCTTATTTTTAGCCAGTGCTGCAAATGATGCAGTTATAGATGTCTTTCCTGTGCCACCCTTACCGGAAATAATAGTTATTTGTTTCATATTTAATTTATTCTTTTTTTTCAATTTTATTAATTAACTCATTTATTTTCTCCTTTGCAATTTTCTTCGCATTTATACCATCAGTTGAGAGAATTTCAACCAAAGCCTTTAATTCTTTTAACAAATCATTTTTACTCAAAATTTCCCTCCTAAATAGTTTTAGTTGTTATAACTTTCTCACACAATTCAACGAATTTTTCTTTATACTCTACTAATTCATCAATTATAAGCTTACCCTTCGAATATGCAGTTGCTATTTTTTGGTCAAATGGCAATCTCAACAATATATCAATACTGTTTAGTGAACAATATTTTTCAACTCCTCCATTGCCTATATCACACTGATTTAAAACAACACCAAAAGGAATCTTCAAATGTTGCAACAATTCAACCGCAAGTTTTAAATCATTTAAACCAAAAGGAGTTGGTTCAGTTACCAATATGCAAAAATCACTACCTTTGACTGCTGATACAACTGGGCAAGAAGTTCCTGGAGAACAATCAATTATGTTGATTTTGTCTTTATCAATTGCCTTTTTAACTTCTCGGATTACTGGGACAGCCATTGGTTCACCTACATTTAATTTCCCCGAAATAAAACTGAGGCTATTGTGTGAACCTATTTCCAGAATTCCGACTTTCTTTTCAATTTCAGTGATGGCATTATTAGGACAAAAAATTGCACATCCTCCACAGCTATGACAAAGTTCAGGAAATATCATAATCGTATTTTTTAAATTTACGATAGCATTAAACTCACATATTTCAGAACATTTACCACAATAAGTACATTTATCCTCATTAACAAAAGGAATAAGCGAAAAAACATCAGTAACAACATCAATTTTAGATTTTAAAAAAATGTGACAATTAGGTTCTTCTACATCACAATCAAGAAGCTGAACAGAATACTTTTCACTTAAAGAGACAGCTAAATTTACAGCAATTGTCGTCTTACCCGTTCCACCTTTCCCGGAGGCAATCGAAATAATCAACTTTTTACTCCTTATTTATGTAATCTAACTTACACTCAATCCTTACTAAAGCAAAAATAAATATGAGAAGTTTACTTCTCCACTCTAAAATGAGTTTTCACAGTAGGAGAATTTATACTTTTCAATTTACCCTCTTTTAAATCAGAAATTGCAGATTTTACTGACCCTTTACAAATATAAACCTTTATATTTGCCTTGTTTAACAAATCCATTGCATTTGGACCAACATTACTTGCTAAAAGCGCTTCAACATTTTTATCAGTTACTATTTTTACAGCTTGAATACCAGCGCCACCAGAAGCATTTTTGGCTGTGTTTTCTATTGTTTCAAAAGTTAATGTCTCAGAATCAACAATTAAAAAATATTCACATCTCCCGAAAGTTTCATCGATAAATGAATCCAAATCATTACCTTTTGTACAAACCGCTATCCTCATAATTACCCCCCTCATTATAAAAGTCGAAGCAACTTTTATTTAATCAGAGTGAAAATACTGACAATTTTTTATTTTTTCCTTCTTAACCTTGTTGCACAATTTGGACATATAAGTTGAAAGCATGGCACACCTGCACAGTGCTCAATTGTATATCCACAACAAGGACAAATACAAATTCCCTTAGGGCCTAATCCCCATCCTCCCATCCTCTCAAATCTATCACCCTTTTTATCTCTATTTTTTATCTCAATTTCTGATGGAACTTGCCTTTTCTCAAGCATCTTTTATAACTCCTTTACTTTTTTTCTCTGTTTTTCCGCTCTATTTCATTCAATCTGACCATGACTTGCTCAAGCTGTTGTTTTAAAATATTAGCCTGCAGTTTTAGCATTTGAATTTCTTGTTCTTTTGAAATGTCCTGTTGATACATCTGCTGGTTAGATTGAGAAAATGCTGACACACTTATTCCTCTTCGTCTCGCCCCTATCCCCCTTCCTCTACCCATGCCCATTCCCAGTCCTAAGCCAACCCCTAAAGGCATTCCTGCTCCTTGAGCTACTCCAGCATGCATTGAAACATTTGGTGAATTTGCATAAGAAGATAATTTCCCCTCTTTGAACTTATTAACTGCATCAATAACCTTTCCTGAAACACCGATTATAATTTTAATTCCAGCAGCAGTAAGAACTTGAAAAGCATTAGGACCACAATTGCCTGTAATTACAACTTCAACTCCTTTATTTGCAATCATTTGGCCAGTCTGTATACCCGCACCTCCCATTGCCATAGCATAACTGTTGGGTATTGCTTCATATTCCATACTCTCGCTATCAACTATCAAAAAATATGCACATCTGCCAAAACGAGGGTCAATTTCTGAGTTAATATCTTTACCCTGGGATGAAATAGCTAATTTCATGTTTCCCTCCCTATTTATTTTCTAAATCTTTTATTCTGGCATTTATCTGTTCGATCTGCTTACTCAAAATATCTGCTTGTAATTTTAACATCCTAACCTCATCCTGAGGTTCCATCATTGGCATCACTGGAGGTATCCCAAAAAAAGGGAAAGAAACATTCCCTGATTGCATGGAATCCCAAAAAGCTTGAGCTTGCGGGGTTGGCCATTGACCAGTCACCAAATATGACGCGCATGGCCCCAACCCATTTGGGCTCCTACCTACCCACCCCGGTGAAAAACCAAATCGCATCCAGCCAGGTAAACCTGTCACGTTGAACATCCACCTATTTCTCATTATTTTCACCTCCTATAAACAATTTAGACTCATGTTCTTTGTATCCCATGAGTAAAATTAAAATTCACTGCTAAAACTTTACTTATAACCTTCAATTTATCATTAAGTTATTATTACCACCCATATGGATAAATCGGATAACTTTGAAAAGCCCCATAGTATGGGATGGGATAACCATATCCTGAAAAACCATATAATCCAGCTCCCAAAATCTTAAGCCCCCTACCAATTCCTAAACCTCTTCCAAATCCTCTACCGAAGCCAATACCTCTTCCCAAAAATCTTCCTCCAATTGCTGGAAAAACTACATATCCCATATTTCTATAATAGTTATAAGGATTACACCAACCTCTTCCCCCACCTGTCATTGGGCCCATTCCCCTTGGTCCTGTTCCATCAAATCCTGGCATATTAATCACCTCCCAAAATTAAAGTTATTTTTTGCTTTATCTATTTTAAGTGCAATTATTATGCCAGAACTCAAACAATAATTTATAATTTATTGAAATCATGCTTAAATTAAGGGGAAATAAAAACAAGGGAAGAAGAAATTTGCTTACTAAATTATAGAACACCAATGTTGCAACATTGCAACTTGCGGGAGAAAAATATATGTTTATTTTTTATAAACGCTGGAATTTAAGGCAAAGAAGTCTGTTGCAATTATGCAACAAGTTTAATTTTAAGCTTCTTTATTTTTCTATAAAGAGTTGTCCTATCAATCTTTAAAGCCTTTGCTGTTTTACAGATACTAAAATTATTTTCCTGGAGCGCTTTTGAAATTACTTCTTTTTCAGCTTCTTCAAAAGGACTTTTTGAAAACATTACCCTCTCAAAATTAACTTTTTTATATTTTCTTATATCATCTGGTAGATGTTCTTTTGATATTATCTGTTCTCTACAATGTATAAAAGCATGTTCTATAGCATTTTCAAGTTCTCTAACATTTCCTGGCCAGGGGTAATCTATAAGTAAATCCATGGTTTCATCAGAAACTTTTCTAATATTTTTATCAAATTTACAATTAAACTTGTTAATAAAATGCTCAACAAGTAATGGAATATCATCATTTCTCTCTCTCAATGGAGGCAAATTTATTGAAACCACATTCAATCGATAATACAAATCTTCTCTAAAATTGCCTATTTTCACTTCATCCTTTAAATTTTTATTTGATGCGGCAATTATTCTCACATCAATCTTTTTTGACTTTGAAGAACCAACAGGTTCAAATTCTCCTGTCTCAATAATTCTCAGTAACTTTAACTGCACATTATGACTTGCTTCTGCTATTTCATCAAGAAACAATGTTCCTTTATTTGCAGTTTCAAATCTTCCAATTCTATCCGTTTTTGCATCTGTAAAAGCTCCCTTGACATGACCAAATAATTCTGATTCAAGTAAATTCTCAGGTAAAGCACCACAATTTATAGCAACAAAAGGTTTATCTTTTCTTTCAGAATTATGATGAATAGCTTTTGCAACCATTTCCTTCCCTGTGCCAGTCTCTCCTTGTATTAAAACTGTTGTATTTGTTTTGCTTATCATTTCAATAAGTTCATAAATCTCCTGCATTTTTTTGTTTTTCCCAATTATATTTTGAAAACTATATTTTCCATTTATTTCTTCTTTTAATTTCTTCATTTCCGATAAATCTCTAAAAGTCTCAACTCCGCCAACAACATTTCCATTTACATCTATTAGCAACGCAGTGCTTATGCTTATAGGAATCCTTCCTCTATTCTTTGTGATTATCTCAAGTTCAAAATTATAAACATTCTTGCCTTCTTTCAAAGTTCTTTGTAATGGACAGTCTTTTTGACAAATCTCACTTTTAAAAATCTCAAAACACTTTTTACCAACTGCTATTTTAGAGGTAACACCAGTTATTTTTTCGGCTGAAGGATTGAAAGAGGTTATCTTCCATTCTTTATCTACAGTGAAAACACCATCAGCAATGCTATTTAATATAGCTTGCAATTTATTCCTTTCTCTTAAAACTTCTTCTGTTAAAAATTTTACTTCTGCCATATTTCTAAAAACTTGAACCACACCAATTATTTGATTTTTTGTATTTTTCAAAGGGGAGATACTCATTACAACAGGAATATTCCTATTATCCTTTGCTTTAATATAAAAATGCAAATTAGAAATTATATCACCTGTTTTCAATACTAATTTCAAAGGACAATTCTCAGCACATAACTTGCACAATAACATTTCATTGCATTTTTTCCCAACAGCTTCACCAGAAGTATAACCTGTAATCCTCTCAGCTCCCTCGGAAAAACTGATAATATTAAAATCCATATCTATTGCAATTACACCATCGGCAAGAAAATCCAAAATTTGTTTTTCTTCACTCATACAAATATGTTTAATATTCCACCAACCAAAATTGATGTAATAATCATTATCAATGTAGATTTTAGCATATCTTTTACTCCAAGTTCTCTAAGGAGGATAGCAAAAGTAGCTATACAAGGGAAAAACATTGAAATAACAACAGAAGCTACAACAAGTTGACCTGAAGTTAAATTTAATGGAGAGAGCATGCCAACTGCAATATCTTTCCTTAAAAAGCCAAGTAAGATTGCTGAAACTGCTTCTTTGGGCAAACCAAGAATACTTACAATAACAGGTGCAGTAACTTTACCCAACAATTCAATAATTCCCGTTAAATATAATAAATTGGCAATTAACACCCCCAGCCAAACAACAGGAAGTGCAGACAAAACAAATTCCTTTATTCTCATATAAAATTTTTTTGCAATGACTCCAAAATAAGGTAACCTATACGGAGGAATTTCAACAAAAAGCTCCTGACTTTCTCCTTTAAGAATTTTATTTAAAATTAATCCAAGTATCACCCAAACAACAAACAATGTTGAATATACAATTAAAACAAACTTTCCCCCTTTTTTGCCCAAAATGCCTATTACCATAGCTGTTTCAGACATACAAGGGACAGCAATTGACATAAGCGTAGCGGCAATAAATCTCTCACGGCGAGTTTCAAGTATCCTTGTAGCAAGTATACCCGGTATATTACATCCACATCCCAGAAACATTGAAATTGAAGCATAACCATGAAGTCCAACTTTATGAATTAATGTGTCAATTAACACTGCAAATCGTGGTAAATATCCTGTATCTTCGAGAATTCCAAGCACCAGATAAAAAGATACAATGTAAGGAAGAACTATTGCAAATTCAACAAATAAGCCAGTTGTAAGAAGCCCAAATGACTGCTCATAGTCAATTTTCCCTTCAATTAACTTACCAATAACCACATCATGCAATAACCCTTTAGTGGATAAAAGTTCGCTCAACCTCATAATTAGAGGTGTCCAATAAATATCAAAAAAGTTTTCTACAATCCCACCAAGAAATTCTCCAATAAATCTTATGATTTTAAACGAAATGAACATCACAAAAAAAGCAATTGGAATTCCTATTGTTGGAACTATACTTGCATCCTCTAATCTTTCCAAGAAAGTATGATGTCTGTGCGATAAGCTCTGACATTCCCGAATTATCCTACCAATTTCATCCCACCTTTGAGACTCTGTGATAAATTCTCTTTCGATTGGCTTTGCTTCTTTTAAGCGGTCAACAAGAGTATTAATACCTTCACCTGTAACAGCAACAGTTGGAATAACTGGAACATTTATTATCTCTTCTAATTTCTTCGCATCTATTTCTATGCCTTTATGTTTTGCATCGTCCCACATATTTAAAACTATTATCAACGGTTTTCCTGTTTGAATTAAATCAAAGGTCAAATGAAGATTTCTTTCAAGGTTAGTGGCATCAATAACATTTATAATTAAATCGCCTTCTTTTAATATCTCGCAAGCAACACTTTCTGCTTTACAAGTTGGCTCAAGCGAATATGTGCCCGGAACATCAATCACCTCTACTTTTTCTCCATCTAATACCATCGAACCTTTTGTATAAGAAACCGTAGTTCCCGGATAATTTGAGGCAATTACATTAACCCCAGTCAATCTCGAAAAAACAACACTTTTCCCAACATTGGGATTTCCCATTAATAAGACCTTTTTCATTAATAATTCTTCAATCTATATTTCTACCAATATTTTTTGAGCCATTCCCCTCCCAAGAGCTATAGTTGTATTGTCAACTTCAACTATTACAGGCCCATGAAATGGTTGCATACTAATAATCGATACCTTCTTACCAACTCTCAATCCAATTGCTTCAGCCTTTTTTATAAATTCCTGTCCACCTCTAAATTCCTTTATTGTTCCAACCTTGCCTTGAGAGAGGTTTGTAAGTTCAACAATCATATCCGTTTTCCTAAAAGATAATCAACATCGCTTGGACTTCGACTTTTGTTCCGCAATGTCAACTTAATTTTAGTATTTACTCCAAAGTAAGAAATATCAATATCTTCATTTACAATTTATACAATAACCCTTTATACCCAATCTATGTTCTATAGGGTAAAATCCATACTTTTTGCACACTTTTTCTTGTAATTTTTCGATTTTTTGATCTTCAAATTCAATAATTTTCCCGCATTTAACACACAATAAATGGTCGTGATGGTTATGCCCAAAAGTATGTTCATAATAATTTCTTCCCTGACATCTGAGAGCATCTTTTATTAATCCACTTTTTATGAGCAAAGGAAGTGTTCTAAAGATAGTTGCCCTTGAAACGTGTTTTTTTTGATTTTTCCTTTTTATGTGGTAATATAATTCTTCAACATCAAAATGATTATGAATTGAAAAAACCGCATTTAAAACTATTTGCCTCTCAGTAGTTAATTTTAAATTATTTTCATTTAAGTAATTTTTTAAAATTTTGAGCTCTTTTTCCATTTTAACTTCTAATTTTAATTGCAACTCATTCTCAATTTCAAGATAATTATACAATATTTCTTTTAAATTAACAACTTTTCATAAGTTTATTTAACAAAATAATTGGGATCGTCTAAAGAATAAGCTTCAAATAGGTGAGGAGTTTTTAAATCTATTCCTGCTTCATACCCAAATAAACCCTTTGCATCTTTTTCAAGTTTCCTCAGTAAAAAATCTATATCAACGCCCATTGGACAAACTCTCGCACAATTACCACAAGCAACACATCTACCAACCATATGATATGCACGAGTTAAATGAAAAATCTGAACATCTGATAAATTGGTTGTCCTACCAATCCACTGTGGTTTTGTTGAGTCTAAAAAACATTCTTCACAATAACATAAAGGGCAAACATCTCTGCAAGCATAACATCTTATACATTTAGACATTTGCTTTACAAAATATTCCCATCTTTCATCTTCAGACAAAGATTCGAACCTTTTTACATCGTAAAATTCATCAAAATTTGCATTTTCCGAAACTAATTCACCTGCAATTTCATCATATATGATTGGATTTCTATACTTGCAAATTTTGCATGAAGCGCAAAGATAATCAAAGGGAATTGATTCCCAAGTTTGTAAGCATGATAATTTACCATTGAGTTCTTTTTCATCCTCAAAGGATGCTTTTACAAAATCTGTTTCATTCAGCCTTTTTATGTCAATCATTCCTTTACAAGGAACACCTATAATAAATAATTGTTCCCTTCTTAGTTGATTTTCATTCAAAAGAACAATGATAGACCTTATATCACACCCTTTTGCAATAATAGCAAGTTTTTCTTTTCTCTTAAGTAAGTATTTTGATAAATTAATGTGACAATATGCATTCCAAACAAGCTTTGAAGTCTCATCTGCGGAATCAATAAATACAGGAAAAGTTCTTAATGGAATAGAACCTTCACAATATCCAATCACCACATCAACTTGCTTTTGTATAAGCAATCTTTTAGAAATTTCTCGTATTTTTTGTTGGATAGGATTCATATTTAAAATTTCTAATAATGTATTAATGACTGTTCAATGGGCATTATGACAAATTAACTAAAAATCAACTTTATTGTATCAATATATTTTTAACCAATTTTTTCATAGGTCCGAGGTTCCTCACCTCTTCATCAATTTGTTTTATTAGTTTTGCAAATTTGATTCCTTCCGAAGCAGAAACCCAAGAAAAGTGTAATCTACCCTTTTCAATTCCAACATACTCAAGAAAATTTTTAAGCAAAATAAATTTTCTCCTTGCATGAAGATTACCTGAGGTATAATGGCATTCGCCTGGATGACAACCAGAAACGAGTATAGCATCTGCTCCTTGCTGAAAACCCTTTAAAACAAATTGGGGATTAATTCTTCCACTGCAAGGTATTCTTACAATTTTAACACTTGGGGGATATTGAAATCTACTGACCCCTGCGAGGTCTGCACCTGCATAACTACACCAATTACAAAGAAAAGCAAGAATTTTAGGCTGCCAAGTTTGTTTTATTTCTTCCATAATTCATAATGCATTTATTGCTTCAAGCATATATTCATTTGAAAAACCTTTCAAATCAATTGCAGAGGACCTACATGTAGAGCAACAAGTCCCACATCCTTTACATAAAGTTTCATTTACCTTTGCATAAGCAACTTCCTTCCCAGAAATTTTTTCTTCTACTATTTCAACCGCATTAAAAGCACAAACTTTTACACATAAGCCACAAGCATTACATTTTTCCCTATTTACTTTTGCAATTTTTCCTTCTGCATAAATCTCATCCTTAGAAAGAATTGTTATTGCCCTTGCTACAGCAGCATTTGCTTGAGAAATTGTTTCATCTATAAACTTTGGAGAACTATTTAGTCCTGCTACAAACAATCCGTCGGTTGCAAAATCAACAGGTCTAAGTTTTACATGCGCTGGGAGAAAAAATCCTTCTTCGCTTAGAGGAACTTTACAAATTTTAGAAATTTCAAGGCAATCATCATTAGGAACAATGCCTACACTTAAAATAACCAAATCAGTAGGAATTTTTATTTGTTTATTTAAAATTCTATCTTTAACTAAAACATATATTCTTGAACTTTTTCTAAATGTTTCTTCGCCTTTTTTGATGGCAGATGAAGAACATTCACTATTTATAACTACTTTTGGCTTTTCATCACCATCATATCTAATAAAATAAACACCCCTTTCTCTTGCCTTTTTATAGTAAATTTCTTTAAAGCCGTATGTTCTAACATCTCTAAACAAAATGTATATTTCTGTTTCAGGATTAATTTCCTTTATTTTAAGTGCATTTTTAATTGCAGAGCTACAGCAGATTCTACTACAATATTGTCTTTTTTCATCTCGAGAACCAACACACTGAATCATCACAATAGACTTTAAATTCGTAATTTGAAGTTTACAACTTGAAATTTTTTCTTCCAATTCTCTTTGAGTAATAATTCTTTCGTCTTCTCCATATGAATATTCCTGAGGAATATATTCTCTTGCACCGGTTGCAAGGATTGCTATCCCATGCCTTATTTCTGTTGTTTCACCTGTTAATTCATTAACAATGAGAGAATTAAAATTTCCAACAGAACCTTTTAATTCTTTAACCTTTGAATTTAAATATAAATTTATTAAATTATTTTCTCTAACCTCTTTTATCAATGATTGAAGAAAAGTTTGAACACTACTATTTTGAAGTGTATAAAAAACATGTTTCAAATTACCTCCTAATTCCTTTTCCTTTTCAATCAAATAAACTTCAAACCCCTGCTTTGCAAGATTTAAAGATGCAGTCATACCAGCAATTCCGCCCCCTAATACTAAACCTTTTTTTACAGGCTTAAAAGAGATTTGAGGTAAAGGCTCAAGAACTTTTGACTTATAAACAGCCATTCTTACAATTTCCTTTGCTTTTTCAGTTGCTTTCTCTTTCTCATTCATATGCACCCAACTACAATGTTCTCTAATATTTGCCATTTCAAAAAGATACCTATTAAGACCAACTTCCTGACAAGCTTCCTGAAAAAGTGCCTCATGTGTCCTTGGAGTACACGAAGCAACGACCACTCGTGTGAGGTTATACTTTTTTATCTCTTCTTTTATTCTCTCTTGAGTATCTTGAGAACAAGTAAAAAGGTTAGACTCAACATATGCAACATTTTTTAAAGTTTTTGTATATTCAACCACAGAATCAACATCTACATAATTACCTATGTTTATTCCACATTTGCAAATAAAGACGCCTATTCGTGGTTTTTTATTCGTGGTATTTATTTCTTTGGGATACTCTTTCTGCAAGACCAATGTACCTCTGAGATTTGAAATCATTGTTGACGCTTCTGCAGAAGCTCCACTGCATTGTGTAACAGTTTCTGATATATCTTTGGGGGCTTGAAATGTTCCCCCAACAAATATACCCTTTCTTGTGGTATTAAGTGGACTAAATTCAGATGTCTTGCAAAATCCCCATTCATTCAATTCGATATTAAGAATTTGAGCCATTTTGCTTACCTCATCATTAGGAACTAAACCTGTTGAAAGAATAACCATATCGAACTCTTCTGATGAAAGCTTACCATCTTCGGTTTCGTATTTTATAATTAAATTTCTTGATTCCTGAATTTCCTCAATTGATGATACTTTTGCATTAACAAATCTTACACCATAATCTTTTTTTGCTCTTTCAACATACTTGTCAAAATCTTTACCATAAGAGCGCATATCCATATAAAAAATTGTTGACTCTATCGAGGGAGCATGTTCTTTAGCAATAATTGCTTCTTTAACTGCATACATGCAACAAATTCCAGAACAATAATCTTTTCCCTTTTTTGAGTCTCTTGAACCTACACATTGAACAAAAGCAATACGACTGGGTTGAGTCCCATCAGAAGTTCGAAGTATATACCCACCGTAAGGGCCTGTTGCACTTAAGACCCTTTCAAACTCAATTGAAGAAAGAACATTAAGAAACCTATTATAACCATAATGTGAATAAACATGGGGATTAAAACTTTCTGAGCCCAAAGCAAGTAAAATGCTTCCAACATTAATGTTCAAAACTTCATAACTCTGTTCAAACTCAATAGCTTCAGCAGGACAGCAGGCTTTACACAATCCACAACCAATGCAAACATCACGATCAATGCTGTAAACAACTGGAACAGCTTGTGAATATTTGATAAATATTCCAGGATGGATTGACATTCCCGCATTATATAAATCAATTGCTTCAACAGGACAATACTGTGCACAAACTCCGCACCCCGTGCATTTTTTTTCATTTACATATCTGGGTTTTTTCCCTATTTTTACCCTAAAATCTCCTGCTTCCCCTTCAACACTCAGTAGTTCTGAATTTGTTATCAATTCGACATTACTATGTCTTCCAACTGCAACCAATTTAGGAGCCATAATACACATTGAGCAATCATTTGTTGGAAATGTCTTATCTAACTGAGACATCATTCCGCCAATAGCATGTGTATTCTCGAGTAAATAAACTTTAAAACCTGAATCTGCTAAGTCAAGCGTGGCTTGTATACCACCAATTCCACCACCTACAACAAGAATAGAACCAATCATAATTTAAATCTCTTCACATTAAAAAATGTCAATTATTTAATTAAAAACTCTTCAAACACAACTTAAAATAAGGAATATTACCTACAATTTTTTCAATTTCAATTAAATTTCTGCTTCTCAAAAAAATTAAGTGTTTCAAAACTTTATCAAGTGGCATATTTACTTCAAAAGCAATATCCTTTAAAGTTAAAGTCTTATTATTCAAAGCAAGAATTATTAAACTCCTTTCATATTCTGAGGCAATAACACTCTTTAACATTTCAATATAATTCTTTTGGTCTATTTTCTCCCCAAATGCATTTGTATTTTCTGTTAATTGGTAGTCTTTGCCTATTAACCATCTTATCCTTTCTTCTTGTAACGCATAAATAACAGCATCGAGTCTCTTTTTCAATTCCACTTGTGGGATGTTTTCCTTTTCTCCTATCTTTCCTAAAGTTCTTATTCTTTCAGAATAAGAGTTTATTATTGTTGCGAATCTTTCTCCTTCAGCTGCTGAAACCCAATCAAGATATATTCTATCCGGATTTAACCCTACTCTTTCAATAAAAATCTTAGTAGCATTTACTTTTCTTGTTGTGTACAAATTACCAGTTATATAATGACAATCACCTATATGACATCCCAAAATTAAAACACCATCAATTCCACAAGAAAGGGGCTTGATAATCATAATCGGGTCAACTCTTGTAGAACACATAACTTTAATTATTCTAATATCAGTTGAATACTGAAATCTACTTACACCAGCAAGGTCAGCACCCGCATAAGAACACCAATTGCATAAAAATCCTACTATTTTAGGCTCCCATAATGCTTCCATTTTTATATATGATCCATTTTTTAACTATTAATTAATCAATAAAGCTTCAATTTGAGCAAATATTTGTCTATCTGTATAATTCTGCATATTTATGGCTTTTGCTGGACACATAGAAGCACAAGCTCCACAGCCTTTACAACCAACAGATATCGTTTTTGCAATTTTTTTTCCATCTTTTTTTTCAATAATCATTGCTTTATAAGGACATACAGAAACACAAAGACCACATCCAATGCACTTCTCTTCACTTACACACGCTATTATTGGTTCTACTTTCAAGCAACCCTTATTAAGAAGGATAGTAGTTTTGGAAGCAGCACTCAATGCTTGAGAAATAGATTCATCAACAAAGGCTGGCCATCGTGCACTTCCACACACAAAAATACCATCAGTGGCAAATTCAACTGGCTTCAGTTTTATATGTGCTTCATTAAAAAATCCATACTTGTTTAAGGGCACTTTTAACAACTTTGCAAGATTATCAGTATCGAAATGTGAAACTAACGGTGTAGACAATACAATTAAATCAAAAGGAATTCTTAACTTTGTGCCAATTTCTTTAGAATAAACTATCACCCTCTCGTCTTCTAAGAAAGGAGGCTTAATTGAATCATAAGCAATAAAAATTATTCCAGATTTTCTTAAACTTTCATAATATATTTCAGACTCTATACCATATGTTTGAATATCTCTATACAAAATGTAAATATTCGCATTGGGATTTATTTTCCTAATCTCTAAAGCATTTTTCATCGCAACAGAACAACAAATCCTTGAACAATATTGTCTTTCTTCATCCCTTGCTCCAACACATTGAATCATTACTACATCATTTGCATTGAATTTTTTCTCTTTTAAAATTTTTTCCAATTCAAATTGTGTTATTACTTTTTTTCCATCATAATTATACAATCCTGTTGGAATAAACACCTCTGCACCAGTGGCAATTATAATTACACCAACCTGATACTTAATTTCTCTTTCTCCACAAACAACTCCAAATTTTGTAATATTTTCATCCTTCTTTCTAATCTCTCCATCTCCACATTTTTCGTCTGCAATAGAAACAATCACTTCATAATTTCCCACATAACCACTGAGACTTTTCATTGTTGTTTTTAAGTGAAGTTCAATATTAGGAAACTTAAAAATTTCCTTTTCTAAAACTTTCACAAAATCATCGCCACTAATTCCTTCTGGAAAAATTTTATTTAAACTTCTGACCAATCCTCCAATCTTTTCATTTTTATCAATTAATACCACTTTAAAACCAGTCTTTGCAATCGACAAAGCAGAAGTCATACCTGATATACCTGCTCCAACAACAAAAACAACATCTGATATTGGTAATTCAATATCCTGAGCTGGCTCTGCCAATTTAACTTTTGCAATGCCCATCTTTATCAATTCAATCGCTTTTAAGGTAGCTTTTTCCTTTTCAGTCATATGAACCCAAGAACATTGTTCCCTTATATTTACCATTTCAAAAAGATAAGGATTTAATCCTGCTTCATGGCATGCTGACCTAAAAGTCGATTCGTGGGTTCGTGGAGTACAAGAAGCAACAACAATCCTCGTTAAATTATAACCTTTAATTGCATTTTTAATTTCATTCAGTCCCTCACTGGAACACATGTAGATATTTTCTTTCACTAAAACTACATCAGGAAATTCTTTTATATAATTTACAACTTTATCAACTTCAATGTAGCCACCTATATTTGTGCCACATCGACAAACAAATACACCTATTCTTTTTTCAGAAAAATTGTTTCCCATAATCAAATTTTCCAAACACAAGACAGAGCCTCGCAGCTTCTGTAAACCATACAAATATAATTATTGAAAGTAATTAACAATTTTTAAATTTATGAATCTGTTGCATAGAAGAAAGCACCCTGAGTGTTGATATGGGCAATCTTCCAAATGTAATCTTATGTGATTTCCACGCATGCAAAAAAGAATGTTTATAAAGTTAAAATGGAGGAACACTTTTTAACCTACATAGGAAATCACACATAAAAGAAGTATACAAACCATTGTTACTCAAATGGATATAAAAAAACATATTCTAAAACATTGTGACTCCTGGATTTAAGCTTACCCAGCATAGTCTTATGAACATACAGCATCATATGCCCTTTTAGCCGCAGCTGAAGCCATTATTACAGATTCAGATATATCCATAGGTCTAACACAATAACCACACGCAAAAATTCCATCTCGTGTAGTATCAGTTGGATTTATATAATTTACCTTCAAAAATTTGTATTCATCTAATTCCAAACCTAACTTTTGGGCAAGATCTTCAATACCAGCAGAAGGTTTAATTCCTGCTGCAAGAACTGCTAAATCTACTTTCATTTTTTCTACTTTTCCTGAGTCTATATTCTCATACCATAACAATGGACTCGAATCCCTTTCCTCTGTTATTTGTGCAATTCGAGTCTTTATATAAACAACATCATATTCTCTTTTTGCTCTTTCTATATATTCCATAAATCCTTTCCCTGACGCCCTTAAATCAGTATAAAATATAAATGATTTTACATCAGGATTATGTTCTTTTGCTAATATTGCTTCCTTTGTTGAATGCATACAACAAACTGAAGAGCAGTATTTATTCATCTTAAAGTTTCTTGAAGCAGCACATTGAACAAAACCTACAATCTCAACTTTTTTCCCATCAGAAGGTCTTAAAAGATTCCCCCCCGTCGGTCCATTTGCACAAATAAGCCTTTCATATTGCAGGGAACTAATAACATTAGGATAAATTCCAAACCCATATTGAGGTAATTGAGTTAAATCATAAAGTTCACTGCCAGTTGCAACTATAATTGCCCCAACAGATAACTCAAATTCATTATACTTTTGGGTGAAATCTATAGCATTTTTACCTTCCTTTTCACAAACCTTTTTACAAACGCCACATTTACCATTTTTTTTAAAATACAAACAATTTTCTGCATCAATTGTAGCTACAGCGGGAATGCCCTGTAAAAAATAACGATAAATAGCCTTCCTTCGATTCAATTTACAATTAAACTCATCTAAAACATAAGAAGGACATTTTTCCATACATTTCCCACATCCAGTGCATTCCTCTTCTTTAACATATCTTGGCTTTTTCCCTATTAAAACTTTAAAATTACTTACACTACCCTTTAAATCTATCAATTCACTGTATGAAAGAATTTCAATTAGAGGATGTCTTGCAACTTCTGTAAGTTTAGGACTTAATATACATATTGAACAATCATTAGTAGGAAATGTTTTATCCAATTGTGCCATTGTTCCACCAATTGCAGGTTTTCTTTCTAAAAGAAATACCTTTATTCCCATTTCAGCCAAATCTAATGACGCTTGAATTCCTGCTATTCCGCCTCCAATTACAAGAACACTTTTCATATTAGTTAAACTTTTAATTGAAATATTTTTTCTAATATCTTAGAAGTTTTAACTTTATTCATATTAAAACCAAGTTCTTCTGGTTTCATCCCAAGTGCAAGCCCCAAAAGTTGAGGATAATATATAACTGGAATGTTAAAACTTTTATTGAATTTTCTTTCTATCAATCTCTGATTATCGTCATACATCAACGCACAAAAAGGGCAGATAAGACAAATGGCATCAACTTCTAATTCTTTTACATTTTCCAATTTTTCACCTGCAATAGCATAGGAAATGTTGCTATCTATTGCAAGCACTGAACCACCACAACATTGCTTCTTTTTTAAATAATTGACCGACTTTGCACCGGTTGCTTCAATCAACAAATCTATGGAAACAGGCGTTTCAGGATCATCAAAACCATTATATAGTTCAGATGGTTTCAAATAATGACACCCATAATGTGGTGCCAATTTAAGAGAAGATAAGTCAACCTTGACTAATTTTTTAATCTTCTCTACACCATAATCTTCATAAAGAATACGGCAAAAGTGCCTAACTGTAACATTTCCTCTATATTCTCTTCCTATTTGTTTCAATTTTTCATTTAAAGAATCTCGTTTATTCTCATCTTTAAATTGCTCTACTGCTTCCGTAAGCATACCAGTGCAAGCACTACAAAGTGTGCATATTTCAGTTTTATCTGGAGGAATTGATAATTCCCTTGCCGCAATCAAAAGGGCAGTTTCTCTATCAATATTTTTCATTGGAAAGCCACAGCATAAAAAATCTTTATAATCTATAAACTCTATTCCCAATAATTGGGCAACTTTCCTCGCTGACAACTCATAATGTTTCGCCCTTGTTGGAACATTACAACCTAAAAATAACGCATACCTTTTATTCATTTTTAGTCCTCTGTATAAATAAATTTATTATTCATCTTCACAAAATTTTATTAACCCGCTAATCTCAAAAATTTTCTTAATTTCTCCGGAATTGGTCTCTAATTCTGGAAGAGAAAGTGCTTTTCTTTTTTTGTTGTCAAATTCATCTACCTCATAAAGCCTTCCAAACTTAACCAATAACTTTACCTGCTGAATAAAAGGAGAAGGAATATATCCTAACTTTACAGCAAAATTTTTTAAAACTGTCATTACTTCAGGAATTCTAACATTTTGGGGGCATCTTTCTTGACAAGTATAACAAGAACTACAAAGCCAAATAAAATCACTCGAAAGCACTGCTTCTTTCATTCCCAATAATGCCATTCTAATTATCTTTCGAGGATTATATCTCTCATCAACAGCTCTTACAGGACATCCACCTGTGCAAGTCCCACATGAAAAACATGCCATAATATTTTCAGCACCCGCTTCCTTTGAAAGCTCATATTTGAAATTTCTATCACATTCTGATAAGTCTATTGCCGAATCTTCTTTGCTTTCTCTAATTTCATTTCCATCTGTTTTCTCTTCATTGTGATTTTTATCTTTTTCAGCCATTTTTTTACCTCGCTCTCACACCGTATTTGAATATTCCTTTTTTAAAGTCTCTTTACTAACTCCAACATCAATAAAATCCCATGGCAACTCTTCTTCTAATTGATAACTTTCACTAATAAAACTATCTATATCCAAACCTTCTTCCATAAATGCTGACTCCCAGATTTTGATGTTAAATTTGTTGTCCCAACCATCAAATCTGCTACCTTTCCTAAAAGCATTATAAATAACTTTACCTAACCTTTTATCTCCTCTCGATAAAACTGATTCAACTAAACTCTGATTAACATTATGAAAATCAGAAATGATATGAAGCTTTGAACATTTGCTTTTTAAATACCTTTGTTTTTCCATAAGAGTTTCCTGGTTTTCTTGTTTATACCATTGAAATGGAGTATGTGGTTTTGGAATAAAATTTGACACACTAATGTGCAACCTTAAAATCTTTCCTAATTTTTTATCTCCAAGTTTGCAAACTTTCTCACAAATGTCTACTATCCCTCTTAAATCATCTTCTGTCTCTGTTGGTAATCCAATCATAAAGTAAAATTTCATTCTATCCCAACCACTTGTTATAGCCGAAAATACCGTTGAAATTATATCATCTTCAGAAATTTTTTTCTTGATAAAATCTCTTAATCTTTGTGAACCCGCTTCTATAGCAAAAGTTAAAGATGTTTTCCTTATGTTGTGCAACAAATCAGCTATTTCAATAGAAAATTTATTAACTCTAAGTGAAGGCAACGAAACAGAAATCCTCTTTCTTTTATACTTTTCTAAAATATGTTTTATCAATTCTTTAATTCTATGGTAATCTGTAGCACTTAGCGAAAGTAAAGAAATTTCTTCATAACCAGTTTCGGCAAAAGTTTTTTCTGATATTGAAATTACATCTTCAAATTTTCTTTCTCGATAAGGATAATATACACTTCGGGCTTGGCAAAATTTACATTGATGAGGACAGCCTCTTGAAATTTCTATCGTTGCTCTATTATGAATTATTTCGATGTTTGGAATTATCGGTTTTAAGGGATAAAAACTTTTTTCAAAATTTTTGATAAAGCATTTTTTAATAATTTTTTTTGTTTTAAGTGTAGGAATATATACTCCATCAATATTAGATAAGAAATTTAAAATACTATTTTTCCCCAGCTTACTTTTTTTTGCTTCAATAAGAAACATACAAATCTTAGGCAAAATTTCCTCTCCCTCTCCAACAATAAAAACATCAATAAACAAAGATATAGGTTCTGGATTACAGGTAGTATAACCACCTGCTAAAATTAAAGGGAAATTCTCATCTCTTTGACTACTAAACAAAGGAAATTTAAACAAATCAATCATATTAAGAAGGTTTGTATATTGCATTTCATAAGAAATTGAAAATCCTATGACATCGAACTCTAAGGGCAACTTCTTAGACTCTAAGGAAAATAGTTCTAAGGAGTTTCTTCGTAAAAATACTTCCATATCCTCCTGAGGTGCAAATACTCGTTCACAGCTAACATTTTTTAAAGAATTGAGCAAATGATAAATAATTATGTAACCAGGCGAAGACATGCCTACCTCATATATATCTGGAAAAGCAAGTAGAAAATTCAATTCTACATTTTTTTTTAGGGAAATGTTACATTCTCCACCAAAATATCTTCCTGGTTTTTCTATAGAATAGAATTCTGGCTTATTGAAAATATCCACCATAAAATATTTTATTAGCTATTGACAAATTGCTATATTATTGTATTTAATAATTCTAACATGGAAAAACTATTAACCCTTAGAGAAATTGCTAAAAAATTAGGTGCTCCAGAACCTTCAATCAGATATTATAAAACCAAAATAGGAAAGTTTCTACCCGGGATCGGCTCTGGAAAGAGAAGAAGATATAAACCAGAAGCTGTTGAAATAATGGCTGAAGTGGTATCAAAAGTAAATCAAGGAATTGGATTAGATGAAATTTATAAGCAACTCTTATCTTCAAAACCCATTCAAGAAGAAGACAAAACTTTTGGTTTTTCCAAATTAGTTCAAGAATTAATTTTACAAATAAAAGAAGAATTAAAACTTGCAGAAGAAATCGGACAGTTAAAAACAGAAAATCAAATTTTGAAAAATCAGATAGAAGAACTCAAAGAATCTACTTTAGAAGTAGCTACACCCGAAAAGAATGAATTGTTAAATGAAATTAACAATCTAAAAATCAACTTAGAATCCCTAAAAAACGAATTAGAAATAGAAAAGCAAAAAATTAAAGAGAAAGAAAAAACTATTGAGGATTTAAAAAGTAATTTAATTGATTTTGAAATGCTAAAAGAAAGGCTTTCAGCTTGTGAAAATGAAAAAGAGGAATTAAAAAAAATAATTGAAAGGCAAAAAGAAGCCCTCATAAGGCTTAGAAAAGAGACAGAAAAATATTCTAATTAAAATTACATTCCCTTATCTTTTCATCAATCAAATCAACAAAATATTTTATCTCTTCTTCTTTAGGCAATTCATAATTTTCAAGCCTATCAAAAACTTGTAAATTATATCCTTTACTTACCATATAGAGCTTTCCCATTAATGTAAAGCTTCTATGTCGTACTTCTTTAATAATCGAATTAATAGTTAATTGAGCTTTTTCAGCTGCAGTATAATCACCACTACAAAACTTTTCATAAACATATCTTAATAGCTGTGGATAAACATTACAGCCTCCTCCAATAACACCTCTTGCACCTATTTCAAGACCATAAAAAAACACTGTTTCATCACCACAAATTAATAAGAAATCTCCTCCCTTTATTACCTTCATAAAGTTTTTAAAAACATTCAAATCCTTAGTTGAATATTTTATTCCCTTAATGTTATTCAACTGAATCAAACGATTTAACAAAGAAGGAGTAATGTCATAATTAACATTTATTCCAGGTGGTCTGTAAACAATTATAGGGAGGTTTAAAGAAGAACTAACTTTTTTATAATAGCTAAAAATAATTTCTTCTTTTTCCTGAATATTTTTTATTTTAAGAGCCACAGGGGTTACAATAACCACTCCAAAAGCACCTTTTTCTTCTGCAAATTTTGATAACTCAATTGTTTCTTCAATGTATCTTTGTGGATCAGGAACATTTTGAGGGTTTCCGTCATATATTCCTGCAGTTGCTGGCAATATAGGAATTAAACCTTCAGATTCTTCAGTTGTAATTTTGATAATTTCTTTTACTTCTTTGAAATTGAACAAATGCATCCTTCCTACACCTGATCTTGGGAAAAGAGCACTAACAAACCTCTTTCTGTCTTTAAAATATCTCATCATTTCTCTTATTCCGCTATAATCTATTTCCCCTGTGTTGAGAAATGGAGTAAACATTGGAACAATAACGCCATAAATATTATTGATTGAATTATTAATCATACCCATAAAATGCAAGCTTTTAAATTTCCATTGCAAGTCCCTCGTAAGCTGCCATTACTTTCAAGGAAGAATTAGAATTTCTAACCATTTGTTGAGCAAGTTTTTCAATTTCAAATATTTTTTCATCAGTATGGGAAGGGTCGTGATGAGTTAATATTAAATTTTTTACATTAGCTTTTAAGCTCATTTCAACACCTGATTTATAAGTGCTATGACCCCAACCCTGTTTATTTTCATATTCTTCGGGTGTATATTGTGAATCATATACAAGAATGTCAGCATTTTTTATTTCATTCACAAAATTGGAGTTTAATTGCTCATCTTTAAAATGCTCAAAATCCGTAGCAATTACAATGATTTTATCATTATCTATAACTTTATAACCAAAAGATTCGTTAGGATGATTCAACTTAATTACCTTAACCACAATATTGTTCATTTGTAATTCATACTTTATTAACTCATGAAAAGTTATTTGTGCTCCCATTTGCTCTAATTTTATGGGAAAAAAAGGAGATTCCATTTGCCCCTTTAAAACTACTTCCAACCTATCATTTAACTTTTCAGAACCAAAGATATTAATTTTATTTTTCTTTATAAATGCTGGGACAAAAAAGGGGAAGCCTTGTATGTGGTCCCAATGAAAATGTGTAAAGAATATATTTATTTCATTATGATACTTTTCTACTCTTGTCATAAGGTCTAAGCCTAAATACCTCATTCCAGTTCCTGCATCAAAAACTAATATTTTATCTTCTACTTCAACTTCAATACAGGTTGTGTTACCACCAATTTTAACAGTTTGTGGAGAAGGAGAAGGAATACTACCCCTAACACCCCAAAATTTAATTTTCATTAATCTTCTCCTTCATGTAGCCAGGATTTTATAACTTTTGCAGCTTCGTCAGGTTTGATTTTTATCATTGAATCCGAAGGAAATTCTCTAATTCGATACTTCTTTTTCTCTTCTTCTGTTTTTTTTGCTGTCTCAATTTCCATTTTTTTCTTTTTTAATAATGATGATTCGAAAGGTATTACTGCAATTAGTTTGTCTGCTTGTAAATATTTTCTTACTTTACCTCTCTTCTGAGTATTTCTTGGGATACATGCTTTCATAAAATTCATTCCACCTCAAATTGACCTCTGTTTAATTTTATCAGCAAAAAGCAGGAAACATTATTTTTTTAGTAATACAAGACAAAGGTAATTTTTTCTTTAATTTCCTAACCACCAATTCAGCTTCTACTTCATTCAGACAAATTCCCCATAGCGAGGAACCACTACCAGAAATATTAGCATTTAAACAGCCACATTGTATCATTAAATTTTTAATTTCATTCAGGGCGGGATAATAATTCAATATACAATCCTCAAAGTCATTTCTTATACTTTCTACGAACTTTACCATATCTCCTTTTAAAATAGCATTTTTTAATTTATAAATTGTTTGCTTTAACTTATTTGTTTGCAAATTTAATCTATTATACTCATCAAAAACCTTATAGGCAAATGACGAAGAAATATGAATTGATGGAACAACTAAAACTCCGAAAAAAGGAGATTTTACGATTATTTTTTCCTCAACAATATCCCCTTTACCTCTCATAATTTTCATACCACCACTTATGAAAAAAGGTAAATCTACTCCAATTTTGGAAGCAATTTTCTCCAATTGAGTTTGTGATAACCCAAGTTTCCATATATTATTTAGGATTTTTAAAACAGTAGCTCCGTTACTACTTCCTCCTCCTAACCCAGCCCCCGCTGGAATGGATTTTATAACCTTTATCTTTATTCCTTTTGAAATCTTAAAATTCTCTTTAATTAATGATATTGCCTTATAACAAGTATCATCCTGTTTATCTGGCACTATGAAATGCGATTTTAAACTTTTTTTTTTAAAACAAACTCAACAACAACCCCACTCATCGTATTTTCAGCCACTATCTCATCATAAAAATCTATTTCACTCATTAAGGTATGAACTTTATGATAACCATCCTTTCTTTTTCCATTAATGCTCAGATAAATATTAATTTTTGCAGGAGATAAAAATTTAATTTGTCCCGCTGATACCATAAACTTTCTCTTTTTGGATTCTTGGTGATAACTTTATATCTTTATAATTTTCCTTTGCCCATTCAATAGTTTTAGCCAATCCTTCCTTCAAACCAACCATAGGAACAAATCCTAACATAGTTTTTATTTTATTTATATCAGGTAGCCTTCTCATTGTTTCTTCATAACCAGCACCAAAATAATCTTCATAAGGAACAAATATTATTTCAGAGTTTGAATTAGTCATTTCTTTAATAGTTTTAGCAAGATTAAGAATGGATGTTTCTTCAATATTGCCAACATTAAAAACCTCCCCAATTGCCTCTTCTTTTTCAGCCGCAAGCAGTGTTCCATTCACTGTATCACTAATATAAGTAAAACATCTCGTCTGATTTCCATCTCCATGAACTGTTATTTGTTCATTCTTTAAGGATTGAACAATAAATCTTGCAATTACACTTCCATATCCATTTTCATCCAACCTTGGACCATACGAATTAAAATATCTAACAATTGTTACAGGCAACCCTTTTTGAAAGTATGAAAAAGCCAAATGCTCATCAAGAGCTTTAGCTGTTGAATACGACCATCTTACTACTCTGGTAGAACCTAAAACTCTTTCTCCATCTTCTTTAAAAGGAATCTTTTGGGACTTTCCATAAATTTCTGAAGTTGAAGCAAAAATTACCCTTTTCCAATATCTAAATGAAAACTTTAAAACATTTTCAGTTCCTTTTACATTTGTCACAATACCTTGAAGGGGGTCATCAATGATGTGTTTCACACCCACGACAGCAGCAAGATGAAAAACTATGTTAACATCTTTAATCAAATCTCTCATCAAATCTTCATTTAAAATAGTGTCATTAATGAACTTAAAATTTGGCTTATCAATATTATGTTTGATGTTATCAATTTTACCTCTTGAAAGATTATCTATAACAACAACCTTATAATCTCTTTCTATAAGTTCATCAACTAAATGTGAACCAATAACTCCTGCGCCACCTGTAACAAGTGCTTTCATAAATCTCCCTCTTTCTGTGAATTTATCACCTCTTTTGAATTGAGAGTATCTTTTAATAATTTATATTCGATACTATCAACAAGCGCATCCCAACTTGCTTGTATAACATTATGGGAAACACCAACTGTCCCCCAGGAGGACTTCTTATCCTTAGATTGAATAAGAACTCTTACCTTAGAGCCCGTTCCACCACCTTCATTTAAAACTCTTACTTTATAATCCGTTAATTTCACATCCTTTAATGATGGATAAAATTTTTCGAGTGCCTTCCTTAAAGCATTATCAAGCGAATTAACTGGACCATTTCCCTCTGCTGCTGTATGTTCATACTCTTTTCCAACTTTCACTTTTATGGTTGCCTCAGAAAACACTTTTCCCTCTTCCCTTTTAAAATCCGTAACTCTAAACCCTGCCAACTTAAAAAACCTCTTCCTCTCTCCTAACATCTCTCTTACCAATAGCTCAAAAGATGCTTCAGCTCCTTCAAATTGATACCCTTTATTTTCTAATTCTTTCAATTTTTGTGCAATTTTTTCGAACTCATTATGGTCGCTTGGAAAGGGTATATTTAATCTTTTAAACAATTCTTTTATATTGCTCTTTCCAGACAATTCACTTATAAGTGTTCGTCTTTTGTTACCCACTATAAAAGGGTCTATATGCTCATAAGCTCTTAAATTTTTCCTTAATCCACTTATGTGAATACCCGCTTTATGTGCAAAGGCACTGTCCCCTACATATGGCTGATTAGTCATTGGATTCATGTTTGCCAACTCACTTACAAAATGAGATAAACTTTTTAAAAATCTCAATTTTTCACTTTTTACACATTGGATACCCATTTTTAATTGAAAATTTGGTATTAAAACAATTAGGTCAGCATTACCACACCTTTCACCATACCCATTTATTGTTCCTTGAACTTGTTTAACTCCTTCTTTTACAGCAAGGATTGTATTTGAAATTGCAAGTCCTACATCATTATGTATATGAATTCCCAAAGGAGATTTAACAGTTTTTTTTGCATCTTTAACGCCCCTAATTACAATGTCTGGCAAACTGCCCCCATTAGTATCACATAATACTATCCTCTGAGCACCAGCTTTTTCAGCCACTTTTATAGTTTCAAGAGCATAGTTTTTATTCTCTTTGTAGCCATCAAAAAAATGTTCAGCATCAAAAAAAACTTTAAAGCCTTTTTGAGTAAGAAAATTTATTGTGGTAAAAATTATCTCAATGTTCCTTTTTAGAGAAACATTTAAAACATCTTCAACATGAAGGTCCCAACTTTTACCAACAATAGCAACATACTCACATCCAAAATCTAAAACCGCTTTGATGTTCAAATCATTTTTTATACTTTTCTTGGGATGAATTGTTGTAGCAAAAGCAACAATTTTTGAATTTTTTAGTTTATGTTTTTTTATTTCATTGAAAAATTGTGCATCCTTAGGGTTAGAGCCAGCAAATCCACCTTCAATAAAATCAATTCCAAATTCGTCCAATGCTTTAGTTATTCTTATTTTATCTTCAACTGAAAAAGATAAACCTTCTGTTTGTGCACCATCTCTAAGTGTAGTATCATATATTTCTATTTTTTTCAAAGTCAACCCCTCATTCCTTTTTTATATTATAAAGTGCTTTCCAAGACGGATATACAGCCTCCTCCCCTAATTCCTCTTCAATAACTAAAAGTCTATTATATTTTGCTATTCTTTCACCTCTTGATAGCGAACCCGCTTTTATAAAACTACTATTAACTGCAACAGCAAGATCGGCAATAAAAGTATCTTCAGTTTCGCCAGAGCGATGTGAAATCACTGTCGTATATCCCGCATTATGAGCTGTTTGAATCGTGGAAAATGTTTCTGTTAATGTTCCAATTTGATTTAACTTTATGATAACTGAATTTGCTATATTTAAAAGTATTCCCCTCTTCAGCCGTTCACTATTTGTTCCAAAAATATCTCCACCAACTATCTGTATTTTTTCTCTTGTTTTTTCAGAAAATAACCTCCAACTATCCCAATCTTCATCACAAAAAGGGTCTTCAATCGACAAAATAGGATACTTAGTAATTAAGGTTTCATAAAATTTTATCATTTCTTCAGCAGATAATTCTCTCTCATCAATAATATACTTATTATTTTTAAAAAGCTGTGAAGCAGCGACATCAAGCCCTATTACAACATCAACTCCAGGTGAATAGCCTGCTGTTTTTACAGCTGAGATAATCAGGGAAAGTGCTTCTTCAGTATTTGTTATCCCTGGGGTAAAGCCCCCTTCATCTCCAACAGTAGTTGAGTACTCATTTTCTTGCAAAATTTCTTTTAAACAATAAAAAATCTCAGATCCACACTGTAGAGCCTTAAAAAAAGAGTCACAACCCAACGGAATTATCATAAATGCATGTATAGTCAAATAGTTACTTGCTTGTTTACCCCCATTTAAAATATTAAACATTGGAACAGGAAGAGAATGAGAATAAAGTCCCCCCAAATATTTATACAATGGCAATTTACTTAATTCTGCTCCAGCTTTTGCAACAGCCAACGAAACCGCAAGTATAGCATTCGCACCTAATCTTGCTTTATTCTCAGTTCCATCTAAGTCTAACATTATCTCATCAATAATTATTTGCTTTCTGCAGTCTTGCCCAATTAATTTTGGGGCGATAACTTCTTCAATATTTCTTATTGCCCTTAAAACTCCCTTCCCTCTAAATCTTTCTTTATCTTCATCTCTCAATTCAACAGCTTCATATTTACCAGTTGATGCACCTGCAGGTACAGAGGCAATACCACAAATACCATTTTCTACTATTACCTGAGCCTGCACCGTAGGATTTCCTTGCGAATCAATAATTTCTCTTCCAATTATATCTCTTATTTCAAACATTTATTCTTTTAAACGCAATCAAATCTAAACCAATCTATTATTGCCCTAACTTACTAACATAAATCTCTGCGCATTTTCTCGCCATATTTCTTACCCTTCCTATATAGATTGCTCTCTCAGAAACACTTATTGCCTCTCGAGAATCAAGCAAATTAAAAATATGCGACATTTTCAATACATAGTCATATGCGGGCAAATAACACTTTAAAGAAATAAGCCTTTTACTTTCCATTTCAGCAATATTAAACTGTTCAACCAAAGAATTTACATCTGCCAATTTAAAATTATATTCTGAAAATTCCTTTTCTTCTTCAAGATGCAAATCGCCATAAGTAACATTATCATTCCACATTAAATCAAACACAGAATCTTTTTCCTGTAAAAAAAGTGCAATTCTCTCTAAACCATAGGTAATCTCAACAGAAACTGGGAATAAGTCAAAGCCTCCCATTTGTTGGAAATAAGTAAATTGTGTAATTTCAAGCCCAGAAAGCCTAACTTCCCACCCCATTCCCCAAGCTCCCAATGTTGGCGCTTCCCAATCATCTTGAATAAACCTAATATCATGCTCCTTTATTTTTATACCCAACACAGAAAGACTATTTAAAAATAGTTCTTGAGAGTCTTCTGGCGAAGGTTTTAAAATAACTTGCAATTGAAAATGCCTTGCTACACGAGTAGGATTGTCTCCATATCTACCATCAGTTGGTCTTCTTGAAGGCTGAACATATACTACCCTCCAAGGATTTTTACCAAGAGATTTAAAAAAAGTAGCAGGATGCATTGTCCCAGCTCCAACTTCAACATCATACGGCTGCTCAATATAACATCCTTGCTTACTCCAATAGGATTGGAGTTTTTCAATCATCTCTTGAAAATTTAATTTTTTCATCTTCTAAAAAACCTCTATGAAATCCAATAAAAATGGACTTTATATTATCTTATTTTTATTTCTCAGTCAATTAAAAAATACCTTTATCCCTCATCAAAAAAGGATATAACTTAATTTTCCAGGAACTTTCTATTAGTTATTCACAATGAAAAGCTTAGCCCTTGAATTACAAGTTTTAACTTATAAAAGTTTTATAGAACTATCTTAATCTGGGCACTTGCAAATTTGTTGGCTTTTAATTTTATAATTGGGTAGGGAACATTTTTCTTATCGTTCCCATATGTAGAATTAAAAAACACTCCAGACTTTTAGATTATGAAATCATAATTTACAAACATAATTCAATTAAAAGGAGAAGTAAAATTAATAGTTAAATTATTGGTCTCTATATCCCAATTAAAACCCGTCTGGATTCCATATACATTAAAAATAAAATTATAATTCTTGTAGGTAAAATGTTTCTTTTTTAAATCATATGAGTTTTGTCCAACTATCTTTAATTTTTTGGAAATCCTTAAACTAAGAGTGTTTCCTAAATTTCCAAAACTGGAATCTTCAATATCATAATTCGATGAAAATGAGATATTCCACTTTTCTTCTCTTCCTGATGACAACAATAAATTTAATGAACTTCTTTTAGCCCTTTTTGAAAGAGAATGGTCAGAATAAGTCAAACTATAATTTAAGTTTGCTATAAAACTTTTTTTAAATTTTAAACTAAATCCTGTATTGTTAGTAAAACTATATGAACTCATTCCATTCGAATCGAGCATTCTGGTAAAAAGCATAGTATAACTTAAGTAACTTTTTTTTGTAACCATTTTTTGGGTCCTGAAAAGGTTGAATGAATAATTAATAGTCATATTTTTTTCTGATTTACTCATTTTTAGTATTTTATTATTCAAATTTAAGTTTGCAGAATACCATAATTTCAAGTCTTCTAAAAATGCAGGTTTAATGTTTAGAATAAAGTCATTTTCGAAATCCTTATAATTAGTTTTTTCCAAATATGTAATCCTATTTTGAAAATCTACCTTTTTCTTATACTTATTCAGATTAACATATAAATTCTTCTCTTTAGAAGGACTGAAAATCTTGAACACAAAATTATCATTTGCACTTTTTCCATAATTCAATTCAAGTGTCTGGGAAAAATTATCATCACCAATGTTTGCCAAATTTACAACTCCTCCAAATTTTTCAGATAAAGAAAACTGCTGGGAAAGAGAAAGGTAGTATCTTTTAGTCCCTTTAGAGTTATAATCCATATTTAAAAAACCTCTTTTTTTTGCATTTTCTAAATATCTATAAGATGTATTTACCTTCCAGCCTAAATTGCTGCTATAAACTAAGTTACATAACTTTAATGAACCAGGAAGTATTCCTTCGCCAGTATTAGTATAATAGGGAACAGATAATGTTTTATTTCCATAAACCCAAATTGAAGCTTGCCAGGCTTCAAATTTTGCATTAGGTGAAATTCTCATTTTTGAGCAAGTAATATTAATTGGGGATAACAAAACATCATCTACTATTTTATAAGGATATTTCACTTCCTCAATTGAAGATACTTCTGATAAATCAAGTTGACTAAAAAAAATCTTTTCAGTCTTTTCTTCTATTTTTATTATAATCCCCTCAAGATATTCAAGGCTTAAAAGAAGAGATTCCCCTTCTAATATTTTTGCTCCATTGGAGATAATTACATCATTGTCGGCAATTAGTATATTCTCCCTTAAGTTTATCTTTAAGCTCTCACATTTTATCTTTAATGTTTTATAACTTAATTCTACCCTTCCTGTTGCTGAAACAACCTTCGTATCTACAA
>FWPV01004183.1_pt1 | contig 31262 bp, 27 predicted proteins | sample 2228371 | NCBI WGS metagenome assembly FWPV01 (sample SAMEA103939776, study PRJEB20133) | metagenome | reverse complement strand
AATCCTATCCACAGATGCTATTCACACATCAACTTGCTGTTTAGTTATAGCTACCACCTACATAGCTATTTTTGCATCCTGAATATTGATTTTTTTCAAACAGTCCCACCACTCTGCCGGCCACTTTGCGCAAGACAGCAACATTGTTGTTTTTTCTTTTCGGCTTTTTGAGCCTGTCAGAGGCTGCGGTTTTGCATGCCCTTAGCAATCATCAATTTAATATCATAAATTTATCAATAGTAAATTATTTGTAATTTATTGATTGCAGTTAGTGTTTTCTGCCGTTTATCAGAGTCAAGGCAACATAGCCGTTGTGGTGCAACTTGCCCTTCAGTTACAGCAAGAGGTTATTTGTGAATTCTATCCTTTCAGGCTTTTTAAGCTTTGCCAGTGGTTCATTGCTGACATTGTTCGCTTTACAGTTATTGGACGACAATTCCACTGCTGCCGGCCCAGAACAGATCCAAAGCAAGGCACTGAACTCTGCTCAGAGCAGTTCAGCACAGCATAATGTTGCAAGTCGCGATACCGAACCACAGTTTGCCGTTCAGCCAGCTGCAGACATTAAATCTACTATCAACACCGTGGCCTCAGCCGGGGCTGCTGCAGTCACGCAAAACACTGCTGCAGATAACGCCACTACACAAAAATCCGGCATGGCCGAGCTTGAAGACAGTCTCTATTTGCATGCCGTACTTCCGGCGGTCAGTCAGCTTGGAAGCATGCTCAGCCTGGAAACTGAACAACAAAACAAACTCAGTGAGCTACTGCAAGCCAAAACCAAAGCTGATTTACAAAGCTGGCATGAACTGCAACAACTGGCCCGGCAACCACAAGGTGATGCTGAGCAGCTAAATGCCGACTATCTGCAAAAGGCGCAGCAAAGCGGCCAGCTATACAACGAAGAACTTAAAAAAATACTAAGCCCGCAACAGTACCAAAACTACCTGCGTTATGAACGTTCGCAAGCGCAAGTGCGCATTCAGCAGCAAGTACAACAACTGAGCACCCGGTTAAACAAGATAGGTCAACTCGATGAGTTCCAGCGCCAGGAGATAGCCAGACTTTCGCCTGCCATTTTTTCCGCCGCTGAAGAGATTCTGCCGGGCACGTCGGTAAGCCCTTATGCGCCAAGCCCTATCAGAACCAATCACGAAGCACTTGAACAGTTGCGCTCAGTGTTTAGTGAAAGCCAGTTAAAACAAGCTGGTTTGTAATGATACCAACAGGAGAAACCATGAAAAAAATACAAATAGCGGCCGGATTATTGGCCTTTTTATTGGCTGATGTTGCTGCTGCCCCCAGTTGTCCTGGTGGTGGCGGTTACTGGGACTATGAAGAAAGACAGGTCCGGGTTTGCGACTATATTACTGAAACTTATACCGAATCTAACAGGCACTGTGGTTATAGCGGACGGATAGATTTAAGCGTCAATGATTATCTGTGGTACCCGCCTGTGCATGCAACCGACTATTCCATGCACGCCAGCAGCACTTTAGTGTTGGCAGTCACCAGCAGCTGCCCTGCCAGCGATTTTAAAACTGCTTTTCAAACGTACTGGGCACGGAGTTACAACAACTACAACGAAACTTCATTTCGTTCAGGTTGGTATAGCGGAAGTATTCCGCTGATCTCAGACAGAGTAGACACCCAAACAAAAACCAGAACTGTGGAAACCAACTGTCGCACCGAAACAAAAACAGTGCGGGTATGGCGTTGTGGCATGATCCCTTAACATCACTGCTCAGTAGCCGCTACACTCTGAGCGTACCACAAAGCAGTATTGTTATTTTACGTTGCCGGTGCGGGTGGTTAATCCTGGTTTCCTGCACTGGTTTTATACTTAAGTAATTGTTTTATATATATCGCAATAAAACACTCTGAAGTTAAGAACTTAATCTTTGTCCTCACATTGGACTTTTGATCTGTGTATTGTGCACTGCAACTCCCATCCACCACCACAACTCGTCACATCAGCGCTTTTTCCCGTTAAACGCCGATATTTTGGCCGATTTTGAGGTTTTAAACTGACAGCTGTCTGAGACGAGCTTTGGTAGCGGCCCCTACCCTGTTGTTTTAAAAAGCAGGCCGCACCTGAAAAACGAGTCTGCACTGCTGGTTTTGACGCCTCAAGGGGGGTCTTATTTGCATCACTTTTTGTCGAAACAAAGTGACTCGACTACTGAGGCGAAACGCCGCCTAAGCGCCATGTCGCAGGCATTAAATAACTCGATACAACCAGCAGATCGCACAACAGCAGACAGTGAAAAAATCAAAAGCCCGCGCCGGTTCGCGCCGAAAGTCAGCCAGCCCCCGCGAAAAAGCAAAGCTACAACGGCAAACCCGAGTCCTGTTTTACTTTTTCAATCACCACATAAGTGTGGGTTTGTAATACGCCCGGCAAATCAACAATACGGCCCAGCACGGCGCGGTAGGCTTCCATACTGGACAGCCGTAATTTCAGCAGATAGTCAAAACCGCCTGCCACCATATGACATTCAGCCACTTCGGCAATATTCACCACAGCGTCACGAAACTGGTCAAATACCGCGCCCGTGGTTCTGTCTAAGGTGACCTGAATAAAAGCCGCTGTGCCCATGCCGAGTTTGGACGCTGATAACTTGGCGCCGTAGCCTTCAATAAAACCTTCCTGCTCCAGCTTGCGCACCCTGTCAATACAAGGGCTTGGGCTTAAATTCACTCTTTTGGCCAGTTCCACGTTGGAAATCCGGCCATCCTTTTGCAGAGTGTCTAAAATTGTGCGGTCTATCCTGTCGAGTGTTCTGGGTTTATCACTTTGGCTCATAACCGTATTTTTTCTGGTTTATTTAAACTTAGACAGAATTATATAGGGTTATAGCTGGAATTAAACCACCAAATACGGCTGTGTTTTCACTAGAATGCAGCATTTATTTTTGCATCAACCGGGATCATTATTATGTTATTTAACGGCGATCTGACCGCAACCAACCCGCTGCGTCAAACTTTGCGCAACTTTTACCGCGCTGACGAAGAAAAAGTTCTGGATTTATTGTTGCCACTGGCCGATATCGGCGTGCAGGCCCGTTCACGCGCTTGGGAAAAAGCCCGCCAGCTGGTGGTTAATATCCGTAAAGCCCAGGTCGGTAAAGGCGGCGTTGATGCACTGCTGAACGAATTCTCGTTATCGACCGAAGAAGGTTTGGTGCTGATGTGTCTGGCCGAAGCACTGTTGCGGGTGCCGGACAGCCATACTGCCGATCGCCTTATTCGCGACAAATTATCACAAGGCGACTGGAGCTCACACTTAGGCAACAGCGAGTCGTTGTTTGTGAACGCTTCTGCCTGGGGTTTGTTATTGACCGGCAAACTGGTGAACTACAGCGACGAGCAGAAAAAACACCAGTTTGGTTTACTCAAACGCACCTGCGGCCGGTTAGGTGAGCCGGTGATCCGCCAGGCTGTGCGTTATGCCATGCAGATTATGGGCACCCAGTTTGTGATGGGCACCACCATCGACAAAGCTGTAGAACGTGCTGTTGAGCTTGAAAACAAAGGTTTTACCTATTCATACGACATGCTGGGCGAAGGTGCCCGCACTATGGCTGACGCCGAACGTTATTTCCAAAGCTACATGATGGCCATTAACGTCATTGGTAAAGCAGCGCAAAATCGTGGTCCTTTTAAAAGCCCTGGCATTTCAGTCAAACTGTCGGCCATTCACCCGCGTTATGAGTTTTCCCACCGCGACCGCGTGATGAACGAACTGGTGCCAAAATTAAAACAGTTAGCTTTGGCCGCCAAAGGATACAACATCAGCTTTACTGTGGACGCTGAAGAGGCCGACCGCTTAGATTTGTCGCTGGATATTATTGAAGCCGTGTTCTCAGACGCCGACTTAGCCGGTTGGGAAGGTTTTGGTCTGGCCATTCAGGCTTATTCCAAACGTTGTATTCACTTAGTGGAGTGGCTGCGCGAGCTGACGGTGAAGGTGGGCCGCAAGCTGATGGTGCGTCTGGTCAAAGGCGCCTATTGGGACACTGAAGTAAAAATCAGCCAGACCGAAGGCCATGACGATTTCCCGGTATTTAGCCGCAAACCATCGACAGACGTGTCTTATCAGGCGTGCGCCCGCAAGTTATTGGAATACCGTGACAGCATTTACCCGATGTTCGCCACCCACAACGCCTACACAGTAGCCACTATTTTAGAAATGGCTCCGGACCGCACAGGTTATGAATTCCAGCGCCTGCACGGTATGGGTGATGCACTGTACGACCAGGTGGTGGCCGACGACAAAGTACCATGCCGTATTTACGCACCAGTGGGCGAACATTCCGACTTATTGGCTTATTTAGTACGCCGCCTGCTGGAAAACGGCGCCAACAGCTCGTTTGTGAATAACATTGTCGATGAAAATATTCCGGTGGAATCTTTACTCAAAGATCCGGTGGAAACAGTGCGTGGCTGGAAACAAAAACGCAATACCCAAATTCCGTTGTCGATTAACCTCTATGGCAGCGAGCGCAAAAACTCCAAAGGTATTGATTTAACTGAAATTGACGCCTTAACACCACTGCGCAATAACCTGAATAACTGGCTGGCCAAAGCCACGGCTCAGCCTGCAGTTGAAGGCGCTAAAGTGGTGCGTAACCCGGCCAACCATGCCGAAATTATTGGTTATCAACAGCACGCTACGCCAGAGCAAATGAAAGCACTGGTGGATAAAGCTGAAGCCGCTTTCCCGGCCTGGAGCACCACAGCAGTAACAGAACGTGCCAATAGCCTGCGTAAACTGGCTGATGCACTGGAAGTCAACCGCGACGAGCTGATTGCTATCTGTGTGAAAGAAGCGGGTAAAACTGTGGGCGACAGCGTGGCCGAAGTACGTGAAGCCGTTGATTTTTGCCGTTATTACGCGGCGCGTGCTGAAGAAATGTTTGCAACACCAAAGCACAGCCGTGGTGTGGTGCTTTGTATCAGCCCATGGAACTTCCCACTGGCCATCTTTTTAGGTCAGGTGTCTGCTGCTGTTGTTGCAGGTAACACTGTGGTGGCTAAACCGGCCGAACAAACCAGTTTAATTGCGGTACGTGCCATTGAGCTGTGGCGTGAAGCCGGCCTGCCACAAGGTGTGGTGGAACTGGTGATTGCCCCAGGCCGCGCTGTCGGTGAACATGTGGTGCCGGATTTACGTATTCAGGCGGTGATGTTCACAGGCTCCACCGAAACCGGCAGCTGGATCGCCCGCAAACTGGCTGAACGTGGTGGTGAGCCGGTGCCGCTGATCGCCGAAACCGGTGGTCAGAACTGTATGATTGTTGACTCTACCGCCCTGCCGGAGCAGGTGGTGGACGATGTGGTGTCTTCAGGCTTCCAGAGCGCCGGTCAACGCTGCTCGGCGCTGCGGGTATTGTTTCTGCAAGAAGATGTGGCCGATAAAATCATTCATATGATTAAAGGTGCGATGCAGGAGTTGCATGTGGGCGACCCGGCGTTTTTAAGCACAGACGTTGGCCCTGTGATTGACCAAAAAGCCTTAACCGGCCTGAATAACCATGTGCAATACCTGGAAGGCAAAGCAACCTTGCATTACGCCTGCAAAGCACCAACGGGCGAAGGCCACTTTTTCTTTGCTCCCCGTTTGTATGAGATCAAAAACTTAAGCTTATTAGAGCGTGAAGTATTTGGCCCTGTGGTGCATATCATCCGCTTTAAAGCCGATGAACTGGATAACGTGATTGCGCAAATTAATGCCACAGGTTACGGCCTGACCATGGGTGTCCATAGCCGTATTGCTGAAGTCACAGCTCAGGTCGCGCGTGAAGTGAAAGCCGGTAACATCTACATCAACCGCAATATGATTGGTGCAGTGGTGGGCGTGCAGCCCTTTGGTGGTTGTGGTTTATCAGGCACTGGCCCTAAAGCTGGTGGTCCTTTCTACTTAACCCGTTTGGTCAAAGACAACCTGAATGTGACTGAAGCGCCACTGGCCGACAGCAAACGTCAGGCCTTGTTAAGTGCCAGCAGCAACGATTCAGCGCTTCACAGCACACTGCAACAAGCGAAAAAGGCACAACCAGCCTGGGCTGCGCTCGATATCAATAGCCGTAGCTCTGTCATTCGTCAGTTCCTGGCGCAGCTCGCTTCTAACTCTGTGGTGGTGAAACAAGAGCAGGACTTAGAGCAGGTGATCCAGTCCGCCCGTCATTTACTCAATGACATTGAAAAACAGCTGGCTGCGCCGCTGACCTTGCCAGGCCCTACAGGGGAGTCAAACCAGTTATTCCTGGAAGCCCGGGGTGTAGTGGCTGCAGTGCGTGATGAAAGCGCCTGCTTTAAATACTGGATGCTGAGCCTGATGACGGCGCTGGCAACGGGTAACGCTGTGGTGGTGGCGGTGGAAGATCAGTTTGTTGCTGAAGCCGATGCTTGCCGTAAAGTGCTGCTCAACGCCGGCCTTGCGCCAACGCTGTTTAATGTGGTGAAGCTGTCACAATTAAAGGCGCTTATCAGCAATAACATTATTGCTGCGGCTATTGTCGAAGCTGGCAGTGCCGTCAAGGCGCTGACCGGCGAGCTGATTGCCGCCCGTGATGGCGCAATTTCGCCGCTCATTACGACACCAGCCGACGAGCGTTTAGTGCATCGTTTAGTCACCGAAAAAACCGTCACTGTAAATACCACAGCGGCAGGCGGTAATGCCTCATTAATGACCATGAGCGATAACGCCGGTTAATCAATCCGGGCAATTGCCCGGCTGCATAAACACCCAAAGCCCGAAACATTTGCTTCGGGCTTTTTTTTATAAACAGGGACCTATGGTACACCAGCAATGCAGCAGCAATTGCCATTGATACAGAAGGAAAATTCCACAAACCGGAATTTTTGCAGTAAGCCCCCTGCAGGTCATTGCATTTCAGGCTGAAGCAGCCTATGTTCAGCAAAATTCTTCTTTTTATTCAAGGACAGCGGCGTCATGGCATTGCAGCGGGTCGCCATTGATGAACTTCAACTGGGCAGTTATGTGGTGTCGGTGACCCGGCAGCGCGGCGACGTTGTGGTTAAAGATGCCGGTTGGGTGCGAAGCCCGGAAGCACTGGCTTTGCTCAAACAAAAAGGCGTGCTGGAAGTTGCGATAGACCCGGCCAAACAATTACCACCTGCCCCTGCGCCAATAGAAGCCCCAGCTGAGCCGAAACCTCCGGTACCACCAAAGCCCCCCCGTATTAGCTTTGAGCAGGAAATTAATAAAGCAGAACTGGCTTTTAACGCCGGCACACATAGCCTGCAGGCCAATTTTCCCAAACTGTTGGAGCAGGAGGAGCTGGATTTTCATGAACTGTCGAGTGTTAGCAACCGCCTGCTGGAAAGCACCAAACGCAATAGTCAGGCTTTGTTATTTTTGCAGCAGGTCAGCCAACAGAATGACACCTTGTTACAGCACAGTTTAAGCTGTGCCTGTTTAATGGCAGCTTTTGCCGCAAGGCTCAAATTACCGGCAGAACAAGCTCAGCTTTATACCCTGGGCGCTTTATTGCACGACAGCGGCGCTTTGCATTTACAGCTGCTGTACCCCAATCAGCCTTATCTGGATTCTGATGCTGCCAGCTACAGCATTCCTATGTTACAGCAACAGCAGGATTGCCCGGCTGGGCTGCTGCAAATGATTGAGGAACATTGTTTAAGCCTGGCGCAGCAGCAAAGTCTGGGCGGCAAAATGCTGGCTATTGTCAACAGTTACAGCAAGCTCACAGCGGCTGGTAAAAATTCGCTGCAGGCTGCGGCCAGCCTGAAAAAAGCCGAAGGTAAAACGCTGGACAGCGAACTTTGTACCGAGTTTTTGCAATGTGTTGGCCTGTACAGCCCGGGCACTGTGGTGCGGCTTAAATCAGGCAAACTCGGGCTGGTGCTGGAAAATCACAGTGTGCATCCGGATAAACCCAAACTAAAACTGTTTTATCACAGCCTGCACCGCCATCATTTGCCAGCCAAGCTGCTGGATTTAAGTAAACAAAGTGAAGAAGTCATTGAATCCTGCGCTGATTTAAAAAAATATCAGCTGGAGTTGCAGCACTATCTTTAGCCTATGCCAGGCTATCTGTAAGCCAGCTCAAACAGGCTGTAACCTATGTACTGCAAGCCTGGATCTTTGGCAAAAACTGCAAAGCTCTACCGAGCAGGAGACCGCATTAACGCCCGGGCAAACGGTACGACCATTCACTGAGCGCTTCCACACTAAATAGCTGCCGGCCGGTTTGCAGCAATACATACTGCGGCGTAATTTCTTTAATTTGAATATCGGCTGTCACCCACTGCCCTTCCTGCAAATCTTTGCCGTTGACCTTTACCCAGCGCTGCCTGGGTTCAGTGGCATAGACATGAGCTTCAAAACGCAAAGGCGGAATTTGCCGTTTTAACAGCTCATCCAGACTATGAATATCCCGTGCCGGCGCCGCATGGTCAGTCACCGACTGCCGTCTTGGCGCTGAGCCTGTTTCTTCCAGCGCCAGTGCAAATTTGCTTTTCAGCTCATCCGACACTTCATTGGCACTGAGCTCAGGTTGCGCCATAGGGGCAACTTCGTCAGCAAGGCTGGCTTCTGCCATTTGTGGCTGTGCCTCAAATTCGTCGGCATAGTCTGTATCCACAACATCGTTTTGAGGTTCTGCCGCAGTGCGCTCACCGGCCACCAGTGCCACCTGTTCATCAAGCCCTTGTTGCGCCTGGCGCTTCGTTCGAGGTTGTGCCGACACCAGCAGTTGTGGCTCTTCGCTGCTGTGCTCTTCACTGCTGTGGGCAGCGCCGCTTTCTTCCGCAGCGCTTTGCGCTGTTGTGCTGACAGCACCAGGCGGCACTGTCAGTAAATCAGTCAGAATTTGGCCGGCACTGGCCGGTTGCACCACAGGTGCCACAGCGACTAGCGGCGGTTTTTGCAGATATTGCGCCAGTAAAAAACCGGCCAATAAACCCACCAGCACCAACAACAGCAAAGCCAGCATTTTCCAGCCCTGTGCATTGTGTGCCGGCGCAGGCTGGGTATAAGCAACAGGCTGGGCTGGCATGGGCTGCTGGCCCTGTTGCTGTTTTAACGCTTCCATCAATAACGACATAACTTAACTTCCAGATTTATCCGGGCCCGGATTCGGCACAGAATGCAGACCAAGATCCAGACCAATAGCAAGCAAAGCGCCAAGGCCGATACAACCAATAAAAAGTAACGCCCAGAACCACCAGGGTGTGGTTTTGGCAGGCTCGGTTTGACGCACCGCCAGAATTTCCGCTGCCGCTTGTTGCACCAGCGCTGCGTCAATTAAAGCTTTTTGCTGACTATAAGCCCCCAGCAAAGCACGGTCACAAATCAGATTCACCAGCCGTGGAATACCACCGGATAACATAAATAATTTTTTTAATGCACCGTCGGTAAACACCGGCCTGCTGCAACCGGCCACCTGCAGCCTGTGCTGCACATAATGTTGTACTTCCATCAGGGTGAGCGGCATTAAGTGGTAACGGGCGGTAATACGTTGCGCCAGCTGACGTAAGTCCTGGCGTTGCAACAGCTGCTGCAGCTCAGGCTGGCCGATTAAAATCACCTGCAATAACTTTTTGGTATTGGTTTCAAGATTGGTCAAAAGCCGCAATTGCTCCAGCACCGCCGGTTGCAGATGCTGCGCTTCGTCAATAATTAAAATGGTATTAAGCCCCGCCTCATGGTTTTTTAACAACTTGGCGGTAATCTTGTCGGTCAGGTTTTTTAAGCTGGCGTCGGTTTTTTTATAACGGATTTTTAACTCGTCACAAATGGCCGCCAGCAGTTCAAGCTCAGACAAGGTGGGATTGAGAATAAAAGCCACCTGCGTTTTTTCCGGCAGCTCAGCCATTAAACAACGTGACACCGTGGTTTTACCGGTGCCGACTTCGCCAGTTAACAAGACAAAACCACCGGCATCGCCCAGGCCATAACGCAAATGCGCCAAAGCTTCGGTATGACGGGCCCCTAAATACATAAATTCCGGGTTGGGCGCGATTGAAAACGGCTGGCTGTTCAGGCCAAAAAATCCGGTGTACATAACATCCTGACTGTGACTGACGCGACAATTGTTGCTGGCCGGTTATAATGGCAAAAAAACCGCAGTCAGGAAAGCATGTGAAGATATATCTTGTGGGCGGCGCAGTGCGCGACCAGTTATTGGGCCTGAAAGTAAAAGACAACGACTATCTGGTTGTCGGGGCCACACCGGAGCAATTATTGGCGCAAGGTTATCAGAGTGTCGGCAAAGACTTTCCGGTGTTTTTACATCCCAAAACCAAACAGGAATACGCGCTGGCCCGCACCGAACGTAAACAAGGTCAGGGTTATACCGGTTTTGCCTGTTATTTTGCGCCCGATGTCACACTGGAGCAGGATTTAATGCGCCGGGATTTAACCATTAATGCAATGGCGCGCGACGAAGCAAATGGCGAGTTATTTGACCCTTATGGTGGCCAGGCCGACCTTCAGGCCAAAATACTGCGCCATGTGTCACCGGCCTTTGTTGAAGATCCATTGCGGGTGCTTAGGGTCGCGCGTTTTTATGCCCGTTTTTATCCGCTGGGTTTTACCGTGGCTGACGACACCAAACAACTGATGTCCGAGCTGGTAGCGCAGGGTGAGATGCAACATCTGACGGCTGAGCGGGTCTGGCAGGAAACCTCCAGGGCGCTGCTGGAGCAAACACCGGCCGCTTATTTTGAGCTGCTGCATGAAGTGGGTGCCCTTGCGGTGCTGATGCCGGAGCTGGATAAACTCTGGGGCATTCCCAATCCGCCCAAATGGCATCCGGAAATTGATAGCGGTATTCACAGCATGTTGGTGCTGCAGCAGGCTGCGTTGTTGTCAGAGCGGCTGGATGTACGTTTTGCCGCTTTATGCCACGACCTTGGCAAAGGCGTCACACCACCAGAGCATTGGCCGTCGCACCATGGCCATGAAACACTGGGCTTGCCGCTGATCAGCAACCTGTGCCAACGCCTGCGTATTCCAAATGACTGCCGGGATTTAGCACTGCTGGCCAGTGAATACCATCAGCTGGTACACAAAGCTTTAGAGCTGCGCGCTGTGACCATCCAAAAGCTGTTTGATAGCATTGATTTATGGCGTAAACCAGAGCGGCTGGAATTGTTGTTGTTGTGTTGTATTGCCGATTTACGTGGCCGCACCGGTTTTGAGCAGGCCTGTTATCCGCAGGCGGATTATTTACGCGCCCTGGCAGCAGCGGCCAAAACCGTGGATATCAAAGTGCTGGTCGCAGCAGGTTTTCAGGGAGAGGCTATGCGCAGCGCGGTCGCAAAGGCCAGGCTGGATGCCATCAGCCACAGCATGCAGACCATCAAAACTGCAGCTGGTCATACACAGCCTGAAAATCGATAAAACACATAAAAAAACAGCGCGCAAGAAAAACAAACCGATAAAAAACGGAGCCATCAGGCTCCGTTTTTTATCGTGATTGCAACTTCAGCACTGTTGTTACACCGCATCGGCCTGCAATTTTTCTTCTTTTACGTGGTCTGCCTGATGATCTTTGGCCAGTAGCACGTAAATAGACGGCAACACAAAGAGTGTAAAAATAGTGCCGATAGTCATGCCGAGCACCAACACTATACCAATAGAGTTGCGGGCTTCTGCGCCTGCGCCTTCGGCAAAAATCAGCGGGGTGTGACCGGCCACAGTGGCAATACTGGTCATCAGCACCGGCCTTAACCGCAGCACCGAGGCCTGACGCACAGCTTCAATTTTGCTCATGCCCTCTTCTTGTAACTTATTGGCAAATTCCACCACCAGAATACCGTTCCGGGCAATCAGGCCTACCAGCGTCACTAAACCCACCTGCGAATAAATATTCAGCGTGCTGGTAAAAGCGTCGGTAAAGTGCGGAATAGGCGCCGGAATTTTCAGGAAGGTAAAGACCAGCGCACCAAACATCGCCAGCGGCACTGAACCTGCCAGAATCACCACAGGGTCGCGGAAGCTGTTGTACTGTGCCGCCAACACCAGGAAAATCATCATCAGTGCTGTTAAAAAGGCCGGCAGGAAAGTATTGCCTTCACGTTTTAACTGCCTGGATTCACCGGTGTAATCCACTGTGTAGCTCGATGGCAGAATTTTTGCCGCCTCAGCTTCCAGGAACTTCAGCGTTTCATCCAGCGGTTTTAAGGTCACACCACTGATTTTCACCGCGTTGAGCTGCTGCATCCGGTTGATACTGCGCGGTACAGTGCTGTGTGTCATAGTGGCAATCTGATCGAGCCGGATCATGCTGTTATCCGGCCCCGTAATATACAGTTTGCTCAAGTCATCCGGTGTTAAACGACCTGTTCTTTTCACCTGGGGGATCACTTTGTAACTCAGGCCTGCCATATTAAAGCGGTTGACATAACCCCCGCCCAATAAGGTGCCGAGATCCTGGGTCACAGTACGCATATCCAGGCCTAAATCGGCCACTTTTTCACGGTCGATATGCAGCTGATATTCAGGCTGATCCACTTTCATATCCAGCATAGGCGGGAAGGCAAACATACCGCTGTTGGTCATCAGCTCCTGCATTTTTAACGCATAATCGTAAATTTCCCGCGAGTCAGCGGTAGAAGCAATGACAAACTCTACCGGGAACTGCCCACCACCAGGTAAAGCCGGTGGGGTAATAGGCATAATACGCACACCGGCTATTTTGCTGAGTTCTTCCTGCACTGAAGGCAAAATTTCCGCTGTAGTGCGCTCACGCTCACCCCAGGGTTTCACCACCATGCCGCTAAAACCACCGGTTGGGAAGTTGACCTGGAAGGTAAAGTCGGTTTCAGGCACCTTCATAAATACCTGATTCACCTGTTTGCCATAAAACGCCGACTGGTCAATAGTGGCATTGGCCGATGAATCAACAATACCAAAAATAACACCCTGATCTTCGGTCGGCGCCAGCTCTTTGGCCGACATGCTGTAAAGCGGGATGGTCATAGCGGTAATACCAATCCAGAACAAATACACACCCCAGCGGTTTTGCAAAGTCTGATTCAGTTTACGGCTGTAAAACACACTAAAACGGTCAAAAATTTTCGACAAAGGCGCTTTAAGCTCTGTGTGGGGTTTTAACATTCTGGACGCCATCATCGGCGATAAGGTAATAGCCACTACAGCGGAAATGGCGACAGCACCGGCCAGCGTAATGGCAAATTCGCGGAACAGGGTACCGGTTAAGCCACCTTGTAAACCAATAGGCACATAAACGGACATCAGGGTCACTGTCATTGCAATCACAGGCCCAGCCAGCTCGCGCGCCGCCACTATGGCCGCTTTAAAAGGTTTTAAACCTTCCTGGATATGGCGTTCGATGTTTTCCACCATCACTATGGCATCATCCACCACCAGACCCACCGACAGAACTATCGATAACAACGTCAGCAGGTTCAGCGAAAAACCACAGATTTTCATAATAAATAACGCGCCTATCAGCGACAGCGGTATCGCAATCACCGGAATAAGCACAGAGCGGCTAAAACCGAGGAACAGGAAAATCACCACTATGATAATGATCAGAGTTTCGGCCAGGGTTTTAACCACATCATCAATGGCTGCCTGAATATATTTAGTGGCGTCGTAAGACACTTCACCACTTAAACCAGCCGGCAGTTCGGCTTTAATGGCTTCCATCTCTTCAGTGACTTTTTTAATCACTTCCAGACTATTTGCATTAGGCGCCACAAAAACGCCCATAAACACTGCAGTCTGACCTGAATAGTTGACTTCAACACTGTAGTCGTCTGCGCCCAGCACCACATCGGCGATATCCTGCAGCCGCACCACACCTTCACTGTTCTGACGCACCACCAAACGGCGGAAGTCTTCCACATTATTCATGTCGGCATTGGCGCTTAAATTCACCTGGGTATAAGAGCCACGGGTGGTGCCAATGGCGGCCTGCACATTGTTATTGGCCAGCGCCTGGCGTACATCGGTTGGGGTAATGTTATAAGCAGCCATTTTTTCCGGTTTTAACCAGATGCGCATGGCAAAGGTACGGCCACCAAGAATTTCTGCTTTTTGCACACCGGAAACCGCAATTAACCGTGGTTGCACCGAGCGGGTCAAAAATTCGGTGATTTGGTTTTGTTCCAGAATGTCGGAGCTGAAACTCAAATAAGCCGAGGCAAACTGACTGTCGGCCGCTTCAATGGCAATGGAAGGCACTTCGGCCTCCGGTGGTAACTCACCGCGCACCTGATTGACCTTGGCGGTAATCTCGGTCATGGCTTTAAGTGGATCGTAGTTTAAATGCAGATGGGCACTGATCGTGGACACCCCCATAGTGCTCTGCGATTCCACATAATCAATACCACCGGCCGAGGCGATGGCCCGCTCTATTGGCGTGGTAATAAAACCCCGCACCAGTTCAGCATTGGCACCGACATACACAGTGGTAATTTTGATTACAGCAATGTCACTGCGCGGGTACTGGCGCACCGACAAGTTGCTGAGCGACTGAAAACCGGCCAATAAAATCAGCAGGCTGACCACTATGGCCAGCACCGGTTTTTTAATAAAAATATCGGTAATATTCATTATTCACCTGAAAAAATGGCAGTGTCTGCAGCAAATTGGCTTAACTGTCCGCCGGTGTTGGATCTGTTTTAAATTCCGGCGTAGGTTTGTCGGTGATCACCAGCGCCTGATTATTAAAGAGTTTAAAAGCACCGGCACTGACCACACTTTCACCGGCTTTAATACCATCCAGCACTTCAACAAAATCACCTCTGGATTGGCCTAACCGCACAAACTGCTGTCTGGCTTTAAGTGCACCGGTCTTTTCATCTTTGTCGGCGACAAAAACTGTGTCACCAAAAGGCGCGTAAATAATGGCGGTAGAGGGCACAGCCAACACCTGTAACGGCTCGCTTAAAGTTACTGTGGTTGACACCGCCATGCCCGGCATCAGTTTATTGTCGGCATTGTCTAATGAAGACTGCACTATGGCATTACGGGTGGTTGGATTAATTTCAGTACCAATAGCAGTAATTTTGCCGGAAACAACAGAACCTCCAGCATCACCAACGGCCACGCTGACCTCTAAACCACGGCTGATTTGTGACAGCCAGCCTTGAGGAACCGGAAAATTGACCCGCACTCTGTTGGTGGCCTGCAGCGAAACTATGGCAGTGCCCACCTGTAAATCGGTGCCTAAGTCGACCTGACGAATACCCACCCGGCCATCAAAAGGCGCACGAATTTGTTTTTTCTCCAGCGTGGCGCGCAAATCGTCCACATCACCTTTGGCCGACTCAACCTGCTGCACTGCAGTATCCAGCTCACTTTGACTGGCGATATTGCGTTTACGCAGTTCCACCAGACGCTGGTAACTGGCCTGTGCCAGCTTTAATCTGGCCTGAGCTGCATCCAGCTGAGCTTTTTCGTTGACAGCTTCCTGTTCAACCAGCACTTCACCGGCTTGCACATAAGCACCACTTTGGAAGGCAATACGTTTTACCTTACCTGGCACCTGGGCTGAAATAGTGATGCCTTCATCGGCTTCCACTGTGCCGATGGCAGTGTAGGTTTGTGGCCAGCTTTGCAGCTTAGCCTGATACACACTGACAGACTCTGGAGGGGGGACAAAAGATTCACCACTTTTGATCATGGTAAAAATCTGCTCAGCTTTAATACCGGCAACAATTGCCAATACCAACAGCAGCAGGCCAAACGCAATCAGGATAGATTTAAGTGCTTTCATTCGGGGCGCCAGTTTGCTTATGTCGAACGTTAAAAGAATTCAGGCAGAGAAATAACAATGATTCTCTTTAAAACAGCTGTATAAAATACCATAGCTCGCCGTCAAACTCGAGACAGCCGCCTGGATGTTTTTAATACAGATTTGTAACTATTTGTGAGACACCTTAACATCGAAACCTCCTGTTTACGTTGTCGCTGTCTTAATGGATGACAGCAGGGCTAAAACTGAAAAGGCACAGGCCAGATTTTTTGCTGTTTTTGATATTGTTGCCACAGTTGCTGATAACTGACAGCCAATACCGGATGCAACACTGTCGGGGCTATTTCGGCCAGTGGCCAGAGCACAAAGGCGTTTTCGGTAATTTCACCCCGGGGTAATTCTACCGGTTGCTGGCAAATCACCTGATCGTAGGTTAATAAATCCAGATCCAGGGTGCGGCCACAAAATTTTTCACCACCACGCACCCGGCCATGCCGGTCTTCGATGGCTTTAAATACTGCGACACAGTCGGCAACACTGAGCGAAGTCTGGGCTCCAACGACCATATTGTAAAAGGCATCGCCTTTAAAACCGACAGCTTCACTTTCATACACGGACGACAATTGCAGGCCGGTAAAAAACTGCTGCAGCTCCTTCACCGCCATCCGGATATGATGTTCTCTGTTGTGATTGGTGCCAACACTAATATAAATCTGCGCCATTACCAGGCGCCCCGGCGAATCTCAACACCGACATTGGCGGCAGCAGGCACTGCACCTGGTTTACAAACCCGCACCCGCACTGCTGGTGTGGCAAAGTCGGTTAATAACATTTGAGCTACTTTTTCAGCGACTGTTTCAATCAGTTCAAGCGGTTGTGCACAGACTAACGCCGTTACTTTTTCACTGATCACGGCATAGTCCAGCGTCAGACGAATATCGTCGCCGGCAGCGGCCTGACGGATATCAGTTGCCAGTTCCAAATCCAGTTCGAGGCGTTGGGTGATGGTTTTTTCCCACTCATAAACACCAATCACCGTATCGATTTGTAACTGTTTGATAAAAACCATATCCATTATATCGGGTTCCGCATTGCGTTATCTTAGGGTTCAGGTAGGCTGGTCGGATAGGCAAAGCGTAAAAAAGCCGATAATCTGACCGCTTTCGTAAATCCGACGCGATCTTAACGCAAAACCAGGTGTTGAGGAAATCCATTGATAACAACCAGTATCGGCCTGATGATGATAGCTGCTTATTTGTGCGGTTCGGTTTCATCAGCCGTTATTGTCAGCAAGCTGTTCAGGCTGCCTGATCCGCGCCGTCATGGCTCCGGCAACCCCGGTGCCACTAATGTGCTGCGCCTGGGGGGCACCCTGCCCGCTGTGCTGGTGCTGGTGTTTGATGTGCTTAAAGGCACTATTCCGGTCTGGGGTTCTTATTTTCTCGGCATTGAAGCTTTTTATCTGGGCATGATCGCTATCTGCGCCTGCCTGGGGCATATTTATCCGGTATTTTTTGGTTTTCAGGGCGGCAAAGCTGTTGCCACTGCTTTTGGCACCATGATGCCTATAGGCCTTGATCTGGCAGGTTTATTAATTGCCACCTGGATGATACTGGTCGGCGCCACCGGTTATTCATCATTTGCCGCTGTAGTAACAGTGAGCCTGGCTCCCATTTTTACCTGGTTTATCAAGCCGCTTTATACCATCCCTGTGCTGATGCTGAGCATTTTGATTGTGATAAGACACCGGCAGAATATTGTCCGGTTATGGCAGGGCAATGAATCTAAAGTCTGGGATAAAACCAAAAGGCCAAAAGAATAACTAAAAGCACCGCCGCACTGATCCTGTAATGGCCCGCATTAGCCCGGTGTTAATGCATTCTGACACTGATTTTAAGCAATAAAAAAGGAGGCTTAGCCTCCTTTTTTATTGCTTAATCAGCCAGTTATGGCATTACAAAGCCTACGGCTTCGTTCACTTTGGCTAAAGTTGCCGCTGCACGCTGACGGGCATTAGCAGCGCCGGCACGCATCACGTCATTCATCAGCTGCTGATCCTGCCTGATCTCGGTATAACGTTGTTGCACCGGCTCCAGCAAAGCAATGACTGCATCAGCCACGTCCGTTTTTAAGTGGCCGTACATTTTGCCTTCATACTCGTTTACCAGCGTTTCCACCGACTTGTTGGTCACGCCGGACAAAATACTCAGCAGGTTAGCCACACCAGGTTTGTTGTCGATATCAAAATACACCCTTGGTGGATCTTCGGAATCGGTCATGGCTTTTTTGAACTTTTTGCTGATCATCTTTGGATCTTCCAGCAAACCAACAAAGTTCCATGGATTTTCGTCCGACTTTGACATCTTTTTTGTTGGTTCCTGCAAGCTCATCACCCGGGCTGCAACAGGCGGAATATAAGGTTCCGGCACCGTAAATACATCACCATGCAAAGCGTTAAAACGCGTGGCCACATCACGGGCTAATTCCAGATGTTGTTTCTGATCATGACCAACCGGCACCTGATTGGCCTGATACAACAGAATGTCAGCAGCCATTAACACCGGATAGGTAAACAAACCGGCATTAACGTTATTGTTATGACGCTCAGATTTATCTTTAAACTGTGTCATCCGGCTTAATTCACCAAACTGGGTGTAGCAGTTTAATACCCAGGCTAACTGGCTGTGTTCTGCCACATGTGACTGCATAAACACCGCTGAACGCTGTGGGTCTATGCCACAAGCCAGATACAAGGCCAGAGAATCCAGTGATGCACTGCGCAGGGCCGCTGGCTCCTGACGCACTGTGATGGCATGCAAATCAACAATACAATACAGGCAGTCATAATCGTCCTGCATGCGGTCCCACTGGCGCAAAGCACCAAGATAATTGCCGATAGTGAGCTGACCCGAAGGCTGAGCACCGCTTAATACAATGGGTTTCTTGCTTGTTGTCATAAAAAATCCGTTGCTGATGATCCAAACCTTGGGATCAAACTAAAAAATTGCCGCGATTATACCCTGCAACCACTGAAATGACAGTGGGCTTACCGGGCAACTTTGGCCAGTTCAGCGCGCATTTGTGCAATCACAGCGGCGTAATCAGGCTGGCTAAAAATGGCCGAACCTGCCACAAACATGTCGGCGCCGGCAGCGGCTATTTCAGCGATATTCTCGACCTTGACACCACCGTCTACTTCCAGCCGGATCGGTAAACCGCTTTGGTCAATCAGTTGCCGTGCTTTTTGCAGTTTATCCAGTGTTGATGGAATAAAACTCTGGCCACCAAAACCCGGGTTCACCGACATCAGCAAAATCACGTCCACTTTGTCCATCACATGTTCAAGGTAGCTTAAAGGCGTTGCCGGGTTAAACACTAAACCGGCCTGACAACCCTGTTCGCGAATAAGCTGCAGACTACGGTCGATATGTTTGGAAGCTTCGGGATGAAAGGTAATAATGCTGGCACCGGCTTTGGCAAATTGTGGGATCAGTGCATCCACCGGCTCCACCATTAAATGCACGTCAATAGGTGCGGTAATACCATAATTGCGTAAAGCACTGCATAACATAGGGCCAAAAGTCAGATTGGGCACGTAGTGATTGTCCATCACATCAAAATGCACCACATCAGCGCCTGCACTGAGCACTCGCGCTACATCGTCACCCAGTCTGGCTAAATCAGCCGATAAAATTGAAGGTGCCAGCCAAAATGGTTGCATCAGACTTATCTCCGCTTATGGCAAATAAAATTGGCGCTTAATGTAACCGATTTGTGCTGTCAAAGCAGCCACTGCCTGTCACAAAGCGCCCATAAAACAGGCAATTACGCACCAAATCAGCGCAGTGGCAGCATTTGTGCAATAGTCAGCTAGACTAGAGCATTGAATCCTATAAACATTTTTCTGTGGCATAAAAATGGAATAGCCAAAAGTGATACTTTCAGATAAGGGCAAATCTCATGAAAAAAACTGCAACACCGTTCACTAAGCCACTTCCCATTACACTAAGCTGCGCATTATTGCTGCTGGCAAGCCACAGTTTTTCCAGCCAGGCCGAACCGACTCTCAGTGGTAATGTCAGCCTGACATCCGATTATTTGTTCCGGGGGATTTCGCAAACCAATGAAGGTATGGCGTTACAGGGCGGCCTGACGTTAAGTACCGACAGTGGTTTTTATCTGTCCACCTGGGGCTCAAATATCAGTTTTGGTCAGGGCTCGATGGAGCTGGATTTATTGGCAGGCTGGACAGGCAAGTTGTCTGAAGAATGGAGCACCGATCTGGGGGTGATGCAGTACCGTTACCCCAATGGCAATAACGACACTGACCAGTTTAATTTTTATGAAGCTTACGGCAAATTTATTTATAAAGATCTGACGCTTGGCTTGGCCTATTCCAACGATTATTTCGGCACTGATGTCGACACTTATTATTATTATTCAGCCGATTATAACTACCCGCTGCTCGATAATCTGACGCTGCAACTGCACGCATCTTATAACCAGTTTGAAAACAATACCCAATACAGCACTTTCCTGGCGGCAGGCCCAGTGTCAGGGGATGGTTATCTGGATTGGAGCATTGGCGCAAGCACCACGCTGCTTGGTGCTTCCATCGCACTGAAATACGCAGACACTGATATCGACAGTTCAGCTCAATGCAACCTCTGCGATGGCCGCCTGGTTGCTACCCTAACCAAAAGCTTCTGATCTGAAGATAAAACGCTCTCACAGCAACACTAGTCATAGTTGCTGTGAGACGTTAAATATGAATTTTAGCTATCAGTTCTCTTATCTGGGAAAACAAAGCAATGGCTTGTTCAATTGCAAGCACTGCTGTATTATTCGCCAGTCAACCGATGGATCTGCGACTGATGAAAACACCAACTTTAATCAAAATTACCGGCCTGTTGCTTGGATTAAGCGCAGTGGTGTTGTTATTGCCGGCACAAAGTGAACCCCATATTGCATCGTGCAATAAAATCATTTCAATCTCTGAGCAAGGCATTGAACGCATCACGGTGCAATGTGAGCAGGCACCACAGCCGAGCTGGTCATCCTGGTTCAGTGGCCATAGCAGCTCAACCCAATTCCATTTTATTGATTTACTGGAATTGCTCAGCCGTTTCCACCACAAATCAGCATCATGAAACAGCAACCCAGCCTGAAACAAGTGTTTAAGGCTGTGGCTGGCGCTTTGATTGGTGTGCAATCTGAACAACAACGACAACAAGACTTTAACAGCAGCAGTCCTGTGCCTTATATAGTGGCCGGTATTATTACGACGCTGTTGTTTGTTGCTGTGCTGCTCGTTACAGTTAAACTGGTGTTAAACTAGCAGTCTTACCCTGTCAGCGCCCTGCAGTACTTTTATACAAAGCAAACAGCTCAGCAACTTTCCCTCTGGTACTGCCCTTCTGGCTGATTGAACGCCCCACCTGAATCGAATGTAATTCAGCGCCCTGATAAATCTTACGCGTCCAGCTGGTGTCGTGGTTGCTGATAAGCACCGAATGACCACGCCGCTGCGCCTGCTCCGACAAATTCGCTAAATCCGCCTGATCATCCAGATTAAAACTGTTTTTGGCATAAGAGGTAAAACTGGCGGTTTTTGACAAAGGCACATAAGGCGGATCGCAATACACCACGGCTTTGGCAGGCAATTGCGCAAACAACTGCTGATAGTCCATACAGACAAAAGTCGCTCTATTGGCTTTTTCAGCAAAAGCTTCCAGCTCAGCTTCAGGGAAATAAGGTTTTTTATATTTGCCAAATGGCACATTAAACAAGCCAGACTGGTTATAACGGCATAAACCGTTATAACAATGCCGGTTTAAGAATAAAAATAACAAGGAACGCTGATAGGGATCTGTTGTTTGATTAAACAATTGTCGCAATGCCAGAAATGCCGATTTTTCATTATTGCTTTCGGCAAATAATAACCGGGCGTCGTTAATCAGTTGCTGGGGTTTTTGCTGTAAAAACTGATACAAATGAATGAGATCGGCATTGATATCATTAAGCAGATACCGGGAATAGTTGGTATTTAAAAACACCGAACCGGCACCAACAAAAGGCTCTACCAGCACATCAGCTTCCGGCAAATGCCCGACAATAGCTTCCATCAGGTTATATTTGCCGCCCGCCCACTTTAAAAAAGCGCGCTGCTTTTTCACCGGATTTTTATTCAAAGTGAACCTGCCTGCTTATTGAACACTGATTTCACTATGAATATCGGCCAGTGGTTTGACAAAAGCCTGTTGCAACGCCTTGGGTAAAGCGGATATCTGCGCTTTGGCTTCAACCGCATCTGCAAAAGGCGCCATCACCACCACCAACTGACGCTGACCATTTTTAGTGCGCTGGTAGGTATAGGTTTGCAAAGATGGCTCAGACGCCAAAAAGGACTTTAAAGCAGATTCGTTTGAAAATACCACCAGCTGCAACGCCATACCAGACATCGACAATAACTCAGACTCCTGGAAAGCATAACCACCGGCACTTGGCTGGGTGGCCGCAGGCGCTTTTTTCAGTTCTGCCTGGGCTTGCGCCACTAAATCCTCTTCAGGCCCGGCGACCGGCTCTGTCAATGTCTCGGTGCTGCGCTGTTGCTGGCCACTGACTTCTTCGGTCATTTCATCGGCAACAGATAACTCGGCTTCAGCGGCGAGTTGCTGCTCAGGCTTTGTTTCAGGCTGTGCTTGTTCGGCGCGGCCCTGAGTTAAATCAGGCACCTGGGTCGGAATTGTCTCCGATTGTTCATTTTTCGCTGGCGCTGGGTTTGTTACAACTGATGGGCTGTTATCTTCAGCCGGTGCTGAAGAATTTTCTTCGAGTTTTGGCTCGTCTGACGTCTCAATTGTGGGTTCAACTACAGGCTGCTCAGTCGCTACAGCCTGCCCTTGCTCAGCGGCGGCAAAATCAACAGGTTTTGCCATACCTGCAGCGCTGGACGATGCAGTTTTACTGCCCACCTGTTCCAGCTCGCCCACCAGCTTTTCCACCACTGCTTTATTTGCTGCAGGCACAGCAGTTGCCGCCACTGGTGCAGGTGCAACTTCTTGCTCTTCCGGCAGATAAGTCAGCTCACCCAAACCGGCTGGTTGTTGCTGTTGTTCTGTCCAGAACCAGAAAAATACCACTGCCGCTATCAGCGCCATGCCGACGGTAAATACCAATAAAGGCTTGGCCAGCGACGCTGTTTTAACTTCAGTTTTGGGTGTTTGGCGGCGGGCTAATGAAGGGTCCAGCAAGATATGCATATTGCCAAGTGCAGTATCCATCCGATCGGCGACCGTCAGGGTGTTTAAACCACTGCCTTCGAGCAGCAGCTGAGCGTCTTCCAGACCAAGTGCAGGCAGCGGCAGATTGAGTTCAGCAGCGTCAGCCGGATGTTCGGTTGCGGCAATCACCAGACAAGGTAACTCAGCAAGTTCAGCCCAGAGTTCGTCAGGCAAATATTCAGCCTGATCAATCACTAACGCCAGTGGCTCAGTCAGTTCTCTGTCGCCCACCAGCTGCATCATAGATTTAGTGGCGTCTTTACAGACACCAAACCAATGCTCCAGCACATGCTGGCGCACTCTGGCGGCGGTTAACTCAGGTTCGGCTTTAATCAGTGCCAGATTAAACTGACTGGATAACAAGTCGGCAATGGCCAGCGTTAAAGTGGTTTTGCCGGTGCCCGGCCCGCCCACCATATGAATACGCTGATAAGGATTAAACTCCAGCTGGAATACCAATCGTTCCAGCCACTGCCGCTGTGAAGGCAATAAGCCTTTCATATGAGTTAACTTTTGTTGTAATTCAGACATTTATCCGGCAAAAACCTGCTGTAATTCTGTTTCTGTGACATCGTCAACGATGATGGCGACCCCAAGCGTTTTTGGCAAGATAAAGCGCATATGGCCGTCTTTTACTTTTTTGTCGGTTTTCATATAAGGCATAAAGTCCGCAATCTTCATACCGGCCGGTGGTGCTACCGGCAAGGCAAAAGCCTGTAATAATGCACGGACTCTGGCAACATCATCTGATTGGACCCAACCACGGGCAGCAGCAAGTTCAAACGCCATCATCATACCAACGGCAACAGCTTCACCATGCAACCACTCACCATAACCTAACCAGGCTTCAATGGCATGGCCAAAGGTATGGCCCAGATTTAATAACGCCCTTTCGCCTTGCTCGGTTTCATCCCGGCTGACAATATCGGCTTTCATCTGACAACAATGGCGGATCATCTGACTAAGCTGTGGTTCCTGCAACTGGCGGATGGCCTGCTGTTGTTGTTCCAGCCAGCTAAAAAAGGCCACGTCGCCGAGTAAACCATATTTAATCACTTCAGCCATACCAGCGCTGAATTCACGCGACGGCAATGAGGCTAACACCCGGCTGTCAATCAGTACGGCCTGAGGCTGGTGAAAAGCGCCAATCATATTTTTGCCAAGCGCATGGTTGACGGCTGTTTTGCCACCCACTGAAGAATCAACCTGCGATAACAAAGTGGTTGGGATCTGCAAAAACGCCGTACCACGTTGATAACAGGCTGCAACAAAACCGGTTAAATCGCCAATCACCCCACCACCGAGCGCGACTAACAGTGCATCACGCGGCATGCGCTGTTCCAGTAAAAATGAATTCACCTGCTCAAAAGACTGCAGATTTTTATAAGCTTCACCATCCGGCAGCAAAATTTCGCTGACGGTTTGGCCGGCAAACAAGGTTCGGATTTGTGGCAGGTATAAAGCAGCGACAGTAGGGTTGGAGATAATCGCAACTTTTTTATAGCGCCAGAGCATCGACAGCTCCGGCACCTGGTGCGCACTGCTCATCAGGTCAGGCGCAATCACTATCGGGTAACTGCGCTGGCCAAGTTGAACGGCAACTTTTTCCATCGACAGTCCCCTTAGCTGGAAAAATTAAAAACCCAGTTGTTCAACAATCTGATTGGCAACAGAACGGGCGCTTTGTTCGTCAGTCCGGATAGTGAAATCGGCGATTTCTTCATACAACGGATTGCGTTCAGCAGCCAGACGTTCCAGCACATGTTGAGGTGCTTCTTCAGTTTGTAATAACGGGCGGCGTTTATCCCGTTGGGTTCTGGCAACCTGCTTTTCAATCGGCGTTTCCAGATAAACTACAATGCCACGCGCTGATAAACGGTTACGCGTTTCTTTGCTCAACACCGAGCCACCGCCAGTGGCCAGGACTATGCCCTGCAGTTCGGTCAGGTCTTCAATGACGTTTTCTTCACGAATGCGGAAGCCTTCTTCGCCTTCCAAATCAAAAACCCAGGCAATGTCGGCACCGGTACGGCGCTCAATTTCCTGATCTGAATCGTAGAAGTCGAGATGCAGCATTTCTGCTAAATGACGGCCAATGGTACTTTTTCCTGCGCCCATAGGGCCAACAAGGAAGATATTGCGTTTCTCTGCCATATGTCGTAATGCTAATCAGCTAACTAAATGAGGGTTGATGTCAGGACCTAAAAGCTCCCACGAAAATTTGAAGCGCTGAATTATGTCAGTTTTGCCGATAGCTTAGCAAGCTAAATTTCACAGGACCCGGCTGGGTCCTGTGAAGCTCAGAGCAAGACTTTATTTGTTTTCAGTCAGAATTTTTGGCGTGACGAAAATCAGGAGTTCTTTCTTCTCGGTTTTATCCAGTGAGCGGCGGAACATAGCGCCAACGTATGGAATATCGCCGAAGAAAGGTACTTTTTGTACTGTATTGACCGTTTGTTGCTGGTAAATACCACCCAACACTATGGTTTCACCGTTATCTACCAGCACCTGGGTCTGAATACGTTGGGTGTCAATTGCCACAGCGTTACCTGTTGCTGTTGGTACAATTTTACCTTCGGTATCCTGCGTCACCACCAGGTCCAGAATAATTTTGTTATCCGGTGTGACCTGAGGTGTGACTTCCAGGCTTAATACGGCCTTTTTAAATTCCACTGTAGTAGCGCCGCTTGATGCAGACTGTACGTAAGGAATTTCCACACCCTGCTCAATGCGGGCCTTTTTCTGGTTGGCAGTCGAAATACGGGGTGAAGCAACAATTTCCGCTTTGTTTTCTTCTTCCAGCGCTGACAGTTCCAAATCAATCAGCGTACCGTCGCCTAACTTGGCAATATGGAAACCAATACGGCCAGCAGACTCTGAATTTAAAGGCAGATTCACGTTATATCTGTCACCCAGGCTTGGAATCACACCATTCGCCAGATCATTGGCTGCTTCCGAACTACCACCCACACCTTTCGTCAGCTGTTGGTCGTTAAAACCCCAGCGAATACCCAGTTCATCGGCCACGCTGTCTTTGACTGTGACCATACGGGATTCAATCAGCACCTGTTTCACCGGCACATCTAAACGCTCGACTAGACGGCGCACGTTTTCAATGGCCTTGGCGGTGTCTTTTAACAGGATAGTGTTGGTTCTGTCGTCGACCGACACCACACCACGGGCTGTTAATAACGAAGCGTCTTTGTTGCTCAGCAGATTGGCTAAGTCAGCCGCTTTGGCATAGTTCACTGCAATAAATTCTGAGTATAAAGCTTCCAGTTCTTCTACTTTATTACGGGCCTGTAATTCTTTGGCTTCACGTTCCGCCAGTTCGTCTGTTGGCGCCACCATCAGAATGTTGCCGTCCATACGCTTATCCAGACCACGGACTTTCAGTACAATATCCAGCGCCTGATCCCAGGGGGTACCGTCCAGACGTAAGGTGATATTACCGTTGACTGAGTCGCTGGTAACCAGGTTAAAGCCGTTATAGTCTGCGATGATCTGCAGCACAGTACGAACCGGAATATCCTGGAAGTTTAAAGAGATAGCACGGCCTTTATATTCTTTACCGCCGGCCATAAAACCAACGGCAGATTCGTCTTTTTCCACACTTAAGCTGAAAATGTTATCAACTTGCTGATAGTTAAACTTAAAGGCTTCAGTCGGCTCAATCACTAAACGGGTTAACGCACCTTCTTTAAAGGTTTCGATACCTTTAACCACAGTGCCAAAGTCCATCACGTCCAGCTGATACAACAACTCTTCCAGAATGTCGGTGTTGTGGAATTCAACCACAATTTTGCCAAGCTTTTCAGAAACGTCGACCGCAGCAGTGTTCTCTTTTAAGAACACCAGCACCCGGGCTTCGCCTTTTTCACCCCGACGAAAATCGATGGCGTTGACTTTGTTGATATAGGTAGGAGTTACATCCGCAGTCTGACCCGGGCCAGCTTCGGTTGGGTTGTCAGAAATCTGCAGATAAAACACGTTGCCCTTTACCCGGGTGCGGTACAACTTCAGGTAATCGAGATAAACCGAAGTTTTAAAACCTTCATTATAAAATTCAGACTTGGCTTTTTGCACACCGGCTTTATCAATCACTACTTCAGCAAGCTTTTCTTCGTAATCGGCTTCATCGAAGGTCAGTTCAATCCGCGACGGGTCGTTTAACACTTGTACCGAAGGCTCAGCCTGTAAGTCTTCATCGAACACAAATTCGATTTCAGTTTCGCCTGTGCTTAACGGGTTATAACGAACATCGTACAGCAGCGGAACTGCCATCGCCGGAGAGGCAGACAGCAACAGCAAACCCAGTAACCAAGGACGGCTGGCTGGTACTTTTTTGATTGTTTTAGTTGTATTTTCCATGCTTCTCTCGCATACCTTATTTGCTGGCTACAGCTGCTGGTTCAGCCATCTGCAGTACTGTGGTTCGTTCTTTCCAACAACCTGCACCATCAGGAATGAGTTCCAGTAATTCCACTTGCGCCGGATCCACATTAATCACACGACCATGGAACAAGCCCAGGTAATTGTTTTTACTGATCCGGTGTAACGTTTTGTCCGAAGCTTCGATCAAAGCCCAGATATCGTCCTGATCACCCAAAGTGCCGCGCATCTTCAGGTTATCCAGAGCGTATTTTTCTAACGGCTCTTTGCGCCTTGATGGATCCGGACTCAGACAGTCCTGGATCTGCGCATATTTTTCCTGTACAGCTTCAGGCCGTGGCGCACTGAACGGGCTGCGGCTGTCTGCTGATTTATAACTGATATGCACAAACTGTTTTACTTCAGGCAGCGGCGGTATTTTTGCCGGTGTGCTGGCTTTGACTGAATTCATAAACTGTTGAATATCGGTCAAATCATCATAACAGCCTTGCAACAAAAACAAACTGATTAATACCGGTAAGGAACGGCGCATTATTGAGCCTCCTTATACCGGTAGGTTTTGGCCACCACGTTAAACACCAAACGTTCTTCTTTGTCTGTACTGACTGAGAAGTCATGCAGCGACACAATACGCGGCAGCTTGGCAACTTCACTGACGAAGTTACCAAACTGGTGATAATCGCCAACAACGTCAATTTTGATCGGCAGTTCGGTGTAGAAGTCTTTCTCGATTTCAGGCAACCAGTTGATTTTGACAAAAGTTAAACCGGTAGAAGTACCAGCATAGGTAATGTCGTCAAGCAAACCAGGAGTTTCATGGGTAGCCGGTAACTGTTTTAACAGGTAAGAAAAAGTTTGCTCCATTTCTACCATTTGTTTTTTATACAGTTCCAGATTCACCGCTGAGGCGTATTTCACTCTGTATACCTGACGTAATTCTTGTTCTTTGGCTTCTGAAATTTCCAGTTGGGTGATCTTGTCATCAACCAGCAGGAAAAAAGTTAAAGTGGCAATCAGAATAGACAAGACTGCAATCACTATCACTTTACCGGCTAGGGGCCAGGAGCCCATATCCGACATATCAAGGTTGTTCAGCTCGTCCAGATTAAAATTCATGCTCATTTTGCTGTCCCCTGTGCTGGAGTGCCTGGTTTCACAACCGCTGGTTTGGCTTCACCCTGCACCGCTTCAAAACCTTTTACCGTCAGATGAATTTTAAAATCACTGAGGATCTGGCTTTGATCTTTACCCGCTTCGATAAATTCCAGCAACGGGTCTTTTAACAGCTCAGAACTTTCAACAGAACGAATCATGTTGGATAAACGGTTGTTCGACTCACTTTTACCCACCAGGAGCAATGAAGGACCTTGTTTTTGCAGATTGGATAAATACACGCCGGCAGGCACCACGGCAGCAATTTCATCCATGATCTGGGTACCCAGGTTCCGGCTGCTTTGTAGCTGAGTGATTAGCTCCATCCGCTTTTGCAGATTTTTCTTTTTCTCATCCAGCTCGCGGATCTCAACAATACGTTGTTCCAGTACGGTGATTTCACCCTGCAAATACGCATTGCGACTGTTCTGACCTTCAATTTTGGCGCTGTACACTGCACTTAACCCAAACACTGCGGCAAAACTTAAGATGCCCGCCATGCTGAGCATCGTCATAAATTGTGTTTGTTGTTGTTTCCGCTGCGCTTCACGCCACGGCAATAGGTTTATATATGCCATGTCGAAAAACTCCGTAACGCCAGACCACTGGCAACCATCAATTGGGGGGCAACCTGATTGAGTAATTCACGGTCCACTGAAGTCGCTGTTTCCATATTTAAGAATGGATTAGCCACAACTGTGTGAATGCCCAGCTCGTCGGTGAGCAACTTATCCACACCTTCAATTAAACTGGTACCACCTGAAATCAGCAGATAATCAATATTGTCACGGCCTGAAGTGGTCAGATACATCTGAATACCACGCCGGACTTGCTGTAATAACATGGTCTGAAACGGGGCAAGCACTTCAAAGGTATAATTCGGCGGTAAATCATTATTTACTTTGGCCTGCTCGGCCTCTTCGTAAGTTTTACCATAATAAGAAACGATACTACGGGTGTATTGTTCTCCACCAAACATCTGATCACGGGTGTATAACACTTTACCGCCTTCCATGATGCTGAGTAACGTCATAGTGGCACCGATATCCACCACAGCAACCAGCTTGGATTTGGCATCGCTGGGGAGCTGTTTATAACAAAGTTCAGCTGCGCGGCTTAACGCATAACTCTCTACATCGATAACTTTGGCGGTGAAACCACCTTGATCCAGCGCACTGACACGGGTTTGCACACTCTCGGTACGGGCTGCACTAAGCAACACGTTTACTTTAGACGGGTCGTTTGGATTTAAATCCTGTTTTTCAAAATCCATACTCACTTCACTAAGCGGGTATGGGATCAGGCTATCAGCCTCAACTTCAATCTGACTGGCCAGTTCGTTATCAGATAAATTTGCATCCATAAAGATAACTTTGCTGATCACGGTCGAACCCGACACTGCAGCAGCAGCAAACTTCACTGATTTTGGGATCTTTTTGCGGATTTTACTGATGACGTTGCCTACGGCTTCGATGTCCTGGATTTCGCGCTCGTTCATCGATCCTTTAATCATAGGTTCAATTGCAAAGGCTTCTACTTTATAATGCGGACCATGCTGACTGAGTAATACAGCCTTCACGGTGTGGGCACCAATGTCTACCCCCAGAATTAAAGGGTTTTTTGTATGAAACAGGCGATTTATCATAGCTTCCTGCGGCCGTATCAAATTTATGATTATTATGGTTTTGATTTCTAGCTTAGTCGTTTTTAAAACGGATCTAAAGCGCTTTAACGACTGCTAATAAATTTATACTAGCAGCCTATTTTGGTAAATGGGAGTAAAAATTGGGGCTATTCAGTGTCTTGGCTTAAAAAACTGGTAATTATCACCCTCAGCTGCGCGATCCTTGGCGTAACTTTGATATTTGGCAGCTATATCTATCTGAAAGATGACCTGCCCAGTGTGGAAACACTCAAAGATGTCAGGCTGCAAACGCCGATGCGCGTATTTAGCCAGGACGGTGAGTTGATTTCACAATTTGGTGAGAAGCGCAGGATCCCTCTGAAGATCAATGAAATACCACCTTTATTGATCCAGGCGGTACTTGCAACCGAAGATGCACGTTTTTACGAACATCCGGGCATAGATCTGATCGGCGTGTTCCGCGCTGCAACAGTAGTTGCCACCACTGGCGATTATAGTCAGGGTGCCAGCACTATTACCCAACAGTTAGCCAGATTGTTTTTCCTTAGCCGGGAAAAGAAAATAATCCGCAAAATAAAAGAAATCTTTTTAGCATTTCATATTGAAGAGCTGCTGACCAAAGATGAAATTCTGGAGTTGTACCTGAATCGGATTGAATTGGGCCAACGTGCTTTTGGTGTTGGCGCTGCAGCTCAGGTTTATTTTGGCAAAAATATTCAGGATCTGACTTTATCTGAAATCGCTATTATTGCCGGTTTGCCTCAGGCACCTTCCGTATTAAATCCGGTACGCTCGCCAAGCCGTGCCCGCGCCCGTCGTAATATAGTGCTGGGCCGGATGCTGACTGTGGGTTACATCACTCAACAGCAACATGATGAAGCCGTGCAGGCCCCTATTGTGTCCAAGTTACATGGTGCGCAAATTACCGCCTCAGCCCCTTATTTAGCTGAAATGGTGCGTCAGGAAGTGGTAGACACTTATGGTGAAGAAGAAGCCTACTCCAAAGGCTTTCAGGTATTTACCACTGTGAATTCTGCGCAGCAGGCCCGTGCCGTTGCTGCACTGCAACAA
>FWPV01004182.1_pt1 | contig 31271 bp, 32 predicted proteins | sample 2228371 | NCBI WGS metagenome assembly FWPV01 (sample SAMEA103939776, study PRJEB20133) | metagenome | reverse complement strand
GTCAATGGTTTGGCTATGGGATATTTATCCCTTTCAATTCGTCTTTTAGAATTTTGTTTCATTCGATTATAATATAGTAATCTAATTATGTTTAGCGCATAACAGTTTGATCCAAAGGCAGTGGTTTAATACGGTCTATTAAATCAAATTCCTGCCATTCTTGTATATGAAGTCTTCCATCAGATTTGAAAAGTCTCATATTTATCTTTTTTTCACCCAATTTGCTTTCACTACATTTTTTAAATAGGATTAAGGACTCTTGTGAATTTAATAAAAGATATGAAGAATTCCTTTGGCCTTTCTGTATCATTACCAAAGCTAGATTATCATGCTGATCCCAATTCACCCAATATTTTTTTGAAACACCCCAAAACCATCTTGATTCATCTTTAATATTACATGAGAATCTACATAAGACTTTCATTCCACTGCTTTTAAAAACTAACTGGCTTCTTCCTTTTTGGTAAAATTTACCCCACTTATTTTCGAGACTTCTTCCAACTGCAATCCTAGTTGCTTTTTCTAGCTTGTTTTTATCCTCATCAGGGGGCTCTCGTAACTTATCATTAAGCAATAATATTCGTCGGAGCACAGAGTTTGGATCGTCTTCTAATGGCTCCGCATATTTTTTTAAGTATTGCCATACCTCGTCGTCAATAGTTATAGTATGATGTCTCATGTTGTAGTTCTCCTGATGCTAATTGACATTTTATTAAAAATTAAATTGACGGTAAATTAATTTACGTTGACAGGCGCTCGTTCCTCCAGAATTAGATTTTCTGTGGCAATATTAAAAATATCCTTCCGATCATATCTTTCCACTGCACCAATAATTTCTAATCAAATTAGTTTTACATCTTCATCGATATCCAGATTAATTCCTTCTTCAGCGCTACGCCATGATTTTCATTTTTCCAAAACTCCAATACTCCATTTCAAAAAATAATAGCCTCAATAGAAACCTAAGCCACCACCTCCACCGAGCGCTCCCTCGCCCCCACCATCTCCATAATCCGATCCACCTTGATCCGATGCAAATGTAAGCCCACTTCCTCAGGTGCAAATCCTTGCGCCAATCCGAGCATCTGGCAAAAATAGATCACTGGCAAATTGAACTCCCGATTCATTTTTCGGGCGATCAGAATTTGCCCCATATCGAACGAATTGAAGCAGGTGGGGCAGATCAAACCCATGCAATCCGCACCGACCGATTCCATTGAGTCGAAAATCTCGTACGTCATGTGCAACGGCATCTCGTCGTCCAGGCAGCCTTTGCCGCAGCAGAGCAGTTTTTCAGTATGCGTTAATGGCGTGGCGCCCAATGCCTGGGTTAAATTTTCCAGCAGGCTGGGATAATCGGCATCGTCGATGTGCATGATCTGGCTCGGTTTCAACAAATGACAGCCGTAATGAATGCCCACCTTCACTCCCGTCAGCGGTCGTTTAATCGATGCCTTGATGCGTTCAATGCCCACATCATCTCGGAGCAGCACCACGATATGCTTGACTTTGACCGTGCCTTTATATTCCTTGTTGATCCTCTTGAGCCGCTGGTTGATTTGCTTTTTCAACTCTGGATCTTCGGCTAATAGGAAACGAGCATCCTGGAGCGTGGAGGTGCAGCCGCTGCACATGGTCACGATGTCCAATCCCCGTTCCTCGGCCACGGCCAGATTTCGGGCCGCAATGGTCAGCCATTTGATCTTGTCCCGAGCCTTGAAATAGATCGGATCAGGACAGCAGGTGAAGCCATCCAACTCCACCAACTCCACGCCGATAGGTTCCATTGTCTTTCGTACCGATAATTCCATTTGCGGGTATTTGGCGGGAATCATGCATCCCCAGAAAGGCGCCACTGCTATTTTCTTCGCCATACCTGTTCCTTCTTCATTCGATAATTTTTTGCAGTTCGTCCGCGGCCAGATCTTTCAATAGAGGCAAGCCCAGTTCTTCTCGTCGGCGATTAACCGTGCTGGTGATCACCACACTGCGGCCCGTCTTAACCAGCGCTTCCGAAAATTTATTGATATCCTCAGGCAGAACCCCCTCCTGGGCGCAGAGATTTTTCAGCGCAATAATAACCTCCACAGGACGCACATCCTGGGGACAGCGCTCGTAGCAACTGTAACAATTGGTGCATTTCCAGATAATGGAATCGGGACGAATCAGATCCTCCTCATCGCCGATCAGCGTTTTCAACAACACATCCCGAGGATTAAATTGATCGGAAAAACGAGCCGCAGGACAGGCCGCCACACAGGCGCCGCATTGATAACAATAATTATGATGCTCGCCGCCGAGGATTTTGTTCAATCGTTGTCGAAAATTGAAATCAAGCTTTCGATGAGCCATGAGTTTGTCCTTATGGTGAACTTCATTAATTTTCATCAAATTTTTCAAAAGAATCTAATCGCAGCAATCTGGCTCCATGATGAACCGTAAGTATTTCAACTTTACTACCAAGAACACGGTAAATTATTCTATAATTACCATGAATAATCTCCCGAATATCTTTTTGATTTAACTCAGGAACAATTCTACCCATTAAAGGAAAATTTACCAATCGATCTGTCGCAGCAAATATTTTATCAGCAAACAATTCAGCAATACGAGGTGAATCACGTGAAATAAATAAACAGATTGCTTTTAAATCTTCAAGGGCTTGATCAGTCCAGCTTACTTGAACCATTTTCTCATTCGCCTTTTCGCTTCCTCTTGCGAGATGGTCTTCCCAGCATTTGCCTGTTCAATTCCACGTTCAACTTTATAAAGCAAATATAATCTTTCAATCACATCCTCTATCGATATATCATGAGGAAGCTCCTGAACCGTTTGAATGACTCGTTCTTTCACCGTCATACTATCAACTCCAAAAGTAAAATCTGATAATCTTCAAAATGTGATCTAATAATCCATTCATCTAGTGCACCAGTCGCTCAATCATCCAATCACCCAAGTGCCCAATAACCTAATTATCCAGTTACTCAATTACCTAATCTACTAATGAAGCCACCAAACTCATCAAATCCCGAATCTCCAGATTCACCTCTTTCTTGAGCCGCTCATCCTGCAGGGCACATTTGAAATGAATCTCACATTTGGGGCAGGCCGTGATCAACGTTTTCGCTCCCACCTGTTTGGCTTCTCTGAACCGATTGGCCTGGATGGTCTTGGCGACTGAGCCGCAGCTCAGCCAGTTGCCCACGCCACAGCAGACCGAGCGCTGCCGATTTTTGATCATCTCATTGAATTCAATTTTAGGAACAGCGCTAATAATATCCCGTGGGGCATCGTAAACGCCCATGTGCCGACCCAGACGACAGGGATCTTGAAACGTGACTGCACCATCGAAACCATCGAATTTCAACTCGCCCTTTTTAACCGCCTCAGCCAGCAATTGCGTGATATGAACCACTTGAAAATGCAACTTGCCAAAGAAATGGGTGTAATCCTGAGCAAACGTCTGATAGCCTTCGGGACAGGTGAACACCACTGTCTTGGCGCCTGCTTCCTCGATGATCTTCAAGTTATGCTCTGCCAATTTCTTGAAATTGGCGACATCGCCGCTCCACAGCAGATCATGACCGCAACATCGTTCATCGGCTAAAACCGCAGGGGTAATGCCAATTTTATTTAACAACTGAATCGTGCCCTTAGCGGAATTAATGGAATCGACTTTCAAATCCGAAAAATAGGCGTCAAAATAAGGGGCGCAACCGACAAAGTAAACCACCTCTCCATTTTTCGCTGTTTTCAAATTGCCTGGGATCCAATCCATGCGTTGCTGTTTCAGCTCATTGGCGGTCATGATTCGCATCAGGGAATGGAAAGCGCCGCCGTGGCTGCACTCGGCTTTCGCTCCCGTATTCAATGACAGCGACCGCACATCCCGCATGAAATGGATATATTCGATCTGTGAGGGACAATGAATCTCGCAGCGGCCGCAGGTCAGACATTCCCACAGGGCAGCGTCTTTGTACAATGAGCTTTCATCCTTCTGCACGCACCGCATCAAAATGGATCGAGGTGAGAAGGTCTGATTGATCCTGGCAACAGGGCAAACGCCCGTACATTTTCCACAATCGAGGCAGTAGTAAGCTCGGGTCTGGCGAATGATTTCGGTAACTGATGGCATAGTTTATTTTCTTAAGTTCAATATGCTTTTCGATTCAGTTTGTATTTAAAAAAAATGCATTCCCAATGGATAGATGAAACCAACGGATGATACCGATTTTAGATTTACGATTTTAGAATTCTGTATGAGTTGCCTTTGTTTTGTGAAAATAATTTTTCCCAACGGATGATAAGACGCCAACGGATAAAAACCAAAAGAAAAAATCCGTTGTTGTCTTATCATCCGTTGGAAACTTATGCTTCCGCTTGAATTTCAATCTCTATCGTTTTGCTCGGAGCAGTCCTTCGTAATGGACTGGGCCCCAATCGCTTTACCTGATTGATCATCTCGGTCACGACATGGGCGAACTTGGGTGATTCGGCTGCCGAAACCCATTCCAGCCGCACTCGTTCTTTATCGATCCCCACTAAATGCAACATCTTTTCCACTTTTTTGAAATTCTCCGCAGCACGGCGGGCGCCAAACATGTAATGGCAATCTTCAAAGTGTCACGTGGCGACCATCACGCCATCAGCGCCCATCTCGAACGCTTTCAGCACAAACGATGGATTGACTCTGCCGCCGCACATCACTCGAATAATGCGCACATTTGGAGGATATTGAATTCGATTTACCCCTGCGCCATCGGCCGCAGGATAGCTGCACCAGTTGCAGCAGAAAGCGACGATTTTGGGATCGAAGTCTGGTTTGGGTTTTGATTGTTTCTTTTGAGCCATTCGTAAGTTGTCCTTTGTCCGTTTTCGGCTGTGTTTGTGAATTTATATGTGACTCAATTTCTTTATAATCGATTTTGCCAAATAATCATTGATTTCAGTATGTCGAGGAACTGGCTGGGATTGCCTTGTTTCGGGATTGGTGTACCAATCATGCTTTTTCCCGTGCCTTACTATTACACAAGCCATTTCCTAAAGCCTTTGGATTAAATCTTTTCTCTTCATTTAAGCAAATTCCAGTTCTTCAACTTTGCGAATGTAAGGCACTTCTCCTGAACCTATATCCCTTAACAAATCTTTTAAATTTTCAATCAACTCATCTTTGGTCATTCCCTGAGTCCAATAATCGGGATAATCGACCAAATAACCAAGATAATAATCTCCATCTTGCCAGTAAACATATCGGTTTTTTTTCATGGCTAATTCCTGCATTCTAAGTTGTCCTTCAATTCTAAATTTCACAAAGCAACGCCTCCCTCTGCGCCTGGATTTGACCTTCCTCGAAGGAACTGATTGCCACTCACACGGAATCACCGACCATCTCGCCGAATTCGAAACATAGTTGGTGTAATAACTACAAATGCATTGGCCAATTCCTTCAGATGCTTATTGATCATGCTCGTTACTATTTCTGCTTTAAGTTGTGGCGAAAGTCCTGCTAATCGAATCAACACAATGCCCATCATTAAGCGATGCTGACGAAACACCAATTCACCAAAATCCTTATCAGCCGTCAACAATAGCGCTGACTCACGATTTGCCAAATCAAGTACCTCATCATCGCAAAGACCAGGTTCCATTTCAGCAACGTACCAAACAAAATAACCCTCCTGGCGTAGTCTCTCAACGATGGGACGATCGACACTTTCGTCAGCTAAAAAATTCATGTAGCAACCTCAGCCACTGGATAAACGACATCAGCCCGCAACGCTTCCTTCGCAAAAGCCAATGCCGCCTGAATAGCTTCTCGGGTCAATCGTGGATGGGAATTCAGTATTTGTTCGACAGTTTCGCCAGCCGCCAGCTTCTCTAAAATTAATTCAACCGTGATCCGTGTGCCTGCCACAATAGGCTTACCCATCATCACCTTGGGATCGGATATTATCAATCTTTGTTGCATGTCATCTCCCAATACAGCTTTATTATAATTTGTGCAAATTATTTATGTTTTCTCAGTACCATAAAGATTATGATCCTGTTGAGCTGCCAAATCTGAAATACCTAAAACAATGGTTCGTGCCGCTATTTTCTGCAACGCCCGCTTTTTCTTTTTTTCGCAGGTCGCTTTTGAAAAATGATTTGTATTAAATACCTCTGATATGGTACCAAATCATCAATGGCTTCCGCTGGCAATAAAGCCTTCCCATCCAAGACTGCATGTAAGGTTTTTGTCATGGGGGTAACCACCATCTATAATTTTTTTATTCAAATTCCTTTTCACACTTCACAAAACAACGCCTCCCTCTGCGCCTCGATCTGATCATCGGTGAAATGCCGAATATCAATCGCCCCAGTGGGGCAGACCGAAGCAGCGACTTATTGGATCAGACATCACCTCAAATAGCAGCTCGCTTTTTGAAAGGCGGCATGGTCTTAATCAAAGCTCTAAGCACATTGTTCACCGCCTCTGGTGTAGTAAACACCTGGGTAATGTCAGGATCAAGAACCACGACCAGACGGTTTTCTTTGCTCCGACCTGCAAAACGATTGCGACGAGCTTTCTGATAATCAAATTTGTATTCGGAACGCATCTCTATTGCTTCGATTTCTGGTGATTTTTTATCGTCTATTTTCTTTATAATTTCTCCGTTCTCTTCGGGTTACTAAACGGGCACTAAAAGGTCTTCGACACGCTCAGATAAACATACCATCAATAAAAGGCTACAACTGCGGGATCGAAATCTGGTTGGTATTTTAATTTTCCTTTTGAGCCATAAATTCGCCTCAGAATCAATAAGAGCAGAATCAAAAAGTTTTATTTTATCGATGGTATTCCTAAGTCTTTACAAATTTTTACAGCTAAGTTATCGCTAATTTCTGTATGTCTGGGAACGGAAGATCTTCTATTCATATTTGGATTCCACCACCACGAATGTCGTTTACCTTCCCTGAGAAACTCACAGCCATGTTCATTTAAGTGTCTGAGAAGTTCTTTTCGCTTCATACAAAAATTAGCTCTTCATCATAATTTGATCTGGCGGCTTGAAATGCGTCCTGACGATTGAATTCCAGAGCCTCTTTCAAGGTTACTCTCAAAGTTTTTAATAATTCTTCTCTGGATTTCTCCTGACAATTAACGCCTGAGATTTCTGCTATCCATCCAATCCACCAGGCACCATCTTGTTTGATTATGGCGGTATAGGTATTTTGCATAGTAATATCCTTTAAAACTTAAGTTTTCACACTTCACAAAACAACGCCTCCATCTGCGCCTCGATCTGATCATCGGTGAAATGGCGAATATCAATCGCCCCAGTGGGACAGACCGACGCACAGGTGTAACAGCCTTCCAAACAATGATCTAAAAACAACTTCGTACTGAATACTTCAAGGATGAAGATTCGGATTATCGATCTTTAATCCTTCAGCTTTAGCGATATTTAATAAGCGATCATCAGCCGAGATAAACATAAAAGCGTTGAAGGCGCCCCTTTCAAATACAGGAAAAAAGCCTTAGCGCCGAAGCCAGTTGAATACTATCATAAGCTCGTAACGGATGCTTTTGAACCAAATCCCCAGCAGCTTCTACCAGATCTTTATCGACTTCAACGAGTTGGTACTGTGTCTCCCTGTCGTAACGAAACGCCTGAATTGTGGTGCTAACAGCTTTTGGATCAGCCTTGCCTTCACGTTGTAACCTTGCCAATGCACTAATCAACTCCACCCAGGTAATACGGGATAAAATTATCTTATTCTTAGAAGCAGGATCGGTCAACGCTTTCATCCAATTTGAGCCGATCTCAGTCACATATCGCTTGACCAGGGCGCTGGTATCTACAAAGTAAATATTTACCATTCGCCACGTTCCTCGATAATCAGTTGTGAAAGCGGTTTCGCCGTTGCTTTGCCTAAAACATCTGCAATTCTCTGACGCTCTTTAGTCGATACCGATTTCACCTTAGAAGAACCTGAAGGCGGAATCAACAATCCTGTTTTAACTAACAACTGAATGATCTCATCAACTTTGTCACTTACAACTTCTGACAAAACTTGAATCATAACGGTCTGGCGGTCAGGCAAATTTAACGGCTTTAACGGACGCAACAGACCTTGATCGTAGATTGCCATCACTAATTCAGACATAGCTTAGTACCTTGTTATATTGAGTGCATTGAAAATCCAATTTCATGATACATTTTTATATTTCACAAAACAACGCCTCCATCTGCGCCTCGATCTGATCATCGGTGAAATGCCGAATATCAATCGCCCCAGTGGGACAGACCGACGCACAGGTGCCACAACCTTTGCACAGCGCTTCGTTCACGAAAACCACCACTCGTCCATCATCGGTCTCTTTCAATTCAAGCGCATGGAATTCACAGACCGCCACACACTTGCCACAGGCACGGCAGAGACTTTCTCGAGATGTCGACACTATCGGCTCCAATCGAATGGTATCGCCTGATAGCAATGCCGCTGCTTTGGCGGCTACAGCCGAAGCCTGCGAAACCGAATCGGAGATGTCTTTCGGCCCCTGGGCGCAGCCTGCCAGGAAAATGCCTTCCATCGCCGTCTCCACAGGGCCCAGCTTGGAATGGCGCTCCATGAAAAAACGATCCGAGCTTCTCGGAATCTTCAGCAATTCGGAAATATAGCTGCTCTCAGGCTCTCGGGGGATCATGCCCAACGACAACACCACGGCGTCCACAGGGAATTCCAGCTCAACCCCAGTACGCTCGTGCTTGACCTTGACAGTATTGACCTTTTTCTTGCCGATCAGCACTGGCTTGCTGCTGAGATCGAACGGGATGAACAGCACGCCCATGCCACGAGCTTCCCGATACATCTCCTCGGCGCCACGGCTGTACACCCGAATGTCCCGATGCATCACGACCACATTGATGCCCATTTTCTTCAGCGCAATGGCCTGCTTGATCGCCGCCTGACAGCAGTATCGGGAGCAGCCAGGATTTCCATGCTCACTGCTACCCCTTGAACCAACGCATTGAATGTAGGCGACCGTCTCTGGCTTTTTCCCATCAATTTCGAGATAATCTCCTCGAAAGATCAGTTGCTCAAAGAACTCGTTACTGAACACATTGGTAAACGATCCATACCCATACTCACCCCGTTCGGGACGATAGAGATCGGCGCCTGTGGCTACGACAATCGCCCCTACAGGAATCGTCTTTTTGCCGTCGTTCTTTCTATCTTTTGCCTGAAGGGTGACTTCAAAATTACCGACAAATCCGTTGACGCCTTTGATCTCGGTGTCGGTAAAAATTTCGACATTGGAGCTTTCTAATAGTTTAATCTTTCTTTCCAGCAGTTCGTTCCCAGGCTTGTAGCTGGGATAGAGGGTGGATAAATCTTTCACCCGTCCGCCAAGTTGTTTTTCTTTTTCAACCAGATAGACCTTAAATCCTCGGCTGGCTAAATCAATGCTGGTTTGAATGCCAGCAATTCCTCCGCCCACGACCAAAACATCATGCTGGATGCCAAGCTCTCTGGTCTCCAGCGGATTGAGCAAGCGGGCTCGAGCCACGGCCATTCGTACCAGATCCATGGCTTTCTGCGTTGCTGCTTCTGGCTCACTCATGTGCACCCAGGAGCATTGATCCCGAATATTGACCATTTCAAATAGATATGGATTCAATCCCACTTTGGCAATTGTCTCCCGAAAGATCGGCTCATGGGTTTTGGGCGTACAGGCAGCGACCACGATTCGGTTCAATTGCTGTTCAATAATTTTCTTCTGAATCTCATCCTGGGTGCTGGCGGCGCAGGCAAACATGGTTTCATCGCAATAGACCACATTGGCCAACTGGCGGGCGTAATTTGCCACCCGCTGGACATCGACCACACCTGCAATATTAATTCCGCAATGACAGACGAACACTCCAATTCGTGGTTCACCCCTGACATCGATTTGGGGGATTTCCTCCTCAACCCGCTCGATCTTGCAATCCATTACATGACGGGCGGCTCGGATCGCTGCTCCCGAAGCATCTGCAATCGAATCGGTGATATCTTTGGGGCTGATAGCGCAGCCTGCGACATAAATTCCCTCCCGTGTTGTATCCAATGGATCCGAGCAGGGATCGAGCTGTTTCACAAAGCCATCCTTGTCGATTTGAATGCCCAGGATCTCCGCCAGTTTGCCGCTTTTGATGGACGGAATCAACGCCGATGAGAGCACCACCAGATCGACCAATTCCCGCTCGATCTTGCCTGTTTGAATATTTTCATAAGTGATGACCGTTTTCCCCGTCACAGGATCTTCAACGATTTTCGATGGCTTGGCATTGATGAATTTCAGCTTGTCGATATTGAGCGCCCGACCATAAAATTCCTCAAATCCTTTGCCGAAAGCACGGATATCGATGTGGAAAATTTTCATCTCCGCTTCGGGAAAATGTTCGTGAATGAGCAGGGCGTCCTTCATGGCGTTCATGCAGCAGATGCGGCTGCAATAGGGAATATCGGCTTTCATATTGCGAGAGCCGACGCATTGGATGAAGGCGATTTCTTTCGGTCGCTGGCGGTCGGTGAATTTGATCAATTCGCCTCGGGTCGGGCCGCTGGACGATAGAATTCGCTCCAGCTCCATGCTCGTCACCACATTCTCGAAGCGAGTGTAGCCGAACTCACTGGCCTCACGGGGGTCATAATATTCGACCCCAGTCGCTACGATAATCGAGCCGACTGGAAGTTCGATAATTTTATCCTGCTCATCATAGTCGATGGCATCCCGCTCGCAGACCTCGGCACAGCGAGCGCAGGCCAGGGGGAATGTACCCAGGCAATCCTCGGCGATGCGGATGTAGGCATTGGGAACGGCTTGCGGGAAGGGGCGATAGATGGCATGGCGGGCGCCTAATCCCACTTCAAATTCATTGGGGACGACAATGGGACAAACTTTGGCGCATTCACCACAGGCGGTGCATTTGGCAGGATCGACATAACGGGCTTTTTGCAACACCTTGACTCGAAAATCTCCTGCCTCGCCTTTGACTTCGATGACTTCACTGTTGGTGAACAATTTGATATTCGGATGCCGACCGACATCCATCATCTTGGGACCGAGGATTCAAATGGCGCAGTCCATGGACGGGAAGGTCTTGTCCAGTTGCGCCATTTTCCCGCCGATGCTGGGCTCCCGCTCCACCAGGTAAACTTGAAATTGCGCGTTCGCCAGGTCCAAAGAAGCCTGCATCCCAGCGATACCGCCACCGATGACCAGGACACCTTTTCGCACGAATGCCTCCGAGAGTTTTAATTATTGATCATTACGTCTTTAACGAGTCAGAACCAAAAAGCTAGACCGCTAATTTCGCGAATTAAACCAATTCCGCTAATTATTAAATTGCGGAATTTGCGGCCACAAGATATTTTTTACATTAGATTCCCAAATTAATCGAATACGAAATCTCATTGGATGTTTTGCCATATAAATTTTCAACATCTTTTTGCTCGTAATCGGAAATGTATGGGATTCATGATGCCCACAATTTCAGGAACAATATTTCCAGACTTCCCTTTACGGCTTTTTTAATGAGCTTTATCAATTCATCTTTTTGTAATGATATAGATTCAATGATGCTTTCCAAATTTCTATCTTAAAAAATTATCTGCTTCTGCCAGCATATCAATTAACTTGTTTGGCATTTCGCCACCTTTCAAAAATCGCAAACTTATTATGCAAGTCAATTAGGCCAAGCATGCGAATAGAATAGGCTCGTTCGCTTTCCTTTGGAGCGACTTTTAATAAAAAATCCATAGGATCAAAATATTCTTCCAATTTTTTCTGAACGCTCGCTCTCCCTGAATTCAGTATTCGCTGTTGCTTCTCCCATTGATTCATCGGATCAAGCGCTTTTTTTAATTGCCTCCATTGCTTGATTTCTTCAGGAGTCAATTTGGCTCGTAAATTTTTCTATAATATTTTTGACATTAACTTCACCAGTGAAGTATTGGAGTGATGGATTGTTGGAGTTTTGGAGCAAAGCTCGCTCCAGCACTCCAATACTGCATCACTCCATGACTGCGATAAAATTTCTAATTTTTCCCCTCAAGCTGCTTCAGCCCATATTCATACCCCTTATCGAATGCCTTGAGGTTTAATTCTTCAGTCCCCTTTGGAACGGATTCCTCCACTGTTTTCCGAACTGCTTGGGGATCAATTAAGCGAGATATGGCAGTAAAGAATCCCAACATCACGATATTGAGCACAATTTTTCTGCCTAATTCTTCTGCTAATCGGGTGGCAGGGACTTTATACATTTTGATCTTGCCCCGTTGCTTCGGCTCTTTGACCAGGTCTTCATCTATTAAAAGCAGTCCATCGTCTTTTAGCTCTGGTTCGAACTTGGAATAGGCTTCTTGAGACATGCAGATCAAAATATCGGGCCTGGTTAGATATGGATAAAGAATTTTGTCATCATCAACGATCACCTGGGCGCTGCAGGCGCTACCTCGGGCCTCGGGACCGAAACTCTGATTGAGAGTGGCGTTTTTGCCTGCGTGCAGAGCCGCTGCTTTGCCAATCAAGTAACCCAGGAGAATTACCCCCTGACCACCAAAGCCAGAAACTCGAATTTCGGTTTTTGCCATTCTATTTTGTCCTCCTTGTGGGTCGGAAAAATAAATCTTATAAAGCATCGTTTTTTTTCAAAAACTATCATCTTTATTTTTGCGTCAGATCAGTTCTTTTTTATGTCACCGCTTCCATCGGTGTCATGACGCTGATTTCTTTCAAAACGGCCAGCTTGGAGGCATCCAGAATCTCGATTTCAAGGGGCAAACCTTGATCATCCAGATGAAGGATAACGCCTTCTTTTAAATCTATTGAATCAGCAGGGATGCCATCCCTCAGCTCGATTAAAAGTATATCAGCCTCTTGTAAGTATTTAATCTTCAACTTGCGAAAAGCAATCATTTTGAAATGTTTTTATTTTTCATAATAGATTATAAATTTTCCATGAATTCGTCTGGAGTAACTTTAGCTTGACGCAGAATACCCCGCAAAGTACCGATGGCTAATTCAGCGTGAAGCGGAACAGCACAACCTACGTCTCCTTCTGGTGTCGATTTTTCAGCACTACATGACTTCCACGCTGGCGCACCTGCAAAAAGCCCAACCGTTCCAAAGCACGAATCGCTTCTTTTCCTGAGACTCGACGCAATTTAGGCATAGACCGCCGCCTCAAAAGTCGTGAGCAACGGACGTCCCGTCTGAGACAATGGAAACTCCTCCAAGTAAAGCTCAGTTGCCTCCTTCAAATTAAAGAGCGCTTCTTCAATAGAGTATCCCTGACTCACTGTCCCCACTTCGGGGCATTCGGCCACGTACAGGTCTTCTTCTTTGTAAGTAATGGCGGAAAAGATTTTTGTTGTCATGACTAATAATCTGATTTATAAATTTTAATCCGTATCAAGTATATTTTACTACTTTGATTTTTTCAATTAGTTATGCTCCTCTCTCGAACGCCGACAAAGCTTCATCACTAAGACGATCCCACTGCGAGAACTCTGTCTGCAGTTCGATCACTGCTTTTCGGCTTTGAATTAATATGCTCTTTTTGAATAGACGCATAATTTGCAGCAGATTGGGGAACGTCTCATCAAGTATTCCCTACAGCTCATCGATTAAGATCTGATGATAATCAATTGCTTTTTCCATAGCGAATACCCTGACAATATTGATACGAATGGCTATCTCTTTTAAAGTTTAACTAAGAAAATAGTTTTAAATTTGATTGTTTGATAATTCAACATCACCCTGCTTTTCGCAACGGCACTTGTTGTGGAGCTACCCCATACGGCACAAACTTATCGCCCAACTTTTGCGATAACCAATTATTCCAATTATCCAGAAAAGTCGGTCGTTCTTTGTCGATGAATTTGCCAACGACAATTTTCTGCTGAAAGCCGATGTCCAATTCCTCTAATGGGGCACCATGCTTGATTTCACTGTTATCATGATAAAATTTCATCAAGTCCAGACCCGTGCCCAATCGATTGCGCCGAGCGTACAAGGTCGAGCAAGGAGCGATGACTTCAACGAATGAAAATCCTTTTTTGTTTAATGCCTCGCCGATGGACTTGGTCAGCCGACGGATGTGGAGCGCGGTCCAGCGGGCGACATATACAGCACCGCAGGAACCTACCAGCAAGGGGAGATTAAATGGCGGATCGCTGTTGCCGTACGGTGCGGTGGAACTATTCGCCGTAAGCGGCGTAGTCGGTGCCGTCTGCCCTCCTGTCATCGCGTAGATAAAATTATTCACACAGATCACCGTGAGGTCGATGTTTCGTCTGGCAGCATGAATCAAATGATTTCCACCAATGGCAGCCAGATCGCCATCGCCGCTGAACACCACCACTTTCAATTCAGGATTGGCTAATTTCAACCCTGTGGCAAATGGAATGGCTCGGCCATGAGTGGAATGAAAGGAATCCAGTTTGATATAACCGGCCACTCGCCCCGTACAGCCAATTCCCGAGACCACCGCCACCTTGTCTAATGGATAGTCAAATTTCTCCAGCGCTGCTATGAAACAAGACATCACGGTACCGATACCGCAGGTGGGACACCAGATATGGGGAATTCGTTCCATTCGCAGCATTTTTTCCATGGGATGTTCTGGGACATTCGCATTTGTTGTGTTCATTTGACAGCCTCCTCAATTACTTTATAGATGTCCTCAGGGTCATGCACCCAACCACCTGCGTGTGGGACATGATAAGTTTTTGCCTGGCCTGCAGCGCAACGCTCCAATTCAAGCACCATTTGCCCCAAATTGATCTCGGGCATGACAAAGGCTTTGACTTTTTGGGCCAATTCTCGCACCCGCTTTTCGGGGAACGGCCAGATGGTGATCATTTTGATGTACCCAACCTTAATCCCCTTCTTCCTCGCTTTGAACACGGCGGGCAAAGTGACTCGGGATGTAATTCCATAGGCCATCACAATCACCTCGGCGTCTTCGGTTTGATCTTCTTCAATTTCAATGATGTCATCGGCATTTAATCGAATTTTGTCACAGAGCCGCTTGACCAATTGATTTTGGGTCACCGGGGACATAACAGGATAGCCTCGTTCATCATGCGTGAGGCCTGTGGAATGAATATGGTAGCCGGTCCCTGCCACGATCATGTCGGGCACCAGATCATCACCAAACTCATAGGGCCAATATTTTTCTGGCGGTTTTTTGGTCAAGCGACGCGGATAAATTTCAATATCCTCAGCTTTAGGAATAACTACTTTTTCGGTCATGTGCCCCACGCATTCATCCATCATGAACAATACAGGCACTCGATATTTTTCAGAAAGATTGAAACATTTGATCGTGTAATCAAATGCCTCTTGGGGCGAAGCCGGGCTCAGGGCGATGATCTCATAATCCCCGTGCGAGCCCCAGCGGGCCTGCATCATATCCTGCTGTCCTACCATCGTGGGTAATCCAGTAGATGGCCCGCCCCGCTGCACATTTACGACCACGCAGGGGGTTTCCATCATTGCTGCCAGGCCAATATTTTCCATCATCAACGAAAATCCTGGGCCTGAGGTCACCGTCATGGCCTTTTTACCCCCCCAGGCTGCACCCACCAGAGCTGCCATTGATGCCAGTTCATCCTCCATCTGAATGAATATTCCACCGACAAACGGCGCTCTGGCCACAAACCGCTCGGCTACCTCGGTCGAGGGGGTGATTGGATATCCAGCAAAGAATCGGCAACCGGCTGCCAATGCACCTTCCGCACAAGCATGGTCGCCATCAAGATAGTGCTCTCCAGTCAATACTCCGATCGGATCAGCTTTCAATGGTCGCTACCTCCTCTCTCAAAGTCACAAATATCGCAAACTCAGGACAGAGCATCTCGCATAACTGACAATGAACACATGCGTCGGGCTGTACTGCTTCGGGGGGATGGTATCCTTTGATATTAAACTCCTTTGAAAGTTCGAGAACGTCCCGAGGGCAATACTCGACACAAAAGCCACACCCCTTGCATCGATCACGGACAATGTGGATTTCTCCTCGAGGCACCTTAATCTTATCCGCGTCAAGAGGTTTCCGCCAAAATTGCATATTCACTCTCCAGTATTGATGTTAAGTTGGATAGAATAATGGGGATTTTTATTATGGTATTTCTTGCAAACTTCGTTAGCTGATCAATGAACCTGATGCAATTGTTTCTCACTTGGTTCATTTGAATAAAAATTTTTCAAAAATACGTTTTTGAAATTCTCTTCAGCTCATCATCCTGGCGTTCACCATTCTCATTTGAAAATCAATTCAGAAGCATAAATACATGTAGCAATCGGGAGGAAAATTGGGCATTCTTTTTCATTAGTTCAACGCACTGCCAAAGGCATAGAATTAGATGAGCTGACTTTAACCTTTCACATCATTTATAGAACGCAATCGAAACTTAAGCTAAAAGGCTTTCTCGTTCGAAAAATGATGTCATGCCATGAAGTCTGCCATGTTGTTGGTGATATAAGAATGAGACATTTAAGATAGCATAAAAAAATTAAAAGGCAAGTGTTTTTTTTATGATTTTAATTTCAATATGAAGGCGTAATTATGGTTGCCGCTTTCAATCAATCCAGAAATGATGGATCAGCGCCTGTTCGATTGTATCAATTACGCGATCAGCATATTGCAATTTCTTTTCGTCAGCGTAACGATTCCGAACCGCATAGCAAATTACCCCAGCAGATTTGGCACTTAATATCCCTGCATAGGAGTCCTCAAATGCGAGACACCAATTGGCAGGCACCTGAAGGACATTGACAACATGAAGGTAGATATCTGGGGCAGGTTTTTTATGGTTCACATCGTCACCAGTGACGACACAATCAAAAACCCGACGATAATTATCAATTAGGCGGTTCATGATCGTATCGACCTGCAGACGATCCGAAGAGGAAGCCAAGGCCAATTTAACATTGTTTGCCCTGCAATACGAAATCAGTTCCATCACGCCTGGCAACGGCTGCAGTGGCTGTTGCTCAATCAATTGCAGATAGATTCTGTTTCTCCTCTTGATTGCCCCCTCTATGTCAAATGATCGGCCGTGGAAGAAGCGCTGCTTGATATCGGCCATATTATCCTGGATTGAATAGCCCACCAAAGATGCCAAAAATGACTCGCTGACTTCAATGTGAAATGAATCTAAAAACAGCCGAAAAGCCTCCAATTGAATTGGCTCAGTATCGACGATCACTCCATCCATATCCAAAATGATGGCCTGAAACATAGCGCTCCATGCGATTATGGTGAACGATTAGGCAGAAGGTCCTCTATTTGAACTTTGAATTCTAAGATGAAAATTTATTTTTTAAGATGCCCACGGAACACCCGAAAACACCCTGAAAGCATTCTTTATTTCTCTTCTTATGCGCCATTCCGGGTGTTTCGTGGACCAAGGGTCTTCATATTCCTCTCTCTTGGTTGAATTATAATCACTGCCTGTCTGCTGAAATGGCTGACCCTTTCGAAATACATCGAACCGACTACGGTAACAAATCTCTTCAGTGCGATGAGAACGTGTGGGTTCGTTTTAAACACAACTTTCACATCGATCATTCTGATAAGTTCCCATAAAGAACACCTCTGTCATGTTTGCGATGTTGATCAATGAAATCAGGCCAAACCATTTTTCAATTCCTCGATCGCTGGACGTTTGGCAGATTTTATCAGATCGGTCGGCTGGATGCAAGGTTTATTATTCTCCCTCCCTGGCTTGCAATCGAATCATCAGTACACAATCGACGGTTTTCCGATGACAACGACTCACCCAGATTTGTTTCATATTACTTGAACTCACTTTTCAAAGAAAGCTTTAGCCTGGAATCGAATAAAAAATGCTAGTCTGGTCGGCCTTATACGAATCCCCTCGCGACCGAAAGCAAGCTGACATGAGACATCGCAGACCGAATTGTTCCCCAGCAAGTTGATCTCATATTCGGCAACACGAAAGCGCGTCGATACAAACTCAGTGAAGTCTGTCAAAACCTGTTCCCCGTTTCTTACATTTTGACAAGAAAAGACCTTCTGCGCCTGCCAAAATTACTGAACAGCGATTGATCCTCTTTTATCTGAATTCTCCGAAGTCAACTAAAATAGCGTGATAATTTTCATATTTTCATCAAGCTAATCAGCCAAAATTTTGGGCACGAAGCATTGGCATATTGTTTGCCGATTTGTTAAGGTTGAAAAAACTAATAAGGGAGATGATGATTTATGACATTAGATAAATTTACAGTCAAAGCCCAAGAAGCGGTCATGCGAGCTCAGCATCTGGCGCAAGAGCATGGGCAGCAGCAGATCGAGGTTGAGCATCTGTTCAAATCACTCTTGGACGATGCTGAAGGCGTTCCGCAGGCGATCCTGAAAAAAATTGGTGTGAATATCGGTTTGTTGCAGAGCAGAGTTGAAGATGAATTGAGAAAATTGCCTCGGGTTTCGGGTGCAGGGGCGATTGGGAACGTATATATTTCGCCTCGGCTGAACAATGTCCTTAATGCAGCGATGAACGAAATGCGACAATTGAAGGATGAGTTCGTCAGCACTGAACATCTATTGCTGGCGATCTTGGGCGAGAAGGGTTCACCATCCGCCTCAATCCTTCAAGCTGCGGGGGTCAATAAGGATCTCATTTATCGGGTCCTTAAAGAAATCCGAGGGACGCAGCGAGTGGTGGATCAAAACCCTGAGGATAAGTATCAAGCGCTGGAGCGGTTCGGCCGAGACCTGACGGATTTAGCGCATCGAGGCAAACTGGACCCTGTCATTGGCCGCGATGATGAGATTCGGCGCGCAATCCAAGTGCTCTCTCGTCGTACCAAGAACAATCCCGTGCTGGTCGGTGACCCCGGGGTTGGAAAGACGGCGATCATCGAGGGAATTGCTCAACGGATTGCCAGTGGAGATGTCCCCGAGGGATTAAAGAATAAGCGGGTGATCCAGCTCGATATGGGCGCATTGATTGCTGGCGCAAAATATCGTGGCGAGTTTGAGGATCGACTGAAGGCGGTTTTGAAAGAGATCCAGGAGGCTGAGGGGAGCATAATTCTATTTATTGATGAATTGCACACCATTGTTGGGGCAGGTGCTGCCGAAGGAGCGGTCGATGCAGGCAATATGTTAAAACCCATGCTGGCACGCGGCGAGCTCCGGCTTATCGGTGCAACCACAATGAATGAGTATCGGAAGTACATCGAAAAAGACAAGGCGTTGGAGCGGCGTTTCCAGCCAGTGATGGTCGATGAACCTTCAGTGGAGGAAACGATCTCCATTTTGCGCGGTCTCAAAGAGCGATACGAAGTCCATCACGGGGTGCGGATTTCCGATGGAGCGATTGTGGCGGCAGCGACCCTATCCCATCGGTACATCAGCGAGCGGTTTCTGCCTGACAAAGCCATCGACTTAATCGATGAAGCCGCGGCCAAACTGCGCACGGAGATCGATTCCATGCCTGAGGAGATCGATGAGATTGAGCGCCGCATCAAGCAGCTCGAGATCGAGCAGGTGGCGCTGAAGAAAGAGACCGATGCTGCCTCCAAAGAGCGATTGGAGGGTATCAAGAGCGAGCTGGCAAATTTGAAAGAGCAGTCATCTCAGCTCAAAGCGCGCTGGCAGGCGGAAAAAGAAAAGATCAAAGAGATCCGCGCCACCAAAGAGCAGATCGAGCAGGTGCGAATCGATGCCGAGAAGGCAGAGCGCGTGGGGGATTACAATAAAGCGGCCGAATTGAAATACGGAAGGCTGACCGAACTGAATCGCAAGCTCGAGATGCTAAATCAGGAGCTCGATCAGCTTCATAAAGATGGCTCGTTGTTGAAAGAGGAGGTCGGCGAAGACGACATTGCCGAAATTGTGTCCCGGTGGACTGGTATCCCGGTCAGCAAGATGCTGGAGAGCGAGAAGCAGAAGATTCTGAAGATGGCGGATCGGCTGCGGCAGCGCGTAGTCGGGCAGGATGAAGCGATCGAAGCGGTATCGTTCGCGGTACGTCGCTCTCGTGCCGGGCTTAGCGAGGCCAATCGCCCCATTGGATCCTTCATCTTTCTTGGGCCCACTGGCGTTGGCAAGACGGAGTTGGCTCGCGCTCTGGCTGAATTCATGTTCGATGATGAGAATGCGATCGTGCGGATCGACATGTCCGAATATATGGAGCAGTTCAGCGTTTCGCGTTTGATCGGAGCGCCGCCAGGCTACGTTGGCTATGAGGAAGGTGGCCAACTGACCGAAGCCATCCGACGCAAGCCATATTCGGTGGTTTTGCTCGATGAAATCGAAAAGGCGCATCCAGAGGTGTTCAACATCCTGCTCCAGGTGCTGGACGATGGTCGACTCACGGATAGCAAGGGTCATGTGGTCAATTTTAAGAACACCATCATTATCATGACCTCGAACCTCGGGGCCGATCGCATCATGGAGCGGTTTCAATTGATGACCGACGCCAATCGCGATCAAATCTATCAACAGACGCGGGATGAAATTTTGCAGCTTCTGCGGATGCGACTGCGGCCGGAGTTTCTCAATCGCATCGATGAGATCATCGTATTTCATCCGCTCACACGAGAAAACATCAAGGCCATCGTCGATATCCTGTTCGAGCGGCATGTTCGCAGCGCGCTATTGCGCCAGGGATTGGATGCCACGATGACGGAATCGGCCAAGCAGTATTTCGCCGATGCTGGCTACGATCCGGTTTTTGGCGCCAGACCCCTGAAACGGATCATGCAAAAAGAGCTCATCAACGAGATTTCGACCAAGATACTGGAAGGTGATTTCGTTCCAGGGAATAAATTGGTGATTGATTATCGAAATGGTGAATTGAAATTAGAAAAAAGTGGAGAGGCATAAGTGGATAACAAACTGCCGAAATCGTTCAATCAGTTGATCCAGCAGTCAGAGCTCCCGGTGGTGGTTGACTTCTGGGCTGAATGGTGCGGTCCATGCCGGATGGTTTCCCCAGCCCTTGAAAAAATCGCCCAGGAGTTCAAAGGGAAACTGCTCGTGATCAAAGTCAATGTGGATCAAAAGCCGAATATTGCCGCACAGTATCAGGTGCAAAGCATCCCGACGATCATGATGTTTCATCATGGAATGCCAAAGATGCGGCTGGTGGGTGCGCTGCCGTATGAGGCGCTGAAGCAAGAGATCACCAGGCATCTCTATGCCAATTGATCCAATCCGAACGAATAAAGTTTGATCGAGATATTTCTTAAAAAAAGGCCCATGCGAGCGCTTGAATCCTTCGCATGGGCTTTTTTCTTATTTGCAAGCGCAACAGGCGCGACCGCCATTGAAGCGACCATCTCTCATGCGCAGACCATTGGGTCGTACAACGAACAATTGATCGCCATGGCAGGCTAATTTTCAGCTTCTTCTTTGACGTTATTTCCGCAGCAGAACCATTCCAGTCGTCTCTGGCACTTCGATCTCGCCTGTAATACCTTCTTTCAAGACATCCACCCCGGCGCGCTCGCCATCTACCACCAGTGACCAGATCCCCGCTGGGACTTTGAACGTTGCTTTTTTCGTTGGATCAGCATTCATGAGCACCAGGATATCATGACTATCTTTCGAGGAGCGTTTGGAGATCCAAAAGCCCAGGCTGAACTCGCCATGAGTTCGAATGAAATGGATATCTTTGCGCTGGGACTGCCGTAACGCAGGATGTGCTTTGCGCAGAGCAATCAGCCCCCGATAATAATCGTACAGCTCGCGATTGATGTCCCGATGCTCGTAATTGATCCAGTTGGTCTCATTATCCTTGTTGTAGCTATTATGATCGATCTGTCCCTGGTGCGGATCTGGGGCATCGGTCTTGGCAATCACCTTGCTGCGGGCGAACTCCTGGCCTTCTCCAATCATGACCACGCCCTGCGATACCATCAAGAACAGGGCGCCGAGTTTGCTGATCTTCATCTGCTGCTCGGAGAGTCGGACATGCCGAGAGAGATCTGTGATCCGATCCTCGGCCTTGACTGCTTTGGTGCCAATTCGGATGAAATCGCCGAGCGTATGATCGTCATGCGACTCCAGATAGTTGACCGCATGATTCGGCTCGAGGAACAGGCCGCCGTCGCTCACCAATGTGCCGGCCACGTATCTTCGGATCGTATGGGGATTGTTCTCCCGTTCCCATTTGCCAAAGATGAAGCCCAAATTATCGAACGGGTTTTGTCCCTTCACCCCATTTCGAAATTTGTCGTTCCAGGCCGACCAGCCTAACTTCGAGAAATAATCTGGCCCATAGCCATCGCCCCAGGGCTCGGCAATGATATACACATTGGGATTGATCTTTCGCGCTTCGGCAATGATCTCCTGACAGGTGGCCTCATCGAGCAAATAGGCCAGATCGAAGCGGAAACCATCGATGTGATACTCGGTCATCCAATATTTGACGCTCTCGATGATCAAACGTCGGGCCATCGGACGTTCGGACATGAAATCATTGCCACAGCCACTCTTTGATAAAAAATTCCCATCCTTATCAAGCCGAAAATAATATTTCCTGTCGATGTATTTGAACGGGTTGAGATCGTAATTGGACACGTGATTGTAGACCACGTCCATCAGCACGGCAATGCCCTTGCGGTGAAATGCTTTGACCATATCTTTGAATTCCCGCACCTGCCGACCATCGATGCCGCAATATTGACCTGGGATCATATTGCCGTCCGAGGCATAATAGGACTCTGGGGCGAAGAAATACGAGGTCATATATCCCCAGTGATTGCGCGAATAGTGGTTCCAGCCATTAAAGGCGGACGCGCTGCTATCATTATAGGGCGGCTCGATATTGGCAAATTCCTGGCACGGCAACAGCTCCACCGCGTTGACCCCCAGGTCCAGCAAATAGTCGATCCCTCCGGTTTTGCCCCCTTCAACCAATCCCAAATAGGTCCCAGCCTGTTCCACTCCCGACGAGGGGTGCGCGGTCATGTCTCGGACATGGAGCTCGTAAATCACCAGGTCTCTGATCGGAGTGGTCATCCAGGTATCGCCCTCCCAATCGTAGCGGGTATCGACGATGAGCGATTTTGCTGGATGAAGATAATGGTTTTGGGTCACCACAGCTTTGGAGTACGGATCCGCCACAACGATTGAGGAATCGAACATCGAGATGCGGTCGCGCGGTCCTCTAATCCGATAGCCGTAATAGAGCCCATACTGTTCGCCTGGGAGTTCATATTCCCACACCCCTTCGCCATCGCGCTTCATCGCATACTCATTGCCCTCAGTATCATCATGGTTGCGAAAGGTTACCAGCTTCACACTGAACGCGTTCGGCGCGAACAACCGGAAAACCGTATTTCCATTCTCGATATTCGCCCCCAACGCCTTGCTGGAAAAATATTTGTTCAATTCTGGAAAATAATCTGGGTAGCGACTTTGACTCTGAGCATTATAAACCAGCAGTGCCAAAACGATCACCTGCAATGATAGCCATACCATTTTCAGCGGCATAATAACTTCTCCCCGGCTGTTTATCCATTTTTGAATTTTGCCAAATATAAGGCAAAAAAACATCGTTGTCAAATGGATTTTTTGAAATCGCCTTTCGAGCTACGGCTGATGCAAATAGGGCCCCCATTGACTTGCCAGAATATGAATCACAATCTGGCTCAGATCTGATTGGCTGGATTTCTCCGCAGCGGCGATGAATCACCAGCCTAAAAATGATGATACTAAAAATCATCCTACCTTAAAATCATCCTGCTAAAAATCATCCTGCTAAAAATCATCCTGCTGAAAATCATCCTGCAGGAAATCTGAAAACTACCAAGTCATCGCAAGGCGCAAAGCTCCGAAGCAATCTATGACCCAAACGAATCATGCGATTCCTTCGCTTCGCTCGGAATGACTGAATTGCCCATTATGTCGTGCTTTGAAATCATCCTGCTAACAATCATCCTGCTAAAAAATCATCCTGCCAAAAAATCATCCTGCTGAAAATCATCCTGCCCAAAATCATCCTGCCCAAAATCATCCTGCCCAAAATCATCCTGCCCAAAATCATCCTGCTAAAATTCTTTTCGTTAAAAATCATTCTGTCTAAAAATCATCCTCCATAAATCATTCTATCAAACAATCATCCTGCCATAAATCGTTCTGCATCCATCGGGCGAAATTATTTCCCTGCCCGGATATTTTTCGCTTGCAAAAAAAGGAATTTACCTTTATCTTTCAACGTTTTTCTGCATCATCTGGGAATCGAACATGCGGCGATTTCCAGCTCATTTTCTAATTATTTGAACCAATACCCAATAACCTTGACATTGGAGCAGAGATCATGGATCGAGTTAGCATTGTGATGATGTATCAAAAAGACATGAGCTATGATGATGAGACGTTTCAGCGGACTGTTGAGAGCATCGTCAACCAAAATTATCAGAACTGGGAGCTCATAATTGTTGATGGACGAGGCGCGCAGGCGTCCAATCCAGTCGCCACAAAGGACGCTCGCATTCGTCATGTTTCAGGAGAATTCAAAAATCAAGCGCAGGCCATGAACCATGGAATCGCACAGGCAACTGGTCAATATGTGCTATTGGTGAACAACCTGCCAGCTCCGATCACCTTTCGAATGAGCACGCTGGAGATCTTCTGGGCGGTGGCCCAACGCCATCCGCAGCTCGGGATGATCTACTCGGATTATTGTCTGGTGGATGCCAATGGTGCGAAAAAGGATGTGCATCTGTTGGATTATCATGACGGCCGATTGCGCGATAATATGGATTTTGGCCCGGTTTGGTTCCTGCCCAAAGGCGTATTGGACCAGCTTGGCGGATTGAATGAGCGCTATCAGGCCGCTCATCTCTATGATTTGCGGCTGAGGGTGGCCGAGCGATTTAAAATCGTGCACATCGCCGCAGCGAAAAACGGCTATGCCTATCTCGTTCGCGCCGCGGAAAAGAAGCAGAATGTGTTCGATTATCTCATCTCTGGCAAAGCGATCCAGCTCGAAATGGAAGATGCCGTGACTCAACACCTGAAGCGGATCGGCGCTTACCTGGCGCCGGGGGCAAATTATCATCGGGTGACCTATACCCCGGAGGAAGAGCAGAAATTCAAGGATTGCATCGCCAGCGTGGTGATCCCAGTGTTCAATCGCGAGGAGTTCATCGGCATTGCCATCGAAAGCGTCCAGGCGCAAACCGTGCAGAACGTCGAGGTCATCGTGGTGGTCAACGGCGGACCCGACGATCCCACCATTAACGGCGTAAAGCAATATATGCCGGGCGGCAAGAAATACGACCCGAACAAGCCCATGGTTCGTCTCTTCATCGAGGACATCAACAATATCGGCCATTGCCTCAACAAGGGCTTGCGCGCCGCTCGCGGCAAATATTATGTTCAACTGGACTCTGACGATCGCCTGAAGCCGGATGCGATCGAGAAAATTTTAAAGGTGTTCGACTCCGATGATCGCATTGGCATGGTCATCGGCTCTTACGAGGTCTGGAAGAAAAACGAGACCACTGGAGCGATCACGCGAATGGAGGAAATTCCAGTGGTGACGCACGATGAATGGACCGAGGAGAACGGCCGAAACAACCTCCTCCGGATCAATGGAGCGGGTGCGCCGCGATCCGCGCATATCAAAGTCATCCGCGAGCTGGGCTGGTTCGGTATGAACGATGGCGAGTACAGCCGCAACTACGGCGAGGACTATGACCTGGTGCTTCGCATCTCCGAACAATACCGCATTGGCCGCGTCTGGGAGCCCATCTACGATGTGATCCGACATGCCGGAGGCACGGATCATTCAATCGATCAGCTCACGGTTGATCGAAATGATAATGCGAAAGACTTTATGAGGCTGGAGGCGATTCGAAGGAGAAAAGAGATCAATTCTCAACTCCAAAATCCAAATCCCAAATAAGCTCTAATAACCGAAATCTCAAATTCCATATCTATTTTGGTCATTGGCCATTGAATTTTGTGCTTTATCCGCCAGGTATTGGACAGGTTTGGGATTGGAGTTTCGAGATCCGGAATTTTAATCAAGGCAATGGTTGATACTACTTAGTCAGATTAAACTCCAATATCCCCCTAAGTCCCCTACCCTGTCGCGCACAGGCTTCGAAGGGGGAGTTGCTCCCGTTCGCCCCTTTGAAGGGAGGCCAGGGGGGATGTATTCTGGTACAAAATTGAGCACTGATCATTCAAAGATGTCATCTGGTTGAGTAGCATTAAATAATCAAAAATAAACTTTACCAATTTGGAGGGACTTTATGTTCAAAAATCATCCGAAGGGACTGTTTGTCGCATTTTTCGCCAACATGGGAGAGCGGTTCGGTTTCTACACCATGGTGTCGATCTTCGTTCTTTTCTTGCAAGCCAAATATGGCCTGACCTCGGGAAAAGCAGGCCAGGTGTATGGTATTTTCATGTTCTTCGTCTATTTCTTTCCGCTATTGGGCGGATTTCTCGCTGACAAGGTTTTGGGATATGGGAGAACCATTGGCATTGGCCTGGTGGTGATGTTCATTGGCTACCTGATGTTGGCGACGCCAAGCGCCATGGGCACCAATTTCGGATTGATCATCGCTGCGCTGGCTGTGATCGCCCTGGGCACCGGCCTGTTTAAGGGCAATCTTCAGGCTCTGGTGGGCAATTTATATGATGACCCGAAGTACAGCAATTTCCGAGACCGCGCCTTCAACATTTTTTATATGGGCATCAATATCGGCGCGATGTTTGCGCCAACAGCGGCTGAACGGGTGAGCAACTGGATCCTATCGAAAGCCAATTTTCATTACGACGCCAGAATCCCCGCGCTGGCAAACAGCTTGCTAAAGGACAAATTGTCAGATGCCACCGAATTCCTGGGCATTGCCCAGCTCCAGGATCCCACCGTCACCCTGGAGACGCTCCGCACTTTTGCGGAGAACTACATCAATGCGCTGAGCAGATCCTATCATTTCGGATTCGCCGTGGCCTGCTTTAGCCTGATCGCCTCGATGCTGATCTTCTGGGGCTTCCGCAAATACTACAAGCACGCCGATGTCACCGAAAAGCAGAAATCCAAAGATGAAACGCTCAAAGCGCAGATGATCACCTTAACGCCCCAACAAACCCGTGAGCGACTGATCGCCCTGGGGCTGGTCTTTTTTGTGGTGATCTTCTTCTGGATGTCGTTCCATCAAAATGGACTGACCATGACCTATTTTGCCAGGGATTATACGCAGCCCAGCGTGGGAAAAGCCACCAACCTCTGGTTCGACCTGTTTGGATTGCTGCCCATTTTCCTCTCTGTTGTGGGGCTTTATTTCCTGATTAAGCGAAGGAGCACTGCCATCACCCGCGTTGTCGGCGCAATCGCATTCATCGGCTTCGCGATTTTGGCTTATGTACGATACACTGGTTACGCAGACGTCAATCCATTCACGCCGCAGAAATTTCAGCACTTCAACCCGTTCTTCATTGTGGCCCTGACCCCCATTGTAGTTGGCATTTTCGGGTATTTGAATAAAATCGGCAAAGAGCCTTCGGCGCCCCGCAAGATTGGGATCGGCATGATCATCACCGCGCTGGGTTTTCTGGTGCTGATGATCGGCTCCATTGGCTTGCCCAGCCCCAAAGAGCTGGGTGGACTGGTCGCTCCCGAAAACATGCTGGTCTCACCCTATTGGCTGATCTGGACCTATTTCATACTGACCGTGGCCGAGCTATTTCTCAGCCCTATGGGCATCTCGTTCGTCTCGCGGGTCGCGCCACCTCAGTATAAGGGCCTCATGCAAGGTGGCTGGTTCGCTGCAACCGCTCTGGGCAATTATTTATTGAGCGTGATTGGGTTCTTGTGGGGCATCGTTCCGCTCTGGGCGCTCTGGCTTATTCTGGTGACCTGCTGCTTGCTATCTGCCGGCTTCATTTTTGCGGTGATGAAGCGACTGGAGCGCGCCACTCAGACATCGTAACATAGATCGCCCTGTTCCGAGGAACGGGGATGGGATAGAATTATGACCCAGCGAAGCTTCCGAACCTTCGCAAGCCGGCAATACCATGCACGTGATCGTCACCTGCGAGGTGACGGTCACGTTGCTTGCGATGGATTCGATCTGTCGGGTGAGGGATGAAGTCGATGGATGAAGGTAATTTGCGCTAACTAAAGAGGAAATAAAATGGACCCAATTTCTCTCATATTATCCGCCTTAGCCGCTGGCGCAGCCGGCGTTGCTACTGGCTCGTTGGAAGCCACTGGCGCCGATGCTTACCATAAGATTAAAAGCTTGATCAAAAAGCGACTCGCCAAAAAAGAATCTGGGCCATTGGTCTTAGCTGAATATGAAAAAAAGCCTGAGACCTGGAAGCAGCCGCTGATCGAGTACCTCACCGAATTAGCCATCGATCGGGATCAAAAAATTCTGGAACTGGCTCAGCAGGTGCTGGACCATGTTGGATATACCTATCAGATCACCTTTTCGGGTCCCACCGCCATTGGATCGGATGCCAGAGCCGCTCAAGTTTTAATTGAAGGCGATATCCATTTTCACGGCGGTCGCTACCTGGGTCCTGCTCCGAAAAACGAACTTCAAGCAGTCCAGATTTACCGTCGACAGATTTTAAGCTCCTGCCAGTATTTGCCACTGAGAGGAATTGATATCGGGCTCAGCGATCCTCGCAGCGGACAGCAACAATTGGGGCTGAATCAGATCTATGTAGAGTTGAATACCACGACAAAAGTGCCCAAAAAAAAGGGCGATAAAAAACGTTTAAAAATATCTGAATTTGAACCTGAGGGTCAAGAGTCCCGTTCCCTGCCGGCACTGGAAGCAACCATTAATAACCCCTGGATTGTGATATTAGGTGATCCCGGTTCTGGCAAGACTACCTTTCTGGCACACCTGGCTTATTGTCTGGCCGCCAATGGCTTGCGCGATAAAGCGCAACAATCCAATAACCTTCCCGGCTGGAAAGAAGATGAACGCGATTTGCTGCCGGTTCAGGTGTTGCTCCGTGATTTTGTCCGACAGGCAGCTACCCATAAACCGGGCAATGAACCGCAGCATCTCTGGAAATTTATCGTGAATCGACTCCAGGCCAACAATCTCAAAGAAGCTGAAAAGCCGCTAAAAAAGGCACTGGAATCGGGTCGCGCCATCGTCATGCTCGATGGCCTGGACGAAGTGCCCACCAAAGACCAACGCCAGTTCGTTCGTGATGCGGTGATGGCGTTTGCCCGGCGCTACCCGGACTGCCGAATGATCGTCACCTGTCGAACGCTCTCCTATCAAGACCCTGCCTGGCAGCTTCCCAATGTGCCATCATTCGAGCTGGCTCCGTTCGATGAAGAGCAAATCGATCGTTTTATTGTTGCCTGGTACGAAGAATTGCTGCGCCTGGGCATTTTGAAGACCGAAGAAGAAGGAAAGTCTCTGGCCGATAAGCTACGCCAGGCAGTGCGAAAGCCAGATATGTGGCGGTTGGCGCCTAATCCTTTGCTGTTAACGGTGATGGCTATGGTTCACACTCACAAAGGCCGCTTACCAGAAGCCCGCGCCCTGCTGTATGAGGAAATCATCGATTTTCTGCTATGGCGTTGGGAAGAAAAGAAAATCGCCAGCGAGGATCGGTCGCCCGAGTTGCGCCGACTGTTATTGAATGCTGGGCGCTCCGAGGTGGACTTGAAAAAAATTTTGTGGGAGCTGGCTTTTGAAGTTCATGCCAAAGGCAGCGCTGCAGAAGATGAAAACGCCTTAGCCGATATCGATGAGCTGCGGCTGGAAAAAGCGCTGGCGAGCTTGAACAACAATGACCGCAATTGGGCACAGCAGATCATCGAAACCATGAAGCTACGAGCCGGGTTGCTACTCGAGCGAGCACCGGGAATTTTTACCTTCCCGCATCGTACCTTCCAGGAATATCTGGCTGGCGCGCACCTGTCTTGCCAGGCGAATTTTGCGCCGAAGGCTGCCGAACTGGTGCAGCAGGGCGCTCTATGGCGCGAGGTGATCCTGTTAGCCGTGGGCCGATTGGTCTATCTCGCCGGTGATACCGATAAGCCGCTGGCCCTGGTGGGAGAGCTATGCCCACCGCATTGTTACGAAGATACTGAGCTATGTTGGCGCAAAGCCTGGCTTGCTGGCGATGCCTTGCTGGAGATAGAATTAACCCGCGTGAAAGACACCAGATTAGGCCGGGACTTATTAAAATGCGTAACTGAGCGTCTGGCGCAATTGGTGGGTGATGGCAAACTGCAACCAGTAGAGCGCGCCGCGGCCGGCCGCACCCTCGCCAAACTCGGTGATCCCCGACCCGGCCTTGGCGTTTTGGTTCGCGAAAAAATTGAGCTGCCAGACATTCTCTGGTGCCACATTCCAGCCGGCGAATTCTGGATGGGCAGCGATAGAAAAGTGGATGGATTCGCTGAAGATAGTGAATTGCCCCAGCACCAATTGACGCTGCCAGATTTTTATATCAGCCGCTATCCTATCACCAACGCCCAGTTCCTGGTATTTGTCAAAGCAGGCGGCTATGGCGAGCCACAATTTTGGCCGGAGGCAAAACAGGCAGGAGTCTGGGAAAACGGAACCGTGAAAGGCTATGGGGATGAAAAACCTCTGTCTCAGCCGATGGATTTCGGCGAACCGTTCAACCTGGCCAACCATCCGGTGGTGGGCGTCACCTGGTACGAGGCGCTGGCGTTTTGTCGGTGGTTGAATGTTCAACAACAATCATCGGGACAATTCCAAATCCGCGTCTGGCAACCTGGCCAGATCGTCACCCAAAAATTATCCGCCACCGGCTGGCAAATTACGCTGCCTTCGGAGGCCGAATGGGAGAAGGCTGCTCGCGGTGGCGATAAACGGATTTACCCCTGGGGCGATCCGCCCGATCCCAATCGCGCTAATTACCGAGACACCGGGATTGGCACCACCAGCGCAGTGGGCTGTTTTCCAGTTGGGACAAGTCCTTTTGGATTATTGGACCTGAGCGGCAATGTCTGGGAATGGACGAGAAGCCTCTGGGGAACTAACTGGGAAAAACCTGATTTTAACTATCCGTATAAATCAGATGATGGCAGAGAAAATTTAGCTGCAGAAATGAATGTCGCCCGTGTGTTGCGTGGCGGGGCGTTCAACAATTATCTGAGGCTCGTTCGTTGCGCCTATCGTTTCAGGCTCAATCCACGTAACGGGGGCAACATTGTGGGGTTTCGGGTGGTGTTGTCCCCATGCAATATTTCTCTGAAACTCTGATCTCTGTATCTCTGAACTCTAATGC
>FWPV01004178.1_pt1 | contig 31282 bp, 26 predicted proteins | sample 2228371 | NCBI WGS metagenome assembly FWPV01 (sample SAMEA103939776, study PRJEB20133) | metagenome | reverse complement strand
AACCTTCTTGCCTCCGCTTTAGCGTCTTTTTTGACCATCGTTCAGCCCCCTGTCCCAACTCATGTCTGAACTTCAGGGTTTTTTCTTGACATTCGCGCTTGTTGGCTATATAATCCCGCACGCTTTCCTGACTAGCTCAATCGGCAGAGCGGGCGGCTGTTAACCGCTAGGTTCTAGGTTCGAGTCCTAGGTCAGGAGCCTGCAAGGCACACCATAAACGGTGTGCCTTTTTAGTTTTTCTGATGAAGTTTTAAGGAACAAACAGGGCAAACTGTTGTATTATATTTTTAGACCGCGGTCGGTCTGGAAGGAGGTTCAAAGTCAAATTGGTAGAGCCGTACAACCTCTGGAGAAAGACCGGGTAATTACAACTGGCTGGTAATTTGAGCGTTTGTCAGGCCAGACGTCCCCCATGACGAGATAGTGGAACTGCCCGCTCTTTCTTCAACAACCCAATAGTAACCTCAACTGGCGGATGGGTAACCCCCATCCGCCCCTTTTATTTTTCGGCCACAATCACTTGTAGTCCATCGGGCGGGTTGGGCAAACGCCCGCTAAGCGAAGGGAAGAAGCGGATGCGCGTGAAACCCGCCGTCTTCAACAAGGCCTCATATTCAGAGTCTTCATAGGCTTGCGAGCTGGAAGCGTAAGCGCTTACCTGTCCGCTGGTTGGGTCTACAATGAAGTAGCGCTCGGTGGCGGCTCGGCTGGCATCGTCCCAAAAGCTTTCCATCAGGCACAGGTGCGGCCCGTCGGCAAATAGCCCACCGTCCGAGGTGTACCACAGCGCAGGCTGGTTGCCGGTATCGTAAATGCTGTCGAAGGTGGAGACTTCCAGCAGCAGGCAGCCGCCTGGGGCCAGGGCAGCGTGCACTTTGCGCAAAATAAGCGCGGCATCTTTGGGCTTGAAGACGTTGAACTCGCCAAAGATGAACATGGCCAGATTGTAGCCTGCGCCATAGTCGGTGGTGCGGATGTCGCCGAGGGTGTAGGTACAGCCGGGGGCAGCGTGTCTGGTGGCGTATTCGATGGCGGCGGGGGAAAAGTCAATGCCATGCACGGTATGGCCAAGGGTAGATAGTTGCACAGCGTACAGACCGGGGCCGCATCCCAGGTCGAGGATGTGCGCAGGCGTTTGGGATAGCACGGTCTTGTGAATCCACTGAACATGTTTTTGAATTTTGCTGCCGCGCCGGCTGGCGGCGTCGTGCTTTTGGCTGAGGTGTTCGCGCAGCATGCGGCGGCTGAAGGCGGGGTCGTTCCAGGGGATTTTTTCGCCTTCCTGCCAGGGGATGGGTTTGAGAGTGCGCTGGATGAGGTCGGTGAGGTTCATGGCTGGGGGTAGAGGGCGCGGCGCATGCGTTCCAGCGCCTGGGAAAGAGTGTCGTGGGTGCAGCCAAACACCAGGCGGGCAAAGTTTTCGTAGCCGGGGCCAAAGTCGGCGCCGTTGGTAAGGGCAACGCGCGCGTGATGCAGAAAGAATTTTTGCGGCGCCCCGCTGATGCGCCCGCTGGCGACCAGGTCGGTGCAGTCCAGCCAGGTCATGTAGGTGGCCTGGGGCGCGGTGAGTCGGATGCCTGGCAGGTTTTGCGCGGCGTAATCCAGAATGAAGTTGCGGTGGCTGGCCAGGGTGGCGCGCAGGTCGTTTAGCCAGTCGTCGCATTCGCCGCTAAAGGCCGCCTGGGCGGCGATGAGCGACAGGCTGCTGACGTGCATGATGAGGCGGTCGGTGGCTTTTTTGTATTTTTCGCGCAGGGCGGAGTCGGGGATGATGGCAAACCCACAGAACAAACCGGGGATGTTGAAGGTTTTGCTGGGCGCAACCAGGGTGATGGTGCGCGCGGCAATTTGCGGCGAGAGGGATGCCAGCGGAATGTGATGCCCGCCAGGCAGGATGTGCTCGTTGTGTATTTCGTCGGCGCAGATGGTGATGTCGTTTTGCAGGCACAGGTCTGCCATGCGGGTGAGTTCGGCGCGGGTGAAGGTGCGCCCGCTGGGGTTGTGCGGGTTGCACAACAGGAAGAGCGCCGTGCGCGCGCCGCCAGAATGGATGGCGGACTGGAAGGTTTGCCAGTCTATCTCGTAGTGGATTTGTCCGCCTTTGGTATGCGCAGCCAGGGGGGCCAGTTGGCGCACCAGCCCGACGTTTTCGTGCACGCTGAGGAAGGGCGGATAGGCCGGGGTTTGGATGAGAATGCCCTGCCCCGGCTGGCAGACGGCGTGGGCGGCGGCGTTGAACCCGGCAATTACGCCGGGGGTGACCAGCACCCAATCGGGGTCAACCTGCCAGCCGTGCACGCGCGCCATGCGGGCGGCCACGGTCTCGCGCAGCTGGCGGGTGGGGAATTCGTACCCCAGCACGCCGTGATCGAGCGCGCGCTGGATGGCGGCGCGGATGGGGACCGGGGCGGGGAAGTCCATATCGGCTACCCAGAGTGGCAGGACATCCTCTGGGTAGAGCGTCCATTTGATGCTGTGGGTGGCGCGGCGGTTGGGGGAGGTGTCGAAGGAATGGGGCATGGTCGCTCACTTTTTGTAGGCCACGATGAGTCCATCGCGGATGGGCAGCAGGGTGACAATCCAATCTGGGTCGGTGGTGATGGTGTGGGTAAACTGACGGATGGCCTGGGTGCTGGCGTCCTGGTCGGTGGGGTCGAAGATGCGCGCGTGCCAGAGCATGTTGTCTATGATGAGCACGCCGCCGGGACGTAGTTTTTGTTTGATGATCGGCAGCGCGGCCGGGTAGGCTTCTTTGTCTATGTCGTTGAAGATGAGGTCGAATGCGCCGGGCATGCTGCGCAGGGTTTCGATGGCTTCGCCGATGTGATATTGCACATGGTCGCTGTAGCCCAGGCGGTGCAGGTGTTGGCGCGCCTGCATGGACAGTGGGGTATCCCATACCACATGGTGCACTTTGCCGCCGCCGTTTTCTTTGACAGCGCGCGCAAACCAGGCTGTGGAGTAGCCGTAGCCGGAGCCCATTTCGAAGATGTTTTTTGCGCCGGTCATACGGGCAATCTGGTAGCAGGCGTAACCGGCCGCGGGGCCAATGATGGGAAAGCCGTGCATTTCGGCGTAGGCTTCCATTTCCTGCATTTCGGCCGGGCGGGGCGGCACAAGGCTGGTGAGGTAGTTCTGAATCTGGTGGTAGTCGAATGGGTCGCTCATGGCGGGCATCCTTTTGGGCGCTTGGGGCAGGAGGGCGGCGCGCGCAGCGGGCAGGGCCGCTTGCGCCCAGGCGGCGTACATATCGGCCGAGGGGTGCAGACCGTCGGCGACCAGCAGGGTTTGGTCGGCCTGGGCGTCGCGCGAAATGGGGGTGATGTCTGTGTAGCGCGCGCCGGCTTTTTCGGTTTCTTCGCGGTTGATGGCGTTGAAGGCGTCTATTTCGGCGGCAATTTGGGCCGGGCCGCGCGGGTCGCGCCGGGCAAAGGGGGTCACGCTCCAATCGGGGATGGAGAGCACCAGCACGCGCCCGGGGTCGCCGCCTGCGTATTCGATGGCTTTGCCGAGCAGGAAGCGGAAGTCTTCGCGGTAGGCTTCGGGACTGCGGCCGCGGTACTGGTTGTTGACGCCGATGAGCAGCGAGACCAGGTCGTAGGGCGGCTGGACGCCGCGCTGCTGAATGGCGGCCCACAGTTCGTCGGTGGTCCAGCCGGTGCGGGCGATGATGGTCAGGTCGGTGGCGATGCCTTCGCTTTCGAGCAGGGCGGCCAGTTGGACGGGCCAGCGGCCCGATTCGGGGACGGATTCGCCGATGGTGTACGAATCGCCCAGGGCCAGGTAGCGGATGGTTTGACGGGATTCAGGCATAGGGGGCGTGGGGGTGGGGGGCTGGCAGGCTGCTATCCATAACGGCAGCAGGGCCAGGGCGGGGAGCAGTCTGGTTAAGCGGCGCGTTATCCACATGAGTTATTTTTAGCCGCGCATGCGCCATTCGCCGCCTTCGCTGACGGCCCGAAACGCGCGCGCGGCTTCGGTTTCGGTGTTGGCGTTGCAGGCGCTAAAGGCGAGCAGCAGAATGAGCATGAGGAGGATTTTTTTCATTGGGCGGTTTCCTTTGGCAATAAGATGTTGGTTGAATCATATCATGCCTGCGGGGTTTTCTTGAGGGCGGGGCTTGTGACGCAGACAGAAAATTATGTGATAATTATTTACAATGAGTATCGTTTTTCTTGCGCTTGGAACCAATTTGGGCGAGCGGGCCGCCAACCTGCGCGCGGCCCTGGCGGCGCTGCCGCCGGTGGTGCGGGTGACGGCGCAATCGCCCATTTATGAGACGCCGCCCTGGGGGTACACCGACCAGCCTGCGTTTTTGAATATGGCCGTGCGGGCCGAGACCGATTTGCCGCCTCTGGCGCTGCTGGATTTTTTGAAGCGCCTGGAATCTGACCTGGGGCGGCGCGCGTCGTTTCGGTGGGGCCCGCGCCTGATTGACCTGGATATTTTATTTTATAACAATCTGGTTTTGGATTCGCCCCCGTTGCTGATACCTCACCCGCGCTTGCATGAGCGCGCTTTTGTGTTGCTGCCGCTGGCCGATATTGCGCCAGAGTGGGTGCACCCGCTGCTGGGGAAGACGGTTTTGGCGTTGCTGCGCGACTGTGACGTGAGCGGCATCGTGCGTTTCGAGGGTTGAATGCGGGCGGTGTTGACCTGCCCGTTGCGTTTTTTTATTACCTGAGGGGAGGCTGTGATTATGAAGTCTTTACGTCTTTCTACGCGCGCCTTGTTGGGGGTGCTGCTGTCCATTTTGTTTGTAAGCGGGGCTTGCCTGCAACCCGCCACACCCATGCCGCCTACGCCTACGCCCTGCGCGCCTGCGCCCAGTTTGTTCGATTTGCCCAGCGAGGTGTATGCGGTGTATGTACGTGGCAATAGCATCTCGGCTGAAAACGCCTTCAGGTTGCTCAGCAGCCAGGTGCGGCGCTGGAGCGCTTTTGCCGATGTGCAGCACCCTTTGGGGCTTTACCGCGTGACGGTAACGCTGATTAGCCCCGACCTGTACCGCGCCGTGCTCATCAATCAGGCGGTGAGCATGAACCTGAATGGCGCGGCCATTGCAGAAGCGCTCAGACAATATGACGAAGGGCGGAAAAATGCCGGGCAATTGCGTTTTTTGGTGACGGCAACGTATGCGCAATATGCCGGGATGAATATTGCGCCCCAAACCATTCTTCTGCCAGCCGCAAACATGCACATGCTCGACCGTAACAACCAGCCGGTTTTGCCCGCCAAGGCCGAAGGCGTGTTTGGCGCGCCGCTCAATGTGGCTAAGGGGCCGTTTTCTGGCATTGTGACTTACGACCTGGAGCTGGCCTCGTGCCAGCCGCGCCTGCGCATTGACGAAGACACCTCGGTGACGCTCAGGCTGGAGGGCGCGCGCGTGGGTGATGCAGAGCAGACCTATTCCCTGCAGTGGAGCATGAAACTGGCGCCCGTGCTCAGCGTGACGCGCCCAACCCTGATGCCGGTGCAAACGCCATCGGCCCTGCCCCTGCCTGGCGCGGGCAGCATCATGCCGCGCAACCAGCCGCCTGCGCCTTCGACGGCTGCGTCTGCGCCGAATGAGGCATATTGGAATGAACTGGCGCGTTACGTGTGGGGGCAGCTGGCGCTGGCTGCCGGGCAGTGAATTGGCCGGGTTATAATTCCTGGTGCAAAAAGGAGAACAGCCCATGACCGAACTCAAACCCCTCAACTGGACGCCCGCCCCCGGCATCGGTTACAGCGTGGCCCGCCGCGCCGATGGCGGCATGCAACTCACTTTTACCGACCTGTCTGACGCTACCCTGCAGCACTGGCGCGACTTTGCCCTCTCGCACCTGCTCGATTCCGACCGCCTGACGCGCAACCTGTATGACCTGCGCGAAGTGCAGGATATTCCTGAAAAAGCCGTGCGCCTGGCCGTCGAAGTCAACAATGACCCGGCCACCCGCAACTTGCGTGTGGCGGTGGTGGTTGCTAGCGAAGCCGTGCGCCAAAAAGTGATTGAAATTGCCGCGCTTACGCCCGGTTCGGGGGCGGCGGTGCGCGTCTTTAGCAGCATGTCCGAAGCCGAAGCCTGGCTGGCCCGCCCGCTCGACCAGATTGCCTGAAGTCATGCAGCCGCTGGTCATTCGCCATCACACCCTGCAGTGGGGCGCGCGCACGTATGTGATGGGCATCCTCAACGTCACGCCAGATAGTTTCTCTGGCGATGGCCTGCTTGCCCAGCCCAACCCGGGCAATGCCCTTGAGCAGGCCCGCGCCTTCCTGGCTGCCGGGTGTGATATTCTGGATGTGGGCGGCGAATCCACCCGCCCCGGCGCGCAGCCCGTCAGCGCCGAAGAAGAAGCCGCGCGCGTGGCGCCGGTCATTCGCGCCATTCGCAGCGAAACCGACGCGCTCATTTCCATAGACACTTACAAAGCCAGCGTGGCGCAAGCCGCCCTGGATGCCGGGGCCGACATCATCAATGACGTGTGGGGGCTGCGCGCCGACCCGCAGATGGCCCCCCTGGCAGCCCGCTATGGCGCGCCAGTGATTCTGATGCACAACCGCAGCAACCCCAACAACATAGAAATCCGTGAGCGCCTGGGCGGCGCGTACCTGGGCGCAGCGTACACCGATTTGCTGGCAGAAGTCAAACGCGACCTGCTCGAATCGGTGAACCTGGCCCGCGCGGCTGGTATTCCAGATGAGAAAATCATCCTCGACCCCGGAATCGGATTCGGCAAGAGCGTGGCGCAAAACCTGGAACTGATAGACCGCCTGGGCGAAATCCGCGCCCTGGGGTTTGCGGTGCTGCTGGGACCGTCGCGCAAATCCTTCATCGGTTACACCCTCAACCTGCCGCCCGACCAGCGCGCCGAAGGCACGGCCGCAGCGGTGGCGGTGGGCATCACGCGCGGCGCCGACATCATCCGCGTGCACGATGTGCTGATGATGACCCGCGTAGCCCGCATGACCGATGCCATTGTTAGAAGATCATAGCCGCAGGGCATATCCTTATTTATCACTTTCATCGGTGGTTGGTATTATGAGAAGCGATTACGACAATGAACTGGTCAAACGCGCCGTCATTCACCTGAAAGCAGGCGAAACCGACGCCGCCCGCCGCTACCTGGAGCGCGCCCTGGATGTGGCCGACGACCAGGAGACCAAAACCCAGGCCCTCTACTGGCTGAGCACCCTCACCGACGACCCGGCCCGCAAACGCGCCCTGCTGCTGGACGTGCTGGCCTACAACCGCAACCACCCCGAAGCCCGCCGCGCCCTGGCTGTTTTAGACGGCAAACTGGACCCCAACGAAATCATAGACCCCAACGCCCTGCCGACCCCGCCCCGGACCGAGGCGCCCCAACCTGCCCGCGCCGATCGGTTTACCTGCCCCAAATGCGGCGCGCGCATGGTTTTTGCCCCCGATGGACGCAGCCTGGTGTGTGAACACTGCACCCGCGCCCAGGCGCTGACCAGCGCGCCAGGGCAGGCAACCGCCGAACAGGATTTTTTCATTGCTATGGCTACCGCGCGCGCGCACCGCAAACCGGTGACCATGCACGCTTTTGCCTGTCGCGGCTGCGGCGCCGAGTTTGCCCTGGCGCCCGAAGTGCTCTCGGCTACCTGTGCTTACTGCGGCTCGCCGCATGTGATAGACGCCGCCGACCAGCGTGAACTGCTCGAACCCGACGCCGTCATCCCCTTTGCCTTTGACCAGAGCGCCGCCTTGCGCCGCCTGGCGCAATTTGCCCAACAGCGCGGACTGACGCCCAACGCCAGCCTTCAGCCGCCGCGCGGCATGTACCTGCCCGCCTGGACGTTCGACATCGGCGGCGAAGTGGCCTATAGCGGGCAAATCGTCACCCGTTCGCGCGGCAACGTCCTCTCCATTCAACAGGTCAACGGCAGCGCGCCGGTCTTTTTCGATGATATTCCCGCCTCTGCCGAGCGCAAACTGGGCGCATTGTTTGCGCGCGCCCTGCCAGGGTACGACTTTGCCGCAGCCGCGCCCTACGACCCGCGTTACCTGTCCAACTGGCCCGCCGAAGTGTACCAGGTGAGCATGGCCGACGCCTCGCTGGAAGCCCGCGCCCAGGCCGCCAAACGCTTGCGCAGCAGCATGAAAACCCTGGTTGGGTCCCATGTCGAAAACCTGCGCGCTTCTTCATCCAACCTGATGGTTGAAGCCTTCAAACTGGTGCTTGTACCGGTCTGGCTGGCCAGCCTGCCCCATGCTGGGCGCGAATATCTCGTGTTCATCAACGGGCAAAGCGGGCGCGTCATCAGCGATTTGCCAGATACCCGCAAAAAGAATGGACTGCTCGATGCGTTGTTTGGCGGCTGACCCCCACCCATGACCGACATCCTCGCCATTCTCCGTCAGCGCCGCACACGCCGCCAGGCGCAACGCCGCAGCGCCCAAAGCCGCGCCACCCGCGCCGCCCTGGGGCTGGGGTTTGCCCTCAGCGTGCTGCTGGCGGCCGGGCTGCTCAGCGCGGCCTTTGCCTACGCCGACCTCACCCACGACCTGCCCTCGCTCGACCAGATCCCGGCCCTGCTCGACCCGCAAACCGGGCCGCTTTTGCAGCCCACCCGCCTGTACGACCGCACCGGTGAAATTTTGCTGGCCGAACTGGCCCCGCCCAACGCCCCGCGCCGTTTTCTCTCGCTCGACCCCGCCAGCCCGGATTCATTCTCCACCCAACTGACGGTCACCCTGGTTGCCACGCTCGACCCGTCTTTTTGGACGCACCCCGGCTACAGCCTGGACGGGCTGACCGACCCCAACGCCCACCCCACCCTGACCCAAAAACTGGTCTTCGACCTGCTGCTGGCCGACGAACCGCCCACCCTGCGCCGCGCCTTGCGCGAGCGCCTGCTGGCCGCCCAACTGACCGCCCGCTTTGGGCGCGAACAGGTGCTGACGTGGTATCTCAACAGCGCCAACTTTGGGCGCTACGCTTACGGCGCCGAATCGGCGGCTCAGGCTTACCTGGGCAAATCGGCCCACGATCTCAACCTGGCCGAATCTGCCCTGCTGGTTGCCGCGCTCGAAAGCCCGGCCCTCAACCCGCTAGATGCCCCCCAAACCGCCACCCAGCGCCAGATAGAAATCATCCAATCCCTCAGCCTCAACGGCGTGATTGACGCCGAAACCGCCGCGCGCGCCCGCGCGGCCGAAATCACCCTGCGCCCGGCTCAGGCTCCGCTCAACCGCGCTCCGTCCTTCGTCAGCCTGGTTCTCAGCCAGTTAGCGCCGCAACTGGGGCGCGCCCGCCTGGAGCGCGGCGGGCTGAACATCATCACCACGCTCGATGCCCCCCTGCAGCGCCAGACCGTATGCGCCCTTCAGACCCAAATTGCCCATCTGGCAGGCGAAAACCGCAGCATCCCGGCTGCCGATGGCGCGCCCTGCGCCGCCGCCGACCTGCTGCCGCCCATTCCGCCGGGGCAGCCCAGCCTGACGGCCAACGCCGCCGCGCTGGTGCTCGACCCCCTCAGCGGGCAGGTGCTGGCCTTTAGCGGCGAGCAGTCCGCGGGTGGAGTCGAATCGCCCTGGGTCCCGCGCCCGGCCGGGACGCTGCTCACGCCCTTTCTCTACCTCACCGGATTCACGCGCGGGCTGAGTCCCGCTTCGCTGCTGTGGGATATCCCCGGCGAAACAGCCAGCCTGGACATCCCCAACCCCGACGGGCGCTTTCACGGCCCGCTGCGCGCGCGGGTGGCACTGGTCAACGATTACCTGAACCCGGCCGCGCAGGTGCTTGAGCAAATGGGTGCGCTGAACGTGCGCCGCACCCTGCAAACCTTTGGGCTGGACGCCCCCGCTTTTAGCGACCCGGCGGCGCTGATTAGCGGCGATGCGCCCCTGCCGCCGCTGACGCTGGCGCGCGCTTATGGCATCTTTGCCGCGCAGGGCGTGCAATACGGCCAGCCGCTTTCGCCTGGCGGCCTCGAACCGGCGGCCGTGCTGCGCGTGGAAACCAGCGACCATGCCGTGCTGCGCGATTGGAGCGCGCCCCAGGCAGCCCAAATTGTTAGCCCGCAACTGGCTTACCTCATCAATCACATCCTCAAGGACGAAGCCGCCCGCGCGCCGACCCTGGGTGCATCCAGCCTGTTGGATGTGGGCCGCCCGGCGGCCGTCAAACTGGCCCAGGCGCCCCAGCCTACCAGCGCCTGGGCGCTTGGCTATACCCCGCAGCGCCTGGTCCTGGTGTGGCTGCGCGCCGACTCCACGCTAGACCCGCGCCTGGCGGGCGGGCTGTGGGCTGGGCTGATGCGCTACGCCGCCCGCGACCTGCCCGTGCAGGATTGGCCCCCGCCGCCCGGCGTGACGCTGCTGGAAGTCTGCGACCCCTCTGGCCTGCTGCCCACCATCTATTGCCCCACTACCGCGCTGGAGGTCTTTCTGAACGGCAACGAACCCACCCAGTTCGATACCCTGTACCAGCCTTTCGACGTCAACATCGAAACCGGTTTTCTGGCCACCGTGTTTACCCCGCCGCAGTTGGTGGAACGGCGCGTGTACCTGGTGACCCCACCGGCTGCGCGCGCCTGGGCTGCCGCAGCCGGAATTCAGACCCCGCCGGAGGATTACGACACCATTCAACCGCGCCCGCCCCAGCCGGGGGCGCAAATCACCTCGCCGGGCATGTTTGGGTTGGTGTATGGCAAATTGCCCATTTTGGGCAGCGCAGGCGGCGAAAACTTCCTTTACTACCGTCTGCAATACGGGGCCGGGCTTAACCCGCAAACCTGGTATCAGATTGGCGAAAACACCGCCCGCGCCGTGCAAGGCGGCGTGCTGGCAGAATGGGACACCACCGGGCTAAACGGCTTGTACGCCCTGCGCCTGCAGGTGGTGGACTTTGACCAGACCGTGCGCACCGATACCATTCAGGTCATTGTGGATAACCTGCCCCCGCAGGTCAGCATCACCTACCCGCGCGAAGGTGAAACTTACCCGGCGAACGCACCGCTTACCCTGCAAGCCCAGGTGAGCGACAATTACGCCCTGGACAAAGTGGAAATTTACCTCGGCGCCCGCCTGCTGGATACGCTCAGCGGGCCGCCCTTCACGCTGACATGGTCGCCCGCGCCCGGTGTGCACACCTTGCGTCTGCGCGCCGCCGACCAGGCCGGTAACCTGACTGAAGCGTCGGTCACGTTTACAGCCAGCAAATAGCACGCAGCTCATTATGATTTAGCGCGTGTTTGTCCTGCAAAAGAAGCAGTAGAATTATCAGTAGGACAAACGCTAGCGTTTGTCCTACAAAAGAAGCAGTAGAATTATCAGGTAGGACAACCGCGCGTGTTTGTCCTGCAAAAGAAGCAATAGAATGATCCGCTAGCCCAGGGTTTCGCCACCCCCTTTGTTTGCCGTCCGGCGCGGTTACTGTATAATTCAGGATAGTCATTGTCGTTTTTTGTAGCGAATCGCCTGCCCTCATCCCCGGTCTTTGCCCCAATAGGAGAAGGGCAGGGATGAGAGAAAAGGCGCGCTCTTAATAAACGTCAGTTCGGGATAAGCGTCCCGAAGGCTGTTTTCGACCCTTCAAGTTGCCATCCAAAGCCTTCGGGACGGTTCAAAAAACTTATCCCGAATTCAGGTTTAATAACGTTTACCGGTAAAAATTGTTGAGAGGTTCCCATGGCCATAGACCGTTTTGGTCGCAACATTCATTACCTGCGCATCAGCCTGACCGATCATTGCAACTTGCGTTGCATCTACTGCATGCCCGAAGACCAGACCTTTCGCCCCAACGCAGAATTGATGCAGGATGACGAAATTTTGCTGCTCACGCGCCTGTTTGCCGATCTGGGCTTCGACAAGATCCGCCTGACTGGCGGCGAACCCACCGTGCGGGCGCATGTGGTAGACCTGGTGCGGGGCATCGCGTCCACGCCTGGCATCCGCTCGCTTTCCATGACCACCAACGGCGTGCTGCTCTCGCGGCTGGCCAAACCGCTCAAAGAAGCCGGGCTGCAGCGCGTCAATATCTCCATTGACACGCTCGACCCGCAAAAGTTTAAGCGCCTGACGCGCTGGGGCAGCCTGGAACAGGTATGGGAGGGCATTCTGGCGGCCGAAGCCGCCGGATTGACGCCAATCAAGCTGAATGGCGTGGTGGTGAAAGGCTATAACGAAGACGATGTGATTGACCTGGCCGCCTTGACGGTTGATAAACCCTGGCAAATGCGCTTTATCGAGATGATGCCCTTTGCTGGCGTTACCGACGTACAAACCCAGCAGGTTGTAACGGCCAAGCAAATTCAGGAAAAAATTGAAAGCGAATTTGGGCCCCTGGAAGCCAGCGGTAAATACGACGGCGAGGCGCGCATCTACCGCATTCGCGGGGCCAAAGGCGAGTTGGGTTTCATTTCATCGGTCACTGTGCCGTTTTGCGCTGCCTGCACCCGCGCCCGCCTTACGGCCGATGGCGTGCTGCGCATGTGCCTGCTGCGCGAAAAAGAAATTGACCTGCTCACCCCGCTGCGCAACGGCGCCACGCTTGATGACCTGCGCCAGATGATTTTACAAGCCGTGTGGGATAAACCCTGGGGGCATGGACTGGCCGAAGGGCTGATTCCGCTCAACCGCGCCATGAACCAGATTGGCGGGTAAGTGACGCGTCAACTTGCTGGCTGCTTCTTTCACTGCGCCGCATTGAGCAGACGCAGAACGGAGCAACGGACAAACGGATGATCACCACAATCCTTTTTGACTTCGACGGCACGCTGCGCTTCAACCAGCCCGCCGGGCGCGAAGTATTCATTGACGAAGCCGCCCGCCTGGGCGTGCACATCACCCCCGAAATTCGCCGCCTGGCCGCGCGCTGGGAGCACTACTACTGGGCCGAATCTCCCGAACTGCTGGCCGATTCGGCCCAATTTCCCGAAACCGACGCCTTCTACCTCAATTACAGCCGCCGCCAGTTAATTGCCCTGGGCTGCCCCGAAGACCAGGCCGCCGCGCTGGCCGCGCCCTTGCACGCCTACATGCGCGCCAACTACATTGCCAAAGACTGCATCGAGCCGGAAGCGCCCCAGGTGTTGACGATGCTCCAAAACGCAGGCTACCGCATGGCGGTGGTCTCGAACCGCGGGGAGAATTTTCAGGCACATGTCGAGCGCCTGGGGCTGGGCGCATACTTCGCGTTCACCCTGTCTGGCGGCGAAGCCGGGTTCAAAAAGCCGCACCCGGGCATCTTTCATCATGCCTTGCGCCTGGCGGACGCCCAACCCGCTGAGACCCTCTACGTGGGCGACAACTACTTTGCCGATGTGGTTGGCGCGCGCCGGGCGGGGGTGCAGCCGGTCTTGTTCGACCCGCGCCAGGTGTTCGACGACCCCGGCTGTGCGGTGATAAAATCCATACGAGAATTACCCAATCTGCTTGAAAGGATGTAACATGGCCTGGGAACGGAAAATTATGCGCACGGTGCGAGTCAGGAATGACCAGCAAGTAGGTCTCCTGGCTCGTTTACTTTCTGCAATTTCGGATGCAGGCGGCTCGGTGGGCAGCATTAATCTCATTACTGAAGGCTCGGCGCATGTGGTGCGCGACATCAGCGTCTATGCCACTTCGCCAGAGCAGATGGAACGCATCCTTGCGGCCATCCGCCAGAACCCCGGCACCAAAGTGATGGAAGTGCGCGACGAAGTGCTGGAACTGCACGAAAAAGGCAAAATTGCCATTCGCTCGCGCTACCCCATCGAGTCCATGTCCACGCTGCGGCGGGTGTACACCCCTGGCGTGGCCGAAGTCTGCCTGAAAATTGCCGAAGACCCCTCTATGGCGCGCCTGTACACCAGCATTAGCCACATGGTGGCTATTGTCACCGATGGGACGGCCGTGCTTGGGTTGGGCGATATTGGCCCCCTGGCGGGTATGCCTGTAATGGAAGGCAAGGCGATGTTGATGGAAACGCTGGTAGGGCTTTCGGGCATCCCTATTTTGCTCAACACCAAAGATACCGAGCAAATCATCCAGACTGTTGCCAACATTGCCCCTACTTTTGCCGCCATTCAACTGGAAGACATCTCTGCCCCGCGCTGCTTTGAAATAGAAGAGCGCCTGCAAGCCATGCTGGATATTCCCGTCATGCACGACGATCAGCACGGCACGGCGGTGGTTACCACAGCCGCACTGATGGTGGCCGCCCGGCGCGTGGGCGTCTCGCTCAACAACGTCAAAATCGGTCAGGTAGGGCTGGGGGCGGCCGGGTTTGCCACAGCCAGGATGGTCATGCGCCTGACGCGCAACCCGGTTTGGGGCGCCGACCTGAGCCAATCCGCGCTCGACCGGCTGAAAGATGCAGGCGGCCGCCCGGCCTCGCTGGGTGAGATTATGGCCAACTGCGATATTGTCGTTGCCACGACCGGCGCGCGCGGCTTAATCAAGCCAGAGATGGTGCGCAAAGGGCAGATTATTCTGGCGCTTTCTAACCCCAACCCGGAAATCGAGCCGGAGGCCGCGCTGGCAGCCGGGGCCGCTTTTGCTGCGGATGGTAAGTCGGTGAACAATGTGTTGGGTTTTCCGGGCATTTTTCGCGGCGCAGTAGATGCCAACGCCCCGCGCATCACCCACGAAATGCTGCTGGCCGCTGCCCAAACCATTGCCGACCTGACTCCGCCCGGCGAGCTGGTGCCCAACCCGCTGGATAAAAAAGTGCACCAGGCTGTTGCCCGCGCTGTGGCGCTGATGGCCATCAAGCAGGGCATTGCCCGCGCCGATTACGTGCCGTATGTGGAGGATTAGGGGGGATTATTGGTGCGCGGTAAAACGGTATCAAAAAAGGGCGGGGAAAACCCGCCCTTTGGCTTTTAACTGTGCCCGTTGCCGTGAATCAGGTCTTTGAGCAGCACTCCCAGGCGCGTCATGCCCTCGCGGATGTTTTCGGGCGGCGAGTAGGAGAAGTTGAGCCGCATGGTGTTCAAGCCCCCGCCGTTGGGGTGGAAAGGCGCGCCGGGCACGAAAGCCACTTTGCGCTCGATGGCTTTCTTCAGCACTTCAGCCGCATCCATCTCTTTGGGCAAAATGCCCCACAGGAACATGCCGCCTTCAGGGTGCGTCCAACGCACTTCATCGGGCCAGACCTCTTCCATTGTTTCAAGCATTACATCGCGGCGCTCCTTGTAAACCTGACGGATGAACTTGACATGCTCATCTAAAAAGCCGCCCTTGGCTACTTCGTAAGCCACATATTGGTTGAATGTGGATGTGTGCAGGTCGGCGGCCTGTTTGGTCATCACCAGTTTTCGAATCACTTCTGGTGGGGCAATGACCCAGGCCAGGCGCAGGCCGGGCGCCAGCAGCTTGGAGAAGGTGCTCAGGTAAATCACGTTGCCGCTGTAATGACCGCCGTTTTTGCCGCGATATTGGGCGTCAATGGTCACCACAGAGGGCAGGTGGTCGCCTTCGTAGCGCAGCTGCCCGTAGGGGTCATCTTCGATGATGGGCACGCCGTACTTGTCGGCCAGTTCGACCAGTTTCATGCGCCGTTCCAGGCTGAGGGTGGTGCCGGATGGGTTCTGGAAGTTGGGCAGCACATAGATAAATTTCGGCCCCACGCGCAGGGCTTTTTCCAGTTCATCTACAATCATGCCGTGGTCATCCGATGGCACGGAAACATAATTCGCGCCGTAGGCGTTCCAGGCTTGCAGCGCGCCCAGGTAGGTGGGCGACTCGACCACAATGTAGTCGCCGCGGTTGACGAACAGCCGCCCGATAAAATCCAGCGCCTGTTGCGAGCCAGAGGTGATGGTAACGTTATCGGCAGTGATTTCGATGCCATAGCGCGCGGTGTGGCGGGCGATCATTTCGCGCAGGGGGGTGTAGCCTTCGGTGGTGCCATATTGCAAGGCCTGGGCGCCCGCGGTGGCAATGACGGTGTTGCAGGCTTCCTGGAATTTTTGGAGCGGGAAAACATCTGGCGCAGGCAATCCGCCCGCAAACGAGAGGATGTCTGGCTGTTCGGTCAATTTGAGTAACTCACGAATGACTGAACTGCCCATGCGTTGAGCGCGGTGTGCATAACGATATTCCCAGGGTGTCTGAAGCATGCTGTCTCCTTATAGGATTGAGTTTTTCTGCGCGGGGCGCAGAGACAAAAAAAGCCTGACAGGTATAGTTCACCCGTCAGGCCTGGTTTGCCTTGTGTAAAACGAGGCTTATAAGGTCTAATCGTAGTCTTCGCATCATGGCATATTTATATTACACCCATTCGAAATGTCAGACAACCGACAAAAAGCCCACATTTGAATGATACTTGTCAGTTTTATTGCAGGGAGAACAGGGCGGCCAGAGCCGTCCTGTTCCTCCCTGTTTTGCATCGCGTCCCGGCGTATTTTGCTATTCGGTTGGTTTGAAAATGACGAACACCAGGTTCATCAAAATACCCACCATGGCGCTAAAGACGATGGCCGGAATGCCGCTGGGGAAGAGCACCGGGATGGTAAACGGAAACAGCCCATTGGGCAGCGCCAGCGAGCCGCCAATGCCGGTGATGAGGATGGCCGACCCCACTGCCAGGTTGGCAGGCGAGAACAGATTCACTTTTTCCGACATTTGCAGCGCAATGCCTTGCATACCAATGACCCCAAACAGGTAAATGGCCAACCCGCCCGTCACTGCCACCGGGATGCTATTGACCACGGCCGCCAGTTTGCCAATGAAGCCGAGCACAATGGCAATGCCGCCCGCCGTCATCAACACCGCTACCGAGTAGTTGCGCGTGATAGCCATGAGTGAATTGTTTTCGCCGTAGTTTGTTCCGGCTGCGCCGCCCAAAAAGCCTACCACCATGTCATCTGCGCCGTCGGCTACCAGGTTGAGGCCAATCAGATTTTTGATTTGGAGCGGTTTTTTGCCCAGTTCACTTGCCAGTTCGTCAATGTACAGGCTCATCTGATACAGGTGCGCCGTAGATTCGGGGATGGTAGCGATGGCAATCAGCGCGATGCTGGTGATTAGCCCCCAGGCGCGCGGGTCGGTGAACGCCGGCAGGGTGATGTTGGGCACGCGCACCCAGGCTGCGCTGGTGATGATGCTGTAATCAATAATCCCCAGCGCGGCCGAAAACGCATAACCGACCCCTGCGCCGAGCAAAATTGGCAGCATGCCCAGCAAGCCTTTGTTGCGCAGGTACACCGAGAAGAGCACGGTAGAAAAAAGGGTGACAAACGCCACCAGCCAGTTTGCCGAGGCCATGTTCAGGGCGGCCCCCGCCAGCGCCACGCCGATGACGATAGCCACCGAGCCAGTCACAATGGGCGGCAGTACCTTGTCCAATGCGGCTTTGCCAATGCGCATGATGAGCAGTCCCACCAGAATGTTGACCAGACCGGTACCTATAATGCCCACCTGTACCAGACGCACGCCTTCGGGGCAATAGACCGTGCTGGGGTCGTTGAAACAGTCCCCGGCGTAGAGCGACATGGCTGTGACGACCACCGCAATGTAAGAAAACGACGAGCCATAGTACATTGGGATTTGCCGCCTGGCCACCAGCAGCGCTACAATGGTGCCAATGCCCGAAGCCAGCAAGGTGACGCCAACATCGAACTTGGTCAGGATGGCCACCAGCACCGTGGCCGGGAACATGGTCAGCACTTGCTGAAAGCCCAGGCTGAGCATCGCGCCGAGCGGCGGCGTCTCGTAGGGCATGTAGCCCATCACTTTGGAATCGCTTTTTTTAGACATTGCAATTTCTCCTCCGTTGGGTTGGTATAAAAAAAGAGAGCCGCAAATTGCGACTCTCCTATTTCACAAAGGGTCTGGCTCTTTTTCAGGGGTTACGTCGAGTTGTGTGGACATGTTGGGCTAAATTTTAGGCCGGATGGCGCTTCTGTCAAGAGTAGGTTTTGATAAATGAACGCTGAGCTCAAGCGAAATGACAAACGTCACTGGAACTGCGCAAAAGCGGGTGCTATAATCACTTTGTTTTTGCAAAACCAAAGGAAGAGGAGATTTTGTTATGGCTTACGTCAATATAAAAGTGCCTGAAGGCGGGGAGAAAATCCGCATCGAAAATGGTAACCTGGTTGTTCCAGATAACCCCATCATTCCCTTCGTCGAAGGCGACGGCACGGGACGCGACATCTGGCGCGCTTCGGTGCGCGTGTTCGATGCAGCCGTAGAGAAGGCCTACGGCGGCAAACGCAAAATTCACTGGATGGAAGTGTACGCCGGTGAAAAGTCCTTCAAACTGTTCCAAACCTGGCTGCCCGAAGAAACCAACGAAGCCTTCAAAGAATTTCTGGTGGGCATCAAAGGCCCGCTTACCACGCCCATTGGCGGCGGCATTCGTTCGCTTAATGTTGCCCTGCGCAAAAACCTTGACCTGTACGTTTGCCAGCGCCCGGTGCGCTACTTCAATGGCGTGCCCTCGCCGGTGAAGCACCCGGAATATGTGGATATGGTCATCTTCCGCGAAAACACCGAAGACATCTACACCGGCATCGAATTTCAGTATGGCACCGAAGAAAACAAGCGCTTCAAAGAGGTCTTCAAAGAAGCCTTCCCGAAAGAATACGCCAAAATACGCTTCCCCGAAACGGCCGGCATCGGCATCAAGCCCGTATCGGTAGAAGGCACCGAGCGCCTGGTGCGCGCCGCCATCAAGTGGGCCTTGCAGAACAAACGCAAGAGCGTCAACTTTGTGCACAAAGGCAACATCATGAAGTTTACCGAAGGCGCGTTCAAAGACTGGGGCTACGCCCTGGCCAAACGCGAGTTCCGTAACGAGATTGTGACCGAGCGCGAATCCTGGATTTTGGGCAACAAAGAAAAGAACCCCGACCTGAGCGTGGAAGAAAACGCCAAACTGATTGACCCCGGCTACGACATGATGAGTCCCTCGCAGCAGGCCGAAATCCGCGCCGAGGTGGAAGCCGCGCTCAGCCTGTGGGATACGCACGGCGACGGCAAATGGAAGAGCAAACTGCTCATCAAAGACTCGATTGCCGATGTGACCCTGCAATTTGTCCTCATTCGCCCGCGCGACTACGATGTAATCGCCACCCTCAACCTGAACGGCGACTACCTCTCGGATGCGCTGGCAGCCCAGGTGGGCGGCATTGGCATTGCCCCCGGCGCCAACATCAACTACGAGACCGGGCATGCCATCTTCGAGGCCACGCACGGCACTGCGCCCAAGTATGCCGACCTGGACAAGGTCAACCCCGGCTCGGTGATCCTCTCTGGCGAGATGATGCTGCGCTACATGGGCTGGACCGAAGCCGCCGACCTGATTATCAAAGGCATGGAAGGCGCGATTGCCGCCCGCACTGTTACCTACGATTTTGCCCGCCTGATGGAAAACGCCATCGAGGTCAAATGCTCCGAATTTGCCGATGCGGTTATCAAGCACATGTAGGTTAGAAAGTAGAATGTAGAAAAACCTGCATTTGGGCTAAGCCTTTTGAACCGTCCCGAAGGCTTTGTACGGGCAACTTCAAGGGTCGAAATCAGCCTTCGGGACGCTTACCCCGAACTGACATTACACCGATTTTTTCAACCCAAAATTGCACCAGCGGAGCGTATAAATTATGGCAGATTTTATTCGGCGTCTTTTTGTATTTATCGTGCTCCTGCTCCTCGGCGCCTGCGCCCCAGCACCTGCCCAGGTGACCCCCGAAGCGACGTCCACACTGGTGTTGCCAACCTTTTCACCCCGCAACACCCTTGCCCCGCTCATTACCGCCACACCCGCCCCACCCAAACCGGATGCTTCACGCTCGGCGCTTGTTCCCCAAGACGACGGGGCGACTGTATTCATTGACTTCAAAGGCAACTACACCCTGCGCCTGCCCCCCGGTTGGACGCTGGCGCGCGTAAACGAAAAAGAATACGAAAATTTGATGCTCAACCAGGCCATCAACGACCCCCTGCTGCAAACCTATTTGATGGCCTACCGCAACCGCGATGGAGAGACCTACCGCCTGTTTGCCTTCAACCTGCCGGCGCGCATCGAAGTAAGCGACTACCTGACCAACATCGAAATCTATCTGGATAACCGCGAAACAATCAGCGTCAAACAAGCGCGCCTTAACCTGGAAAAAGCCCGCCAAAAAGACTCCAAAATCATCGAAATCCTCGATTCTAAAGAAGTGACCACCCCAGCCGGATACGAAGCCGGAATCTACCGCGCCATACTGGAAACGCGCGCAGTCACTGCGCAAAAGTCCACCATCTACTACAGCGCAGCCATCCTCACCCCCTACAACACCAGCCTGCTCATCATCACCCTGGGCGCACCTATCGAACTGCGCGACCAGGTTGAAGACATCATAGACGAAATACTCGCATCCTACCAGGAAACGCGCTAACGTCACCCACCGCCTTTACAAGCCTCGCATGTACCGCAGCCTGAAACGCATCAGTTGGTTGTTTGCCCTCGTCCTGGTTGCTGTCATTGCCGCCGGTCTAACCTACCTCAACAATGCCCAGCCGCCAGTTGCAGCCGAAAACATCCCAACCCACACCCGCACCACCCAATCCAATTTGCCCACCAGCACGCCGCCCCCCGCCGCAAGCATCACCCCCTCACCGCCCGCCACGCATACGGCACTGGCGCTTACCAGCGCGCCGCCCACCCAGGCGGTTACCCCCTTACCCACGCGCCTGCCCGCCGATCAAAACAACACATTGCTCGAAACCCTGCCCGATGGCGCCACCCGCTTCACCGACCTGAACGGCGGCTACACCCTTACATTCCCCACCGGTTGGACAGTCATCCGCATCAACCAGGAAGAATTTACCCGCCTGACGCTCAACGAAGCCCTCAACGACCCGGCCCTGCAACGCTTCCTCATCAACCTTCAGCAGCGCGACCCCAACGTCTATCGCGTTTTCGCCATCAACCCGGAAAAACGCCAGCCTGGCACTGACCAGATTACCTTCATAGAAGTCCGGCTAGACAGCCAGGAAGACCTCAACGTAGATCAACTGCGAGCAAAATACTACCAGTTCCTCAAGAACGAATATAAAATCAACCAGATGCTTACCAACGATATGGCCCGCAACATCAACAACCTGCGCTATGGGTTGGTCGAAGCCACCTTGCAAGGGCGGGCCGCAACCGGGCAAATTGTCGCGCAATACATCAAAACCGCGCTGCTGACTCCTTACAGCCGCCAACAACTGCGCATCAGCCTGGTTGCACTCGAATCCTTCCGGTACGATATTCAGGGTGTCATCAACCAGGTGGTTGATTCATACACCGAAACCTGGCCATAAATTTCAACCTGCAAGGAGCATACCCGTGTCCACACCCCGCATCATCCGCGCACCGCGCGGCACGCAACTGACCTGCAAAAACTGGCTTAGCGAAGCCGCCTACCGCATGATTCAAAACAACCTCGACCCTGAAGTCGCCGAACGCCCACAAGACCTGGTCGTCTATGGCGGGCGCGGACAGGCCGCCCGCAACTGGGAGTCCTTCGACGCCATTCTCGAATCGCTCAAAAACCTGGAAGAAGATGAAACCCTGCTGGTTCAGTCTGGCAAGCCGGTGGTCATCTTCAAAACCCACCGCGACGCCCCGCGCGTGCTGATTGCCAACTCCAACCTGGTGCCGCACTGGGCCACCTGGGAACACTTCGACGAACTGTCCAAAAAAGGATTGATGATGTACGGGCAGATGACCGCCGGTTCGTGGATTTACATTGGCACCCAGGGCATTTTGCAAGGCACATACGAAACCTTTGGCGCGCTGGCCAAACTGCGCGGCTGGGGCTCGCTGCGCGGCAAGTTTGTGCTCACCGCCGGGTTGGGCGGCATGGGCGGCGCGCAGCCGCTGGCCATTACCATGAACGAAGGCGTAGGGCTGATTGTAGAAGTAGACCCCGAACGCGCCGAACGCCGCCGCGCCATCGGCTATGTGGATACCGTGGTGGACGACCTGGAAGAAGCCATGACCCTGGTAGAAGAAGCCCGCGACGCCGGCAAACCCCTCTCGGTTGGGCTGATTGGCAACGCCGCCGACGTGTATAGCGAACTGGCCGCCAAAGGCGTCATCCCCGACGTCGTTACCGACCAGACCTCGGCCCACGAAGCGCTCATGTACGTTCCCAGCGGCTTCAGCGTGCCAGAAGCCAACGCCCTGCGCCAGAGCGACCCCGAAAAATACAAGCAACTGGCCCGCGCCAGCATGGCCCGGCACGTCCAGGCCATGCTCACCTTCCAGCGCGCCGGGGCCGAAGTGTTCGACTACGGCAACAACATCCGCCAGCAAGCCTACGATTACGGCGTCACCGACGCTTTTGAGTTTCCTGGCTTCGTTCCGGCCTACATCCGCCCGCTGTTTTGCGAAGGCAAAGGACCTTTCCGCTGGGTGGCGCTCTCTGGCGACCCGGAAGACATCTACAAAACTGATGCCGCCATTGCGCAACTCTTCCCGCACGATGCGCACCTGCACCGCTGGCTGAAGATGGCCCGCGAGAAAGTACCTTTCCAGGGGCTGCCCGCCCGCATTTGCTGGCTGGGCTATGGCGAGCGTGTAAAAGCCGGGCTAAAATTCAACCAAATGGTTGCCAGCGGCGAACTGAAAGCCCCCATCGTCATCGGGCGCGACCACCTGGATAGCGGCTCGGTGGCCAGCCCCAACCGCGAAACCGAAGCCATGCGCGATGGCTCGGATGCTGTTTCTGATTGGGCCATCCTCAACGCCCTCATCAACGCCGTAGGCGGAGCCACCTGGGTTTCTTTCCACCACGGCGGCGGCGTGGGTATGGGCTTCAGCCAGCACGCCGGGCAGGTGATTGTGGCCGACGGCACCCCCGAAGCAGCCGCCCGCCTGGAACGCGTACTGACTACCGACCCCGGCATGGGCGTCGTCCGACATGCCGACGCCGGGTACGAAATTGCCATCCAGACCGCCAAACGGCACGGCATCAAAATGCCCATGCTCAAATAGCCCATGAAAAACTACCGCACCGAAATCACTGCAGCCGCTTTTTTGGCGCTGCTTATGCTGGGCGTGCTGCTAATGGCCCCCTGGCGCACACCGCTTTCTGCCCAGCCAACAGCAGATTCCAACCCCAGCCCAACCGAAGCCGCCACCCCTGCCAAACCGCCCAGCGCCGCAGAAACCCCCGCCGCGCCAGGCAATGGCACATTCCCACTTTGTGCCAACGTAACCAGCGGCTTGTGCCTGGCATCCGTTGGCACAGATGCGCTCAGCGGCGAAACCGTCTTTAGCCTGAACATCCGCAATAGCAACCTGAGCGACCTCTACCTGCTGGTAAGCACGGCAATCACCAACCGCTACAATTGTCAGTTCGTCCAATCGCTGCCCGAAATTCTCTATTGCAACGGGCCGTTCATCCCAGGCGGCACCCAGGTCAACATTGAAGTATACACGCACGCCGAAGACCGCTTAATTCTCACCGGAACCCTCATCCTTGCAGAAGACACCCCCCCGCCGCCAGGCAGCACACCCCCACCGACTTACCCGCCCTACCCCTCTTACCCCTGAGTCCTCTGAACCGCACCCGTCTTTGCCTGCAAACCGTTTGGTCAGCCCTGCCAGTCGCCCTTATAACGACACTGGCTGGGCTGACATTGCTTCTGCGCTGGCAGGCAGCGCAAGCCCTCATTGTGCCATCCTACTTCGACTCGGCAGAACATGTGCGGCTGATTTTTGCGCTGACTGCGGGGGCATCGCCGCGCGATGTGTGGAATCAACTCACCGGGGGGTACTACCACCTGGGCTACCACATGATGATTGGGCTGGCAGCGCGCGCCCTGCCGTCTGACCCCATCCGCCTGGTGCTGTTTTCTGGCCCGCTGCTGCTGGCGCTTATGCCGCCAGGCATGTATGTGTTGCTGCGGCGCTCTGGCGGGCAGGCTGGGGCAGTGTTTGGGGCTTTGCTGTGCGCCTGGGGTTGGATTATGCCCGCCTACGCGCTCGATTGGGGTAAATATCCGCTTGTGGCAGGGCTGGCATTGCTGCCATTCACCCTGGCAGCCTGGCCTGCCAACCCAAAACAACCACACCGCTGGGTGCTGTTTGGGCTGCTGGCCATGCTCACCCTGGCTATGCACACCCGTCTGCTCATTGTGCTGGGCATGAGCGCCCTGGCCTGGTGGAGCACCCCCTATCTGATGCGTTTACCCCCTCTGGCAGGGGCAATTGCAGCGCTGAGCAGCGTGCTGGCTGTAGGGTTATGGACCGCCGCACAGCCCATGCTGGCAGCGGTGTTCAGGCCCTATCTGGTCAGCGGGTGGGGCGCGACGGCGCTTGTGGCTGCGCTGCTGCCGTTTGGGATGCGCACGCACCGCCAGGCTGTGCTGGGACTTTTGATGCTCATAGCCGCCATGTTGAGCGGGCTGCACATCCCGGCCGATGTCTTTGCCGCGGGGCAAAACTTGCTCGACCGCCCGCTGGTAGAAACAGCCCTGTCCTTTCCGCTGGCAGCCCTGGGCGGGCTGGGGCTGGATGGCCTGCGTCGGATCGCACGCCCAAACTGGTTTGCAGGGTTGTACGCGGGCGCAGTTGTGCTGGTGATAACGACCGCAGGACTGCAATGGACGCGCCCGCACTGCTGCGTTATCCTCACCGAAGCCGATGCCGTTGCCTTGAATTGGATTCGCACCACGCTGCCGCCCGACGTGCGCATTCTGATAGCCGCCGCCGAGATGCGAATCCGCCCTGGGGTGGGCGCCGCGCCCCTGGCTGGTTCGGACGCCGGGGTGTGGATTCAGCCCCTGGCGCGTCGCAACACCCTGACCGCGCCCTACGACACCGATTTTGGTACCCCACAAGCCCTGGCGGCGCTCTGCGCCCAACAGGTAACGCACATCTATGTGGGCAGCCAGGGGCAGCCATTCAACCGCAGCCAGATAGACGCGCACCCCACCTGGTACAGGGTTGTTTTCAGCATGCCCCCGGCGCGCATCTATGAGATAACGGGCTGTGATGATTCTGTTGTAAAATGATGGCATGAATACGCTTTACATCTTCAACACAGGTGAAACACCCCTTGGCGACATCTGGCTGGCAACCTGGGCCGAAGGGTTGGCGGCGGTTGCGTTTCCGGCTGCCGAAGAGGCATTTGCGGCGTTTCTGGAAACGCGCTACCGCTGCCGGGTAGAAAAGAGCGCCGTTTGGGCTGGCGATGCAGCCGCTCAATTGCGCGAATACGCCCAGGGACAGCGGCGCGTTTTCGATATCCCCATCTACTGGCAGGCGCTCAAACCCTTCCAGCAACGCGCCCTTCAAGAGACGGTAAAAATTCCCTACGGCGAGACGCGCACTTACAAAGAGATTGCGATGGCCTTGGGTAACCCACAGGCTGCCCGCGCCGTAGGGCGCGCCGAAGCCGCCAACCCCATGCCGATTGTGATTCCGTGCCACCGTGTCATCGGCGCTGACCGTAAACTGCGCGGCTATGGGGCTGGCGAGGGGCTAAAAACCAAAGACTGGCTGCTCAGGCTGGAAGAAGGGCTGCTATAAACCAGTGCGTTTTTGTGCGCGTCTGAAAAAGTTTCTTCAGGCGCGGCGGCGCACAAGCCAGTACGTTTGCATATCGCCGCGTCCTTTGACAAAGAGCGCGCCGCGTGGTTCAAACTCATAATCATTTTGGAGCAATTGGTACACGGTTTCGGTCACCTGAATGCGGCCCGGCTGTCCCAACGACTCCATGCGGCTGGCAATATTGACTGTATCGCCCCACAAATCGTAGATAAATTTTTTGCTGCCTATCACGCCCGCCACCACCGGGCCGGTGTGCAGCCCAATGCGTAATTGGAAATGCTCGCCCCATTCATGCGTTATGGTTTGCATTGTAGACTGCATTTCCAGAGCCATATCAGCCAGCACCGCCAGGTGATTTGGGCAGGATTGTGGCGCGCCAGAAACGACCATGTAGGAATCGCCGATTGTTTTAATTTTTTCTACCTGGTATTTTGCTATCAGGTCATCAAATGCAGAAAAAACGCGGTTGAGAAAATTCAAAACCGTTTCGGGGGGATGCGTTGCCGCCCAGGCGCTGAAGTTGGTGATATCGGCAAACAGAATGCTGGCCTCATCAAATGAATCGGCAATTAATTCGCCCCGCTTAAGGCGCTGCGCTACGGGCACAGGCAGAATGTTGAGCAACAAACTTTCTGAGCGTGCGCTTTCTAACTCCAGCATTTTGCGTTGTAAAAAGTCACGGCGGCGATATTGTTCGGTGTAATAGGCTGTTACCCACCCCACCAGATTAGCAATAGCCAGAAACACGCCGCTAAACAACAAACTGCCTAAATTGGCGTTTATAGCCCAACCAATGGCTAAAAAAATAACCAGAACAAGCAGACCGGTCACCCCCGCAGTCCGTAACCGCAAGTGCGCCAGGGTGTAACTGGTGAAAATGACGATGATGAGGCTGGTAATAAAGATTGGAAAACCAAGCGGGTCCACAATCAGTTGCACCAGCATCACCCCAACACCCACCAGCAGCATAGATAAGCCAGAAGTCAAATCATAGAATGTGCGCCACCATGGAGAAAACGAAAAGGCAAGTAGCACCAGCAAAGTAGGAATGATAAGCCCCAACCGTACCCATGCCAGGCGGATGAAAACATCGGCTGGCATGGACATATCCAGCACTTGAAAAAGGACAAAAGAGAAGATGCCAATGAGAAGCGCGATGCGATGTGGGCGTAAAGCCGCGCGCAAGAACTCATCTTCAAACGCCTGCCGCAACGGTGGGGGAATGTCATTGCGTTGCAACGCCTCAGCCAGTTGATTGCTCATGAGTCGCTATCTCCTCTTTTGCCCTTTTCTCAATGTCTGTTTGCTCAAGCCATGCGCTACCGTCCCCAGAATAGATTAAACCTCCATTCTGGGGACGCTGCGAAAAGGGGATGAAAAGCCGATGGGTAACCTCAATATCGGCGTGATACCCAGCCTGGCAGGCCTCAGGGTTTGATTTCTCCCAAAATGACGCGAATACCGTAATCAAGCACCACGTCTTCATCGGTAAGCACGGTATCCGCATTTACTGGTACACGTACATTGGGTACAACGCCAACGCCTTCCAAAAAGATGCTGCCATCAGGCAGGCGTGTGCGCCCGGTAGGGATTTGCATCTCCAGCCCGGCTGGTAATTTGATTTGTCCGCGCGAGACTTCAGCAAAAATACCGCCCGTGGGGTATTGCCCAACCACTACCATACCTGGTACCTGGCTAAAGCCATAAGACTCAAATTCACAGGCGCTGGCGCAGGTACGGTTGACCAGCAAAACCAGTTTAGTGAAGCGATACTGATTTTGATTCGGGATAATCTTGCCTGGCAGGCCTTCTGGCTCAAATTTTCCGGTTAACTCGCTGTAATATTCATCCTGCCCGGTAGGAATTTCCTTATCCGTCAAAAATCCGGCCAACCCAAGCGGCGCGCCGCCGCTATTTGCGCGCATATCTATGATGACGCCAGTGACTTCGTTTTCCTTGAAATGCTTGAGGGCGCGCTCGAATAAACGAATGAGCAAATTAAGGTCGTCGTAATTGGTGTTGATGCGAATGTAACCTATCTGGCGTCCATTCCGCTCAATGACTTCAGAATCAACGGGCAAAATGACATCAGGTGTATTCCAGCCCATTTCGTCAAACAGGCTATCCACTTCTTCCACCGCTTTGAGTGTGACAGTTTGCTCGGCGCTGCCAGGGTTTTTGAAGGTAACTTCGGCCTGCGCGCCTACTTCGGTACGCAACAACCAGATAGCCTGAGCATAACGCAAGTTGATTTCAGACGACTCGGGGAAGAAAGGGCGCACAGCAGCAACGGCTTCGGCAACTGGTTTGCCGCCAAAGCGTGTGACCAGCGCCCCAACGCGCATGCCGGCCTTTTCGGCCGGACCGCCCGTTACCACACGGTTGACGATGTATGTGCCGTCATCTAATCCGCGCATGGTAAAGCCATAACCACCGCTGCGGGTTGTCCAAAAGTCCTGAATCAGCAAGTCACCGCTCAAACCCACATGGCCATCTTGAAACGCATCGGTAAATGCTTTAATCGCCTCATAGAAGAGGGTGCTGTCACGCGATTTTTCCGCCTGCTCAACGCGCGGCTTCAGTTCGGCATAAAGCGCATCCCAATTGGGCTGCTTGCCCTGAATGCCATTGAAAGCGTAATTGGTGCGAACAAACTGGAACATCTGCTCGAAGGCTTCGGTATACGAAAGATTCGAAAAATCTTTAACTGAAGCATCACGCGGCTCGATGAGCGGCAGGTCAGCTTGTGTAGTCTGGGTAATGGCAAACGGCTCGCTATCCAGATCAACTACGGAATACCCGGCCGGCACGGGCGCAACGGGGTCATCCTCTGTAAACAGCCGCCCGTCCGGGCCAAACCCGGTCGGAAAGCCCTGAGCGTCATCTGGGGCCCAAATAATCAAACGCCCGCCAATAATTTCATACTGGTTTTCGCTATCTGCCAGCACCGAAGCCAGGTAACCCGGCCAGCCCAAAGAGCGGTCATCGCCCTCTGCAAAAGGTCCGCCATACAGGTTAGGGCTATAAGCCACAGCAAAAATCTGCACTCCCGTGTCTGTCTGACCGTTATTATCCACATCATTGAACATCCCCTGCGGCACGAGCGGTAAGTAGAGCGTGTAATTACCGGTTAATTTCTGTTCATCAATATCAATAAAGCCCAACACCTGCGAGGCAATAGGCAATTCCCATTCCTGGTCGCGGATGACAAAACCATGCATGTCGTACAACATCACAGCATGTTCTTCATAATAATCCGCAAAGACGCTGTTCGTGGCCTTCAGCGTCCCCGTCACTTTGAAAAGTTGATCGCCGCTTGGGGTTGCCGTATCCACAATGACCACCGGAGAAGGGGTAGGCGGCGCAGGCTCGCTGGTGGGGGGTTGGGTCTGCTGGACAGGCAGGCTGGTAGCAAAACATGCCAGAGTTGCCAGCGCAAACATCAACAAGGGCAAGTAAATTCCTGTGCGCACTTTCATGGGTCACCTCGCTAAAGGATAAAGGTAGGGTAAACAGAATTGCCTGTCCGGCTCGATTTAGCAAAACGAACAGGGTATTGATAAACCGATTATACTTGCACCCGTTTGATAAGGATGCCCTATGACCAATTGGAAACAAGAATTCAACCGTGAAATTGAACGCGCCCAGGCCGTGCGCGCCCAAGGCAATGAAGGACAAGCGCGGGTGTGCGCCCGCCGCGCCGCAGGGGCCGCCATCCGCGAATATCTGACACGCCGTGGACGCCCCATCCCATCCCCCAGCGCCTACGACCTGCTCAACCTGATTGCCGCCGACGAAACGTTAGACTCCGCCCTGCGCCAGATCGCCCTCAACCTGGCCATGCGCGTCACTGAAGATTTTTGCTTGCCGATAGATGTGGATTTAATATCAGAAGCGCATCGTCTGGCAGCCATGCTATTACCAGGCGAAAGCATAGACTGAACGACACACGCACGGTTAAGGTTCTGTGTAAGGCAGCGCTACGATAATTACCCGGTGCGTATTACTGGCTTTAGGCCAGCATGTAATTAGCGTAATACGCTCATCATCCGAAGGTAAGATCCAGCGCGCGTTTTCCATGCGGTCTTCAACCGTTTTGTACTTTTCGGGCAACAACATCACCCGCGCCACGCGATAAACAAACTCGCGCGCGCCCGAATATAATTTGATAATATCCCCCTCCCGTAAGCGCACAATGTTGCCAAAAACTTCTCCATACACGTTGTGATGTCCGTTCAGCACAGTGTTGCCCGGCACACCCAGCAACGCCGAGGTATTGTGCCAGCCTGCCGCAAATTCATTGGGGGCTAACCACTGCTGATAAATTTTGCCCTCAAACTTGACCTCTTTGACAGAGACGGGGACGATAGGGGCATCCATTTTAATTTTTTCTATCACAATTCGCTCTGGCAAATACCCCCCTGCTTCGCCTCCGCCAGGCGCGGAGGTTGCTTCAGGCATTTCCTCCAGGCTGACCCCTGAAGTAATGGCATTTTCCTCAGCCAGAGTCTGTACCGCCGCTTCGGTACCAGAAGCGACCACTGCTGGTAAAGGCGTCGGTGTGTTGGCGCGTGTTGAAGTGGCTGATGGCGCATCCACAACATCAAATGGCGACATTTCCATGCGCATTTGTTGCCAAATGTTGTAAATACTTAACCCAATAAGGACAACACCTGCCAAAATAACGACAATAGTACGAAAAAGATGATTTCGAAAAATAAACATACCGTAATTTTACCTGATGACACATCTGCCAGTCGAATAAGGTATAGAGAAAATCCGCCGGTTGAAAACAAAAAAACGAACGACGCACAATTTAGAAAAGACACTTAAAGGGGTATCCCCCACTAAAAAGTGGGGGATACCTTTGTGAAGGGGGATACCATGCTAGATGTTATCGTCGTCGTGTTTGCGGCGGGAGAGCCCTTGCAGAACCAGCCCCAATCCCAGGAAGCCGAAGCCCAAATTGAGGAACATCTGCTGTTTGAAGGGGCGGCTGTCTGCCATGCCGGTTACCGGGATGAGCACCGCGGGTTCGCCGCCAGCCACTAGAACAGGCGCCTGCACTGCGGGGGCGGGTTTCGGGTCGGTGGTAGCGCCGCCAGGATTCTCGGTGAGTACAACAACCGGGGTTTTTTCAACGACCGGTGTCTTGTCACCAGTAGGCGTTTCAGAAGGATCAGGCGTCACTGTGACCGAGGGAGTAGGAGTCACTGGCGTTACAGGGGTTTCGGTAGGAATGACACACACAGGCGCTTCAGCCACACCGTACACTACCGTGCCGTCCGCCGACCAGATTTCCATCTGACCCGTGAAGATGTCGGTCTGGAAGGTAACCGTGCTGTTCGCAGGCACTGTGCCCATGCCAGATTCACCGCCCATCAGGTTGGTCATCCACGAGAAGTCCACATCGAAGGCATTCGGATTGGTGACTGTCCATTCGATCTTGGTAGGATCTGCGAGGCTGCATGCACCTTCAACTGAAAGTTTTGGTTCAGGGGTGGGCGAAACAGGCGTTTCAGTCTCGGTGGGGGTAGCGGTGGGTGTTTCAGTAGGAGTTTCGGTAGGAGTAGAGGTAGGAGTTTCGGTGGGTGTTTCAGTAGGAGTTTCGGTAGGAGTAGAGGTAGGAGTTTCGGTGGGCGTTTCGGTAGGAATTTCACACGGCTCAATGGTAATTTCAACCTGTTGGCAATCAGAACAATTGCTTGGGAAAGCATAGCCAGGGAAGGCATGCGCCTGCAAGTTGTATTGACCTACTTCGAGCGTGATGTTGTGAATACCTTCTTCAAAGTGACCAACATGCTCATAGTAGAAGG
>FWPV01001364.1_pt1 | contig 31283 bp, 24 predicted proteins | sample 2228371 | NCBI WGS metagenome assembly FWPV01 (sample SAMEA103939776, study PRJEB20133) | metagenome | reverse complement strand
TATCCGATACTTCATACATTACTTTTGCTTTTGAAGGATCTTTCATTCTTGTACCCTTACCGGCAGCCATTATTACTGTTGCAAGTTTTTTTGTTTCCATAGAACCTATTTCCGATGAATGATAATGTTATCGATAAGACGGGTTGAACCATAACGCACAGCAACTGCAATAAGAAGCACTGGAACTTCGAGCGTTGTGAGTTCTTCAAATGTTTCAGGATTAATAAAAGCAATGTAATCTATTTGTGTCGGATGACTTGACTGTATCAGAGCATACATCTCGGAATAAATACTCTGAATATCTGTTACACCTTTCCTGATAGTTTCCTGTGCATAAGAAAGAGCACGGTAGAGTGCTGCTGCACGTTTCCGTTCATCCGCAGACAAGTAGACATTTCGCGAACTCATGGCAAGACCATCCGGTTCACGTACAATAGGAGCAATTTTTATATCAACATCAAAATTGAGGTCACGAACCATTTTTTGAATGATAAATGCCTGTTGCGCATCCTTTTGTCCGAATATTGCAATATGAGGTTTGGTAATATTGAGGAGTTTTGCAACAACCGTCGTTACGCCACGAAAATGCGTTGGCCTGAATTGACCCTCGAATCGTTGACTTACTTCACCTACATCAACGTATGTACTGAATGCAGGGTGATACATTTCGTCGACTGCTGGATAAAATACAATATCACCACCTGCTTCAGCAATAACGACAAGATCATGTTCTATATCACGTGGATACCGTTGGTAGTCTTCGTTTGGTGCAAACTGAGTCGGATTCACAAATATCGAAACTATAACGACATCTGCCATTGTGCGAGCTCGAACGATAAGACTTTTATGCCCTGCATGCAAGTACCCCATAGTCGGTACAAGCGCGATTATTTTACCATCACATCGCAAAGCATCTGCTTTTTTTTGAAGAGTTCGGATTGTTGTAATAACTTCAGGTTTCACTTCTAACTTTTTCGACTAAGACGAGAGGTGTTGAAGAAGTTTTGTAATTGTTTCTTTTAGTTCTTTACGATGTATCACAATATCGACAAAACCTTTTTCGAGCAGAAACTCGGAACGTTGGAATCCCGGTGGTAAATCTTTACCGATTGTTTGCTTTATAACCCTTGGACCTGCAAAGCCAATGAGAGCGCCAGGTTCAGCTACATGAACGTCGCCAAGCATTGCAAAACTTGCTGTTACACCACCAGTTGTCGGATCTGTGAGTACGGAAATATAGGGCACTTTAGCTTTTGCCAATTGAGCAAGCTTTGCACTTGTCTTTGCCATTTGCATCAGAGACAATGCAGCTTCCATCATACGAGCACCACCGCTTGATGAAATAATGATTAAAGGTTTCTTTTTCTTTCGAGCTAAATCGGCAGCACGGGCAATTTTTTCACCAACCACTGACCCCATGCTACCACCGATAAACGAGAAATCCATACAAGCAATAACAATTCCAATACCATTTATTTTACCTTCACCGGTTCGTACGGCATCATACAGTCCACTTTTTTTAATTGATTCTTCAATACGTTGTGAATACGGTTTTGTATCTACAAATTTAAGCGGATCGACAGATCGTAACTTTTTATCTGTCTCTTTAAATGATCCTTTGTCTAAAAGTATTGTAAAGTATTCCTGACTTCCGATACGAAAGTGATAATTACATTTTGCACATGTAAACAGATTATCTTCCAATTGTTTTTTATGAATTATTTCTCCACAGTTACCACACTTTGTCCACATTCCATCGGGAATATCTTTTCTTCCGTTTTCAGCAGATATATTCTCTTTTGAACGTTTAAACCACCCCATCGTAACTGTTAACCTCCTCTCTCTGTTGTTTGCTCTTGCGAGTGTTTTTTTACCACAAAATCTTTAAGATAATAGGGTTCAATATTTGAAAGATTTGCATACTGTTGATTTTTGTATAGCTGCGATCCAATGACTGCAACCGCTGTGCCACTTATCACTTCAGCAACATCAATACATAGTATATTCTTTGTTTGGAATTGTTCCTTAACGTAATCACTATCTGTAACCACAATATCCGATTCTTTCAGTTTCGTAAATACTTCTTCTGCAGGTTCTATGGTCAATGTACTTTTATCTATGAATTCATTTGTTTCTGTTACTTGTATAATTCCTGTGTACATTTCTCCTTGTTTGGCGTCAATACAAATTCCGACTGTATTTTTCTTATAACGTGTATACGTTGATTGTGCAATACTGTGAAAAGTTTGTACAGCAAGCAAGGGAATTCCGATGCTGTAACATAAACCTTTGGCAGCGCTCAATCCAATCCGTAAGCCGGTAAATGAACCTGGACCTATAGAGATTGCAACAGCTGTGAGTTTTTGCACGTCGCATAATTCAGCAATTAGTGCAAGCAACTGTTCAGAATGTGCACGAGGTTCTTTCAAAGAACGTTCGATTATATTTCCATCGTTCAACACACCAACAGAACAGAGAGTGTGTGATGTTTCGATACCTAATATCGTCACAACTTAGTTCTCCTGCAACCAAATTTCTATCGTACGATCGTTTTCATTTTTACCGTATGTTAATGATACCGAATAATGTTTACGCGGAAGTATTTCCTTTGCACGTTCTGCCCACTCGATACAACAGATTCCGTCTCCATTGAAATACTCTTCATATCCAATATCATATAGTTCTGTAACCGATTGCAAACGGTAAAGGTCAAAGTGATAGAGAGAGAGTTTCTTTTTATCCGGAGTATAACCTCTGTAGCAATTGCATAACACAAAGGTTGGACTTGTTACCGTATCTTCGACACCAAACGCTTCGCAGAGTCCTTTGACGAATTGTGTTTTGCCTGTACCTAAATCTCCATAGAGAGCAATGACATCTCCACGCTTTAGTGATTGAGCAAAATCTTTAGCTATCCGGCGAGTTTCTTCTGCAGAATGTGTTGTGAAGAGTTGCATCATCGGGGACGTAACCGTACAAGTGGTAATATCATCTCTTCCAGCGATATACCCCCATGTTGAAAACTATCGCGGTATTGTTGTAAATATTTATGATAATCTGTAGGATAGACAAAGTAATAATCTTCTTTTGCAATAATGTAATTTGTTGTTACACTCACTTGCGGAAGCTTGTATTCGGCAGGTTGCTTAATGATAAATGCATGTCGTGGATCGACTTTAAGGTTCCTTCCGTACTTAAAACGTAAATTTGTTGATGTTTCCTTATCGGCAATAACTTTGGTACCACGTAAACATCGCACACTGCCATGATCTGTGGTTATGATGACACTAACATTCTTATGCTGACTAAGAGTTTTTAACATTCCAAAAAGTGATGAATGCTGAAACCACGAACGCGTGAGTGAACGATATGCCGGTTCGTCGGGAACAATTTCTTTCAGCAGAGGAGAGTCAGATCTTTTATGTGCAAACATATCGATAAAGTTTACAACAATGGCATTAACCGGATTATTGAGGTATGAGGTAATGTTGCTTTCGATATTTTTACCATACTCGGTATCAAGAATTTTTATATATTTCGGTTCTTTTTTCAATTGAAGTCGTTTTCGCTCAAAAAGTTTTATAAACAATTCATGTTCAAACTTATTACAACTACTTTCGTCATCGTCACCTTCGTTCCAGAGATCCGGAAAATATTTTGCCAACTCTGAAGGAAAAAAGCCACTGAATATTGCATTCCGTGCATACGGAGTTGCTGTAGGTAGTATGCTCATGTAAAAATGTTTTTCGATAGTAAAGAATTCATTAAGAAGACTTTCCATTTCGAGCCACTGATCGTAGCGAAGACAATCAATAACGATAAAAAAGACTGTGCGGTTTTCTTTAACTTCAGGAAAAACGTAACGGGGTACAATATCTGGGGATAGTGCAATATGACGATCGTTAGTTTCCAGAAGTGAGCGGTATGAGCGTTCAATAAATTTACCGAATTCTGCGTTACACTCCCTTTTTTGATCATTGAGTGTTTGACGCAATCCAAGATCTGGATGCTGATCCAGTTCCCTTTCCCATTCGACAATTTTTTTGTATAGAAGTATCCATTCTTCAAACGAAAGCTGATTCTGAAGTGCAATACTGATTGTCTGGAACTCTTCAATATAATTTTTTGAAACACGTTCGGTCGATATTTTTTTTGCATCAAAAACTTTCTTGCAGGCAAGAATTAACTGACCAGGATTGACTGGCTTAACAAGATAATCTGTAATTTTACTTCCCAACGCTTCTTCCATTAATGATTCTGTTTCATTTTTGGTTACCATAATAACGGGAAGCATTGGTTTGAGTTCTTTTAATGCCGCGAGTGTTTCCAGTCCGCCCATTCCTGGCATCATTTCATCGAGAAATACGAGGTCATAGTGATGTTGCTGAATAAGCGATAATGCATCACTTCCATTTGTTGCAGTATCAACTGAATATCCACGTTGCTGAAGTAATTTTACCTGAGCTCGCAGCAAATCTATTTCGTCGTCTACCCAGAGTATTTTTTTTTCTTCTGCCATTTTTGATTGTTACTACAAACTATATTTTACAACAATCATTACACCATTATTGTTTATATTGCAAAGCACTACTATCTCTTGATTTTTTGTTTTGAGACAACGCGATTAATTGCCTTTTGAACTGAATCGAGTGTTGCCGGGAGTACTATTGGAGGATTGGGGTATTTTGATCGAATAGCCTCGAGTTTTTGCTCATGGTAATCAACTTTAAATTGTGAAAATTTAAGACCGTGCGCAGTTGAAATAACGACTACTCTTTGGTTCTTTCTGATGATAGAGCGCCTTATCAGTTTTTCAAGTACTGCAAGAGCAACACCTGTTTGCGGGCACGTAAAGAGCCCTGCTTTGTCTGCCCGTGCTGCAGCATTTGCAAGCTCTGATTCTGTCGCCTGTTCAACAATTCCATCAAATTTTTTTAATACTTTTACTGCACGTTCGTAGCTTACCGGAGCACCAATTTGTATTGCTGTAGCGAGTGTTTTCTTTGCTTTTACAGGTTGATACTTTTTAAAATTTGTTTTGAAGCTCAGATACAATGGATTTGCATGAGATGCCTGAGCACAGGCAATACGTGGCAATTTTGAAATCAGTCCCAGTTCCTTCATCATCAATAAACCTTTGCCAAGAGCACTAACATTGCCAAGGTTTCCGACAGGAATAATAATCCAATCGGGTACTTCCCAATCGAACTGTTGTATAATTTCAATGCCAACTGTTTTTTGACCTTCCATTCGGAGTGAGTTCATGGAGTTTGCAAGATAGATTGTTTTATCTTTGGTAATCTCCTGAACAATTTTCATGCATCCATCAAAATCTGTATCGAGGGATAGCACTGTTGCACCATTTGCAATTGGTTGTACAAGTTGAGCTGTTGATACTTTTCCTTTCGGTAAGAACACAATTGTAGGAATCCCTGCCGCTGCTCCATAAGCCGCCAATGCAGCCGATGTATCGCCCGTTGATGCACAGGCTACTGCACGAATTGGTATTCCATCGGCTATCATTTGTTTAACGGCTGAGATAAGTACAGTCATTCCCAAATCTTTGAATGAGCCTGTATGACTGTTGCCACAAAGCTTTATCCAAAGATCGGGCACACCCAGTTCTTTACCATAGCGTTCTGCCCAGAAGCAATTTGTATGGCCTTCATACATCGAAACAACATTTTCATTTGCAACGTCGGGACACACCCATTCTTTTTTACCCCAGACTCCACTACCATAGGGCCATTGATTTGTACGGGTACGTTCGTCGAATAACTTTTTCCAGCTCTGCGCACTTTTGCGCTTCAATGCTATCATATCATGTTCTACGTCGAGTAAGCCTCCACAGTCCTCGCATCGATAAATGACATCGAAGAGTGAGTAACGTTTACCGCACCGAATACATTGCAACCAACTCTTCATTATGATGTTCCTTTTCCTTTCTTTTATTTTCCTAAAAACATTTTCATTAATTCAAAACCTTGGCGAACCATTACACCACTTTGTGCTGCATTGAATTCACTGAATACATGTTTTTTTTGTGGTTGTATACCATCACCTACTATTACAAATGGTACAGCATCTGCAATATGCGCTTTTGTAGCAACTGGTGTCGGATGATCAGGCATCACTAACATCCGCCACGATGGATACGTTTTTATCGCACCGTAAACAGGTCCTATAATGTGTTCGTCTATCAATTCAAGTGCACGTTTTTTTGTTTCGGCATCACCGGCATGACCGGCTTCGTCAGTTGCTTCAATATGCACAAGTACAATATCATATTCCTTTAACGCCTCTATAGCGGCTTTTCCTTTACCGGCATAGTTTGTATTAAAATAACCGGTTGCACCTTCGACGTGAAGAACATCGAATCCAATGAGCTTTGCAAGACCTCTTACTAAATCGACAGCAGTAATTGCTGCACCGTTGAGCCCATACTTTTGTTGAAATGATTCCATGGTTGCTTTCTTACCTTCACCCCAGAACCATACCGAATTAGCAATTTTTTTTCCTTCCGATTTTCGTTGTTTGTTTACCGTATGATTCTGCAGTACTTGCTGACTTTTTTGTATTAACGAAGTCAAAAAATCTGCATTCGTACCCTGAGGGAGTATATCGGATATTGCTTTTCCGATATTATCGTGTGGTGGAAAGGTTTTAACATTCTGAAAATTTTTACCTTTTACAACCATCAAATGTCTGTAACCGACACCTGGATAAAACTGAATTCCTTGTTCACCACAACAACGGTTCATTTCTTCGATGAGTGCTCTACCTTCATCGGTTGTCAGATGCCCTGAACTATGATCGATCATTTTACCATCGTCGATATTTACAAGGTTACACCTGAAAACCCAGTCGGTATCGGACAACTGAATATCTTGCGCGACCGCTTCGATAGGAGCACGACCGGTATAATACTTGCGCGCATCGTAACCTAATACAGCCATCATTGCAACATCGCTGCCTGGTGGTAATTCATCGGGTACGGTATAACAAAGGCCCTGAATTCCTTCGTATGCCAGTTTATCAAGATGAGGCGTGTGTGCAGCTTCGAAAATTGTTTTTCTGCCAAGTGTTTCAATAGGGTAATCAGCAGCTCCATCAGGTACAATTATTACGTACTTAGAATTCATATCATTATACTCCACTTTCTTACTCACCAACAGAGTGTGTGATGGTTTGATGAATGGATTGATAGCCGCGTATCGATAGATCGTTTGTTGGGAGTGATGCTTCGTCTGGCTTATCGGATATTCCGAACACAAGAGAACCTTTCAGCTTGTAACTTAGCAAAAAGTCTCTCACTTCTTCGGTAATTACTATTTCACGCTTTAACATTTCATCAACCGATGTTGTATCATCGCAACAGCCCATATGTTCTATCGTTTGTTTATATTCGTTCATTCTGAACAGTTTAAACGGTGTCGGATCGCCGTCAGTATATGCATCGAAAAATTTACTGTGAATAAACTGCATATCGGCTGGAAGAGCTGCAACACGTTGTTGTACACTCTGAATAAAATCATGAAATGATTTCAGAGTGCCGTTCTGATACTGTTCGATGAGGGAGTTGAGCTGAATTACTCCGCTTCCAATAGCCAGACAAGTATATACAAGATAATCCTGATTATCAGAAGTAAACGGATGGTAGAGAGATTGATTGAGTGTATCGTACGCTTGCTGGAAAGCATTGGTGTTGAAATACGGAGACATATTTTCTTTAATGATACGAAATGCTGCTTCGAGTCGTACCTGAGCAATAACACCATCGTTTCGACCACGAGCTCCGATAACAGTTGTATCAATTTCGGTAATTACAGCGGTATTTTCCTGCGGAATAAAACCACGACTATGACAAAGATTTTTGAATTCGTCTAAAAGATACCAACGGTTTGCTGTTATTATGGTTAAATTACCTTCTTCTTTTACGACAAATTGAGGAGATTCTGATGTTTCTGTGCAGATAAAAGCAATACCATTGTATCCACCTGCTAAACAAATGTGTTTAAATGCAGCAACATCAAGCTGCTCTACGCTTCCGACAAAAACTATTTTTTTAATTTCATTCTTACCATAGTCAAGATCACAGATACGTTTAAGAATTTCAACAATAATTTTACCGTAGTTCGGGTCCGATTTTCGTGGAATACGACTTTTACCCAATCCGGCTGCAACCTCTAATTCGAGATAATCTGGTAACCGTGGGTCAACAGGATTGAGGTTTCGATAAACTAAGAAGTCACCTAAAAATTCCGAAATCGATGTTCGTCCGTACACTTTCATAGTCTTAAATCCTTTGTTTCCTCTATTTCAGTACCTTACTGTGAATTTCACGTACAGCGGTATCGGCAAAGTCAGCTGAGACAACAACAGAAATACTATATTCGGAGGAACCCTGTGCAATAGCTACAATATTGATATTTGCATCGCCAAGTGCACCAAATATTTTTGAAGCGAGACCTGGTGTGCTGCGTATTCCCGTACCGACAACAGTAACGATAACAACCCGATCCATTGCCCATACACGATTGATATCGCCACGACGAAGTTCACTTGCAAATTCATGTTCAAGTTCTTTGATAACAGACGGTACATTTGAAGTTGGGATAACAAAACAGATGGATTGTTCGGAAGATGCCTGTGAAATCATTAACACGTTTGCTTTTTGGCGTGCAACGGCTGAAAATGTACGAGCGGCTATACCGGGCACTCCCATCATTCCGCGTCCCTCAACGGTTACTAAACTCAGATTACGGATTACTGTTACAGCTTTAACACTCCCGTTTGAATCAGCTATTTCTCGTACAATTTTTGTACCTGGGAATGAAGGGTTGAAGGTGTTCTTTACCCACAATGGGATATTTCGTTCTACTACCGGCCAGATTGTTTTTGGATGCAATACTTTTGCTCCAAAGTAAGCAAGTTCACTGATTTCACTTGCTGAGAGAACTGAAATAACACGGGCATCTTTTACTATACGTGGATCGGTTGTCATAACACCATCAACGTCGGTCCAGATCCAGACCTCAGCAGAGTCAAGGCAAGTACCAATAATTGCACCACTGTAATCGCTCCCACCGCGTCCGAGTGTTGTAATAATTCCTTTTTCGTTTGCACCAATAAAACCCGTTATCACTGGTACAATTTTATCTTCAAGTAGTGGTAATAATACCGCACGGGTTTTTTTGCGAGTTTGTTCCATGTCCGGTGCTGCATTCTGATATGAAGAATCTGTAAGAATAAGTTCTGTTGCGGGTACTGCTTTACTTCGCACACCTTTTTTTCTGAGTACAGATGAAATGACTGGTGCATTCATCCGTTCGCCAAAGGAGACTATGGAATCCATCGCGCGTGGAGTTACTTCACCCAGCAACGCAACACCATGACATAGTCCCTTAAACTCGTTTACAAAATTTTGTATCAGTGTTTTTAATTCGTCACGCTCTTCAGGTACAGCAAGAGAGTCGATAACGCCGAAATGTTTTTTTATTAATGTATCAGCAATTTCTGTATATATATGATTATCACCGTTAGCAGCTGTTTCGGCACCACGGATCAATGAGTCCGTAACACCACTCATTGCTGAAACTATAACAGCAATGCCATCCCATTCATTATAAGCTTTTTGAATTATCGTTGTTGCCTGATCAATTGCTTCGATAGAACCCACCGAGGTTCCGCCGAATTTCATCGTGAGGATGTTCATTCTTCTCCTTCCGTTCATAATAGTTTTGAAGATTTAAAATATCACCGAGTACACCAGCAGCTGTTACTTCGGCACCGGCACCCGGTCCCGAGACAGCAAGCGGAATTGCATCGTAACGTGAAGTAGTAAAAGCGATGTAGTTTGCTGAACCACGTAATGCACCCCAAGTTGAATCACGCGGTACTGCAACAAGACCCACTTTACCACCGGTTGGATTGACACGTGCAATGTAACGTAAAACATTCCCCTTTGCCTGTGCTTCCTGATTTTCGGAGCTATAAACACTATCGAGCCGCGCTGTGGCATCCATAAATTCATCGACATTAACTGCGGCTAAAGAGTCAGGAAACATTGGTTCAACTTCGATTGAGTCAGGTTCCAAAGGCCAGCCAGCAGTACGGGCAAGTATCAGCGCTTTCCGTGCCACATCCTGTCCACTTAGATCGTCTCTCGGATCAGGTTCAGTATAACCAAGTGATTTTGCTTCACGGATTGCTCGAGAATATGGAACGCCACGTTCAATTTCTGCACATATAAATCCAAGCGTACCACTCATGCAACCTTCTATTGAAAGTACTCGATCACCGGTTTCACGCAATTGACGCAACGTTGAAATCACCGGAAGACCTGCACCAACTGTCGCTTCATAGCGCACTTCGTCATTATCAAACAACCAGTATGATTCATTCCATGGAGCTGCAACTGGCTTCTTGTTAGCCAACACAATACGACATCCCCGCTCATAAGCAGCTTTAAGGAGTTTCGACATTTCACCGGATGCTGTTACATCGACGACAACTGCACCGGGAATAATCACTTCCTGAAGCGATTGAGCCTGTTGTGCTTCGGGTAATGAAGAAAGCTTTTGTCCACGACCTCGTGTGCGGAGTGCAGTATGTATCAATTCTTCGGATAATCCGTTTGGATTAAATAACACCCCGCTACTATCGGCAATGCATATAGGTTGAAGGTAACAACCTGTACGTTCAGCAAACTGATGTCGTACTTCAAGAAGCTGACGAAGTACAGCCCTGCCAACGTTACCAACTCCAATTTGTATAATAGGTATTGAAATTACATCTTTCATAAATTATGATAATCGTTTTAGTATTTCATCGCGCATCTGTTGAGTTGACAGAGAACCACCTAAATCCTTAGTTCTGCAACCCTCTGCAATTGCCTGTTCAACTGCCTGCTCAATAGTACGGGCTTCTTTTTCCAATTTCAGAGAGTAGCGAAGAAGAAGTGCAGCACTAAGAATTGTACCAATGGGGTTGGCAATTCCTTTGCCTGCGATGTCGGGTGCTGAGCCATGAATTGGTTCATAAAGTCCGGGTCCTGTTGTTCCGAGTGAGGCAGACGGTAGCATACCCATAGAACCAGCAAGCACCGATGCTTCATCTGTCAGAATATCGCCAAAAGTGTTTTCAGTAACGAGCACATCAAAGCCTTTCGGATTTGTAACCAATCGCATCGATGCTGTATCGACGAGCATATGTTCAAGCGTAATATCAGGGTAACGTTTTCCGACCTCTGTTGCAATTTGTCTCCAAAGACGAGACGTTTCGAGTACATTTGCTTTATCAACCGAAGTTACTTTCTTTTTTCGTTGTGCAGCAAGCTGAAAGGCCAGTTCAACAATACGTTCGATTTCATAATCAGCATAGACCATTGAATCGACAGCTTGTATATGCCCGTCAACTTTTTTTCTGCCTTTCGGTTCACCAAAATACAAACCACCTGTTAGTTCGCGCACGACAATCAAATCCACTTCTTTTAGTAATTCAGGTTTTAAGGGAGATGCTTCTATAAGAGAAGGGTACATTTTGACAGGACGAAGATTTGCAAATAATCTTAATTCTTTCCGTATCGCAAGCAACCCTTGTTCGGGTCGCACTGCTGCAAGTGGATCGTCCCATTTTGGTCCCCCAACAGCACCGAGCAGTACTGCATCGGATTGTTTACAAGCACGGATTGTTTCTTCTGTCAATGCTACACCATAGGTATCAATAGCGCAACCTCCAATGAGGTGCCACTCGAAAGAAAATTCATGATTGAATAGAGTTGCTACCTGTTTTAATACTTCAACAGCAGCTTGAGTCACTTCAGGACCAATTCCGTCACCACCTAATACAACAATATGCGCTTTCACTTCTTCTCTATCCTTTCAAAATAAACCGATATAGTTCTTTTTTATGCTAATTATTTTACTTTGTACTTGAACTTAATTCTTGCGATCGTCGTGTTGCAGCTGCAACTGCCTCCATTAAAACAGAGCGGAAGCCTCGGGTCTCAAGTACATGGAGCCCTTGAATTGTTGTTCCACCGGGAGTTGTTACCTGATCTTTTAAAACAGCCGGATGTAGTTGAGTTTGCTGAACCATCGTTGCCGCACCAAGCACAGTTTGCAAAGCTAGTTGCGTTGCGATTGATCTTGGCAATCCCATCTGCACTCCACCATCGATAAGCGCCTCGATCACTACAAAAATATATGCGGGACCACTACCGCTTAATCCGGTTACTGCATCAAAGAGTTCCTCTTGCACCGTTACAACAGTACCGATAGATTCGAAAATTCCGATTGCACGTTGTTGTTGTAAAACAGTTACTTCATCACTAAAGGCAAGTGCGGTGGAACTCATCTGAACTGTTGCTGCAATATTCGGCATTGCACGCACAATGGGTACTGACGCATTAAGTTTATTTTGAATCGATTGTATTTTTACCCCCGCAGCAATTGAGAGTATAAGCTGAGTCGGTTTTATATACGTACGAATTGTTTGAAGTACTTGTGGGATTACCTGCGGTTCTTCCCCACCTTTATTAACATCCGCACCCTGTACTGCCTTTTTTAGATCTGTGGTTGCAATTATTCCAAGTTCTTTTTGTAAAGATTGAAGTGCTTGCTCATTTGTATCTACAGCTGTAATATGTTTGGGAAGCAACAATTGAGAACGTATGATTCCCCGAATAATTGCTGACCCCATATTACCAGAACCAATCACAGCTATAGTAAATGCAGTTGTTTTCCTTTTCGTCTTTTTAATTTCTTTACCCATTACTTATTACAATGTTATTTATTTACTGTGTGCCTGTTCGTAGGCAAGTATCTCTTTTTCAAATCGACGTATGTATTCCAGTTCATCAACGCCATTAAGAAGACAGAATTTCGAAAACGGATCGATTGGGAAAGATGCACGATGTCCTGAAGGATAAATAACCACCTGTTCCTCGAGATTAATAGTAACTTCAGTATTGGGATTTGCAATAATTTCGTCCTTCAGTTTTTTATAATCGGCTTGTGAGAGTATAATTGGAAGTAGTCCGTTTTTTAATGAATTGTTTCTAAAAATATCTGCAATTGTAGTACTAATTACCGCACGGATTCCAAAAGCTGTTAGTGCCCAAGGCGCATGTTCGCGTGATGAACCGCAACCAAAGTTATCACCTGCAAGAAGTATCTGCGCATGGCGATATTCTGGCTTATTGAGTATGAAATCTTGTTTTAATGAACCATCTTCATTGTACCGCCAATCGTAAAACAGTTTTTCGCTTAATCCTTGTTTATCGGTTACTTTTAAGAAACGCGCTGGTATAAGCTGATCAGTATCAATATTATCCACAAATAGTGGAGCTACTTTTGATGTAATGGTTGTTACCTTAGCCATTGGACGATAATCCTTTAGTTGATTTCACAGTATATCAAAGACTTAAAATAAAATACAAAGAAGTATCTCAAATCAAAAACATCTCTTTTTATATTAAATCTTCTTTTTTCCAAAAAAAGTATCATAGATAGGTCAGTTTGATAACAGTGTACGAACGTCGGTAATTTTACCGGTAACAGCTGCCGCTGCTGCGACAAGCGGCGAAGCAAGTAACGTACGTCCACCCTTACCCTGACGACCTTCGAAATTCCGGTTACTGGTCGATACCGCATACTCACCAGCTTTTATTTCATCGCCGTTCATAGCAATGCACATAGAGCAACCGGATTCACGCCATTCAGCACCTGCATTTTTGAAAATATCCGCAAGACCTTCTTCTTCTGCCTGACGTTTGATTGTTTGGGAACCTGGAACTACCAAAACTCTTACACCGGAAGCTACTTTTCTGTTTTTGAAAATTTTTGCCGCTTCACGCAAATCGGAAATACGTGAATTCGTACAACTTCCTATAAACACTACATCGATTTTTTTACCTAAAAGTTGCTCGCCTGGTTGAAAACCCATATACTGGAGGGATTTTTCGAATGTCTGTCGTTCACCGGCATTTGATATTGAATCGGGTGACGGAATTCTGCCTGTAATTGGTATTCCTGTACCGGGATTTGTACCAAAAGTAATCATCGGTTCTAAAGTTGAAATATCAAGTGTCACAACATTATCGTATTGAGCTCCTTCGTCACTTGGCAATGTTCTCCAGGTAGAAACTGCTTTTTCCCATGCTTCACCTTTAGGTGCAAATTCGCGGTTTGCTAGGTACTGAAAAGTGGTATCATCTGGAGCAATCATACCTGCACGGGCACCACCCTCGATGGACATGTTACAAATTGTCATTCGTTCTTCCATCGAAAGAGCTTTGATAACCGAACCAGTGTACTCAATGACATAACCAGTACCTCCACCTACACCAATTTTTGCTAACAACGCAAGAATAATATCTTTTGCAGTAACCCCAACCTGTCGTTTGCCTTCTATCCGTACTTCCATCGTTTTAGGTTTTCGCTGAAGGAGGCACTGTGTTGCAAGTACATGCTCAACTTCACTTGTACCAATGCCGAACGCAAGTGCACCGAATGCACCATGTGTCGCTGTATGACTATCACCGCAGACAATTGTCATACCGGGTTGTGTAAAACCCAACTCTGGTCCGATGACGTGAATAATACCACGTTGCGGATGATTCCGCCCATAAAGTGTGAAACCAAATTCTTGAGCATTGATTTCTATCTGTCTCATTTGCTTTGCAGCAAGTTCATCAACTACTGCATCAGGTATTGTCGGAATACTGTGGTCCATTGTACCGACTGTTCTATCCGGACGACGAAGTTTTATACCTCGTTTACGTAATCCATCAAATGCCTGAGGACTTGTTACTTCGTGTACGTAGTGAAGATCGATATACAACACAGCTGGTGAATCTGGTTCCTGAACTACAAGATGATTATTCCATATTTTTTCAAAAAGTGTTAACGGTTGTGCCATAGTTATTCCATCAATATATTGTTATTCCTTATTAACCTTTATACTGCTGATTTTTCTGATTGATCTACGTTTTTTTTCACATATTGCTCTCTACGTTTCCGTGCCGCCAATGCTCTGTTCATTGCTTCGAGGTATGCATTGACACTTCCTGTAATTATATCTGTACTGGCTGCACGGCCGTTGTAAAGAATTCCATCAAATTCAACTCGTACAAATACTTCACCAAGTGCATCATGTCCTGAATGTACTGCTTTAATGGTGTATTCCTTCAATTCACCAATAATTCCTGTCATTCGTTCAATTGCACGATAGGATGCATCGACAGGCCCATCACCTGTTGCTGAATCAAAGAGCAAATCTGATCCGTGGCGTAATTCGACCGTTGCCGTTGGCCGCAAATTTGTTCCACTGGTTATTTGAAGATTTTCCAACTGATAAAACTCTTCTGTAGAAGTTACACCTACTTCGATAATTGCTTCAAGGTCTTCATCAAATATTTCTTTCTTTTTATCCGCAATTGAACAGAACATTTTGTATGCACGTTCAAGCTCTTCGTCAGTGAGCTGATAACCAAGCTCTGCATATCGTTGCTTCAGTGCATGACGTCCTGAATGTTTCCCTAAAATCAAACGACTTTCTTTGATACCGACTGATTGTGGTGTCATTATTTCATAGGTAATAGGGGACTTCAGAATACCATCCTGATGAATTCCGGCTTCATGCGCAAATGCATTTGCTCCAACGATAGCTTTGTTGCGTTGTACAATCATTCCAGTTAAACTGGTAAGGAGCTTACTGGTTTTCATAATTTCTTCGGTTTTAACATTCGTATAAAGTCCCAATCGCTCACGTCGGGTTTTTATAGCCATTACAATTTCTTCGAGCGAGGCATTCCCTGCCCGTTCACCGATACCATTTACTGTGCATTCTACCTGTCTGGCACCATTCTGTAAAGCAGCAAGTGAGTTAGCTACTGCAAGACCAAGGTCGTTATGACAGTGGGCACTCAATATTGCTTTATTAATATTCGGTATATGTTCTCTCACTGCTTTGAACATAGCACCATATTCATCAGGTACAGCATATCCAACTGTATCGGGAAGATTTATGATTGTAGCACCTGCATCGATAGCTGCCTCGATAACCTGACAAAGAAATTCGATATCAGAACGAGATGCATCTTCGCACGAAAATTCTACCTCATTACAAAGCGATTTGGCATAGCGTACTGCTTTTACTGCATCTTCAAGAACCTGTTCGCGTGTTTTTTTCAATTTGTACTTAAGATGTAAATCGGATGTAGCAATAAACGTATGTATTCGTGGCTTTGCTGCATATTGTATTGCTTCCCATGCTCTATCGATGTCGCCTTTTACAGCACGAGCTAATGCAGCTACTGTACATTCTTTTACTGTCTTAGCAATTTCCTGTACAGCTTCAAAATCGCCATCGGATGAAATTGGGAATCCCGCTTCGATAACATCAACACGTAGGCTTTCGAGCTGCCGTGCTAAGCGTAGTTTTTCTTCTTTGTTCATACTGCAACCCGGAGATTGCTCACCATCGCGTAATGTTGTATCGAATATAAATACACGGTCTTCCATATTATTACTCCTATCCTATAATGTACGTTCTTCAAGTGCTGCTAACTTCCGGATCCAGCCCATCAGCTCGGTAAACTGCTGAAAATCGAGAGATTGTGGACCATCGGACCACGCTTTTTCCGGATTTGGATGTACTTCGATAATTAATCCATCAGCTCCAACGGCTACAGCTGCTTTCGACATTGCCGGTACTAAACTACGTAAACCTGTACCATGGCTGGGATCGACAATAATCGGCAGATGACTCAATTGTTTCAATGCAGGCACAGCAGATAAATCACAAGTATTTCTTGTATAATCTTCAAACGTACGAATACCACGTTCGCATAGTATCACCTGCTCGTTCCCTTGTGCCATAATATATTCTGCCGACATTAATAACTCTTTGAGTGTACTTGACATTCCACGTTTTAGTAAAATCGGCTTTTTGGTTTTTCCAACTTCTTTTAAGAGTGCAAAATTTTGCATATTACGTGCACCGATTTGAAGAATATCTGAATACGATGCTACAAGTGCTACATCACCGGGTGTTACTACTTCTGTTACTACAGGAAGTCCGGTCTGTTCTCGGGCTTCGGCTAAGTACTTCAGACCCTCTTCCTCCAAACCCTGAAAGCTATATGGTGATGTTCTTGGTTTGAAAGCACCTCCACGAAGAATATGAGCACCTGTTTGTTTTACAACTTTTGCAGTTTCAATTATTTGTTCACGGCTTTCGACTGAACAGGGACCAGCCATTACTACAAAATGGTTATTGCCGATTAGGACCGGTTTATGTCCCTCTGGAACAGGGATTGTAATTGTCGTACGTGATTCGTGCCATTCCTTACTTGCAAGTTTATATGGTTTAAGAATTGGCACTACACTCTCTACTCCATCAAGAGTTTCGAGCGACTGAAGTCCAGTTTTCCCACGTTCTTCTCCAATACAGGCTATGACTGTACGAAATTCACCATAAATAGGATGAACGCGGAATCCTAATTCTTTAGCTTTTTCAAACACATGTTCTATTTGTTGCTGGGTTGCACCAGCTTTCATTACAATAATCATAGTGCTTCCGTTTTTTGTGAAACAGGTCGTGCTTGAACTTTTAATAAGTAATAATAAACACTATCGACAAGTGCTTTCCAGCTTGCTTCAATAATATTACTCGACACTCCAACCGTATTCCAGGAAGAATGTGCATTTCGTGTTGTAATCAATACTCGCACTTTTGCTGTTGTTCCGTCTTGTCCATCGAGAACACGAACTTTATAATCAGTTAACGAAATATCTTTTATTTGCGGATAAAACTTCTCCAATCCTTTTCGTAATGCTTTATCGAGCGCGTTGACAGGTCCATTTCCATCTGCAGCGCTGTATTCAATTTCTTCACCTACTTTTACTTTAATAATTGCTTCCGACACCGGTTCAGTATCATCGGATTCTTTATGTACAATTACTTTAAATCCACCTAATTCAAAAAACTCATACCAATCTTCTAATTGTTCCCGAATGAGGAGTTCGAGAGAACCATCAGCATCTTCATAATGGTACCCATCGTATTCCATTTGTTTAATTCGTTCAACAATCTTTTGTGTTTCGGCTGTGCGCTCATTGAGCTCAATGCCAAGCTCCTGTGCCTTATACACAACGTTGCTTCGGCCGGAGAGATCCGACACAAGCACACGACGATGATTTCCAACAAGTTCTGGTGCCAAATGCTCATATGTTGTCGGATCTTTCATTACAGCACTTACATGTACTCCGCCTTTATGTGCAAAAGCACTTTTACCAACAAATGGCAACCGTTTTGGTTCCGGTTGATTAGCCAGATCTGAAACATAGCGTGATACTTCTGTCAGTCGGGTTAGTTGTGTTGCTGAAATACACTGATAACCCATTTTTAACTGTAAGTTTGGGATAATTGAACAAAGATTTGCATTTCCGCAACGTTCTCCGTATCCGTTTATAGTGCCTTGTACATGAGTTGCACCATTACGAATAGCTGCAAGTGAATTTGCTACAGCTAATTCACTATCGTTGTGTGTATGAATTCCAATCGGAATATCGATATGTGCACAAACATCCTTCACGATAGATTCTATTTCGTGTGTTAATGTGCCGCCATTGGTGTCGCACAAAACAACCGTGCTGGCACCGGCACGTCTGGTAGCCATTAATGTTTTAAGTGCATAATCGCGATTATGTTTATAACCATCGAAAAAATGCTCCGCATCGTAAATAACTTCGCGACCATTGGAAACAAGAAAAGCAATAGAATCTTCTATCAGTTCCAGGTTTTCCTCTTCTGAAATATTCAGTGCTGAATAAACATGAAGCAACCATGTTTTTCCGAATATTGTTACTGTCGGAGTTTCAGCATCGATAAGTGCACGGAGATTTGGATCTTCACTGGCTTTATTTTTTGCCCGTCGGGTACTCCCGAATGCTGCTATTTTTGCGTGAGATAGTTTAAGTGTTTTAGCACGCTTAAAAAATTCAGCATCGCGGGGGTTAGAACCAGGCCATCCACCTTCAATGTAGTGAATGCCAAGCTCATCAAGCTTTTGTGCAATGCGAAGTTTATCTTCTACGGAAAAGCTGATATCTTCGCTTTGTGTACCATCACGCAATGTAGTATCGTAAAGAATGATTTGTTGCATAGTGCATAAACCTTTATTTATAATACTTTTTACTGTTTATGTAAAAAGTGAGGTCGTCTGTTGAATAAATAGCCAGACGACCTTATGAAACATTATTTATTTCTTCTTCCAATTTTCCGGACGCAAGGATCGTACTGCCGCACCAGCACGCCACATTTCTGACTCACGCATTTCACGCAATTCAGCATCAAGTTTTTCGCGATAATCTTTTGAACTGTTTGCTTCGATAACAATACGTGCCTGTTCGCCAGATTTCACACTTTCATAGAGCCAGTCAAAAATCGGTTCTGTTGCTTTTCGGAATTGATGTCGCCAATCGAGTGCGCCACGTTGTGCTGTGGCACTGCAATTTGCATACATCCAGTCCATACCATTTTGATCTACTAACCGAATGAGACTTTGTGTAAGCTCTTCGACAGTTTCATTAAATGCTTCACTCGGTGAATGCCCGTGTTTACGGAGGAGATTATACTGCGCTTCCATAATTCCGGCAAGAGCTCCCATTAATACTCCACGTTCACCTGTTAAATCACTATATACTTCTTTTTCGAATGTTGTTGGAAAGAGATAGCCGGAACCAATAGCAATACCAATAGCAACACAACGGTCTTTTGCTTTGCCGGTTGCATCCTGATACACAGCAAAACTGCTGTTTATACCGGCACCTTCAAGAAAGTTCTTTCGTACACTTGCTCCTGAACCTTTTGGAGCAACCATTATAACATCAATATCCGGCGGAGGTACTACACCGGTAAGTTTATTATAAACAATAGCAAAACCATGAGAAAAATACAGAGCATCACCTTTCTTCAGATTTGCTTTCACTTTATCCCACAAAATCATCTGAGCTGCATCAGAAACTAGGTATTGAATAATTGTCCCTTTTTTAACAGCCTCTTCAATTGGAAACAAGTTTTTGCCCGGTTCCCAGCCATCGGCCACAGCTTTATCCCAATACCTTTTATCGTCCGGTGATTGTCCAATAATGACATTGATACCATTATCTTTCATATTGAGGGCCTGTGCAGGTCCTTGTACACCGTACCCGATAACAGCTACAACTTCATTTTTCAAAACTTCTCGTGCTTTTTCTATAGGAAATTCTTCACGTGTTACAACTTCTTCCTTTACTCCACCAAAATCGATAATAGCCATAATGTTTTCTCTCCTTAAATATATTTATTCGTTTTATTTATTATACATATTCTTAGTTAAGGCAATTGAGTCGAACCCATCAGATATTCATCAACTGCGCGGGCAACAGAACGTCCTTCCGTAATTGCCCATACAACAAGTGACTGCCCCCGGCGCATATCGCCTGCAGCAAACACACCTGGAACCGAAGTCATATAGTTCTTTGTTGCTACATTTCCACGTTGATCAAGTTCTAATCCAAGTGCATCGACTAAACCGGAACGCACCGGACCTACAAAACCCATAGCAATTAAAACCAAATCAACATCAAGTGAAAATTCAGTACCAGGAATTAGTTCGAATGCCGGTGGCGGTCCTACACGTACTGCATGAAGTTTTTTAACATTTCCATGCTCATCTCCTTCGAAGCGAGTTGTAGCAACCGACCATTCACGTATTCCGCCTTCTTCATGAGAACTTTCGGTACGCAACTGTAAAGGCCAAAGAGGCCATGGTGTCTGAGGCGCACGTGTCAACGGAGGTTTGGGCATAATTTCGAACTGGTATATCGATTTTGCACCTTGCCGTATGCACGTACCAAGACAGTCGGCACCGGTATCTCCACCACCGATGATGACAACATTTTTTCCTGTTGCAAGAATTTCTTTTGTTGGATCGAGCCGATCGCCGGCAACACGTCTGTTTTGTTGGGGTAGAAATTCCATTGCAAAATGAATTCCTTTAAGTTCGCGTCCCGGCACTTTTAAATCGCGTGGGGCTTCTGAACCTCCACAAAGCACAACTGCACTGTATGAACGACGCAGTTCATCTATTGCAATGTTCACCCCAACGTGTGCACGAGTGGCAAAGACTATACCCTCGGCCTGAAGTTGTTCGATACGGCGATCAATAATATATTTTTCGAGTTTGAAATCGGGAATTCCATAACGCAACAGACCACCAACCCGATCATTTTTTTCGTAAACAGTTACATGATGCCCGGCTCTGTTGAGTTGTTGTGCTGCTGCCAACCCCGAAGGACCTGAACCAATAATGGCTATTGTTTTACCTGTGCGTTTACGCGGTGGTTCGGGACGAACCCAGCCCTGCTCAAATGCATATTCAATAATTGCCTTTTCAATTGTTTTGATTGCAACCGCTGGTTCATTGATTCCCAACACGCAGGCTGTTTCACAAGGTGCTGGACACACATAACCGGTAAATTCCGGAAAGTTATTCGTTGCATGAAGCATACGAATGGCTTCCCGCCAGCGATTGCGGTAAACAAGATCATTCCAATGTGGTATCAGATTGTTTAAGGGACAACCAGTGTGGCAAAACGGAATACCACAATCCATACAACGTGCACCCTGGATTTGCACCTTTTCGTATGGAAATTTTTCATATACATCGTGCCAGTCCTTGATTCGTTCTTCAACAGGACGACGTGGGGCAACTTCACGTTGGTACTCCAAAAAACCTGTTGGCTTACCCATGTATTTGCTCCTTGACTGCATAAGCAGTCGTTTCTTTCTGTTTACGTTGAACTCCTAACACACGTTTATAGTCGTGTGGAAATACTTTAACAAACTTACGAACAAAGATGTTCCAGTGTTCCAAAAGTCTCTTTCCGCGTTCGCTACCTGTATAGTCTACATGTTTCTGTATAAGTTGACGAAGTACTGTTTCATCCTTTTCATCCAAAGGATCAATATCGACCATTGCAGTGTTACAAAGTCGCTCGCTAAACTCTCCTGTTTCATCAATGACATACGCAATACCACCCGACATACCTGCAGCAAAGTTACGACCTGTTTTACCAAGTATAACAACAATACCATTTGTCATATACTCACAGCCATGATCTCCGACTCCTTCAACAACTGCGGTAGCACCGGAATTTCTCACAGCAAAACGCTCTCCGGCCAGCCCATTGAAAAACGCTTCGCCGCTTGTTGCTCCATAGAGTACAACATTTCCAACAATCACATTCTCTTCCGGTTTTAAGGATGAAGCATACGGCGGATAAATAATAATCCGACCACCAGATAAACCTTTTGCAACATAATCATTGGCATCTCCTTCAAGCCTGAAGGTAATACCAGGCGCAAGGAAAGCGCCAAAACTTTGGCCTGCAGATCCTGTAAATGTTATTTCAATTGTATTTTCGGGTAATCCCTCCGATCCGTAACGTTTTGCTACTTCGCCACTGAGCATTGCTCCGACTGTACGATGTACGTTTCGTATCGGAATAGTAAATGAGATCTTCTGTTTTTGATCTAGTGCTGATTTTGCTTTTTCAATAAGCTGATGATCAAGAGCATTTTCTAATCCATGATTTTGAGGAATCATACAACGTCTACCAACACGCGTTGGAACAGTCGGCTGATGGAGAATCATCGATAAATCAATTTTTTTAGCTTTCCAGTGATTAATCTCTTTGCGCATTTGCAATATATCGACACGGCCGACCATCTCATCAATTGTTCGGAAGCCGAGTTGTGCCATAATCTCTCGTACTTCCTCAGCAAGGTAGAAGAAGAAATTGATCACATGCTCAGGTGCCCCGGCAAATTTCTTTCTCAAATACGGGTCTTGTGTTGCAATACCGACAGGACACGTATTGAGATGACATTTTCTCATCATTATGCAACCCATTGCAATGAGCGGCATGGTTGCAAAACCAAATTCTTCGGCGCCAAGAAGAGCTGCAATAACAACATCGCGTCCGGTTTGAATTTTTCCATCTGTTTGTACAAAAACACGACTTCTTAAATCATTGAGTACTAAAACCTGCTGCGTTTCTGCCAAACCAAGCTCCCATGGAATTCCGGCGTGCTTTATAGAAGTGAGTGGCGATGCACCTGTACCACCGCTATCGCCGCTGATGAGAATCATATCGGCATGAGCTTTGGCAACACCTGCAGCAACAGTACCAACACCGACCTCGCTAACAAGCTTTACCGAAATTCTTGCGGTTGGATTAACATTTTTCAGATCGTAAATGAGTTGTGCCAAATCTTCGATCGAATAAATATCGTGATGAGGTGGTGGCGAAATTAAACCGACACCTGGTATCGAGTGGCGTGTTTTTGCGATAATCGCATCAACCTTATGTCCTGGCAACTGACCACCTTCACCCGGTTTTGCCCCTTGCGCTATTTTTATCTGTATTTCATCTGCATTGACAAGATAGCTTGTTGTTACTCCGAATCTTGCAGAAGCAACTTGTTTAACGGCACTACGTCTCCATGTACCATCGGCATCGGGATAAAATCGCTCTTCATCTTCACCGCCTTCGCCGGTATTCGATTTACCACCAATTCTATTCATTGCAATTGCAAGTGTTTCGTGCGCTTCCTTGCTAATCGAGCCAAACGACATCGCACCTGTTACAAACCTCTTTACAATTTCTTTTGCTGGTTCTACTTCTTCTATAGGAATACTCTTTCCTTCCTTAAATTCCAGCAACCCACGAATGGTAAAATTATTTTTATTAAGCTCGTTAACTGCTGAAGAATATTCTTTAAATGTTTTGTAATTTGATTCGCGTACAGATCGCTGCAACGCTGTAACTGTAACAGGATTAATCAGGTGCCGTTCTCCTGTAACACGGAAGTGATAGTTTCCTCCTAGATCAAGTTCAAGATCATAATCGGCAATTGGTTTTTGTGCAAACGCATGTTTACGACGCACTTCTTCGACAAGCACTTCCAGATCAACACCACCGATGCGCGATGGTGTACCGGTAAAGTATTTTTCGATTAACTCTTTACTCAGTCCGATTGCTTCAAAAATTTGTGCGCCTCTGTAGCTTTGAAGGGTTGATATACCCATTTTCGAAAAAACTTTGAGCAATCCTTTTCCGATTGCTTTTTTGTAATTTTCAATTGCATGTTCAATATCTAATGATTCCGGCAGACGACCTTTCCGTACTAAATCTTCAATTGTTTCAAATGCGAGATACGGATTGATGGCACTTGCTCCATATCCAATAAGCAAACAATAATGCATTATTTCACGTGGTTCTCCCGATTCTACAACCAGTGCTACCTGTGTACGGGTTTCTTCCCGAACCAGATGATTATGAACTGCTGTTAATGCAAGTAGACTTGGAATAGGTGCATACTCTTCGTCCGATCCTCTGTCTGAAAGAATGATGATAGAATATCCCGATTCTATTGCAAGCGATGCACGTCGGCATAATCCATCAAGTGCACGTTCCAGTTCCTGTGCACCACCATTGACACGAAAGAGCATCGGTAATGTCGTTGCCAGAAAATCACCATACGAAACGCGACGTAATTTTTCCAAATCGCGGTTACTTAAAATCGGATGTTTTAACTTCAATGTATGGCAATGGAGTGGTGTTTCTTCTAATATATTTCTTTCGGTACCAATATAACTCGTCAACGACATGACAAGTTGCTCGCGAATCGGATCGATTGGCGGATTTGTAACCTGTGCAAAAAGTTGTTTAAAATAGTTGAATAATGGTTGTGGTTTATCCGATAAACAAGCCAATGGCGTATCTGTACCCATTGAGCCAACAGGCTCCTCTCCATCGACTACCATAGGTGTTAAAATCATCCGAATGTCTTCATCAGTGTAACCGAATAATCGCTGACGTTGCAATAAATCATCGGGATTAAATGCATGAACCCGAGGTGGATTCGGAAGTTGTTCGAGTTTTATCTGGTTTTTCTCAATCCATTCAGCGTATGGTTGACGTTCACTTAACTGTGCTTTAATTTCTTCGTCGGGAATAATTCGTCCCTGCTCCAGATCGACAAGAAGCATTTTGCCGGGTTCAAGACATCCTTTTGCTTTCACCCGTTGAGGTTCAACTTCCAACACACCTGTTTCAGATGCCATAATCAGATAACCATCTGTTGTTTCCCAGTATCGTGCCGGTCTGAGGCCGTTTCTATCGAGCGTAGCGCCAATCACACGTCCATCTGTAAATGCAACTGCTGCCGGTCCATCCCACGGTTCCATCAGAGAAGCATGAAATTCATAAAAAGCACGCTTCGCTGGCGGCATGCTTGTATCGTTATCCCAAGCTTCAGGAATTAACATTGCCATCGTATGTGGTAAACTACGACCCGCAAGATAGAGTAACTCAACAACATTATCGAGACATGCAGAATCGCTACCATGGGGTTGAATAATGGGAAACAGCTTTTTAATATCATCACCAAAAAGTTCCGATCTTAAGATGGATTGACGCGCATGCATCCAGTTAACATTTCCACGTAAGGTATTAATTTCGCCGTTATGACAAATATAACGAAAAGGATGAGCAAGCCTCCAGTTCGGAAGCGTGTTTGTCGAAAAACGTTGATGCACAAGACACAGTGCGCTAATAGCATCCGGATCTTTCAAATCGGTATAAAACTCAGCTATTTGCGGAGCCAGCAACAATCCCTTATAAACAATTGTCCATGATGATAATGATGGAACGTAAAAGGTTTCTTTATCGCGTATTGTTGAATTTGCGATTTCACACTCTACACGCTTGCGAATAACATAGAGTTTTCGGTCAAATGCTTCACGGCTCATAGATTCCGGCCGTTTGATAAAAACCTGCTCAATATATGGTTGCGAGGCTCGTGCAAGACGACCAATAGCATCAGCATTCACCGGTAAATCGCGCCATCCAAGAATCGTTAGACCTTCTTCATTTGTAATACGCTCTATAATTCCTTCACATTGTAAACGGGCCGACGCTTCAACAGGAAAGAAAATCATTCCAACACCGTAGTATCCTTCAGGCGGCAACTCGAATCCCAGTTTGCGACATGTTTTTACTAAAAAAGTATGTGGGATTTGAATCGTAATACCTGCACCATCGCCGGTTTCGGGATCTGATCCTGCAGCACCACGATGAGTAAGGTTAACAAGAATCTCTATGCCTTTCGAAATTATTTCGTGGGATTTCTCACCTTTGATATTGGCTATAAACCCTATTCCACATGCATCGTGCTCCGTTTGCGGATCATAGAGTGGAAACTGTCGTGTAAATTGTTGCAAATCCATAGTTTAATCTCATCTTAAACAATTTCATATTTATACATTTTAAACATCATCCTGAAACTCACGCTTTATAGCAACTCTTCCTGTACGGGCTACTTCTTTCAGTCCGAACGGCTTCAGCATGTTGATTATTGCTTTTACTTTTTGTTCACTTCCTGTTACTTCGAGTGTTATTGTTTTCGGACTCAGATCCACTACCTTTGCCCTGAATATTTCCGCTATCATAATAATTTCCGAACGCGTTGCAGCTGATGATTGTACTTTGATTAATGCTAATTCACGTTCGACAAAACTATCGAATGTTAAATCAATAACTTTTATTACATCAATAAGTTTGTTTAACTGTTTTGTGATTTGTTCTATAATCTGATCATCACCACGTGTTACAATTGTCATCCGGGATACTGCTTCATCTTCAGTGGGACCAACAGTCAGGCTATCGATATTATAACCCTTTGCCGAAAACATACCAGCTATTCTGTTGAGTGCACCAAAACGATTTTCTACCAGCAAACTGATTGTATGTTGCTTTAACTGCTCCTGCGTGTTTTCTGCTAATTGTTTGGTTTTCATAATCCTAGCTCCTATCCTTTTCTGTGTACCACAAATGTACCTTTTGTATGAATAGCACTCTCATCACCTACTACAGGTTCAGGGTTATCGATCATATCGTTCACTGTTTGACCCGCTGGTATCATAGGATATACATTATCTTCCTTCACAACTGCAAATTCTACTATTATTGGTCCGTCCGTATCAAGAGCCTTGTTTATTGCCTCATCTACCTCTTCATTTTTTGTTACTCTGATACCCGGAATACCATGAGCAGCTGCCAATGTAACAAAGTCAGGACTTTTTAAGTAGGTATGAGAATAACGTTTTCGCCAGAACAACTCTTGCCATTGACGCACCATACCAAGAAAGCCATTATTTAGAATAAACATCCGTACTGGTAAATTATGTTCAGCAATTGTTGAGAGTTCTTGTGCATTCATCTGAAAGCCACCATCGCCGCTAATAGATATGATCGGTAAATCTTTACGTCCGAATGCTGCACCCATTGCTGCCGGAACAGAAAAGCCCATCGTACCTAAACCACCTGATGTAAGATGTGTACGTGGATGTTTCCAGCGGAAAAATTGTGCTGTCCACATTTGATGCTGACCAACATCGGTAACAACTATTGCATTTCCTTTTGTAATTTCTCCCAACCGGTCGATGATATATTGAGCACGCAGATGTTCATCTTTTTTATATCGTAATGGATGTTCGTTCTTCCATTGTTCAATAGTTGTAAGCCAATCTAATGTGTCGAGAGGTTTTACATATTGAATAAGATGCCGCAGTATATTCTTTACATCACCAACGATTGGTATATCAGCTGGTACATTCTTACTAATCGTGGATGGATCAATATCGATGTGTATCTTCTTCGCATCAACAGCAAATGCTTTTGTATTTCCTGTTACACGATCGTCGAAACGTGCACCAACAGCAATAAGTACATCGCAAAAATGAACCGCGTAGTTAGAATACCATGTACCATGCATACCAAGCATTCCCAACGATAGAACGTTGTCTTCCGGAAATGCACCTAAACCATGAAGTGTTGTTGTAACTGGGCAACGGAGTTTTTCTGCAAGTGCACGGAGTTCGTGCGCCGCATTCGAATTGATAACACCACCTCCGACATACAGTACCGGACGTTTTGCTTGATTGATAAGCTCCGCTGCTTTCTTTATCTGTTTGATGTTCCCTTCTGTTACCGGATTATAACTACGGAGATTAACAGTTTTTGGATATTCAAAAACTGCTTTTTGCGACATTACATCTTTCGGCAAGTCAACCAATACCGGTCCCGGTCTGCCGGTTGTTGCAATATAAAATGCCTCTTTAATAATACGCGCAAGGTCTCTTACATCTTTAACCAGGTAATTATGCTTTGTGATGGGTCGAGTTATTCCAACAATATCTGCTTCCTGAAACGCATCGTTACCAATAAGTTTGGTCGCAACCTGACCGGTAAAGACAACAATTGGAATAGAATCCATATACGCATCGGCAATACCTGTTACAGTGTTTGTAGCTCCCGGACCTGATGTTACAAGTACAACACCCGGCTTACCGGTTGCTTTTGCATATCCTTCAGCAGCGTGCGTTGCGCCTTGCTCATGACGTGTCAGAACGTGCTTGATATCTGTGATGTCGTGTAATACATCGTAGATACCTATCGTAGCACCACCAGGATAGCCGAATATTACTTCGACACCTTCTTCAACAAGGCTCCGGACAAAGATTTCAGCACCCGTCATTAATTTGTGTTGATGTTTGTCTTGTTGCTTGGTCGAAGTCATAACATATCTCCTTAGTTATTTTTTAAATGCATTTATGCATATTTAAGCGCAGCGCCTGTATTGGCACTTGTAACAAACCGGCTATAACGTTGTAACCATTTACTTTTTGTACGAGGTACAAAAGGTGGTAACTGTGCCAGTCGATGCTGAATTTCTTCATCAGATAACCGTACATTGAGTGTACGAGCATCGATATCAATATCAATAATGTCACCATTGCGCAGTGCTGCAATCGGACCACCAGTAGCTGCTTCAGGCGATACATGCCCGATGCAGGCACCACGTGTACCACCGGAGAATCGTCCATCTGTAATTAGTGCGACAGATTCTCCCAATCCCATTCCCATAATTGCCGATGTTGGTGATAACATTTCCTGCATACCAGGACCACCTTTTGGTCCCTCATATCGTATTACAACAACATCACCTTGTTGCACCTGCCCTGCTAAGATACCTGCCAGTGCCTCTTCCTGGCTTTCATAAATTCGAGCTGGGCCACTGTGTTTTTTCATACCAGGCACAACACCTGCAGTCTTTAAAACAGATCCTTGTGGTGCTAAATTCCCAAAGAGAATAGCCAGACCACCCTTTTGCGAATGAGGATTTGTAATGGGCCGTATTACTTCATAATCTTTAACTTCCGCTTTTTCAATTATTTCACGCAAAGTTTTGCCGGTAACAGTTCTTTGTTCAAGATGTAATGTATGATCTGGCTTCTTACTAATTTCTTTCAATATTGCCGGTATTCCCCCAGCCCTATGTAAATCTTCAATATGCCACTGACCAGAAGGACTGATTTTTGACAAATGTGGTGTTTTATCAGCTATATCGTTGATACGAGATAATGGATACTCTATTCCTGCCTCTTCACAAAAGGCTAGGGTGTGCAGAACAGTGTTTGTACTTCCTCCAATAGCTACATCAAGAGTAAAAGCGTTATCTATTGCTTCTTTTGTCACAATATCTCGCGGCCGAACATTGTTTTTAACCAATTCAAGAATTAATGCACCAGCTTGTTGAGCAAGAGCTTCTCGCTCGGGTGTTTTTGCAATTGCGGTACCGTTGTAAGGCAATGCTAAACCGAGAACTTCAAGCAAACAATTCATTGAATTTGCTGTAAACAATCCTGAACATGAACCACACGAAGGACATGCGTGCTGTTCAAGAATTTTAAGATATTCTTCTGTAATAGTGCCAGCCTTATACGCACCGACACCTTCGAACACTGAAATGAGGTCTATTGTTTTACCATCAGGAGTTTTACCGGCAAGCATAGGTCCACCAGAAATAAAAACAGCCGGTATATTAACGCGCAACGCTCCCATAATCATACCGGGCACAATTTTATCACAATTTGGAATACAGACCATACCGTCAAATTGATGAGCTTCAATCATTGTCTCAACACAATCAGCAATTAACTCACGTGACGGAAGACTATATTTCATTCCCTCATGACCCATAGCAATACCATCGTCAACTCCAATGGTATTGAATTCAAATGGTACTCCCCCTGCTTTACGTACTGCTTCTTTTACTATTTTACCAAACTCCTGAAGGTGAACATGACCCGGCACAACATCAACATATGAATTAACAATAGCAATAAATGGTTTATCAAAATCCTCCTCTTTTACACCGGTTGCTCTCAAAAGTGCGCGGTGCGGTGCTTTATCAAAACCTTTTTTAACTTTATCACTTCGCATATATTAACCCTTTACTTATGTAATAGTTAACGCCTCTCTACTTGCCAGAGGCAACGTTGCTGAAACCTTTGAGAACTTGTGAGGGGTGCGCTTCGTTGGCCTCTGGCGTCATCTCAGCCAAGAATTACAAGGCTAATAATAATGACGAGGCCAAGAATAATGGTTGGTAAAAGAGTGAATACAGATGCTACTACAGTGCGATATGTTGTTCGCACATCACGAAATAAGAGCAATATGTTTTGTATCTGTTTCACTTTACCTTAGTAAATAAACTTAATAAAAGAATAACAAAAACATATTGGAATGTCAAGTGTCTCAATTAAATTTCTATGATTTCTTCAGTTGCTGCCGTGCCATCTTTTCAAGCTTTAGATGTTCGTCACCCGTAATTCGAAATAGTTCCCTCAATTGCTCCAATTTCTGCATATCATCTTCTGTAATCATTCCGTCTCGCCAGCTTTCGCAAAGCGCATGATAGTAAATTTCCAAACGAATTTCGTGAATCAGTTTGACGTGATCTTCATCCCGAATTCCTAATGTCTTTCTTAACGTTGCCAGCAACACTTCTTCATCTTTACTAATTACACCATCGGAAAGAGCCTGACGTAAAGCCTGAACATAGGCTTGCAGTGGTGATACAGCAATCTGTTGTTGGGAGGTTACTTGTTGTGTGCCAGTTGTAGCCGGCGAAGATTTTTGTTCATGAGGAGAATGTTGCTCAATAGTATTTTGCGCTGTAGAAGCATTTACTTCATTCTCTCTTGTTCCACCTTTTTTCTTTTCTTCAAGAATCTTTTTCTTTAATTCTTCTACCTTTTTTCTCTGTTCTTCAAGATCAGACATACTTTAACCTGTGGATTATTTTTTATCTGGCATACTCTT
>FWPV01004053.1_pt1 | contig 31299 bp, 26 predicted proteins | sample 2228371 | NCBI WGS metagenome assembly FWPV01 (sample SAMEA103939776, study PRJEB20133) | metagenome | reverse complement strand
AGATCATCGGTCTCAACATGCTGGCGTCGGTCAACTGGAGCCCGATCGAGTTCGTGCGCCAGCTGTTCTGGCTGGGGCTCGAGCCGCCGCCGCCGGAGTATGGATTGAAGTTGCCGCCGCTGAATCAGGGGGGCTGGTGGCTGATGGCCGGCTTCTTCCTGACGCTGTCGATCATGCTGTGGTGGCTGCGCATGTACCGCCGCGCCAAGGCGCTCGGCATGGGCACTCACGTGGCCTGGGCCTTCGCAGCAGCGATCTGGCTCTACCTCGTGCTCGGCTTCATCCGTCCGCTGCTGATGGGGTCCTGGTCGGAGGCGGTTCCGTTCGGCATCTTCCCGCACCTGGACTGGACGGCCGCGTTCTCGATCCGCTACGGCAACCTGTTCTACAACCCGTTCCACATGCTGTCGATCGCCTTCCTCTACGGATCGGCGCTGCTGTTCGCCATGCACGGTGCAACCATCCTTGCGGTCAGCCGCTTCGGTGGCGAGCGGGAAATCGAACAGATCGTCGATCGCGGCACGGCATCCGAGCGCGCAGCACTGTTCTGGCGCTGGACGATGGGCTTCAACGCGTCGATGGAATCCATCCACCGCTGGGCCTGGTGGTTCGCAGTGCTGTGCCCGCTGACCGGCGGCATCGGCATCCTGCTCACCGGCACCGTGGTCGACAACTGGTATCTGTGGGCGGTCAAGCACCACGTCGCACCGATGTACCCGGCGGTATTCGGCACGATTGTCGATCCCGCAACGCTGCAAGGAGCGCAACAATGATGAAGTCCTATACAGTCATCCGCGTCGCACTGTTGCTGGCGGCCGGCGTGCTGGTGTCGGCGTGCGAAAAGCCGCCGATCACCACCGAGCAGCACGGCTTCCGCGGCACGGCGATGGTCAAGGTCGCCAACCCGCGCATCGTCGCCGAGCAGGCCGGCATCCATGCCGTACCTGCGGCACTGCCCGCAGCACCGCAGGAAGGGCAGAAGGCGTCCGAGGTGTATCAGAACGTCAAGGTACTGGGCGACGTCAGCGTGGCGGAATTCACCCGCATCATGGTGGCCATGACGCAGTGGGTGGCGCCGCAGCAGGGCTGCGGCTACTGCCACAATCTGCAGAACCTGGCCGATGACTCGCTCTACACCAAGGTCGTGGCGCGGCGCATGATCCAGATGACGCAGACCATCAACAGCGACTACAAGAGCCACGTCGCAGATACCGGCGTCACCTGCTACACCTGCCACCGCGGGATGCCGGTGCCGGCGAATGTCTGGTTCGCACCGGAGCCGCAGAAGCACGCGACGCGCATGGTCGGCAGCAAGGGCGGGCAGAACACGCCTGCCGAGTCGGTGGCCTATGCATCGCTGCCCTACGATCCTTTCACCCCGTACCTGAGCAAGGCCAACACGATCGCCGTGAATGCGAAGACCGCGTTGCCGAACGTCAGGGTGGGATCGATCCAGGCGACCGAAGACACCTACGCGTTGATGATGCACATGTCGGATGGTCTCGGCGTGAATTGCACCTACTGCCACAACACGCGCGCCTTCTCGTCGTGGGAAACCAGCACGCCGCAGCGCGTGACGGCCTGGCACGGCATCCGGATGTCGCGTGAGCTGAACAACACCTATATGGATCCGCTGACGCAGACCTTCCCGGTCCATCGTCTCGGCGCCCTGGGTGACGTGGCCAAGGTGAATTGCGCGACCTGCCATCAGGGGGCCTACAAGCCGCTGTACGGTGCTTCGATGCTGAAGGACTACATGGCGCTCAGCGCAGCCGGCGCGATGGCTGCGATTCCGGCGGCTGCTGCACCGGAAGCGCCTGCCTCCGAGGCGCCGGCCGAGCCGGCAGCCGAGATGCCGGCAGAAGCAGCGAAGCCGTAAGTTCGGCCGCCGGCTCCGTGCCGGCGGAAGGCAAAGATCGTCCGGCCGCTCCTGCATCACCCCCGCCGTGCCAGACGGCGTTTGCGGGGGCGGATCCGGACCCTCGCACGACCCTTCGGGCCCCTCGGGGCCCGAAGCCGTTCACGCGGCGATGCGGCGAGTTTGTCCGCGTGGGTGTTGCGCTGCAGCAGCGTCTGCCGCGTAACGGCTTGATCGGTGCAGGGGTTCGCGGCAGACCGCGAACCTGAGAGAATCCGCCGTCGGGGAGCATGGTCGGGGTGCAACCTTTCCGCTCCGTGATCCCACTAATGCAAGGCCCCGTCAGTGCCCGCAGCGCTGCGGCCAGAGTCCATATCCGAAAACAGAAGGATCCATCGATGAACCATACTTTGAGCTGTCTGGCCGCCGCGATCGCGATCGGTACGGCACTCCCCGCATCGGCGCAGGAAGCGGCCGCGACGACCCCTGCGTTCACCGACAAGGTTGCCAGGGTCAACGGCGTGCAGATCCCGTCGGAACTCGGCAATGTATTCATCAAGGAACAGGTGGCTCAGGGCGCGCTCGACAGCCCGGACCTTCGCTCGCGCGTGCGCGACCACCTGGTGCGTCGCGAGGTGCTGCTGCAGGCGGCGCGCGAAGGCAAGGTGGACAAGGACCCAGCGCTGCTGCAGCGCATCGAGTACGCGCGCGACGAAATGGTGATCAACGCCTACCTCGACAGCTGGTCGAAGGATCACCCGGTCACCGACGCACAGATCACGGCCGAATATGACCGCGCCGCGGCCAAGATGGGCACCGGCATGGAGTACAAGGCGCGGCACATCCTGGTTGATGAGGAGGGCGCCGCGAAGTCCATCATCGACAATCTGAAGAACGGCATCGAATTCGGCGCGCTGGTCGTGTATTCGAAGGACACCGGCAGTCAGGAACGGGGCGGCGATCTCGGCTGGGCCGATCCGGCGACCTACGTCAAGGAATTCAGTGACGCGATGACGAAGCTGGAAAAGGGCAAGTACACGACCGAGCCGGTGAAGACGCAGTACGGGTATCACGTCATCCTGCTCGACGACGTGCGCAAGAAGGGCCCGCCGCCGCTCGAACAGGTGAAGGAGCGCATGGTCCAGCACCTGCAGCAGCAGGCCGTGCAGGAGCACGTCACCACCTTGCTGGGCAAGGCAAAGGTCGAGTAAGGAACCGGGCAGCCGGTCGAGCCGTGCCCGACCGGCTGCCCGTTGGCGGATCAGGGTTTGGCGGCGGCTTCGACGGTGTGCACCGCCTTCGAACAATCATGAACCCGCATGACGGCCGGAGCGGATTTCAGTTCGCGTGATTTCAGGCCCCACTTCCACAGCGCATTGAACGGCAGCGGCAGCACCATGAACCAGTGCTCGATCACCGCCAGTCCGGACATCGTGGCCAGCAGCGTGAAGCAGACGGTGGTCGCCTCGCTGTTGCCGGCCGCGCCGATCTGCTGGACCAGCAACACGGTCACGATGGTTCCCGCCGTCACCGAGAACGGAAACAGCAGGTTCATGCGCCGGCGCCGGAAGAAGCTCTTCAGATAGGTCAGGTGTGGCGGCAGGAACTCCTCGCTGAAATTCCGCACACCGAAATGCAGGTTCAGCTTGGCGCTCAGCCGCATGCCCCACAGCAGCATGAAGGTCCAGGTGCCGGTCTGGTTCGGGTCGCCCCAGGTGATCGCCGCGATGGCGATGGCGGCAACCAGTATCGACAGCTCGTGATGGATGATGGCTTCCGTGGCGTGCCAGAAATGAGCGGCCCCGCCGCAGCCTTCCGGGCATCCCTGCTTGCGCGGGCCCGTGATGAACCCCATCAGGAAGGTCATTTCCAGCCAGCCCCATACGATGAGCGCACTGGTGAAGCTGCAGTAGGTCATCGCGACCGATGTGTCGGCCGCGCTGTGGTTCAGCGCGAACAGTGCCGCCACCATCAGCAGGCTGGCCGCCAGCAGGCTGTGGCGGAAGGTGCGTCGCGGCAGACCGTCCAGATAGAGGATGGCGCCGGTGGCAAACCACCACAGGCCGAGTGCGAACAGCGCCGGCGTCATCCAGTCGCTCATCGGCATCACCAGGCCGGTTGCATGCGCACGGACTGGGGAATGTCGTTGCGCTTCACCGGGTGCAGGTAGAGCCGGGCAAAGGTGCCGAAGGCCGCCACCGCGCAGGCGCCGCGCTTGACCAGTCCGATGACGCCGCCCTGTGCCTTTGCGCGCTCGTTCGCCTGCGCCAGCGCGAACAGGCGCTCGAAGCCGGCGCGGAACACGGCGCTGTCGGTATCCAGCGTCAGCGGATAGACCTGCTTGGAGATTTCCGACGTGATGCGGAAAACTTCGTAATCGTAGTTGTCGGCATCCAGACCCATCGCCTGATGCAGTTGCGGACGCATGTGATCGCGCACGTACATCGTGGCATACACGGCGAGCAGGAAGAACCTGACCCACAGCAGATTGCCGCCGCGCAGCAGGTGCGGATTGGCGCGCATGATCAGCGCAAACGATTCGCCATGGCGGAATTCGTCGTTGCACCAGCGCTCGAACCACCGGAAGATCGGGTGGAAGCGCAGCTCCGGGTGACGCTCCAGCTGGCGGTAGATCGTGATGTAGCGGGCATAGCCGATCTTCTCCGACAGGTAGGTCGCGTAGAAGATGTATTTCGGTTTGAAGTAGGTGTACTTCTTCGTGCGCTTCAGGCCGCCCAGATCGACGCCCAGACCGTAATCCTTCAGCGACATGTTCAGGAAGTTGGCATGCCGTGCTTCGTCGCGCGCCATGTACGACATCAATTCCTTGATGTCCGGATTGTCGACGTTCTTCTTGATTTCGTTGTACAGCACGCAGCCGGAAAACTCCGACGTGATCGAGCTGATCAGGAAGTCCATGAATTCCTGATGCAGTTCCGGCGGCAGCTGCTTGATCTGATCGCCGAAGTCTTCGGTGCGCTGGAAGTGGTCGTGATTGTTGTCGCCTTCATACTCGGCCATCATCACATCCCATTCCGCACGCACGCCGCTGACATCGATGCGGTTCATCGCCTCGAAATCGGTGGTGTAGAAGCGCGGGCTGAGCATGGTGCTCACGCGCGCCTTGGCGGTGGATTCCTCGGAAACGGCGACCGGCGCGGCGGATGGGGTGGCGGTGGTCATTGCAGTGCTCCTGATGCGTGCATGTCTGGCGACCGGGCGACGTCGAGCAGCTTGACGAAGGCGCCGGCATTGGTCGGGCCGAAGGAATCGAGGTCGACGCGGCGGTTGGTGGCGGGGTCGATCAGGGTCAGTCGGCCATCGGCCCGCCCGACCAGCTGGAACGCCACGTCCGCACCGATGCCCTGACGCTTGCGCTCGCGTGCGAGCCCGCGCAGCGTGCCGCGGATGAAGCCCTGTTCGCCGACGATGGATTCGAGTTCGGCGCCGCTTCGGGCATCGATGACGGCGATGCTGCCGTCGGCCCTGTCCTCGAAACGCAGATCGCGTGTTGCCACGGCGGCGGCATCGGGCACGCTGATGTTCATGCCTGACAGCCGCACCGTGGTGACTGCGAGCAGCACGACCAGCAGCATGGCGCCGATGGCGATGAGCGGGCCGCGTGACAGCGGGTGATGCGAGACAACTTGGGCTTCCATGATCCTGACCTCAGTCGATCGCGAGTTGCGGGGTGCTGCCGTTCAGGCTGCGCGCGGGCTGCGCAGCTTCGCCGTTCGCGCCACGTACGGGCGATGCGGCCGTTGCAGCGTCTTCGCCCGCGGCAGCTGTCCAGGCGGTCTGCAGGACCTGTGCCACATGGGCGGCATCCGGCACGCAGCACAGCATGGGTTCCGGCTTCGTCACGCGCCACGGGCGGGCATGCGGCCACAGATGCAGCACCGCGATGCGTTCGCTGCCGCCCAGCGTCAGCGGAATGTTGCCGTGACCGTCCTTGTGCAGCTTGAGCCCGGCCGATGCGATGCGCCGCAGCGGCAGGTTGAACGTGAGGCTCAGCACGATGCCCACGCGCATCACGACCCGCTTGTCGGTGATCGTATACACCGTGGTGCGCGCCGACAGCCATGCCAGCAGGGCCAGCGAGCCGAGGGCGAACACCACCAGCGGCAGCAGCATGACCACCGCCATCGTCGCATCGCCCATGCTGCCGCCACCGGACAGGATGAAACCGGCGCGCAGGATCAGGATGGCGGTGAAGTAGCCGGTGAGCGCCGGCAGATGGAAGCGCTCGCGTGCCATGCGCTTCCAGTCCGGCGCGCCCTGCCACAGCACGCGTTCATGCTGCGGCAGCCGTTCCGGCAGCCCGAGCTGCGGTTCGAACTCGTGTTCGTGCCCGGTGTTGGGCACGGCCTTGAGCGTGCTCACAGCCAGGGCTCCTTGCGGCTGGCTTCGGCGTAAAGCGTGCCGCCGCCGTAGTACGCCATGACCTTTTCTTCCTCGAGGAAGGTGATCTGATCCGGCGATGCAAGACTGGGCACGCTGGAGAACTGGTGGCCCAGGATGGACGCCACCTTGACCTGGCGGGCGCCGATGCGGCTGAAGTTCATCGGCAGCATCACGCGACGCGTACCGCCTCCGACCGGCACGTCAAGTTCGAGGTAGCGGAACATCGCTTCCGAACGGTCGACCCACAGGTCGCGCACCACGCCACCCACCTTGCCGTCGGCACCGACCACCGGGAGGCCGCGCGGATCGGTGTCCTGATGCGCGACGCCGTAGGCGGTGTCGGCACGCAGCGGCACGATGCGCAGGCGACCGTCGTAGGTCACGTCCGGAATGTCGGCCCGGTCTGCATACGCACCCGGTCCGACGCCATCGAGCATCGGATTGCCGGTCGGATTCAGCGGCGCACCCGGGAACTTGGCACTCGGCACCGCCTTCAGCGTCTGCGGTGACACGGCGAAGTTCGGGGCCGTGACGGTACGGCCATCCTGCAGCTTGTAGGTCTTCGGATCCGGAATGGCCGGGAAGCCCTGGACCTTGATGTTGCCCGAACGATCGGACTCCAGCGGGTAGCCTTCCCGCTTGCTCTCCTGGTGCAGGTAATAGATCAGGCCCGCGAAAAAGGCCCAGAACACGTAGAGCGTGATCTGCGCGACGTCGATGTATGCAGTGATGGCACCAGTACCCATTTTGATCTCCCTCTTGGAATGACGATTAGCCGGGAAACTCGGCCAGTCCGAACTTCGTGCTGCTTGGTGTGGATGAATGATGCGCAGAGCGGACCAGAGGGCCGATCGCGATCAGGCTTGCGAACAACATGTAAATCTCGCAGTGGTAAACGAAGCTGTAGCCGGTCGCCGGACTGCTCAGCGCAGAACCGAGTGCGCCCGACGTGGCCAGTCCCGACACGACGTCGCGCAGCGCGCCGCCCAATGCAATCGCCAGACCCGTGCTGGTGGCATGTACCGCACCCCAGGCGCCGAGTGCGAGGCCATTCAGGCCACCGCTTTCCAGTCCCATCGCGGCCGTCAGCGTACCGACCGAGAACAGTCCGCCGCCGAAGCCGATCAGCGCCACGCCGACGCGGAACAGCGGAACCGAATGCAGCGGTTCGGCAAACACGACGGCCGAAAAGGCGATGATGCCGGTCAGTGCGCCCAGCGCCGCCAGCCGGTAGGGATCGAAGCCGCGCGCCAGCACGCGTGCGGCCAGTGCAAAGGCGGCGATCGCGCCGAGCGCCATCATGGCGGTCAGCGACGTGGTGGCGCCGACGCCCATGCCGAGGATTTCGCCGCCGTAAGGTTCGAGAATGATGTCCTGCATGCTGAAGGCCGCGCTGCCCAGACCGACTGCACACAGGTAACGCGTGGCACGGGCGTGCTGCGAAAAGCTGCGCCAGACTTCGCGGAACGGCAGCCGCGGCGCCTGCTGCGCCTGCGTGCGCATGCCGCGCGGCTCCTGCTTCCACAGCGCGATGACGTTCAGCACCATCGTGAGCATGGCCGAGCCCTGCACCACCTGGATCAGTTTCAGTTGCGTGAAGTCGGCCAGCAGCAGGCCGAACACGATGCCGCTGACCACCATGCCGACGAGCAGCATCAGATACATCATCGCGACCACCCGCGGCCGGTTCGCCGGCGCAGCGAGGTCGGTGGCCAGCGCAAGGCCGGCGGTCTGGGCAGTCTGCATGCCGGCACCGACCATCAGGAAAGCCAGTGCCGCGCCGGCCTGACCGATCCATGCCGGACCCTGGGTGTCGCCGGACAGCAGGATGAGCGAGAACGGCATGATGGCCAGACCGCCGAACTGGATCAGCGATCCCATCCAGATGTAGGGCACGCGCTTCCAGCCGAGCACCGAACGGTGCGTGTCGGAGCGGTAGCCGATCAAGGCGCGAAAGGGCGCGAACAGCAGCGGCAGCGCCACCATCAGCGCGACCAGCCAGGCCGCCATGCCCATTTCGACGATCATCACGCGGTTCAGCGTGCCGATCAGCAGCACCGTCGCCATGCCGACCGACACCTGGAACAGCGACAGACGCAGCAGACGCCCGAGCGGCAACTCCGCCGTCGCGACATCGGCGAACGGCAGAAAGCGCGTGCCCACACCCGTCCACAGCTTTGCAGCGCGGTCGTTGAGCGAGCGGGCGGACAGCGTTTTCATCTGCGGCACAGCTCCAGAGCCTTCGATTTGTAGAAGCCGCTCGACACATGCTGGGAACGGCCGATGGCCATGCAGTCGAGTGCCGGCTCTTCATCGATCAGCCGGTGCAGCAGGGTTTCGCGTACCGGTTCGATCGACGGCGCGCGATCTCCGCGCGGGAAGAACTTGCCGATGAAGCGCATCGCTTCGAGTGCATGCGTGCTCGGCGGGAAGGTGAACTGGATCGAATGTTCGGTACGCGCGGCAAGCCCCGACAGCACGCGTACGGCGTCGCGGGCCTGGTAGTGGATCAGCGAATCCATGGCGACCACGTGGTCGAACCATCCCAGCGCGGGATCCAGCATGTCGCCCGAACGGAAGTCGATCTCGCCGCCGTTCAGGTCTTCCGGCATGCGTTCGCGCGCCAGCTGCACCAGCGTCGGCGACAGGTCGATGGCCACCACGTGTGCGCCGCGCCGTGCCGCCTCGACCGCCAGCGCACCGGTGCCGCAGCCGGCGTCCAGCACCTTGCGGCCACGCAGGTCCTGCGGCAGCCAGTCGAGCAATGTTGCGCGCATGCGGTCGCGCCCGGCGCGCACCGTGGCGCGCACGCGGCCCACCGGTGCGTCGGAGGTCAGACGCTTCCAGGCGTCGACCGCGGTGCGGTCGAAGTAGGTCTGGATCTGGCCGCGGCGATCTATGTAAGAGCTGTTCATGGTGTCATCGGTCCCGTTCGAGAACTCAGTCAAAACCGAGCAGGTCGAAAATGTCGCGGTCCTTCATCGGCTCGGCGATCAGCGGATCGGTGCCCGCCCACAGCGAGGCGGCCAGCCGCAGATATTCCTGCTGCACTTCGAGCACTTCCGGACTGTCGTCCATTTCGAACAGCGTCGATTTCTTCAGGCGACTGCGGCGGATCACGTCCAGGTCGCGGAACTGCGCCATGGTTTTCAGGCCGACCCGTTCGTTGAAGCGGTCGATCTGGTCGGTGGCCGCACTGCGGTTCGCGATGACGCCGCCCAGACGCACCTTGTAGTTCTTCGATTTCGCCTGGATGGCGGCCACGATGCGGTTCATCGCGAAGATGGAGTCGAAGTCGTTCGCGGTGACGATGAGTGCGCGATCGGCATGCTGCAGCGGGGCGGCGAAACCGCCGCACACCACGTCGCCCAGCACGTCGAAGATGACCACATCGGTGTCTTCGAGCAGGTGATGTTCCTTCAGCAGCTTGACCGTCTGGCCGACCACGTAACCGCCGCAGCCGGTGCCCGCCGGCGGGCCGCCTGCCTCGACGCACATGACGCCGTTGTAGCCGGGGAAGACGAAGTCCTCGGTGCGCAGTTCTTCCGAATGGAAGTCGACCGTTTCGAGAATGTCGATCACCGTCGGCACCAGGCATTTGGTCAAGGTGCAGGTCGAGTCGTGCTTCGGGTCGCAGCCGATCTGCAGCACGCGCTTGCCGAGCTTGGAAAAGGCGACCGACAGATTGGAAGACGTCGTGCTCTTGCCGATGCCGCCCTTGCCATACACCGCAAAGACCTTTGCGGTACCGAGCTTCAGCGAAGGGTCGAGGTGGACCTGCACGCTGCCCTCTCCGTCATTGCGCGACGAGCCCGAGTTGCGCGTTTTCAGCGCCGACAGCGGGACGTGGGTGGTGGTGACTGTGTTCACTCTGAGACCTCGGGTGTGTCCGCACGGGCGGACGGGGGTGTAAGGGATTTCATGCGCTGACGGGCTGGAATACGCCCTCCAGACGGTCTTCCAGTTCTTCGCCGGCAGCCCGCAGCTTGGCCAGCATGGCTGCATCCGGTTGCCAGTAGTTGCGGTCGTGCGCTTCGATCAGACGGTTTGCGAGCTTGGCGGCAGCGGTCGGGTTCAGGCTGGCGAGCCGGTTGCGCATGCCGTCGTCGAGTACGAAGGTCTGGGTCAGCTGCTGATAGACCCACGGGGCGACCTGACCCGTCGTGGCCGACCAGCCCATCGTGTTGGTGATGTGGGTTTCGATCTGGCGCACGCCTTCGTAGCCATGCGCAAGCATGCCCTCGTACCACTTCGGGTTGAGCATGCGGGTGCGTGTTTCCAGCGCCACCTGCTCCTGCAGCGAGCGCACGGCGCCGTCACCCTTGGTCTGGTCGCCGATGTAGACCGGCGGCGTATGGCCGTTGCGCGCCACCTTGACCGCCTGCGTGATGCCGCCCAGCGTATCGAAGTAGTTGTCGACCGTGGTGACACCCAGTTCGACCGAGTCGAGGTTCTGGTAGGTCAGCTGCACATTGGCGAGCGCGCTCTGCAGCAATGCGGTCTGCTGCGACGCGCGGCCGGTGCGGCCGTAGGCGAAGCCCTTGCGGCGGGTGTAGGTTTCGGCGATCTCGTCCTCGTCCGACCAGCGGCTGCTTTCCACCAGGTTGTTTACGTTCGAGCCGTAGGCGCCTTCCGCATTGCCATAGACGCGCAGCGCGGCGATCTCCAGCGTGCAGCCGTGTTCCTGCTGATAGGCCAGCGCGTGCCGGCGGATCCAGTTCATCTCCAGAGGTTCGTCGGCGGCGGCGGCGAGCCATGCCGCTTCGGCCAGCAGCTTGATCTGCAGCGGCATCAGGTCGCGGAAGATGCCGGACAGCGTGATCACCACATCGACGCGCGGACGGCCCAGCTGTTCCAGCGGGATCAGCGTGGCACCGGCGATGCGGCCGTAGCTGTCGAAACGCGGCAGCGCACCCATCAGGGCGAGCGCCTGGGCGATCGGCGCACCTTCATTCTTCAGGTTGTCGCTGCCCCACATCACCATGGCGATCGATTCGGGCAGCGGGAAGCCGTCTTCGGTGTAGCGGTCGAGCAGGCGCTGCGCCTGTGCAGCACCGTCCTTCACCGCAAACGCACTCGGAATGCGGAACGGGTCGAAGCCGTGAATGTTGCGGCCGGTCGGCAGCACCGCCGGCGTGCGCAGGATGTCGCCGCCCGGTGCGGGGCGGATGTAGCGACCGTCGAGCGCCTGCAGCATGGCGGCCACTTCGGTGTCTTCGGCCAGCTTGCCGTTGATATCGACCAGTTCGTTGAACAGTTCGACCGTGCTGTCGTCGCGCGGCAGCCCGGCCAGCTTGAGTACCCGGTCGATGCTCAGTCCGGCCACCAGTGCCTCGATCGCAGTGCGTTCCAGCTGCTGTCCGTGCGAGGCATCGGCCATCGACAGCAGCATGTCGACGCGTTCCGCTGCGGACGGTGCGCGCCCGGCCACGTGAAGGCCGTGCGGGATGAGCGTGTATTCGAGCTCGAGCATCTGCTCGGCCAGCTTCATCACGCGGGCGTCGGTACCGCCGGTGGGCGAAATGTCCCACAGCGGCTCGGCGGCGGTGAGGTCAAGTGCGGCGGCCTGCGCCTGCAGCACGACCGCGAGGTCGGCGCGCTCCGGCGACGCCGGTTCCATCGTGCGCCAGCGCTCGATGGACGCCTTCAGCTCGTTCAGGCCCTTGTACAGACCGGCCTGCGCGATCGGCGGCGTGAGGTAGCTGATCAGCGTGGCACCGCAGCGGCGCTTGGCGATCGCGCCTTCCGACGGGTTGTTGGAGGCGTACAGGTAGACGTTCGGCATGTCGCCGATCAGGCGGTCCGGCCAGCAGTTGCCGCCCATGCCGCTCTGCTTGCCCGGCATGAACTCGAGTGCGCCGTGGGTGCCGAAGTGCAGCACCGCGTGCGCCTTGTAGTCTTCGCGCAGGTAGCGATAGAAGGCAGAGAACGCGTGCGTCGGCGACAGACCCTTTTCGAACAGCAGCCGCATCGGGTCACCTTCGTACCCGAAAGCCGGCTGTACCGCGATCAGGATGTTGCCGAACTGCTTGCCGAGCACCAGGATGGAACTGCCGTTGCTCAGCTGCTTGCCGGGCGCGGGGCCCCACTGCGCCTCGATTTCCTTCAGCCACGGTTCGCGTCGCACGTGGTCTTCTGCGCTGATGAGCGCATGCACGTTGGCGTCTGCACCGTATTTCGATGCGTTGCCGAACAGCACGCCATCACGCAGCGCATCGATGCTCTCCGGCAGGTCGACCTGGTAGCCCTGCTGCTTCATCGCCGTCAGGGTGTGGAACATCGATTCGAACACCGACAGATAGGCGGCTGTGCCGACACTGCCCGCATTCGGCGGGAAGTTGAAAATGACGATGGCGACCTTGCGGTGGGCGCGCTCGCTGCGCTTGAGCGCAACCAGCTTGTCGACCCGCGCGGCCAGTGTCTGCGCGCGCTCGGGGCAGCTGTGCATGTCCTGCTTGTTGTCCGCCGCGGTGAAGGTGCAGGCGTGATGGCATCCGGTGCAGGTCACGCCGGGCGCACCCGGGCGGCCGCCGAACACCATCGGGCTGGTCGCGCCGTCAAGTTCCGGGATGGCAACCATTATGGTGCTTTCGACCGGCAGCAGGCCGCGATCCGACTCGCCCCACTGGTCGAGTGTCTGGAATTCGACCGGGTGCGCCGCGACGTACGGCACATCGAGCTGCGCGAGTATTTCCTCGGCCGCCTTGGCATCGTTGTAGGCGGGACCGCCGACCAGCGAAAAGCCGGTCAGCGACACGACCGCATCGACGATGCTGTGACCGTCCTTCAGGAAAAACTGATCGATGGCCGGGCGCGAATCGAGTCCGGCGGCGAAGGCCGGTACGACGCGCAGGCCGCGCGCCTCGAGCGCGGCGATCACGCCGTCGTAGTGACCGGCATTGCCCGACAGCAGGTAGGAGCGCAGCACGAGCACGCCGACCGTGCCGCGCAGTTCGCGACCGATCCGATCGGGCAGCGCGGACGCTTCGTAGGCAAAGCGACCCGGCATGCGCGGGTGATACACACCGACTTCCGGGTATTCGATCGGCGGCTGCACCTTGATCTTGCCGCGCAGTTCCTTGCGCGGGCCATCGGCGCCGCGGTCGACGACGTGGCGCAACAGGTTCAGCACATTCTCGTCCGAGCCGCCGAGCCAGTACTGCAGCGTCACGAAGTAGGCGCGCACATCCTGGGCGGTGCCGGGAATGAAGCGCAGCATCTGCGGGATTCGGCGCAGCGTCTTCATCTGGGCCGCTCCGCCGGTGGCGGTCTTGCTCTTGTTGCCACGCAGGCGCTTGAGCAGTGCCATCGGGCCGCTGGCGGGCTTGTCCATGTCGAACTGGCCGAGGCGGGTCAGCTTCACGACTTCGCTGGCCGATGCCATGCAGATCATGGCATCGCAGTGGTCGCGACGCGCACGCAGGTCGTCGAGGATGGGCAGGAAGTGGTCTTCCAGGAACAGCATGCCGCAGACGATGATGTCTGCGCTGGCGATGTCTGCCCTGACGCGGGCGATCGCCGATTCGTTGCCGGCGTACTCCGACGCGGCGTGCAGGCTCACGGTCAGACCCGGGAATTCGCGCGACAGACGCGGCCGGGCGCGTTCGACCGCGCTCGCAAGATGGGTGTCCATCGTGACGATCACGATGCTGATGGGCTGCTGGGTGACCGCCGAAGCCGTGCTCGTATCGACGGCACGCTTTCTCAGCATCGATGGAAGTCCGATGGAGGTCATGCTTCGATCACCCTGTCGTGACGTGCGGCGAGCACGGATTCGGCGGACACGGATTCAGCGTCCATAGTGAGCTTTGGCATCGTAGAGCGTCTCCACCGTGATCGTTGCCAGCCCGTGTTCGCGTGCAAAGGCTTCGGTATTGCGTTTGGCCTTGCCGCGCACGAAGAACGGAATCTTCTTCAGTTCGCGTTCGCCGTCTTCGCTCCAGGTCGGCTCGCCCGCGGCGGCGCTGACGGGTTCGGGTGTCGCGACGGCGGTTGCAACCGGTTCCGCGGCGGCGACGGCATCGGGCGCTGCAGCGGGCCGCGCATCGCGCGCGACGGCCGGCAGATGGGAGGCCGCTGCGTCATCGTGGAATTCGAAATCGTCGCGGAACATCTGCAGCAGATGCTCTTCAAGACCCATCACCAGCGGATGGACCCAGGTATCGAAAATGACGTTGGCGCCTTCGAAACCGTACACCGGGCTGTAGCGCGCCGGCACGTCCTGCACATGGATCGGGATCGAAATCACCGCGCACGCCACGCCGAGGCGCTTTGCGATGTGGCGCTCCATCTGGGTGCCGAGCACCAGCTCAGGCGCGGCTGCACCGATGGCCTGTTCCACTTCCAGGTAGTCATCGCTGATCAGCGCTTCGACATCGTAGAGTTTCGCGGCATCGCGCACGTCGCGCGCGAATTCGCGGCTGTAGGTGCCCAGCCCGACGACGGTGAAGCCCATTTCTTCCTTGGCGATGCGTGCGGCCGCGATGGCGTGGGTCGCATCACCGAAGATGAACACGCGCTTTCCGGTGAGGTAGGTCGAATCGACCGAGCGGGCATACCAGGGCATGCGCGACAGCGAGGACGAAAAGCCCGCAACGCCCGGCTGTTCGGCAGCCAGCACGGCCGATGCATCGATGCCCGCCAGTTGCGCGACTTCGGCGATGAAGTCGCGCGTCGCGCCGACCCCCATCGGAATGACGCGGGTGGCCGGCATGCCGAAGTTGCGCTGCAGCCACGAAGCCGTGGTGCGTGACACTTCGGGGTAGAGATCGATGTTGAAGTCAGCCTCGGGCAGGCGACGGATATCGTCCGGCGACGCACCGAGCGGCGCGGTGACATTGACGTCTATGCCCAGCAGATCGAGCAGACGGCGGATTTCCTGCACGTCGTCGCGGCAGCGGAAGCCGAGCACGGTCGGGCCCAGCAGATTGGCGCGCGGGCGGCGCCCTTCGGCGCGTGCCGGACGCGGCGTACCCGGAGGCGGCACCTGGTCGGCGAGCAGCGCGCGGACCACGTGATAGAAGGTTTCGGCGGCGCCCCAGTTCTCCTTCTTCGAGTAGGACGGCAGCTCGAGCGGGATGACCGGGATCGGCAGGTTCATGCCGCAGGCCAGCGAGCCGGACTGATCCTGGATCAGTTCGGCGGTGCAGGACTCGCCGACCAGCAGCGCCTTCGGCTTGAAGCGTTCATACGCTTCGGCCACGGCGGTCTTGACCAGATCGGCAGTGCTGCCGCCCAGGTCACGCGCCTGGAAAGTGGTGTAGGTCACTGGCGGGCGGCGGTCCTGACGCTCGATCATCGTGAACAGCAGGTCGGCGTAGGTGTCACCCTGCGGGGCGTGCAGCACGTAATGCACGTCGCGCATCGAGGTGGCGATCCGCATGGCGCCCACGTGAGGCGGTCCTTCGTAGGTCCACAAGGTCAGTTGCATCGGAAGCTCCTCAGACCGCCAGCCGTTCGCGGCGAGCGAGCGGGCGTACAAACAGTTCGGCCAGATCGGCGGCCTGGTCGTAGCCGTGAATCGGCGAGAAAACCAGTTCGATCGACCATTTGGTGGCCAGGCCTTCGGCTTCCAGCGGATTGGCAAGGCCCAGGCCGCACACCGTCAGGTCGGGGCGCGCGGCGCGCACGCGGTCCAGCTGGCGTTCCAGGTGCTGGCCTTCGCTGAGCACGACGTCCGGCGGCAGCAGCGCCAGTTCCTCGCTGACCATCTGGCGGTCGAGATAAGGCGTGCCGACCTCGACCAGTGCCATGCCCATTTCGCGATTCAGGAAGCGCGCGAGCGGAATTTCGAGTTGTGAATCCGGCAGCATGAACAGGCGCTTGCCGGCCAGCTGGGGGCGGTAGCGTTCGAGTGCTGCACGGGCGCGTTTGATCAGCGGTGCAGTGACGGCATCGAACTGTGTGTCGGGCGTCTGCCAGGCGCGGGCGGCTGCGCGCAGCCATGCCGTCGTACCTTCGACGCCGAACGGGTAGGGTGCAGCCAGCACGGTGGCGCCACGTGCAGTGAGCGCACGCACGGTTTCGCCGTTGAAGGGCTGGGCCAGCAGCAGCTGCGTATTCGGGCCGATCGACGGCACATCTTCGGCGCGTCGACCCGGGAAGAAATTCACCGGACCGATGCCCAGCTGTTCGAACTGGCGGCGGAACTGGTCTTCCACCACGTCCGGCAGGCAACCGACGACCAGCAACTGGCGGGCATCGGTCTGCGGCATGATCGGTACGAAGGCCTTGAGCGCGTTGTCTTCGCCTTGCGTGAAGGTGGTTTCGATGCCGGACCCCGAGTAGCTGAGTACGCGCACCCGCGGCAGCAGCCGTTCGTTCAGTCGTTCCGCCGCGCGGGCGAGGTCAAGCTTGATGACTTCCGACGGGCAGGAGCCGACCAGGAAGAGCGCCTTGATTTCCGGCCGGCGTTCCAGCAGCGAAATGCACACCCGGTCGAGTTCGTCGTTGGCGTCGGCGATGCCGGCAAGGTCGCGGTCGGTCAGGATGGCCGTGCCGAAGCGCGGCTCGGCGAAAATCATGACACCGGCGGCCGATTGCACCAGATGCGCACAGGTGCGCGAACCGACGACGAGGAAAAAGGCGTCCTGCAGCTTGCGGTGCAGCCACACGATGCCGGTCAGTCCGCAGAACACCTCGCGCTGACCGCGTTCGCGCAGCACCGGCAGGTCGCTGCCGGAACGCTGACTGAGTACGACCGGAATGTCGTGGAGATTGCTCATTTGCAGGGCACCAGCTGGTCATCGCCGAAGGCCGTGGCGGCCGATTGCTGCAAACGGGCAGCGCGCAGTTTCAGGATGAACTGGCCGGCGTTGATGACGTAAGTGAAATAGGCGGCGAGGGCGAGCCACATCAGGCCGTCCGGGCCGAGGCTGTCGGTCGCCAGCGCGATCAGGTAACCGCTGTGCAGGGCAAGGACGGCGAAGCTGAATACGTCTTCCCAGAAGAAGGGACGGGCGAACAGCCAGACGCCGAACACTTCCTTTTCCCAGATCGATCCGGTGACCATGATCGTGTAGAGCAACACCGTCTTGATCACCACGGACACGGTGGCGGCCTGCAACCCCTCGCCGGTCATCAGGAAGCGCAGTACCAGCACCAGGCTGATCAGGAAGGCGATGAACTGCACCGGCGCCAGCACGCCCTGGAGCATGGTCCAGGGCGATGCATCGCGGCGGCGGCGTTCTTCTGCCGTGTAAAGCGGAGGCTGCGGTCTGGCCTGCTGCGGGTGCATCGGTGACGTCTCCTTGATCTTTCTTCTTTGACTGAAAATCTAGACGTCTGGAGACAGAGTGTCAATATAAATTGACGTACATCATGGTTGACATGCGGAGAGCCCTGCAGCTAAGTTGTCATAACGCGAGATGGATGGTTGCCGCAAAGCGTTGATGGCGCTCGATACTGACAAGTAAACTTGACAGTTGCCCTTGCTGCGAACTATCTCTATAAGCTGGTTGCTCTTGTGATTGGTGCCTTTATGGGCTGCGCGCTGGGGTAAGCGCTGTATGTAGTCATAAAAAGCACGGCCGTTCCTTGCTTCCCAGCAGTGCCGCGGGAAGCCTGAGTCGGAGCCGGCACACACAAACACCAAAGGACGAGAGATGGCCGGAAGAGCGCAGGAAGACGCCGGCAAGGCGCGCACGACAGGAGAGTATTGGTCCGACACGGATGCGCTTCAGAGAAGCCATCCGCAATCAGGCAATCACAACGGCGGAGAGCTGGTGTTTCCGGTGGACGACTGGATGGGCGATCTCGCCCGTACCATCGAAGCCGAAATCATTCCGCGCCTCATGCTGGCACATGGCGGCACCGATCCGTCGGCCCCGCAGGTCGCCTGTGAAACCCGGGCGCCGTCTTCCCCGGAAGTGGTCGAGTTCGCGAATCTGGTTCTCGCGCAGGACGCGCGCGTCGCGCGCACGTGGGTGGAGGCGGTGCGCGCGCGAGGCGCGACGCCCGAAACGATTTTCCTTGAGTTGCTTGCGCCGGCCGCACGGCGACTCGGGGAATTGTGGGAAGCGGACCTGTGCGATTTCACGCAGGTCACGTTGGGTCTGTGGCGAATCCAGCAGGTGGTGCATGAGTTGGGGCCAAGCTTTCGCTCCGATGCCCCGTTCGCGCCGAATGGCCGCAGGGTGCTGCTGTCGGCGGCACCGGGTGACCAGCACACACTGGGTCTGTTGATGGTGGGCGAGTTTTTCCGCAACAGTGGCTGGGAGGTCTGTGCCGAAGCATCCGGCCGCAGCCTCGACCTGGTGCTGGCGGCGCAGAATGAGTGGTTCGATGTGCTAGGTTTTTCGGTCGGCAGCGAAGCGCGCCTCGAACCTTTGAAGCGGCTGATAGAAGCCGTGCGTCTGGCGTCCCGCAATCGCGACCTGATCGTGATGGTGGGCGGCCCGATCTTTGTCGAACACCCGGACTGGGTGGCACTGGTGGGTGCAGATGCGACCGCGAGTGACGCAAAGGACGCTGTGCGGCGCGCTGACGCCATGGTGCCGCTGCGATGTACGCAGGGCTGAACTGGTTTGACGAGGTGAACGATTGGGATCGGAGCAGGAGCGCAGTGAGTTTTCCAGAATCGACGGGAAGTGGGGGGCTGCCAAAGTGAAGCCGTTCGAATCGCCCCTTCTTTCTTTCGGAGGCGTCGATGCCAACTCCACAGCAAAACTCATCGCCGCGGCGTCCGATCTGGCGCTGGTGGTGGACAAGCAGGGCATCATTCGCGATGTAGCCTTCGGCAACGACGAACTGGTGCCCGATGGCTACGAGGGCTGGGTCGGCCGACGCTGGACCGACATCGTGACGGTCGAAAGTCGCGCCAAGGTCGAGGCGTTGTTGATCGATGCTTCGGCCGAGGCCGCCCAGAAGTGGCGGCACGTGAATCATCCGGTGTCCGGCGGCATCGACATGCCGGTGCTCTACTCGGCCATCAAGGTCGGGCACGAAGGCAGGGTCATCGCGTTCGGCCGCGACCTGCGCTCGCTGTCGTCGCTGCAGCAGCGGCTGGTCGATGCGCAGCAGTCGATCGAACGTGACTACGCCAAGCTGCGCCAGCTGGAAACCCGCTATCGCCTGCTGTTCCAGATGACATCGGAAGCGGTGCTCATCGTCGAAGCCGGCAGCCAGCGCATCATGGAAGCCAATCCGGCGGCACTGCGCCTGCTCGGGCCGTCACCCAAGGCGCTGGTCGGGCGCACCTTTCCGGAAGGGTTCGACGAAGCCGGCATGCAGTCGGCACAGGATCTTCTGGCCAGCGTCAGGGCAGCGGGTCGCGCCGACGATGTACGCGTGCGGCTGGCCGACGACGGACGCGAACTGCAGGTCGCCGCCTCTCTGGTCAGACAGGACAACGCCGCACTTTTCCTCGTGCGCCTCTCGCCGCGTGCCGTCGAGCAGACGAGCTCGGGTCTGCATCAGGCCCTGCTCGACGTGGTGGAGCATGTGCCGGACGGCTTTGTACTGACGGATGAGTCGGGACGCATCCTGACGGCCAACCATGCCTTTCTCGACCTTTCGCAACTGGCTTCGGTCGAGCAGGCGCGTGGCGAGCCGCTCGAGCGCTGGCTGGGCCGCCCCGGCGTGGATTTCAAGGTATTGATGGTCAATCTGCGTCAGCACGGTTCGGTCAGGCTTTTTTCCACCTTGGTACGCGGTGAGCACGGCTCGGATGTGGAAGTCGAAATTTCTGCGGTGTCGGTCCCGCACGGCGAAACGCCTTGTCTCGGCTTCACGGTGCGCGGCATCAGCCGGCGGATCGAGGCCGATCCCCGACTGGGTCGCGAACTGCCCAGGTCGGTCGAACAGCTGACCGGGCTGGTCGGCCGCGTATCGCTGAAGGAGCTGGTGCGCGAATCCACCGACCTGATCGAGAAGCTGTGCATCGAGGCGGCGCTCGAATTGACGCATGACAACCGTGCATCGGCAGCTGAAATGCTCGGCCTGAGCCGGCAAAGCCTGTACGTGAAACTGCGCCGTTACAGCATCGGCGACCTCAACGCCGAGCATGAGGACATCGAAACCGAAGACTAGCGCCGGTTCGCCTGTTCCCGTTTCAGTCGTGCCTCACGTCGCCCTCGAGTAACCCTCGGGGCGCGTGTCCGACACGCCAGATCGCTCCCGGCCTTGCCGCGATGACCCATCCTGGTTCTGCAAGTCAGCGTGAAGGGTGATGCGCGCGGCAGATGGGGCGCATTTCGATGTCGAAAAGCCATAAGTAAATCTAAGCTGACACTGTAGTGTAAGTTTGACTTGACGCATTGGGGCGTCGAGCCTACTGTTACTGCATGAGTCGTCCATCCCTTTCCGTCGTCGCCGAATTCCTCAAGCCCATCACCTGGTTTCCACCGATGTGGGCTTTCGGTTGCGGTGTCGTTGCATCCGGAATGCCCGCTTCCGAGCGCTGGCAGGTGGTCGTGATCGGCATCCTGCTGGCCGGACCGCTGGTCTGCGCCACCAGTCAGGCGGTCAACGACTGGTTCGACCGCCACGTCGACGCCATCAACGAACCCAACCGCCCGATACCGTCCGGTCGCATGCCCGGCTACTGGGGGCTGTACATCGCCATCGGCTGGACCGTGCTGTCGTTGATGGTCGCCGCGACACTGGGTATCTGGGGCTTCGGTGCCGCCGTGGTCGGCCTGTTGCTGGCGTGGGCCTACAGCGCGCCGCCGTTCCGCCTGAAGCAGAACGGCTGGTGGGGCAACACCGCGTGCGCCATCTGCTACGAAGGTCTGGCCTGGGTCACCGGTGCCGCCGTGATGGCGGGCGGCGCCATGCCGGACATGCGCAGTCTGCTGCTGGCCGGTCTGTACAGCGCGGGTGCGCACGGCATCATGACGCTGAACGATTTCAAATCGGTCGAAGGTGATACCCGCATGGGCATCGGTTCGCTGCCGGTCAAGCTCGGTGTGGTGAATGCCGGCCGGGTTGCTTGCCTGGTCATGGTAGTCCCGCAGCTGTTCGTCGTTGCCTTCCTGTCCCACTGGGGCGCCATGGGCCACGCGATGGTGGTCGGTCTGCTGCTGGCGATACAGGTCATGCTGATGGTGCGTCTGCTCGACAGCCCGCGCGAACTCGCCCCCTGGTACAACGGAACCGGCATCACGCTGTACGTTGCCGGCATGCTGGTCAGCGCGTTTGCGCTGCGCGCGGTGGCGGAGGTCTGACATGACCCAACTCGGCTGGCTCGGCATCTTTCGTCTCGGTCTGGTCCAGACCGCGCTCGGCGCCATCGTGGTGCTGACCACATCGACGCTGAACCGCGTCATGGTGGTCGAACTGGCCCTGCCGGCGATGCTGCCGGGGGTGCTGGTCGCGCTGCACTACATGGTGCAGATGCTGCGTCCGCGCATGGGTCACGGATCCGACGTCGGCGGGCGGCGCACGCCGTGGATCGTCGGCGGCATGGCAGTGCTCGCTGCGGGCGGCACGCTGGCTGCCATCGCAACGGCGTGGATGGCGACCGAACAGATAGCTGGCGTCGTGCTGGCTGTGTTCGCCTTTCTGCTGATCGGTGCCGGGGTAGGCTCGGCCGGCACGTCGCTGCTGGTGCTGCTTGCCAAGCGTGTCGATCCGACCCGTCGTGCCGCTGCGGCAACCGTGGTGTGGATGATGATGATCCTCGGTTTCGCACTGACGGCCGGCATCACCGGAAAACTGCTCGATCCCTTCAGCACGCTGCGACTGGTTCAGGTCGTCGCAGCCACTTCGCTGATCGCCTTCGTCGTTGCGCTGCTTGCGGTGCGTGGTGTCGAAGGAAGCCCGACTGCGCCGCGCGCCGCCGCCGATGTTGTGTCATCCAACCAGACCGCTGCACCGTCCCGAACCCCATTTCGCGCTGCGCTCGCCCAGGTCTGGGGTGAGTCGCAAGCGCGTCTTTTTACGATATTCGTATTCGTATCGATGCTCGCCTACAGCGCGCAGGATCTGATACTCGAGCCGTTCGCCGGCACGGTGTTCGGCTACACGCCGGGCGAGTCCACCCAATTGGCGGGGTTGCAGCACGGCGGCGTGTTCGCCGGCATGCTGCTGGTCGCCCTGATGGGCAGCGTGTTCGGCGGTCGCCAGATCGGCTCGCTGAAGGTATGGACCGTGGGCGGCTGCATCGCGTCGGCGCTTGCGCTGTTCGGTCTGGCGGCCGGCGGCTTCATGAGTGGCGACTGGCCGCTGCGCGAAACAGTGTTTGCGCTCGGTGTGGCCAATGGCGCCTTCGCCGTCGCCGCCATCGCTTCGATGATGAGTCTGGCCGGCGCTGGCGGTGCCGGTCGCGAGGGCGTGCGCATGGGTCTGTGGGGGGCCGCGCAGGCGATCGCATTCGGTCTCGGCGGCTTCGCAGGTACGGTGGCGATCGACATCACGCGCGCGTTCATCGAATCCCCGGGTTTTGCCTACGCACTGGTGTTTGCCAGCGAAGGCGTGCTGTTCGTCGTGTCTGCCGCCATGGCGCTGCGCATCGCCGGTGCGCCGGCGCCGCGCGCGGCGCGTGATCCGCGGGTGGCAGATCCGCCATTCATGTCCGGTATCGAAGGGAAGGCTTAGTCATGGCAAGCATGGAAAGTTTTGACGTGGTGGTGGTGGGAGGCGGGCCTGCAGGTTCGACCGCAGCGACTGATCTGGCCCGTCTGGGTCATACCGTGCTGCTGCTCGATCGCGCCGGGCGCATCAAACCCTGTGGCGGGGCGATTCCGCCGCGTCTGATCGAGGAATTCGCAATTCCCGACGAGCAACTGGTCGCCAAGGCGCGATCGGCGCGGATGATTTCACCGTCCGGCCGCAAGGCCGACATGCCGATCGAGGGCGGATTCGTCGGCATGGTCGATCGCGAGCAGTTCGACGAATACCTCCGCTGCCGGGCCAGTCTGGCCGGCGCGCATCGACGCACGGGGACCTTCGACCGGGTCGAGCGCGATGACGACGGCCGGGCCATCGTTCATTTCCGCAGCACCGAGGCGGAAGGCGGAACGGTGGGGGTGCGCGCCCGCGCCATCATCGGCGCCGACGGCGCATTGTCGGCTGTCGGACGCCAGTGCGTGCCCGGTGCCGACGAGGTGCCGTGCGTGTTTGCGTATCACGAAATCGTCCGCTCACCGAAGCAGGACTTCGACGGCAGCCGCTGCGACGTTTATTACCAGGGCCAGCTGTCGCCCGATTTTTACGGCTGGGTCTTCCCGCACGGTGACACGACCAGCATCGGCTCCGGTACGGCGACCAAGGGCTTTTCGATCCGCCAGGGCACCACCGCGTTGCGCGAGGCGGCCGGTCTGACCGGTGCCGAAACCATCCGCCGTGAAGGCGCTCCGATTCCGATGAAGCCGCTGCGCAAGTGGGACAACGGCCGCGATGTCGTGCTCGCCGGCGATGCGGCGGGTGTGGTCGCGCCAGCGTCCGGCGAAGGACTGTATTACGCGATGACCGGTGGCCGGCTGGCGGCCGAGGCGTCGACAGCTTTCTCGAAACAGGTGACGCGCGTGCGCTGGCAACGGCTCGCAAGCGCTTCATGAAGGCGCACGGCCGGGTGTTCATGATTCTCGGCATCATGCAGCGCTTCTGGTACGCCAGCGACAAGCGGCGCGAACGTTTCGTGAGCATCTGTCGCGATCCGGACGTGCAGCACCTGACATGGCAGGCCTACATGCACAAGAAGCTGGTCAAGGCGAAGCCGATGGCGCATGCGCGCATCTTCTTCAAGGATCTGGCTCACCTCTGCGGCATCGTATCACCGTGAACACGATTGCCGCCCCGCGCTGGCCGCCGGTGGTAGCGGCCGCTGTGGCGGCATTGCTGGTGGCCGGTCTGGGCGCTGCGGCGACCGATCTGAGCCCGTGGTACGAAGCCCTGCAGAAGCCCGCCTGGCAGCCGCCCGCGTGGCTGTTCGGTCCGGCCTGGACGCTGATCTTCGGACTTGCCGCGATGGCCGGCGTGCTCGGTTGGGTGCATGCGCCCGATGACCGTGCGCGGCGCCGGATGCTTTCCCTGTTTGCGCTCAATGGCGGGCTCAACGTGTTGTGGAGTGCGCTGTTCTTCCACTTCAGGCGGCCGGACTGGGCACTGTATGAAGTCGGCCTGCTCTGGCTGTCGGTGGCCTGTCTGGCGCTGCATCTGCGCGGGGCGTCGCGTAAAGCGGCCCGCCTTTTGTTGCCCTACCTCGCGTGGGTGGCCTTCGCAGCAGCACTCAACCTTGCAGTGGTCGATCTCAATGCGCCGTTCGCGGCACATTGACCGGATCGACATCGATGTTTTCGATCATTCATGTACTTGGACATGTATTTTTTAATGAGTTACCGTAGCATGCGAGGATGTGGTGTGAAGAAGTAAGGGGCACCGACTTGTCGGACATGACATCAGGTCGTCGGCTCGGCTGCGCAATGAAGCGCGCCACCGGCGAAGGCAACTGATGCGGTTTGCGGGTGTTTCCGTGCAGGCTTCTGCGACCCGTCAATGTGACATGCCGTGCCCCCCGGTAGGCGCCGGGTTTTGCAATTCAAGCAGGTTCGCACGCTGTGCTTTGCGACTGCGTTCATCCGGTTCCGTACCATGAACAAGCTACCGAACGATCCGGGCGATCTGAGCGCATTCTCGGAGGTTGCCCCCGAACTGGCCGACATGCTGGTGTCGGTCACCAGTGACATTGCTCTCGTGCTCGACGACAAGGGCTTCATCCGCAGCGTGGCGCTGGGGGGTGCGGAACCCGTCAGCGCGACCGCCAGCGAGTGGCTCGGCCGCCAACTGGTCGATACGGTGACGCGCGATACCCGTCGCAAGGTCGAAGAACTGCTGCGCGAAGCCAATGTGGCAGGCGTATCGCGCACACGTCACATCAATCATCCTTCCGCTGCCGGTGCAGACATTCCGGTTGCGTACACGGCTGTGCGGCTCGGCCAGTCCGGTCCGCTGCTGGTCGCCGGGCGCGACCTGCGCGCGGTATCGGTCATGCAGCAGCGTCTGGTCGACGCGCAGCAGTCGATGGAGCGCGACTACTGGCGCATGCGCCAGGCGGAAACACGCTATCGACTGCTGTTCCAGATCGCCACCGACGCGGTCCTGATCATCGACGCCGACACCTTGCACGTGATCGACGCCAACCGCGCTGCGGCGCGCATGTTCGGATGTTCGGTGCAGGACATGCCGGGTCGCCAGGCCACCGATGGCGTCGCGCCGGCTTCGCTCGGGACGCTGGAAGAACTGCTCGGAACGGTGCGTGTGTCGGGGCGTCCGGGCGAGGCCCACGTCACCCTGTCGGGACTCGGGGGTTCCATCCACGTATGGGTATCGCCGCTGCGCGGTGAAGGACAGAGCCTGCTGCTTCTGCGTGCCACACCTGATGGCAGTTCGCCGCTGACCGCGCCCGACGACCCGTTGCTGCCCGAACTGATGCGTCTGACCCCTGACGCCATCGTGTTCACCAACGAACAGGGCATGTTGCTGAGCATGAACGCTGCGTTTGCCGAACTGGTGAAGATTTCGGCCGAGAAGGGTGTCCAGGGCCGTTCCCTCGGCGATTGGCTGGAACGCGACGGCGGTGGATTCACGAATCTTCTCGCCAGTGTGTGTCGCTCAGGCGTAAAACGCATGGGTGCGCGCCTGTGGGACGAGAAGGGCATGTCCACGGATATTGAACTGTCGGCCGTATTGATCCATAACGGAGATTCGAACAGTATCGGTTTCATCATTCGCGCGGTGCAGCCGCGCGGTCCGGGTGCGCCGCACCCGGGCAGCGTGCACTGAACACCGCACAGCCCGCGGTGGCGGGAGATCAGTGTTGAACGATCCGACATTCAGCCCGGCCTTTGGCCAGGCTGACCTCACCAATTGCGAACGCGAGCTCATCCATCTGGCCGGATCGATCCAGCCGCATGGTGTGCTGCTGGTCGTCCGCCGTACCGATGGCGTCATCGTCCAGGCGAGCGACAATGTCGTGCACTGGCTGGGTGTCGCCCATGACCAGCTGCTCGGCCGCACGCTCGATGCGCTGGGCGGATCGCTCGCCCGTCGCATTGCCGAACTTGCGGATACGCTCGTTGCGGACGAACTGACCGCCTTTCACTGCGACATCGGTGGAACCGGTGCCCATGCCGGAGGCGTGTTCGAAGGCATGGCGCATCTCGGTCAGTCCGACACGGTCATCGTCGAACTGGAATCGGCCGAGTCCGATACCGAATCGATCGACGAGGACGCGCAGGCCTTGCTCGCGTCGTCGGTACGACGCTTCAGCGAAGCACTCAGCATCGCCGCGCTGTCGGATGCCGTCGTCCAGTCGGTCAGGGACCTGACCGGCTACGACCGCGTCATGGTGTATCGCTTCGACGACGAGGGTCACGGCGAAATCGTTGCCGAAGCACGCGAGGCAAAGCTCGATTCCCTGCTCGGCCATCGCTATCCGGCGACCGACATCCCGCAGCGCGCGCGCGAGCTTTATGTGCGCAACCGGGTACGTGTGCTGGTCGATGCCGGCTACCAGCCGGCCGCCGTACTTCCGCGCTGCATGCCGCACACCGGCGAAGAGCTCGACATGTCGAACTGCCATCTGCGCAGCATGTCGCCGTTGCACATCCAGTATCTGCAGAACATGGGCGTGACCGCCACGCTCGTGGTGTCGCTCGTGCGCGAGGGCAAGCTGTGGGGGTTGATTGCCTGCCATCATTACTCGCCCAGGCACATCCGCTATGCACAGCGTGCGGCGGTCGATCTGCTGGCGGAAGTGGTATCGACGCGGATCGCCGCGATCGAGAACTACGTGCGCACACAGGTCGACGTGCTGGTGCGCAGCCTTGAACTACGCCTGATCGAAGCCACCTCGACCGAGGGCGACTGGCGACTCGCCCTGGTACGCAACCCGCGCACCTTGCTGCAACCGCTCGATGCAAGCGGTGCCGCACTGTTCCACGAAGGTGAGTTGCTGACCGTGGGCGAGGTGCCGTCGACCTCCGAACTGCGCGCGCTGTCGCGCTGGGTCGCGAGCGAAATGCGGCAGTCGCTGTTCAGCTGTGCGTCGGTTGCACGCGCGCATCCGCCGCTGGCCTCGCTGACACCGGTCGTGTGCGGCGTGCTGGCGATCGAATTGTCCTCTTCGGGGCAGGACTTCCTGATGTGGTTCCGGCGCGAACAATCCGCCACCATCATCTGGGCGGGCGATCCCGCCAAACCCGTGGTCGACAACGACCCGCTCACACTTTCGCCACGCCGCTCGTTTGCGGCCTGGTCGGAAATCGTTCGCGGCACGGGCGCTTCCTGGAGCCGCGCCGATCTGGCGCTTGCGCGCGCCATCGGTACCACTCTGCGCGACGTCATCCTGCAGACGCAGGCCGTGAGCCTGTTGATCGCGCAGCATCAGCTCGATCGTTTCCGCGGTGCCGTCGAAACCTCGGACGAGCCGGTGCTGGTGGCCAATGCGCAGGGGCGCGTGCTGTTCCAGAGCGTCGCGTTCGCGGCGCTGTTCAATACCTCGCCGCCCCGCGTACGCGCGCTCGACGACATGTGCGACCTGTTCGTCGTGCCGGCGCAGGTGCGTGAAGTGATCGGCAACCTGATCCGCGAGCGCGATTCCTGGCGTGGCGAGTGGCAACTGCGGGCGGGCGCCGGGCAGACCGTGGCGCTGGGCGTCAGGGCAGACACGATTCCAGGTGCCGGTGGATCGGTACTCGGCTACATCATCATCTTCACCGATCTGACCGATACCAAGCGCACGGAAGCTGCGCGGCGGCATCTCGAACAGTCGCTCAGCGAAGCAGGACGTGCCGGCATCGGTCTCGATCCGGCGATGCCGCTGCGACGCGAACCGGACGAAGTGGTGGGCGCCATACTTGCCAACGCCAGTGTGGCTGCCATGGAGCTGACCGACACCGCCGCTTCGATTCCCGTGGCCACGCTCATCGAGGAACTGGAAGCTTCCGCGACGCGTGCCGCTGCGCTGTATGGCAAGTTGCGCGCCTTCACGCGCGAGCACGGATAGTCGTCGGCAGACGGTGCGAATCAGTCTGGCAGCGCTGCAGCCAGTTCGTCGAACATCGTGATGTGCCGCCGGAAACCGGCTTGCGCCTCGGCCACCAGTGCATCGACCCGCGCCGCGTCCTGCGGCAGCGCGTCGAGTCCGTCGCGGTAACGGCGGATCAGACCGCCCACCTCGCCGTCGAACGCGTAGAAGCGCGTACCCAGGCCATCCTGCAGCTGAAGTGCCGCGGACACCACACGCCCGAGCACCTGACCGCCGTGCAGATCACCCAGATGACGAACGTAGGAGTGCGCGGCAAGCAATGCCGGCTGATCGATCGCCAGTGCCTTCAGGTGGTCGGCGTATTCGATCGCGGCCGCTGCGGGCGGGATGTCATCTGACCAGCCTCCGCCGTGCAGCGCGCACAGGTCTTCGTGCAGCGCCGCCGTACGCGGCAGTTCCGGCAGACACAGCGGCGCGATATCCGGCCGTCGGGCGTGCCGCGCCAGCCCGCTTTCGAGTGCGTCGTACAGCAGGTGAAGGCTGCGCAGCAGACTGCAGTAGGCGCGCGTCTCGATGCGGCCCTGCAGCAGCCGGGCCATCAGGCCGCTGCGTTCCGCGTGCCGATGCAACTGCGTGGTTTCAGTACGCAGGCGCGTTGCGAGACCGGTGGTGACAAAAGCTCCATGCATCCGGAAATGATAACGTGCGCGGCCGGCACACCTGAGGAGGAAAAATGGCGGAATGGATGTCCGATGGACGACTGATCGATCTGATCGTGGTGCTTGTGCTGGTCGAGTGGCTGGCATTCGCCGCCTGGTATCGCCACACCGGGAAGGGCCTGTCGGGCGGCAGGCTGCTGCCCAATCTCGCAGCCGGGCTGTGCCTGATGCTGGCGCTGCGCTCGGCATTGACCGACGCATCGTGGATGTGGGTGGCGCTGTTCGTCGCGCTGTCGGGCGTGGCGCATGTCGCCGACCTGTGGTGCCGCTGGCCGCGCCGGCCGGTCTGACCCGCGGCGAGCCTCTGTGGGTGCGACGGCCGGCGGGTGCCGGACCGTCGCCGTCGACTTACTCTTTGCCGACCTGCCAGACTTCGACTGCCTGCGACACGATGGCGCCGCTCTCGGTATCGACTTCCAGCTTCACTTCCTTGCCGTCGGCGGTCTTGATGTCGAACTCGTAGGACGCCTTGCCGTCGGGTTCGATTTCGTACTCGACTTCGACGATCTCGCCCGGCGCCTTCTTCAGCGCGATTTCGCGTGCTTGCGCTTCGGTCACCCTGGCACCCGAAAACTTCGTGTGGTCCTTGGTCACTTCCTCTTCGATTTCAACGACCTTGCCGGTCTTGCCACTGCATTCGACGTCCCACGCCTTGCCATCGGCCGTTTCGATATCGAACTCGTAGACGTGGCCTTCGCCTTCTTCCTTCTTCAATTCGACCTTGACGATATTGCCGTCCTTGGCCTTCAGCACCGCCTTCATGCATTTTTCAAAGCCGGCAGCGGTTTTCGGCATGTCGGCCGCCTGGGTGATGCTGGCAAAAGCCAGCAGGGCGACGGCGAGTGCAGTCAGTTTCATGAAATTCTCCTGAAGGATGGGATAAGCCGTTCAGCATGTTGCGCTGCGACAATCGAAGTTTACCCAAGGTCGGGAGGAATTCCCGGAACGGTCATGAAAAAGGGAATTTATCCCGGAAATATCGGGATAAATTCCCTGTATCAACGTGGCTGATGCAAAGCATCAAACACCGTTGCGAAGCAGCAATCAGTCCCGGCCGCGACCGTTGCCCTGGCCCTTGCCGTGCGAGCCCTTGTCGGGCTTGCCGCCACGGCGGTCGTCATCATGGTCGTGACGATCATCCCCACGCCGGTCGTCGTGGCGCGACGGGCCGCCGCGGCCGCGTTCCCTTTCCTGATAGCGCGGCACGTAAACCGAGTTGTACCAGCTCTCCTGCACGAAATAGACCGGCCGGCCGCAGGCATCGTAGCGACCGCAGTGCTTGCGCCAGTTCTTTGCATGCCCCGGCGGCACATGCATGTACACGGGCGGTGCAGCAACCGGCCCGCGCACGATGATCCGGGGTTCCGCATAGATCAGGCGCGGTCTCGGAAAGTCGCCGATGTCGATATGGCCATAGAAGCCCGGCTGTCCGATCGTGACGGAAACGCCGACATCGGTCGCCAGGGCGGATGAGGCCGAAACAGCGAGTGCGCCGGCCAGCAATAGAGTCTTCATGGTGTCAGGGTCCTGTGTGATCGTGCTTCGTTAACGATCGTGCAGGCGCAAAAGCCGTCCAGCGTTTGTTGTTCACCTGCTTCAATTTGTAACCGAAGCGCGAAATGCGGTTTTATCACCGTGGTGATCAGTGTCTTCCGGGTGCTTGCCGCAGGCTGTAGGACAAGAAGAGGAGACGCTGCGGCGCGCACTGACGCTGCAATCCGCAACATGTGGACACGTTTGCGCCAAAGTGTGTATCGGTGGCAACTGTTGAATTTGTCGCTCATTGCTTCATGCGCGAAGTGCGTAGTCTCGGTCCATGCAGATTACGGATCAGAGGCTTTCCATGAAATACACGTTTGGCAACACCCTTCGCACCTCGCTGGCCCTTGCGCTGATGGCGGCATTGCCCGCGCAGGCCGAACCCATTCTGGTCACCGGCTGGGCGTCCCCCGGGCCGACGGCCGTGGTCAGGATTTCCAATACCGTGCCGGCCATCGATTCCCGGGTGTATGCCGGCGCGTTCGCGACGATCGAAAGTGGCAGCAACACCTTCGCGTCTTGGTGCATCGACATCTTCCAGCGCACGCAGATCGGCGCCACGGTGACCAATTTTTCGCAGGTCACCGGTGAAGCCTTCTTCGGTACGCAGACCGTGCGCTTTGACCAGCTCGGCCAGCTGGCGACGCTGGCCTACGCCGATGCGTTGAGCAGCGTCACGCACGCAGCCGCCTTCCAGCTTGCGATCTGGGAAATCACCAACGAAACCAGCGGTACGCTCAATGTCGGCGGCGGCAGCTTCCGTGCGTCCAATGCCAACGACGCCATGGTGCTTGCACAGAGCTGGCTCGATGCATTGCCCGATGAGTCGCTGTACGGTTTCAACGTGTGGA
>FWPV01004176.1_pt1 | contig 31307 bp, 25 predicted proteins | sample 2228371 | NCBI WGS metagenome assembly FWPV01 (sample SAMEA103939776, study PRJEB20133) | metagenome | reverse complement strand
CTCCCCCTGCCCTCATAGGGAAGGGGGCCGAGGGGGTAGGTCGCCGCCGGACGCACATTTTCGTGCCACGGGGTGCGCCGGGGCGCGTGGGTACTCTCCCGTAAATCGTGGGGCACGCTTCGCGTGTCAGCTTACCCGCGCGCGGCGGGTTTGTGCAAACCCGCGCCGAGCGGCAGGCACATTATACACGCAAACCGGGTTTCGAGCAAGGCGCATTCTACCAGCATGGCTTAACCTCCCTTTAGCGTGCCCGACTGCGAATGATGAGCGGTTTCCCACACGAGCAACAGCACCCGGCCCGGATTGCAAACCCGCGCCGGGTGGTATTTTCGTATCTGGGGGTGCGCCGGGGCGCGCGCCGGTCTCCGCAAATGGCCCCCGGCCCCCAATTCTGGGGCTATAGTCCGGCGAAGCCGGGGAGCACGCCGGTTCCCCCCAGGCTTGGGGGGCCGAGGTTGCATTTTCGTGCCACGGGCTGCACGCCGCGTGGGAGCACTTGCCCGGACTTGTTGACATCGCGCCCAAAGTGGTATATCATCCAGTCAGCCAAGAGTCAATCGCCACAACAGCTTATCGCGAGGTGTATCATGCCCGTCATCGCTACCGCCGGCCACGTGGACCACGGCAAGAGCACCCTCATCAAAGCCCTCACCGGCATTGACCCGGACCGCCTGCCGGAGGAAAAGGCGCGCGAGATGACCATTGACCTGGGCTTTGCCTGGCTGACCCTGCCCAGCGGCCGGGAGCTGAGCATCATTGACGTGCCGGGCCACGAGCGGTTCATCAAGAACATGCTGGCCGGCGTCGGCGGGATTGACGCGGCCCTGCTGGTGGTGGCCGCCGACGAAGGCCCCATGCCCCAGACCCGGGAGCACCTGGCGATCATTGACCTGCTGGGCATTGACCGGGGCCTGGTGGCCATCACCAAGTGCGATCTGGTCCCGGATAACGACTGGCTGGAGCTGGTGATGGAGGAGACCCGCGAGACCCTGGCCGGCACCACGTTGGCGGACGCCCCCCTGATCCCGGTATCTGCCACGGCCGGGACCGGCCTGAGGGAACTGTTGGCGGCCCTGGACCGGCAATTGGAGGACCTGCCCCTGGCCCTGGACATCGGCCGGCCCCGGCTATCCGTGGACCGCGTGTTCACAGTGGCCGGCTTTGGGACAGTGGTCACCGGCACGTTGCTGGACGGCCGCCTGCAAGTGGGTCAGGAGGTCGAGATCGCGCCGCAGGGCCTCAAGAGCCGCATCCGGGGCCTGCAAAGCCACAAGGAACGCCTCCAAACCGCGCTGCCAGGCCGCCGGGTCGCGGTGAACCTCAGCGGCGTGGCCGTGGAGGACATTGGCCGGGGTGACGTGTTGATCCTCCCCGGCGACATGAAACCCTCGCGTCTCATTGACGTGCGCCTGCGCCTGCTGGCCGATCTGCCCCATGCCCTGCCCCATAACACCCTGGTGGACGTGTTCATCGGCGCTGCGGAGGTCTCCGCCCGCGTCCGCACGCTGGGCACCGACGAGTTGCGTCCCGGCGAGACCGGCTGGGCCCAACTGCGGCTGGACGCGCCGGTGGCCCTGCGCAAGGGGGATCGCTACATCGTGCGCTTGCCCTCGCCCAGCACCACCCTGGGCGGCGGTGTGGTGGTGAACACGCACCCGCGCCGACATCGGCGTCTCCGGCCCGGCCTCATCCAGGAGTTGGAAACGCTGGCCCGGGGCACGCCGGCCGAGATCCTGCTGCAAGCCCTGGGCACACAGCCCTACGAGCTGAAGGAGGCGCTGGCCCGGTCCGCCCTCCCGGCCGACGTGGGCCTCCAGGCCCTGAACACCCTGTTGGAGGCCGGTCAGGCCCTGTTGCTGGATCAAAAACTGGCGGACCGGCCCGTGGAGGCCCTGCCCCCCACGGCCTACGTGATGTCTGCCGGCGGGTGGGCCGCGCTATCCGCCCGCATCGGGGAACTGCTGGGGACCTACCATGCGCGTTTCCCCCTGCGCAGCGGCATGGCCCGCGAGGAGCTGAAAAGCCGGCTCCAACTGCCCGCCCGGCTCTTTAACCAGGTAATCGAGCGCGCCATCGCCGAGGGCCTGGTGGCCGGGGGCGAGGCGACGGTGCGTCGGCCAGACCACCAGGTTACATTCACGCCTGACCAGCAACGACGGGTTGAGGCCCTCCTGACCACCCTGAAGCGCGAGCCATTCACGCCGCCGTCGCGGGTGGACATGGAACACACAGTGGGCGCAGACGTGCTGGCCGCCTTGCTGGATGACGGCACCCTGGTCAAGGTGCGGGAAGACATCTTGTTCCATGCCCCGGCCTACGAGCGGATGCGAGCCGGCGTGCTGGAACACCTCCAACGAGAAGGTTCCATCACCGTGGCCCAGGTCCGCGACATGTTCGACACCAGCCGCAAGTACGCCATCGCCTTCATGGAGCATCTGGACGAGACGCGCGTGACCCGGCGCGTGGGCGATGAGCGGGTCCTTTGGTGATTTGAGATTGGGGATTGGATCTGATGCCGAAAGTGTTACACGCCGACGAGATGAATCGCTGCATCGGGTGCTACTCCTGCATGTTGGCCTGCGCGCGGCTGGTCTATCATAGCTATTCGCCGCGCCGGAGCGCCATCCAGATCCGCACGGCCGGCGGGATGCAGGGCCGCTTTGTGGCCGACATCTGCCGGGCCTGCCTGGAGCCGCCCTGCGCGGCCGTCTGCCCCACCGGCGCGCTCAGGCCCCGGCCCGGCGGCGGGGTGCGTCTGGACCGGGATCAGTGCATCGGCTGTCAGGCCTGTGGGCCGGCCTGCGTGGCCGGCGCCATCGCCTTCCTGCCCGATGACCATTGCCCCATCGTCTGTCGCCAGTGCGGGATCTGCGTCCGTTACTGCCCCCACGATTGCCTGAGCATGGCTGACCAATGACGAATGACGTTTGACGCACAGCCCAAACGAGGAAACGCCAATGCCATCCAGCACCGCGAACATCCCGGCCATCGTCGTGGCGCGACTGCCCCTGTACCTGCGTAGCCTGAACCTGCTGGCCGAAGCCGGCGTCACCGTCATCTCCTCCGCCGAACTGGGTTCACGCCTGGGGATCACGCCGGCCCAGATCCGCAAGGACCTCTCGTTCTTTGGCGAGTTCGGCAAACAGGGCACCGGCTACGACGTGCTCTACCTGCGCGATCAGCTCAAGGCGATCTTGCACCTGGATCGCCAGTGGTCGGTGGTGCTGGTGGGCGCCGGCGACCTGGGCCGGGCCATCGCCCAGCACGCCGGACTGAACGAACGGGGGTTTCGCATCGTCGCCATCTTTGATCGGGACCCCCAAAGGATCGGCCAATCCATCGGCGATGTGACCGTCGAGAGCATGGATATGCTGCCCATTGTGGTCCGGCGGCGCAAGTTGCAGATCGCCATCGTGGCGGTGCCGGCCAGACAGGCCCAGCGGGCCGCCGACGCCCTGGTGGCCTCCGGCATCAAGGCCATCCTCAGCTACGCCCCCATCCGCCTGCATGTGCCGGAGACCATCCAGGTGCGCTATATTGACCCGGTGATCGCCTTGCAGGAGATGACCTACTACTTGAGCGATTAGCCGCCATGAAGATCCTCGCCGTCAGCGACCGGGTGGATGCTCGCCTGTACAACCCTGCGGTCAAAAACAACCTGGCCGCTGTGACGTTGATCCTGAGCTGCGGCGACCTGCCACTGTACTACCTGGATTATCTGATGACCATGCTCAACGCCCCGCTGTTCTACGTGGCCGGCAACCATGACCGGTTCCCGGATACGCCGCAGCCGGGCGAGCCAGCGCTGCCCGGAGGTACGAACCTGGACGAGCGACTGGTCCGTCACCAGGGATTGCTCATCGGCGGGCTGGCCGGCTCTATGCGCTATAACCGCGATCCCGGCCCGCAGTACACCGAGCGCGAGATGGCCCGCAAGGCCGCCCGGCTGATCCCCAGCCTGTTGTGGAACCGTCTGCGCCACGGTCGCTACCTGGACATCCTGATCACCCACGCCCCACCCAAAGGCATCCACGATCAGAGTGACCTGTGTCATGCGGGTTTTAACACCTTCCTGCAGTTCATGGACCGCTTTGAGCCGCGTTACCTGCTCCACGGTCACGTCCATCGGTATGGTCACAGCCAGCCGGCAGAAACACAATACGGCCGGACCCGGGTGATCAACGTCTATCCCTATCGCGTGTTGGACATCCTGCCCCTATGACCGATACCATTCCCCAGATCGAAGCGCAAGTGGCCGCCGATTACGCGCTGGCGCGGTGGAAAGCCTTCTTCCACGACGTCGCCGCCATCATCGCGGGCCGTCCCCGGGACCTGATCTCCTTCGAGGAGGTCCGGCACAAGCTGCACGTCCAGAGCCAGCACTACATCGGCCACCAGACTGTGCCGATCCAGCAGATCGTGGGCAGCGTGGACCGCTATCGGGACTTTGACCGCACGTTTCTGCCCACGCAAAGCCATACCGAGGACAAGTGGAAGGGCATTGATCGGGCACGGCTGCAGGACGTGGAGTTGCCGCCGGTGCAACTGTACCAGGTCGGCGACGTGTATTTCGTGCGGGACGGGCATCACCGGGTTTCGGTGGCCCGGGAGAAGGGCGCCGAGTTCATTGACGCTGAGGTCATCGCGTGCCAGGCCCGGGTACCGATCACGCCGGACCTCACCGCCCGTGATCTGGAGATCGCTGGCGAGTACGCCGGGTTCCTGGAACGCACCGGGCTGGACCGGCTGCGCCCGGACCAACAGATCGCATTCAGCGAGCCGGGCGGCTACGCGGCCCTGTGGGAACATATCCTGGTGCATCGCTATTACCTGGGCGTGGAGAACCAGCGGGAGGTGCCCCTGGACGAGGCGGTGACGAGCTGGTACGACACGCTCTACCAGCCCATCGTCCAGGTCATCCGGGAACGCGGCATCCTGGCCGATTTCCCCGGCCGTACCGAGGCCGACCTGTACCTGTGGATCATGGATCATCGGCACTATCTGCGGGAACGCTACGGTCAGGACGTGGGCGCCGAGGCGGCCAGCCAGGATTTCGCCGCGCAATTCAGCCCCCGCCTGACCAGGAAGCTGCGCCGGGGCATCAAACGCGCGGCGCGGCCCCGGCCGACCCCGGACAACGGCTGAGCAGAAAAGAAACGAGGCCCAGGCTCGCGCCTGGGCCTCGCGCCATACGTTAATCCCTCTACCGGGCCGGGGCCTACGCTGCCGCCCGCGCTAACGGTCGAGCAGGGCGGCCACGCCGGGCAGCGTTTTGCCTTCCAGGAACTCCAGGCTGGCCCCGCCGCCGGTGGAGATGTGGCTCATGCGGTCTTCCAGGCCGGTCTGCGCCACGGCCGCCGCCGAGTCGCCGCCGCCGATGATGGTGACGGCCCCTGAATCGGCCAGGAGCCGGGCCACGGCCGTGGTGCCCTCGGCAAAAGCCGGCACCTCGAACACGCCCAGCGGCCCGTTCCAGACCACCGTCCTGGCGGTCCGGATCACCTGGCCGAAAGCCTGCACGGTCTGGGGGCCAATGTCCACGATCTTCCAGTCGGCCGGCACCTGCCCCACGCCCACGACCTTGTGTTCCGCCCCGGCCTCCAGGCCGGTAGCCACGACCGCGTCCACCGGCAGGTGGAGCTTGTTCCCGGCGCGAGCCAGGAGGTCCTGGGCCAGCGCCAGCCGGTCATCCTCCACCAGCGATTGGCCGACCTCATGGCCCTGGGCCTTGAGGAACGTGTTTGCCATCCCCCCACCGATGAGCAGGGCGTCCACTTTGCCCAGCAGGTTCTCCAACACCTCGATCTTGCCGGAGATCTTGGCCCCGCCGATGATCGCCACGTAGGGGTGCTCTGGATTCTCGGTGGCCCGGCTCAGGTAGTCAATCTCCTTTTCCATCAGGAACCCGGCCACGGCGGGCAGGTGGCGCGTCACGCCCTCGGTGGAAGCGTGGGCCCGGTGCGCTGTGCCAAAGGCGTCGTTCACATACACGTCGGCCAGGCCGGCCAGCGCCTGGGCGAAGGCCGGGTCATTGGCCTCCTCCTCGGCGTGGAAGCGCAGGTTCTCTAGCAGGAGCACATCGCCGGGCTTCAGGGCCTCGACGGCCTGTTCCACCTCTGGGCCGATGCAATCGTCCGTCTTGGCTACCGGCTTGCCCAGCAGCTCGCTCAGGCGCGCTGCCACCGGCGTCAGGCGCAGGTTCTCCTTCACCTGGCCGTCCGGCCGCCCCAGATGGGAACACAAGATCACTTTGGCCCCCTGGTCAATAAGGTACTGAATGGTGGGCAGGGCGGCCCGGATGCGCGTATCGTCGGTGACGGTGCCGGTTTTCTTGTCCAACGGGACGTTGAAATCCACCCGCACCAGCACGCGCTGGCCCTTCACGTCAATGTCTCGCACGGTCTTTTTGTTCATGTTCACTCCTCATTTTCGGCCGAAGCGCAGAGGCGCAGAGGGAAATCCCCACCCCCGCTCCTCCGCCCCTCCGCTCCTCTGCTCCTCCGCTCCCTGGCCCCTTACAGGCCCTTTTTCCCCATGTAGGCGCACAGGTCTGCGCAGCGCACCGAGTAGGCCCACTCGTTATCGTACCAGGCCACCACCTTGACCAGGTCGCCCCCGATGACCGAGGTCAGCTCGGCATCCACGATGGAGGACCGGTCGTCGCCGCGATAGTCCACCGAGACCAATGGCTCGTCGCTGACGCCCAGGATGCCCTTCAGCCGGCCCTCGGCCGCCTGGCGCAGCACAGCGTTGACCTCCTCGGCCGTGGTCGGTCGGGACACCTGGACGGTAAAGTCCACGATGGACACCGTGGGCGTGGGGACACGCAGGGCATAGCCGTCGAACTTGCCCTTGAGGTCCGGGATCACCAGGGCCACGGCCTGGGCTGCGCCGGTGGTGGTGGGGATGATGCTCAAGGCTGCCGCCCTGGCCCGGCGCAGGTCCTTGTGGGTCTTGTCCAGGATCTGCTGATCGTTCGTGTAGGCGTGGATGGTGGTCATCAGCCCTTTGACGATGCCGAACTCGTCATGGAGCACTTTGGCCACCGGGGCCAGGCAGTTCGTCGTGCACGAGGCATTGGAGATGATGGTATGCTTCGCCGGGTCATACATCTCCTCATTCACCCCCAGGACGACGGTCAGGTCTTCGCCTTTGGCCGGGGCACTGATGATGACCTTCTTGGCCCCCGACTGGATGTGGCCCCGGACCTCATCGGCCTTGCGGTATAGCCCGCTGGACTCCACGACAATGTCCACGCCATACTGGCCCCAGGGAATGTCGGCCGGCGCGGCCCCGGTGAGGATGGGGATCACCTGCCCATCAACGACCAGGTTGTCGCCCTGGGTCTCCACGGTGTGGGGGAACTTGCCATAGTTAGAGTCGTACTTGAGCAGATGGGCGCGGGCCTCGGTGTTGGCCTTGCGTCCCACGGCGATGGCGGCCAACTCCAACTCGCCGGGATACTTTTCGATGATCGCTTTCACGACCTGTCGGCCGGTGCGGCCGAAACCGTTGATACCGACTTTGACTGTCATACGTACAACCTCCTGTTTTTAAGATGTAATGGTTACGAAACGCGAGTCATGATGCGTCTGGTATCATTCATTACATCCGAAGTTTCACGCCTCACGTTTTGCGCTTGTTCCTGCGACGTTCGTAGTAGATCTGCATCACGGTGCGGGCCAGCTTGGTTGAATCATGTCGCCAGGGCCGGGCCAGGTCAATGAGATCCGCCCGCTGCACCGCAACGCGCACGCCCCGGCTGATGATGGCCCCCACCGGCGGCGGAATGGGACGCCAGTCGGTGGGGAACCCGGCATCCAGGTTGTTATTCACCAGGATCAGGTCAAAAACCTGAGCGCCCACGTGTTTCAGGATCGCATCCACGTGATCGGCCACCCCATAGCCATCCGTTTCGCCGGGCTGGGTGGCCGTATTGCAGACGTAGATCTTGACGGCCCGCGAGGCCCGGATGGCCCGGGCGATGTCTGGCACCAGCAGATTGGGCAGGATGCTGGTATACAGGCTGCCTGGCCCGATGAGGATCAGATCCGCCTCCAGGATGGCCCGCAGGGCCTCGGCATAGGCCGGCGGGTCTTCCGGCCGCAGATACACGCGGGCAATGGGCACTCCGCTCTGGGGGATCTGCGATTCGCCTTCCACCTGGGCCTCGTCCACCAGATCCGCCCACAGCACCACATCAGCCAACGTGGAGGGCAGGATCTCGCCGCGCACCGCCAGGACCCGGGCCGATTCCCGCAAGGCCCGCTCAAAGTCGCCGGTGACGCCGACCATCGCCGAGATGAACAGGTTGCCAAAGCTGTGCCCGGCCAACGAGGAGGGGGAACCGTTCTCAAAGCGGTGTTCAAAAAGCTCCGTCATGAGCGGTTCCACATCGGCCAGGGCCACGATGCACTGGCGAAAATCGCCCGGCGGCAACACGCCCAACTCGCGCCGCAAGCGGCCGCTGCTCCCCCCATCATCGGCCACCGTGACGATGGCGGACAGGTTGCCGGTGTGTTCCTTCAAGCCCCGCAGCAGGGTCGAGAGGCCGGTCCCCCCGCCGATGGCGACCACGCGCGGCCCCCGGGCCAGTTGTCGTCGCTGGTGGACCAGGCTCACCGCGTCTGGCCGGCCGGTGAGCAGCAACGCCCCAATGACCGAGCGGTTCAATTGCCACAGGGCCAGGCTTACCAGGATCAGTCCCAGGCCCAGGAAAAGCAAGACACGCCCCTCACGGGGGATGAATTGCAACGTGAGATAATAAAAATACCACGGAAACTCGACGGCATCGTAGAGATGGCGCAGCAGGTAACCCAGTCCCAGGCTGATAGCCAGGATGCCGAACAGCAGCAGGGCCAGCCACCGTTTGATCCCCAAACCGGGCCGGAACCACGCCGGTAGACGCATAAACTCCTCGCACCCCAGACGATAGCCTAAACATTATACCACGACCAGGCGATTTTTGCCAATCAGCCACTGACTTGAAATCGTGGCGCAGCCTTTCCAGGCTGCGGCAGGCTCGAAAGCCTGCCCTGATCATTGGGCGGGGGTGAACTCCACAGCCCCCAGGTTTTGCAGCCCATCGCCCGTGGGGCGATAGACCACCGCGCCCACCCGGTCGTACTCCAGGCCCTCTTGCCACGGCACCAGGTGATCGTCGCGGACGATCTCGCCGACGCGCCAGCGCGTGGTGGGATATGCTCCCCAGACCGGCGGATGGTCGTCTTGGGCCGGCATATCTCCCCATCGCACGATCTGCCCGGCGGCCATGAGCCGGGCCGAGATGGTCCAATCATATACGAAAGGCTGGCCGGCGCGCCAGTAAAAGACCACTTGCAGCGCGCGGGCATCCGGGCGCGGGTGCAACTCGTAGCCCAGCAGCGAAAGCTGCCCGGCCCCGATGTCGGCCCCAGGCGGCAAGGCGATCATGCTCGACGGCGGGTCTGTTACCGCCTGCCGACGCACGTCTATCAGGCGGCCCCGGCTCCACAAGTGAAACGGGGCCAATACCGCCGGGTCGGTGAGGACAGCGGCCGAGCGGGTCAGATAGACCGGCCCCGACCGTGCCGTCCAGGTCGTCCCGTCCGGGGTCGCGGCCAGAACCTGCACGTCAGGTCGCGCGCCCCAGATGCCGGTGAGATAGTCCAGCGACAGGCCCTCCTCGTAGGTGCAGACCACGGCCGCGCCGGGGGCCGGATCATCGGCCAGGATCGCCCAGCCGGGTATCAGCCCATCATCGTCGGGCCGACGCGCCGAATCGTTGCGGGGCCAGTTCACCGCCAGGCGGGTGAGCAACAACACGGCGAAAAAGACCAGCACGCCGGTCCGCACCGGCCAGCGCGGCCATTGACGCCATAACCGGTCCGCCACCGCTGCCACGCAGACCATGAGCACCACATGGCCGGGGATGAACACCTGGAACCAGTTGCCATAGCGGTCAATGTACGTAAAGACGGCGTACACGGCCAGGATGCCTGCCATGAGCAGGCCCCGACGCTGGCCCAGCAGAAACAGGCCGATGATCACCGCCACCAGGACCGGCACGGTAAAATCGTCGAACAAGGCATCGAACACCCACGTGGGAAAGCCCCCGCTCAGGTTCCAGGTCAGTTCCGAGCGCCCCTGGCTGGTGCTCAGGAAATCCAGGAACCAGGCCAGCGTATTCGGCCACGCCTGGGGGCTGGCGCCGCGCCACTCCGGGTGCAGATCGCCGACGACATAGACGTAGGCATAGCTAAACAGGGGCAGGATGGCCGCCACCAGACAGATGAGGATCAGCCGGCCCCGCCGCCACAGGCCCGGCTCCCGGGAGAGCACGAACCACAGCAAGGCCGGGACCGCAAAGAGTACCGTCACCAAATTCGCCAGGCACAGCCCGGCCATGAAAGCCATGTAGACGAGATAACGGTCCCGGCTGCGGAACACGCGGCCCAGCCCCTCTCGCTCCGCCGGCGGGACCAGCGCGGGCATCCTGTCCCAGCGAATGGCCCAATAGAGCAGCAACGCCATCTGGAGCACAGCAAAGGTGTACTCCTCGGTGGTGGTGGCATAGTACCAGAAAAAGTGCGTGACGCTGAGGAACAGGGTGCACAGGCCGGCCACGACCACGTTGCCGCGCGTGGTCTTGAGCAGGAGCAGATAGAGCACGACCAGGGCCGGCACAGCGTAGAAAGTGGAGTACAGGGACAGGCGTTGGATAGGGTTCAACCAAAACAGGACAGGTGACACCCGAAACCATAGCCCCCCCAGCAGGGTATAAACCGGATAGCCGGGGGCATTGGTGAGCCGGAACTGCGCCTGCGCGTACTGGTGCGTGATCAGATCGCCGCCCACCAGTTCGCTCATCGCCAGGTTGTTGTCCAGCGTCAACAGGTAGAGCAGCGTGGGCAGCCCCACGGCCACCACCCCACCCAACCACGCCCAGCGGTTGCTCCTCATCGGCGTGCCACCCCTCCTATGGGACATCTGGGGGCATTATAACACGTGAGCCAGGCGTTGCAAAGGGGGTATGGCATTTTTAAGGCAGGACGGTTTACCAATCGGCCCCGGCTGTGGTATAATTCCCCCGGCGCGATCATCACCTACTGGCCTGACCACCATGACCGACTTTACCCATCTCCACGTCCACACCGAATACTCCCTGCTGGACGGCATGGCCCGCATCACCGACTTGCTGACCCAGGCCAGGAACCTGGGCATGGACAGCCTGGCCATCACCGACCACGGCAACATGTATGGGGCCTTGCGCTTCTATCTGGCGGCTCGCCGGGTCGGCATCAAGCCCATCATCGGCATGGAAGCCTATATGGCCGCCCAGACCATCGCCGACCGCACGCCCCAGGACAAGAACCCGGCCCACCTGATCCTGCTGGTCAAAGACAGCACCGGCTACCGGAACCTCATCAAGCTGGCGACCATCGCCAATACCGAAGGATTCTACTACAAGCCGCGCATTGACCGCGACCTGCTGGCCCAACATCATGAGGGGCTGATCGCCCTGAGTGCCTGCGCGGCCGGCGAGGTGCCCACACGCCTCCTGGCCGGCGATGAGCCAGGCGCCCGCCAGATCGCCGCCTGGTACCGCGAGGTGTTCGGCGAGGATTATTACCTGGAAGTCCAGGAACATGGCATCCCGGAGTTAAAAGACCTCACGCCCCAACTCATCGCCCTGGGCCGCGCCCTGGACATCCCCCTGGTGGCGACCAATGATTCGCATTACATATATCGCACCGACGCCGAGTATCACAACGTGCTCCTGGCGATTCAGACCCAGTCTGCGGTGGACGATCCCAAGCGGATGCGGATGTTTGGCGATAGCTTTTACCTGAAAAGCGGCGCCGAGATGGCCGCGCTCTTTGCCGAACTGCCGGAGAGCCTGCACCACACGCGGGCCATCGCGGAGAAATGCGACCTGCGCCTGGAGTTCGGTCGCTTGCGCCTGCCCGACGTGGCGGTGCCCCCGGGCCAGACGGAACTGGGATACCTCACCGCCCTATGCGAGCAGGGCTTGCGCGAAAAGTATGACCCGGTCACCCCAGAGGCAGAAGCCCGGCTGCGCTACGAGTTGGATGTCATTGACCGGGCCGGGTTCGTGCGGTATATCCTGATCGTGCGCGACTTTGCCCGCGAGGCCCGGGCGCGCGGTATCCCCTTTGGCGTGCGCGGGTCTGCCGCCGGCAGCATCGTCTGCTACTGCCTGGGCATCACCGATGTGGACCCTCTGGCCTGGCGGCTCCCCTTCGAGCGTTTTCTGAACATCGAACGTCACCAGATGCCCGACGTGGATATGGACTTTGCCGACAATCGGCGCGGGGAGATGATTGACTATACCATCCAAAAATACGGGGCCGACCACGTGGCCCAGATCGTCACCTTTGGCACGTTAGGCGCCCGGGCCGCCATCCGGGACGTGGGGCGCGCCCTGGATATGCCCCTGGGCGAGGTGGACCGCATCGCCCGCATGGTCCCCGCGCTGCCGGTGGGCATTACCATTGACCAGGCATTGGAAGAAAGCCGCGAGCTTCGGCAGGCCTATGAGGAGAACGCCGACGTGCGGACCCTCATTGACACCGCCCGCGGGCTGGAGGGCGTGGCCCGGCACGCCTCGGTTCACGCGGCCGGCGTCGTCATCGCCCGCGACGCCCTGATAGACCACGTGCCGCTCCAGCGCGCCATCCGGGGGGACGGGGATAGCGGTCTGTTGCTCACGCAGTACCCGGCCGAGGACCTGGAAACCATTGGCCTGCTCAAGATGGACTTTCTCGGCCTGGCGAACCTGACCATCCTGGGGCTGACGGTGGACCTGATCCGCCAGCATCGGGGCATCACCATTGACATCCATGCCATCCCGCTCAACGACCCCAAAACCTTTGCCATGCTGGGCACCGGCGAAACCACAGGCGTCTTTCAACTGGAAAGCGCCGGGATGCGGCGCAATATCCGGGCCTTGCGCCCCAGTTCGGTGGAGGAGCTGGCGGCCCTCATCGCCCTGTACCGGCCCGGCCCCATGGACCAGATCCCCACGTACATCAACAACAAGTTCGGCCACACCGCCCCCACGTATCTCCACGAGCGTCTGCGCCCCATCCTGGAGCCTACCTATGGCGTGATCGTCTACCAGGACCAGGTGATGTTCATCGCCCAGGCCATCGCCGGCTACACCCTGGGACAGGCCGACATCCTGCGCAAGGCCATGGGCAAGAAGAAAAAAGAGGTCATGGCCCGCGAGCGCGATCAGTTCATCGCCGGGGCCAAGGCCCAGGGGATTGATGCGGCCACCGCCAGCCAGATCTTTGACCTGATGGCCCCGTTCGCTGGCTATGGTTTCAACGCGGCCCACGCCGCCTGCTATGCCCTGCTGGCCTATCAGACCGCTTACCTCAAGGCCAACTACCCGGTGGAATACATGACCGCCCTCCTCACCACCGTGAGCGAGAACCACGACAAGATCGCGGGGGGCGCGGCCGAATGCGCCCGCCTGGGGATCACGCTATTGCCGCCGGACGTGAACGAAAGCATGGGGCCATTCTCCGTCGCCGGCCCATCCAGCATCCGCTACGGGCTGAATGCCATCAAGAACGTGGGGAGCGGCGCCGTGGCCGCCATCGTGGCGGCACGCGCAGAAGGCGGCCCGTTCGCTTCCCTGGAAGACTTTTGCCGCCGGGTAGATGCCCGGCAGATCAACCGCAAGGTTTTGGAGAGCCTGATCAAGGCCGGGGCCATGGACCGCCTGGGGAATCGCGCCCAACTGCTCGAGATCCTGGAACCAGCGATGGCGCAAGGCCAGTCGCACCAGCAAGCCGAACGGGCCGGCCAGTTGACCATGTTCGACCGGCTCGGCACGGCCGCCCAGGCCACCACCTTCATCCCCTTGCCAGACGTGGCCGATGTGCCCGCCAAGACCAGGCTCTACTGGGAGAAAGAGTTGCTCGGCACGTATTTCTCCGAACACCCCCTGAGCGAGGTCATCACCCGCTTGGGCCATACCATCACCGCTTTCTGCGGCGAGATTGATGCGGAACACGCGGGCCAATCAGTCACCGTGGCCGGCGTGGTGAACAGCATCCGCCGGATCGTGACCCGCAAAGGTGAGGACATGGCCTTTGCCCAATTGGAGGACCTGCACGGCACCGTGGAGGTGGTGATCTTTCCCCGGGTATACGCAGCCACGGCCGACCTGTGGACCCCCGACCAGATCCTGATCGTCCAGGGCAAAGTCGAGTCGCGCGACGACAAGGTGCAGATCATTTGCAGCCATGCCCAACCCGCCTGGCTGGGCAGCACCCCAGAGCACGACGACGTACATCCGCCGTTGTTCCCCGTGGAGGAACCAGCCCCGGCGGCAACCCAGATGATCGCAGAACAGCCGGCGACATACGAGACTCTGCCGGATGAGCCGTCAGACGAAGCCGAGTCGCCCGCACCGGAGAACGGCCGGTGCCACATCCACATCACCCTGCACCGGGCGGATAACTACCACGAGGACATCCGCCGTCTGCGGCGAGCGCGCGAGGCCCTGCTCAAGTACCCAGGCCAGGACCAATTCTACTTTTACCTGGTCAGGGGCCAGGACCGGGTCTGCATCGAGTTCCCCAACGACCAAACCGGCTTCTGTCCCCAACTGGAACGGGAATTGCACCGCATCGTGGGGCGCACGGCCGTGACCGTAGAGAGGGTCGCCGCATGAACCTCGCCCGCCTGCGTGATGTGCGCGGATTGCTCATGGACATGGACGGCGTGCTCTACCGGGGCCGGCAGATCATTCCCGAGGCCCCCGGCTTTCTGGACTTTCTTCGCGCGCGAGGTATCCCCTTCGTCCTGGTGACCAACAACTCCTCCCGCACGGTCTCGCAGATATGCGCGCATCTGACCACCATGGGCCTGACCGTGGTTCCAGAAGAGATCCTCACGTCCGCCCAGGCCACCGCGCTCTACCTGCGAGAACGGGCACCCGCGGGCGCCCGCGTCCTGCCGGTCGGCCACGAGGGGCTGCGGGCGGCCCTGCACGACGCCGGGTTCACCCTGGTGGACACCGGCCCGGCGGACTATGTGGTGGCCGGCGTGGATTGGCAGTTCACCTACGACACACTCCGGCGGGCCGGCCAGGCCATCCGGGCCGGGGCCGGCTTTATCGGCACCAACCCGGACCGCACCTTCCCCGCCGCCAACGAGATCCTGCCCGGGGCCGGCACGATCCTGGCCGCGCTGACGGCCTATACCGGCGTGGAACCGACCATCATCGGCAAGCCGGAGCCGCCCCTCATCGAGTTGGCGCTGCGCCGGCTGGGGATGCCGGTCGAACAAGCAGCCCTGATCGGCGACCGGCTGGAAACGGACATCCTGGCCGGGCAACGGGCCGGCCTCCTGACGATCCTGGTGCTCACCGGTGTGACCAGCCGGGAAGACCTGCCGACGTCCGACATCATCCCGGACCTGGTGTTCGAGAACCTGGCAGAATTGCAACGCGCGTGGCAAGAAACGTAAAACGTCAAAATGTCATCCGTCAAACGTCAGTGTTGACGCATGACGCATGACGTTTGACGCATGACGCATGACGCACGACGCATGACGCATGACGCACGACGCATGACGCACGACGCATGACGCACGACGTTTGACGACTGACGCTTGAAGGAGGTAGCCCCATGAACCCAATTGACATCATTCTCTGGTTCCAGAGCTTCGCCAACCCGGCATTGGACGCTTTCTTTGGCCTCGTCACCAACACCGCCTCGGAAGAGTTCTTTCTGGTGGCCCTGCCCCTGTTCCTGTGGTGCTACGACGTGCAGATCGGGCTGCGCTTTGTGATGATATTCCTGCTCTCCGTCTATGGCAATGGGCTGCTCAAGGATTTCTTTCAGACGACGCGGCCATACCTGGTGGATCCCCGCGTGCGGTCGCTGATGGAAGACACCGGCGGCGGCTATGCCTGGCCCAGCGGCCACACGCAAAATGCCACCGTGTTCTGGTTCTACCTGACCGCCCAGCTACGCCGCTGGCAGCCCGTGGGATGGGCGGTGGCCGGGATCATGGTGCTGCTGGTGGCCCTGTCCCGGCTCTACCTGGGCCTGCACTGGCCGCAGGACGTATTGGGCGGGTTCCTCGTGGGAGCCGCATTCCTGCTCGCTGCCTGGGGTGTCTTTCGGGCCTGGGACCGGCGCGGGTGGTCCTGGCCCCTATGGGCTGGCTTGCTCCTCAGCCTGATCGGGCCGCTGGTGCTCCTGCTGGTGGCTCAGCAGGTCGCCACGCCGGGGACTTTGGACACCAGCGCGCACGCCCTGGGCGTGTTGGCCGGCGTGGGCATCGGCTACACGTTGGAACGCCGGTTTTTGCGCTTCCAACCCCGGGGGGTGGTCTGGTGGAAACACGCCCTCAAGATCGGCTTCGGCCTGATCGGCATCATCGGCCTGCGGTTGGCCCTGAAGCCGATCCTCAGCCTGGCCCTTCCACTCGATTGGGAAGCCTTTCTGCGCTACGGTCTCATCGGGCTTTGGGCGACCCTGGGCGCGCCGGCCCTGTTCCGGCTCCTGCGGTTGGTCCCGCCTGCGCGGCGATGAGCTTTGACCAGAGCCAATTGCCAATAGCTGATAGCCCGGAGCCACCGCCTCACTTTGCTTTTTGCAGCAAGATCAGGTATAATAGGGCTGCACAGACGATTCGTGGCAGCCGTGCCCGCGGGGTCGGCGAATTACACACAAGGGGTATAAGGATCATGGAGGAATACTACGAGGAGCAGATCTCGGACGAGGAGTACACGCTCGACGAGGAGGAATTCGGCCCAGAGGAGGAAGCAGAGACATCCGATACGATCACCATGGGCGACTTGCTGGAGGAAGTGGAAACACCCCTGATCAGTCGCCTCAAACGCGGTCAGGTCGTGGAAGGCGAGATCGTGCAGATCGATCCGGGTGCCATTCTGGTAGACATCGGCGCCAAACTGGACGGCTTTATCCACCCCACCGAGGTGGAACAACTGCAACGCGATCCGGCCGCCTGTCCCCATGTCGGGGACCGGGTGCTGGTCTACGTCGTCCAGCCCGCCAACAAAGACGGCCATGCGGTCCTGTCGCTCGCCCGTGCCCAGGCCGAACGCGATTGGCGCGCCGTCCAGCAGCAATTTGAGAACAAAGAGCTGCTGGAATTGCCGGTGGTGGGCTATAACAAGGGCGGCCTCATCGTGCGCCTGGGCGAAGTCCGGGGCTTTATCCCCGCCACCCAGCTCGATCAGCGCATCACCACCAACAACCGGCCGGAGGAGCGCATGAAACAGCTCTCCAAGCTGGTGGGGCGCACCCTCAAGCTCAAGATCATCGAGCTGGACCGGGCGAATAACCGCTTGATCCTGTCAGAACGCCTGGCGATGCGCGAATGGCAGGAGCAGGAACGCAACCGCTTGTTGGAGGATTTGCGGGAGGGCGAGATCCGCAAGGGCCGGGTCAGCGGCCTCTCCGATTTCGGCGCTTTCGTAGATATTGGCGGTGCGGATGGCCTGGTGCACCTGTCGGAACTGTCGTGGGAACAGGTATCTCATCCGCGCCAGGTGCTCAAGGTGGGCGATGAAGTAGAAGTCTATGTGCTGAACGTGGACCGGGAGCGCAAGCGGATCGCGTTGAGCATCAAACGCACCCGGCCGGAACCGTGGCTCAACATCCATCAGCGCTACCAGATCGGGCAAATGGTCAAGGGCCGCATCACCAAGCTGGCCTCCTTTGGGGCCTTTGTGCGGCTGGAAGAAGGGGTGGAGGGCCTGGTCCACATCTCGGAGCTTTCGTCACGACGCATTCAGCACCCCCGCGAGGTGGTTCAGGAAGGGGAGGAACACGAGTTCCGCATCATTCGCATTGACAGCGCGCGCCGGCGCATGAGATTGAGCTTGAAACAGCTCGAGGAGACGCCCGAAGCCGAGTCGGAACTGGAAGACATCCCCACGCCGGAGGTGCTGGTCCAGGGGGGCCGCAAACGCCGTCGGCGGGCCGCGCCCGCCGAGCCGGAACCGCCCACGGCAAAAGAGGAAGAGGTGTTGAGCGAGTGGCAAGAGCAACTCCGCGAATACCAGCGCACGTTGCCCCCCGCCTCGGTCGAGAAGCCATCTCCACCCGCCCCGGCCGTGGCGGTGGCCGAACCGATGGATGAGGTCCCCGCCGTGGCCGCCCCGGCCGTGGCGGTGGCCGAACCGATGGACGAGGTCCCCACCGTGGCTGCCCCGGCCGCGTCGCCGGACGTGCAAGTTTCCGGGCAGGCAGACGAAATACTCGTGCCAGGTGCGACGGCTGACGCATAACGTATCGGCCCACTTTAGACCCTTTTGCAGAACAAGGATTATCGGACTACCGAGGCCCGGCCACGAGGGACGAGGGGGACCGACAATCCTTGTTTACCCTTCGGACCCGGCCGGCACGTGCCGGGTAGCCCATCAGGCGTGGACAGGTCGCTCACGGGAGCAAGACCATGGGCAGCGGACTCGACAAGTTCAGCGACCGGGCCAGACAAGCGCTTCGTCTGGCGCAGGACGAAGCCCGGTGCATGGGACACAACTACATCGGCACGGAGCACCTGCTGCTGGGCCTTCTCGCTGAGGGGCGGGGTCTGGCCGCTCAGGCCCTCGCGGAGATGGACATCCACCTGGAGCAGACCCGTCAGGCGGTGGAGTTCGTCGTGGGCAAAGGGGAGGCCGGCCCGACTCGCAGTGAGCCAACCCTGACCCCCCGGACCAAAAAGGTCATCGAGTACGCTGTTGAGGAGGCCCGGCGGATGGGTTATCGGTACATCGGGACCGAGCACCTGCTGCTGGGCCTCTTGCGCGAAGAGGAAGGCATCGCCGTGGGGGTATTGGAAAGCCTGGGCGTCTCCCCCCGGGCCATGCGCGCCCGCTTGTTGGAAATGATCGGGCACGGCGCCCAGGAGAAACGCGAGGCCCCCCAAAAAAAGACCTCCCCCACGCCCTACATAGACTACCTGGGCGTGGACCTGACAGCCGCCGCGCGGGCAGGGCAACTAGACCCGGTGATCGGCCGCCGGGCCGAGATCGAACGGGTGATGCAAGTGCTCTCCCGGCGCACCAAAAACAACCCCGCCCTCATTGGGGAGCCAGGCGTGGGCAAGACCGCCATCGTCGAGGGATTGGCCCAGCGCATCGTGGCCGGCGACGTGCCTGACACCCTCCTGGGCAAACGCCTGGTCATGCTGGACCTGGGCCGCCTGGTGGCCGGAACCCGCTACCGGGGCGATTTCGAGGAACGCATCAAGCACATCGTGGACGAGATCCGGCAAAGCGGCAGCATCCTGTTCATTGACGAGCTGCACACCCTGATCGGCGCCGGCGCCGCCGAAGGGGCTTTGGATGCGGCCAACATCCTCAAGCCGGCCCTGGCCCGGGGCGAACTCCAGTGCATCGGGGCCACCACCCTGGACGAATACCGCAAATACATCGAGCGCGACGTAGCCCTGGAACGACGGTTCCAGCCCATCCTGGTAGAAGAGCCGACCATCGAGGAGACCGTGGAGATCCTGCGGGGGATCAAAGGTCGGTATGAGGCCCACCACAACCTGTACATTACCGACGATGCGGTTGAATCGGCGGCCGCGTTCTCGGCGCGCTATGTGCCGGATCGCTATCTGCCGGACAAGGCCATTGACCTCATTGACGAGGCGGCCGCCCGGGTCCGCCTCTTCCGCCGGGGTGACCCCAGCCTGAAGCGTTGTCAACACGCCCTGGAAACGCTCGTGCGCGAACGCGAGGCGGCGCTGACGGCGCAAGACCACGAACGGGTTGCCGCGTTGCGCGAACGCGAGGCGGAACTGCGCCAGGAGATCCTGGCCCTGGAACGAGGGGACACCGCCGTGCGGCGGGAAGAGCTGCCCCGCGTGAACAAAGAACACGTGGCCGAGATCGTGAGCATGTGGACGGGCATTCCGGTCACACGCATCGCCGGGGCGGAATCAGAGCGGCTGCTCCAGATGGAAGATGCGCTGCACCGGCGCATCGTCGGCCAGGATGAGGCCATCTCCACCATCGCCCGGGCCGTGCGGCGGGCCAGGGCCGGCCTCAAAGACCCCCGCCGTCCCATCGGCTCCTTCATCTTCCTGGGTCCCACCGGCGTGGGCAAGACCGAGCTGGCCAAAGCCCTGGCCGAGTTCCTCTTTGGCAGCGAGGAGGCCCTCATCCAGCTCGACATGAGCGAGTACCAGGAGCGTCACACCACGTCCCGGCTCATCGGCTCGCCGCCGGGCTATGTGGGCTACGAGGACGCCGGGCAGCTCACCGAGGCCGTGCGACGCAAATCCTATAGCGTGGTCTGCTTCGACGAGGTGGAGAAAGCTCACCCCGAGGTCTGGAACATCCTGCTCCAGATCCTGGAAGACGGCCACCTGACGGATGCCCGGGGCCGGCGGGTGGACTTTCGCAACACCATCATCCTCATGACCTCCAACATCGGCGCCGAGCTGATCAGCCGGGAGACGCAACTGGGCTTTACCGCCGGCCGGGGCCGGGACGAGGCCCAGCGCGCCGCCGCCGATCATACCAAGATGCGCGACACCCTCATGGACGAGCTAAAGCGCACCTTCCGGCCCGAGTTCCTGAACCGGGTGGATGCCGTCGTGGTGTTCCGGTCGCTGACTCGCGACGACATCCTCCAGATCGCGGACCTGATGCTCAAGGACGTGAACGAGCGGCTGCGGGAGCACAGCCTGACGCTGAAAGTCAGCGCTGAAGCGCGGGAGATGCTGGCCGACAAGGGTTACGATCCGCACTTTGGCGCCCGGCCGTTGCGTCGCGTGATCCAGACCCTGGTAGAAGATCCCCTGTCGGAGAAGCTGCTGGCCGGCGAGGTCCACGCCGGGGACACGGTGCTTGTCGAGCGGGACGAGGAGGGCCGCGCGCTGCGGTTCCGGGCGCTGGAGCCGGCGCGATAAGGGCGCAGGGCGATGCACATCAGCCTCGCCGAAACGGACCGCTTTGGCCCGCGAATGGGCCGCCAACCTTCGCAAGTGAGCAGAGAAACCCGTTTTCTTGGAGAAAACGGGTTTCTACAACGCAATACTATAGCGGAATGATACCACGCGAGGAGAACCAGATGAAAACAGTGGCCGTGATCGGGGCCGGGACCATGGGCAGTGGCATTGGCTATGTGTGCGCGGAGGCCGGCTATCATACCACGGTATACGACGTGAGCGCCAAAGCCCTGGCCCTGGCCCAGACTTATCATGAAAGCCTGATGAAACGTGCCCTGGAGAAGGGCCGGTTGACGGCGGAGACTGCCGATGCCCTATGCGCGCGCATGATCTACGCCAACGACCTGGGCGACGCGCTGCGCGGCGCCGACGTGGTCATCGAGGCGATCCCCGAGGACATCGCGCTCAAGAAGGACTTTTTCCAGGTGGCCGAGTCGCTGGTGCGGCCGGATACGATCCTGGGCAGCAATACCAGCTCGCTGCCCATCACCGACATCGCCAGCGCAGTGAAACAGCGGGGCCGCGTCATCGGCATCCACTTTTTCAATCCGGCGCCGGTGATGCGGCTGGTGGAGATCATCCGGGCGCTGGATACGGACCCGGCCGTGGTGGAGCAGGTGGTCGAGTTCGCGCGGAGCCTGGGCAAGGAGCCGGTGGTGGTGGGCGATTTCCCCGGCTTTGTCACCACGCGCATCGGGCTGATGCTGGTGAGCGAGGCCATCTTTGCCCTCCAGGAGGGCGTGGCCGGGCGCGACGACATTGACAAGGCCATGAAGCTGGGCTACAACCTGCCGATGGGGCCCCTGGAGCTGGGGGATTTGGTGGGGTTGGACATCGTCTACCACGTGCTGGAGGCGCTGTTCGAGAACTACAAGGACGCCCGCTACCGGCCGCCGATCCTGCTGAAAAAGATGGTGGAGGCCGGGCGGTTGGGGCGCAAAGCCGGGCGGGGGTTCTACGAGTACGAGGCGTGAAACGTCAAAACGTCAAACGTCAGGCGTCAAAACGTCAAACGTCAGGCGTCAAACGTCAGGCGTCAGGCGTCAAACGTCAGGCGTCAAATTGACGTTTGACGTTTGACAGATGACGCACAAGGGGGAGCCATGCCCTACGAAGACATCCTGTACGCCAAAGCTGCTGGCGTCGCCACGATCACCATCAACCGGCCGGCCGTGCTCAACTGCTTCCGCTCGCAGACGGTCCGGGAGATGACAGAGGCGGTGGAGGACGCCGCGCACGATCCGGGCGTGGGTGTCATTGTGGTGACTGGAGCGGGCGAAAAGGCGTTCTGCGTGGGCGGGGACATCGCCGAGATGCGCGATCTGACCCCGGCCACCGGGCGCATCTTCCTGGAACAGTTCACCCGGCTGCTCTGGGCCATCCGCGAAGCCCCCAAGCCGGTTATCGCAGCCGTGCGGGGGTATTGCCTGGGCGGCGGCAACGAGCTGAACCTGGCCTGCGACCTGACCCTGGCCACCACCACGGCCGTCTTTGGGCAGGTGGGGCCGACGGTGGGGAGCGCGCCGGTCTTTGGGGGGACGCAGTTTCTGCCCCGGCTAGTGGGCGAAAAGCGCGCCCGGGAGATCATCTTCTTGTGCCGCCGGTACTCGGCGGAAGAAGCCCTGCACATGGGGTGGATCAACGCGGCCGTGCCCCCGGCGGAGTTTGACGCCGCGCTCCAGTCGTGGACGGACCGCGTGCTGGAACTCAGCCCGGCGGCCTTGCGAGTGGCCAAGGCGTCGCTCAACTACGAGAGCAACGCCCTGCGCGGGTCGTTCAGCCTGGCGCTGGAGCTGCTCACCGCGCTCTATGGCACCGCCGAGTTTCGGGAGGGGATGGGGGCGTTCCTGGAGAAACGCAAGCCGGACTTTGCCCAGTTCCGGCGGTAGGAAAAACAAACGCAGATGGACGCAGATCATGTAGAAACCGCACGGCCTGCGGAACGGCCGTGCGGTTCGTGTTCATGGGTATGGCCGGCGGGTTCTAGTAGCGACGACGATGGCCGCCGCCGCCCCGCCGATCCTCTCGCGGCGCCTGTGGACGCGCCTCGGACACCTTGATAGAGCGCCCGTCCACATCCTTGCCGTCCAGTTGGCTGACGGCCTGCTGGGCGGCGCGTTCGTTCGCCATCTCCACAAAGGCAAAGCCCCGGGATTGGCCGGTCATGCGGTCCGTGATGAGGCTCACGGAAACGACTTCCCCCACGGTCCCGAATTGTTCGGACAGGGTAGCCTCAGTGGTCTGGTAACTCAGGTTGCCCACGTATAGTTTTTTAGACATCTTTTTCTCCTCTTGATCCACCCGGGCTAGAAGGCCTTCACGTGGGTGGCCTGTAGCCCCTTGGCGCCTTGTTCCACGGCGAACTCGACTTGCTGGCCCTCGTGCAACGTGCGGAACCCCTCCACGCCCTCGATGGCCGAGAAATGAACGAACACGTCGGCCCCGGTCTGGCGAGCGATGAAGCCATAGCCTTTGCCGGCGTTGAACCATTTGACGGTTCCGGTTTCTCTATCGGACACTTGCTGTACTCCTTCAACTGATGTGTGATCGCAGGATCGGCGAGGCTGGTGAAATAAAAAGACCACCCCAGGTTTCCGCAAGCCTGGGGCGGTCTCGTTTACCACAGCCAGCACTCACTTTGTCCTACGAGCATAGTATACCACCATTGTGCCCGGCTGTCAAGCGTCGGCTGTTCAGCTTGATCCGTTCGATCAGGTGAGTTATAATACCCAAGACAGAGGACAAAACCGAGGATTGGAGGCTGAGATGTTTACACTGGATGACCCGGAGCGTTTCCGCCAACTGGACCCGGCCGGGATGCTGGACCGCATCCGCGAACTGCCGCAGCAGTGCGAACGGGCCTGGGACGCGGTGCGGACCTTCACGCTGCCAGACGGTTACACCGGGCCGGATGGGGTCATCGTGCTGGGGATGGGTGGCTCCGCCATCGGCGGGGACCTGGCTGGGGCATTGGCCGGGGCCGAATCCGCGGTGCCCTGTGTTGTGTGCCGCGATTACACGCTGCCGGCCTGGGCCGGCCCGCGCACGGTGGTCATCGCCTCCAGCTACTCCGGTCACACGGAGGAGACGCTGAGCGCGTTCGAGGAGGCCGTGGCACGCGGCGCGCGTCTCATCGCCATCACCACGGGGGGCCGACTGGCTGCGCGTGCCCAGGAGTTGGGGCTGCCCCTGTTGACGTTCTCGTATCCAGCCCAGCCCCGGGCGGCCCTGGGCTACTCGTTCATCTTCCTGGTGGGGTTGTTCCAGCAGTTGGGCCTGTTGGCCGACAAGGGACACGACCTGAACGAGGCATTGCAAGCGTTGGCCCGCCTGCAACCCACCCTCGATGCCGCTGTCCCCCAGGCCGGGAACCCGGCCAAACAACTGGCGTCCTTCTTGCACCAGCGTTTCGTCGTGGTCTATGGGGCCGGCCACCTGGAGCCGGTGGCCCGGCGTTGGCGCGGCCAGTTTGCGGAGAACAGCAAGGCCTGGGCGGCCTATGAGGAGTTGCCGGAGCTGAACCACAACGCCGTGGTGGGCTACGAACACCCGGCCGCCCTGCGCGATGACATCGCCGTGGTGCTGCTGGCCTCCACGCTGTATCATCCCCGCGTCCAGGTGCGCGTCCAGGTGACGGCGGACCTGCTGGCCCGCCAGGGCGTCCCCCACCACACGATCCAGGTGCAGGGCGAGAGCGCCCTGGCGCAGATGCTCTGGGCCATCCACTATGGCGATTTCGTGAGCTATTACCTGGCCATGCTGTATGGCGCGGACCCCACGCCGGTCCAGAGCATCGCTTATCTCAAAGAGCGGTTGGCCCGGGCCGTCATCTGAGCCTGAAGAGGCTGTTTCCTACTCGCCCCGCCCCTTGATCATCGGCCGGCCCAGGGCCTGGCTCACCTCTTCCCGTACCGCCAAGTCATCCAGATAAAACACCTCGCCGCTGCGCGCCGGATCCGCCCGTGAGACCAGGTAAAGGATGAGCTGGGCCGGCTCCGCGGGCGGACGCAGCCAGCCGTCCTGGTGATACTGCTGGAACCGAGCCAGGGGGGGAAAATCCGCCTCCGACGTGGCCCGAATCTCCGCCTGCATCGCCGTGTCCACGATGCCGGGGTACACGCTGTAGATGGCGATGCCATATTCCACCACCTCCGCCGCCACGACGCGGACGAAATGATCCAGCCCGGCCTTGGCCGCGCAGTAGGCACTCCAGCCCACGACCACCGAGCGGGCCGCGCCACTGGAGACGTGGACGATGCGGCCGCGTCGGGCCGCCATCATGGGCGGCAAGGCCGCCCGGGTCAGGTGAAATGCCCCGGTCAGGTTCACGGCCAGGTTATAGGCCCACTGGGCCGGGTCCGCCCGCCAGACCGGGGTCACCGGCTGGATGATGCCCGCGCAGTTCACCAGGGCGTCCAGTCGGCCGAAGCGGTCTAGCGTCTTGTCCACCAGCCGGGCCACGGCCGCATCGTCGGCCACGTCGCAGGCCATGCCCGCGGCCGGGCGTCCCTGGCCCTGTATGGCCTGAACCGTCGCCTGCACCTGCTCCGGGCTACGGGCGACGACCACCACCTGCGCGCCTTCCTCAGCGCAGAGCAGCGCCGTAGCCCGGCCCACGCCGCGTCCGCCCCCCGCAACGAGCACGATCTGGCCTTCCAGTAGCATCGTGTCCTCCATACAGTCATCCCGGAGCGGGCACGGGGATCACCAATTTCTGCCCAGGATGGATCAGGTCGGAAGTCAATTTGTTGGCGTCTTTGATAGCACGCACGGTCACACCATAGTGGTCGGCGATGAGTTCCAGATACTCGCCGGGCTGGACGACGTGGACCACCGGGTGCCGGCGTGGCGTGGGCGTGGGCGCGCCCGCCGGGGGCACCGGGATCAGGAGCTTTTGCCCGGCATAGATCACCAGGGACGTGAGATGGTTGGCCTGCATGATCGCTTCGGCCGTGGTGTTGTATTTCCGGGCGATGCTGCGGAGCGTCTCGCCCGGTTGCACCGTGTAGGTGATGGTGATGAACTGCGGTGTGGGAATGATCGTCGGCTGGACCGGGGCCACTGGCACCGGCGTTTCGACGGCCGTGGGCGTGGGCGGCACGGCAGCGGTGGGCGTGGGGACAGCGGCCAGCAGCAGGTTCCAGGGTTGATAAGCCCAGATCGCAAAAGCCAAAAGCAGCAAGGCCATCGCCCCCACCAACACGGACGCCGGGATGGGGATACGCGGGGCCGGCACCACGTCCACCGTCGCCTCGCAAACCGCACACACGGTATCCCATTGCCCCATGCGTGCCCCGCACTCGGGACACCGGCGCACCTTTCTGCGCGGTCGCGGGCTGGTGAGCGCGCGCTGGCACGCCACGCAACGTACAGCGGCCGAAGGATTCTCCATACCACAGGCTGGACAGCGCACGTTCCCTCTCTTGAAAATAACCCCCCGGCCCCCAATTCTGGCTCGCGGCGGGTATGTTACCCGCCGCGTTGGGCGCGGGGTTGCAAACCCCGCGCGAGCAGCGCGCCTGGGCGTATTTTCGTCCCCCGGGGTGCGCCAGGGCGCGTAAAGGTCTCTCCCAGTTCGATCTTCTGACACGAGCAGTTTACCCCATCTGCGCGCCGGTGTCAACAGCCACCGATTGAGAGCGGCAAAAACGCGCGCGCGGAGATGTTCCCCCCTCCCTCGCCGCTGCGGGGAGGGAGGGGCCGGGGGCGGGTGAGGTCAAAACACCACACACGAGTTACGCATCTGTCCGGCTCTCTCAGATCAACCTGTTGACAGGGCGCGCCGGCTCTGCTATACTACCATTGCAGCGAGGTGAGAGGCCGCGCCAGGGGACCTCCCTCTCTTGCGGAGGGATGGCAGAGTGGACGATTGCGGCGGTCTTGAAAACCGTTGACCGATGAGGTCCGGGGGTTCGAATCCCTCTCCCTCCGCCAATGCCCAGCCGATCCGGGAAGATGCCGGAGTGGACGATCGGGACCGCCTGCTAAGCGGTTGAGGGGGCAAAAAACCTCCTCCGAGGGTTCGAATCCCTCTCTTCCCGCCAGTGCCCCCGTAGCTCAGGGGATAGAGCGCAGCGCTGCGGACGCTGAGGCCACAGGTTCAAGTCCTGTCGGGGGTGCCAGAATGCGCGACGAGCCGCCAAACCGGCGGCTCGTTTTTTTGTGACCACCAACCTTTTGCGGATAAAGTACCTGTGGTATAATAGGGGCTGGGGAGGAGAGAACCGGCACCGGGTAGAGGGAAGGCAGCATGTCGTATCGTGCAGACCTGTTGGATGCGCTCGAAGAGGCCCTGAGTCCTGAGGCAGGTGGTGATCTCCAACTGGCCCCTTTGTTGGAACAACTGAAGGATGATGACCCGCACGTGCGCGGCTACGCCGCCCGGTCGTTGGGCGTTTTGGGGGACCGCGCCGCCGTGCGCCCGCTCATCGAACGATTGCAGGATCGGGACGCCCGGACGCGCTGGCATGCGGCCTATGCCCTGGGACGCCTGGGCGACCGCCTGGCTGTGGCGCCGTTGATCGCGTTGGTGCAGACGGAGCGAGACCCCGGCGTGCGCGGCCGGGCCGTCGAGGCCCTGGGCATGATCGGGGACCCCCGGGCCACGCCGGTGCTCGTCGCCGCGCTGCGGGACCCGGATCACAACGTCCGATGGCGGGCCGCAGATGCCTTGACCAGCATCGGGGGGCCGGCGGTGGTCAAATCCGTGATCCTGGCGTTGCGGGATGAGGACCCCGGCGTGCGCTGGCGGGCAGCCGCCATCCTGGGCAAGCTGGGCAATGCCGAGGCCGTCCCCGCGCTCATCCAGGTGCTGGAAGACGAGAACCCCAGCGTGCGCGGCTGGGCGGTGGAGGCCCTGGGGCTCCTGGGCGACGAACGGGCTTTGCCAGCCCTGGAAGCCCTGTGCGATGACGAGACCCGTGCCCCGTACCTGGGCCAGATCGCAGACCTGGCCTGGGTGGCGATCCGCCGGATCCGGGGCGACGGAGGTTCTACCCTGTCTGAACGGCTCCAAAGCCAGTTTGGCCGGTGAACGGCCGGTGATTGGGACGATGGATTTGCTGGACACCTGGCCGGCCTGGCAACTGGTCTGGGCGCGCGTGGCGGATGCGCCGATAGAGGCCCAGATCGAGGCCTGGGCGACAGAGTACATGGCGCCGTACCCGGCCCTTTTGGACAAGCAGGTGACCGACTATGCCTCGGCCGGGGTGGACTGGCGCGCCGTGGCCCGGGAGCGCGTCTTTCCGCACATGGCCGCGCGCACCCCGCGCATGGCCGCCGCGCACCAGGCCATCTTGCGGTGCCACGGCGACTTGGCCGGGCGTTTCCGCGAGCGCCTGGGGGCCGATTTCGCCTTTCGCTTCGTGGTCTATGTAGGGTTGGAGTGCGGGGCCGGGTGGGCCACCATCCTTCGCTTCGCTCCCCTCGACTGCGCTCGGGACAGGCAGGACAAGCCCTACGAGGGCACGCCAGCCTGCCTGCTGGGCCTGGAGGCCATCGCCAACCTGGGCTGGGAGAGCGAGGACCACATCCGGGGCCTCATCGCCCACGAGCTGGGGCACCTGGCCCACATGGTCTGGCGGGAGCGGGCCGGGGTCAGCGCGCTGGAAGAGAGCGAGGCCGAGCCGTTGTTCCGGCTATACAGCGAGGGGTTGGCGAGCCGGGCTGAGCAGGTGATCCTGGGGGGCCAGGACACGTGGCACCTGGCCGGCGAGGGCGACGAGTGGCTGGCGTGGTGCCGTGCCCGCGAGGGGTGGCTGGCCGGGGAGTACCTGCGCCGGGCCGATGCCGGCGCGGACGTGCGCGACTTTTTCGGCTCGTGGTTCGCCATCGAGGGGCACAGCCAGGCCGGCTACTACCTGGGCCGCCAGGTGGTGCATTCGCTGGAGCGCGAGACGCCGACCCTGCGCGCGCTGGCCGTGTGGCCGGCGGAGCAGGTACACCGGCGCGTGCGGGAGGTCTTGCACGAGATGGCGGACGCCCGTTGATGTACCCCCCGCCGGTTCCGAACAATTCGTCGAGAAATAGACCCCGGAGGTCTGCCAGACCTCCGGGGTCTGTGTTTCCGGTCAGCGGTTCTTCATCACCAGCGGCAGATAGAGCCGGTTCGTCTCCCCCAACACCGTCCACAACGAGAGGTGGTTGGGCGTGGCCGTGACCTGGTTGGCGACCGTGTCCACCGCGCTGGTTGGCTCCTTGACCCACTGGCTGCCGTCCCACCAGTAGAGGGCCAGGGTATTTTCGATGGCCGGGCCGCGCTCGGCTTCCGTGTATTGGATGGTGACAGTGTACGTCTGGCCGGGGGCGAGCTGGGCCGGCTGGCCGGTGTCACTGTAGACCGCCGTCACCTCGTAGCAGTGGCCGATGTCCACGTAGGCTTTGCCGGCAGCGTTGGCGACTTTGGTCAGGGCTGGTGTGCCTGGCGGGTATGGCGAGGCGGTCATGTACGTGACCACCACCGTGGCGGTAAACGCGCCGTTGGGAAAGTCCAGTGTGGCGCCAGTTTGAGGGGAGCTAACCGTACCCCCGGTGGGTGGGACTACCCCTCGCGCCTGGAACCGCCACTTATTGATGTGCTCGCCGCCCAGCGGGGCAAAGGTGCGCCAGATGTAGGGTTTGGTGAGCACGGCGCGCGTGTAGTAGTAGATGGGGATGATCCCGACCTCATCCACGCACAGGATTTGCTCCGCCTGCTTGTAGAGGGCTTGGCGCGTGGCCGGGTCCGTCTCGGCCGCGGCCTGCTCCACCAGGCTGTCAAAGGTGGGGTTGGACCAGCGGATGTAGTTGCTGCCCTGGGTGGAGTGAAAGACCTCCCGCACCCAGTTGTCCTCGTCCGGGTAGTCGGCGCACCAGCCCAGCCGCCAGATCTGCGGCGGATCGGTGTTCAGCAGTTGCAGATATTGCTGCCACTCCATATTGGCCAGGTTGACGGTGATGCCCAGGTAGTCAATCCAGTTCTGGCGGATATAGTTGGCGATGGCCTGGTGGCCGGCGCTGGTGTTGTACATCAGGGTGGTGGCGGGAAAGCCCACGCCGCCGGGGTAGCCGGCCAGCGCCAATTCCTGCTGGGCCTTGGCCGGGTTGAACTGGATGCCGGGGAAGGTGGGGTCCTCCGCCGGGGAGCCAAAGACGCCGGGCGGGGCAAAGGTCTGGGCCGGCCGCTGCCCGCCGCCGAGCATGTTCACCAGCCCCTGGCGGTCCACGGCGTAGCTCAGGGCGCGGCGCACGTGCGGGTTGTTCACCGGGGGCTTGGTGGTGTTGAAGCCATAGTAGTAGGTGCAGAGGATCGGCGCCATGGTCAACTGCTGGCTCAGGATGGGGTCGGCCCGGATGTTTGCCAGTTGGTCGCTGGGCGGGTTGACGATGTCCAGTTGGCCGTTCAGGTACATGGTGTAGGCGGTGGTCGCATCGCTGATCATGGCGAAATCCACCGTGCCGATCTGGACGTTGGCGGCGTCATAGTACGCGGTGTTCTTTTGCAGGGTCATGTGGACGTTATGCGTCCACTCGGTCAGGCGGTAGGGGCCGTTGGTGACGATGTTCGCCGGCTCGGTCCAGTTGCTCCCGTGGGCGGCGATGGCCCACTGGGGCTGGGGCCGGGCCACCCACATCCCGGCGATGCCGGGGAAGTAGCCGGCGGCGTGGGTCAGCGTGAATACCACGGTATAGTCGGCCACGGCTTTCACGCCCACGGCGTCGGCCGGGCCAGTGCCCTTGTTATACGCCTCCGCGCCCTGGATAACGTACAGCACGTAGGCGTAATCCGAGGCCGTGGCCGGGTCCAGGGTACGCTTTACCCCGTACTCTACGTCCTGGGCGCGGACCGGGTTCCCGTCAGACCATTGGGCGTTGTTGCGCATGTTAAAGGTCCAGACCCGGCCATCCGGCGAGGTGTTCCAGGACGTCGCCAGCTCCGGGACCGTCTCCATGGTCGTGTCGTCATAATCGGTGAGGCCCAGGAACAACAGCTCAACCACCTGCACGGAGGTAGTATCTGTCGCCAGGGCCGGGTCAATGGTGGGCGGCTCGGTGCCCAGGTTTAAGCGGATGGTGGGGCCGGCGCCGTTCAGCAGGACCGGCGCGGGGCGGTGGGTTGGCTGCGCGCCGGCCGGGGGCAGGCCCAGGCTCAGGGCCACGGCCAAAATGACGATGGTGCAGCAGAGTCTGGTCTTCATGGGTTCCTCCTCGTCACAATTGAAGGTAACAATTGAATCATCGGACCAACACCACAAAGACACGTTGCTTTTCCGCTGTTTTGCTGACATCACCTCCTTTCTGCCAGACCCTTCGGGGGCCAGACCCTTCGGGTTTCACAAACCCGAAGGGTCTCCTTCGGGGGCCAGACCCTTCGG
>FWPV01004175.1_pt1 | contig 31309 bp, 37 predicted proteins | sample 2228371 | NCBI WGS metagenome assembly FWPV01 (sample SAMEA103939776, study PRJEB20133) | metagenome | reverse complement strand
CGCCTTCCGGGAGCGGGAGCAAGCTCCCGCGAGATATAGCGCAAGCATGGCTTGCGCACTCCAAAGGGCTTCGCCCGCCTTCGAGCCTCTCGGCCCTCCTACATTGTCTGTGCGCCCCATTCCCAAGGGGAGGAGCCCCGGATCCGGCGGTGCGGGGGCAACCGGCCTGCCTGCGGTAGGCAGGCGGCCCCCGCGAGTCGGCACCGACCACCGGTTACCCCGCTGCCAGCGATCCGGCGATTTCGTTGACCAGGAAGGCGATGAGCTGGTCGGCATCGGAGGCGAGTCGCAAGGCGCGCTCGCCCAGATCCTTCAACGCTCCCCGTTCACCCAGTTCTCGAGCCACGACGATGGTGTTGTAATGAGATTCAGAACCACCCTCCCGTCGTTCTGTTCCTCGTGGAAGTACTCCGTCGCCCGCGAAATCGAGGCTTTCATCTCGAGGCATTCGACGCAGCGCAGGCTCCGGCGGAATGGTACACCACCAGCCTTGGAGTCAGACCATCGGGCGGTGGGAGAGGGACGATCGCGCGATCGGGTTAGGTCATCAGGGCCGCCGAGGCCTCCGCGGGCACCGTCTGGGCATCACTCGATGGCTCGGCGCACGACGCGATGGTCATCGCAGCGGCCATCAGCAGGAGACAGATGCTGCTCATTGGAGCCGTTACCTCGCCGTGTAGATGAGATACACGCCGCCCAACATGACCAGTACTCCGCACACCTTGCGCAGGATCACCGCCCCCTTGGAGCGTTCGGTCCAGTTCAGGTAGTGCCGAACCGCTTCCGTGAAAGTGCCGGCGAGTACGATCACAGAGCAGTGTCCCAGGCCGTACATCGCCAACAGGGCGATCCCGTAGAGCATCTGAGTGGCCGCGATCCGAAATGCGACGGCCAGCATGGGGGCCATGTACGCGAAGGTGCACGGCCCCAAGGCCACGCCGAAGAAGAGGCCGAGCACGAACGCTGCCACCGTGCCGCGCCTCTGTGTGCCGGCATGCCCCGGCCCCACCCCCGGCATGGGCAGGACGCCGACAAGATGCAGCCCCACCACGAAGAAGACGACCGCCACCAGGTAGTTCCCCGTCCTCCCGATGTCTCCCAGCATCCGTCCAGCCGCCGCCGTGACCCCACCGATGGCCGCGATGGTGAGCAGGATGCCGAGAGAGAACACGAGAGAGATGGTGAAGGCGCGCTTCGTCGAGATCCTGGCCTGCTCGTCGATGAAACCGATAATGAGCGGGATACTGGCCAGGTGGCACGGGCTCAGGACGATGCTCAAGACGCCCCATCCCGCCGAGGCCAGCAGTGCCACGGCGGGATGGCCCTCGACTGCCCGCGACAGGGTCACGAACAGATCGTGAAGCATGCGATCATCCCTGTGGGGGCCGGAGCGTCACCCCAAGCTCCTCCCACTTCTTCAGGATGTCCTCCTTGCCGAAGAACCCCTCGTGGCGGAAGCGCTCCACGCCTGACGCATCGAAGAAGATCTGCGTCGGGATGACCTTGATCCCATAAGTCTTCGCTCGGAGGGGCTTCTTCCACACGTCGATGAACTCGACTTCCAACTGGCCTTCATACTCGCGCGCGAGTTCCGCGAGTATCGGCGCCATCATCTTGCACGGGATACACCTGTCTGCTCCCAGATAGACGAGGCGGGGGAGGGAGGCTGGATTCTTCGCATGAGACGGAGGGGATGTCGGCGGTGGGGCGGGTTCCGGTGCCGGGGCAGGCGTCTCCCGAGAAGGAGGGTCGGACGGTGCGGCCGCGGCCGCACTCGTGTCTGGAGCCTCTTCGACGGCATCGACAACCGATTCGGCCGGGGGCGGGGCGGAGACTCGCGCCGGGGGTTGTTCGTCGGGGGCTGACGCCACTCCGGGGTTGTTGGAGGTCTCTCGGGGTCCACATGAGAGGATGAGCGCGGCCAATACCAGCACTCCGACCGCCGCCGCGATGGTCCAGATTCCGCGTCTCATCTCACCCTCCGCAGCAGCGCGAAGGCCGCCGCCCGGGGCCGCCCTGCGCGACGTCGGATGGGGTGGGCGAACCCCACGGGATGCCCGCGGCCGCGCACGCTCCCGACGCGACCCGCTCGATTGTCTTTTGCGTCGGCGGGGTCTCTCCCTTCGCGTATCCGAGATCCGTCACGCGGACGTGGGTGAAGCCGCTGATCCCCGCTCCTTCCAGGGTGCGCCTCCCGCAATCGAGCGGGCATCCATCGATCATGATCACGCGGTCCGCGGCCTCCGTGCTCTTCACGATCCCGCTCACGCGACCCCGATTCCCGCCAGGCAGTACATGCTGCCTGCTTCTCGGTCGTCGATCAGGCGAGCGGCCCGATCGGCCGTCTCACCGACATCGGCTCCGCCCGAGCAGGCGAACACGAGCACCGTGCCGCCTTCACACGCACAACGATTCTCTACCGCCATGGCGCTCCTTTCTCTCACTCTCGGCTTCGACCTCATGCGGCTTGGCACTACACGAGCATCTTCTTGATGTCCGCAACCGACGGCACCTTGCCGACGCTCTTGACCACGCCGTTCACGGCCAAACCCGGCGTCATCATGATACCGAAGCTCATGATCTCCTTGATGTCTGTGACCTTCACGAGCTGGTACTCGATGCCCAACTCCTTGGCTGCGGCCTCGGCGTTCTCCGCCAGCTTCTTGCACTTAGGGCATCCGGTGCCCAGGATCTGAATGGTAGTCATAGTGTCCTCCTATCGGACGAGTGCTCCGAACGTCACGCCGCTCACCGTGGCCATCACCACGACGAGCGAGACGAACACGATTGTCTTCTTGGTGCCCATGATGCTGCGGATGACGAGCATGTTGGGGAGACTGAGCGCAGGGCCGGCGAGCAAAAGGGCCAAAGCCGGCCCCTGCCCCATCCGGTTGCCGATGAGCCCCTTGAGGATCGGCACCTCGGTGAGGGTCGCGAAGTACATGAACGCGCCGACCACCGAGGCGAAGAGATTCGCGAACAGCGAGTTGCCTCCCACGAGGCCCGAGACCCACCTTGAGGGGATGAGGCCCTCTCCGGTGTCCTCGGGGCTGCCCAGCAGCAGTCCGGCCACGATCACGCCCCCGAACAAGAGCGGCATGATCTGCTTCGCGAAGCCCCAGGAGGACGCGAACCACTCCCCTGGTTCTCCCTCGTCGGTGCTTATCACGATTGACAGCCCGATCACCGCCGCGGCAAAGGGGAGCATGGGCTGACCGGGGAAGAGCAAGGCGAGCAGCACTGTGGGGATCGCGGCAGGAACCAGCCGCTGCCACCGGACGTGGAACCAGGCGACGAGGATCGCGCCCAAGACGAGGGCGAAGAACGACGTGATGGCCCACTTGGCAGAGTGGATCGTATGCCAGAGGCCTTCCGGTTGGAGCGGCTTGCCCCAGTTTGCGAACACGAGGATAGCGACCATTGAGAAGAAGTAGATGGCGTTCTGCCACAGGGGGCGCTTCACTTCGGGTTCCGGCGCGGACAGCTGTGCCGCCACCTTGGCTTCTTCCTCTTTGCGGAAGAACAGGTGCATGAGCACGCCGATGACCACGCTGAACAGGATTGCCCCTACCGCCCGGGCGATGCCCAGCGTGAGTCCCAGGACCCGGGCGGTCAAGGCGATCGCCAGGACATTGATCGCCGGCCCAGAGTAGAGGAACGCCGAGGCCGGCCCCAACCCCGCGCCCATTCGATAGATCCCGGCGAACAGGGGCAGCACGGTGCAAGAGCATACGGCGAGAATCGTACCAGACACCGATGCCACGCCGTACGCCAGCACCTTGTTGGCCTTGGCACCCAGGTACTTCATGACCGATGCTTGACTGACGAACACAGAGATGGCTCCCGCGATGAAGAACGCGGGCACGAGGCAGAGGAGCACGTGCTCGCGAGCGTACCACTTGACGAGGCGGAGGGACTCCATCACCGCGTTGTCGAATCTGGCCGTTCCCACGGGCAGGTAGAAACACCCGAGGAAGACGCCGGCGATCAACGCGAGGTTCTTCCATTCATGCTTCCAGTTCATGCTCCCTCCTCCACACAGAACCGCAACGATGGTTCAACCGTTGAACGCTCACGGACCTTCGTCCGCCCGCTTCGGCGCCGTCTCGACCTTCCTCCTCACTCCCTCGCAGCCTCGAACCAGTGGCTCGTGCGCAGGCAGATCCTCACGAGCATGAGCATGACCGGGACTTCGATGAGCACTCCCACCACCGTCGCGAGCGCTGCCCCCGAAGACAGCCCGAACAGCATGGTCGCAGTCGCGATGGCCACCTCGAAGTGGTTCGACGCACCGATCATCGCTGACGGCGCCGCGTCCTGGTAGGAGAGGTTCAGCCGACGGGCGAGCCAATACGCGAACCAGAAGATGAGATTCGTCTGGATGAACAGTGGGATGGCGATTCAAAGGATGGTGAGAGGATTCGAGACGATGACAGCACCCTTGAATGAGAAGAGGAGTACCAGGGTGAGGAGGAGAGCCGTGATGGTCATGGGGGTCAGGATATGAAGGAATTTCTCTCTGAACCACTCCTCTCCTTTGGCTCTGACTATCAATCTGCGAGAGAAATAGCCGGCAACATAAGGCAAGGCGACCTAGATGCTGATGGAGAGCACCAATGCCTGCCAGGGCACCGGCAGCCGGCCGACCCCGAGGAGGAAGCCGCCGAGGGGGCCGTAGAGGAGGAGCATGGTGAGGGAGTTGATCGCGACCATGACCAAGGTGTGGCCGTCGTTGCCCTTGGCGAGGAATCCCCAGACGAACCCCATGGCGGTGCAGGGGGCGATACCCAGGAGGATGCAGCCGGCCAAGTAGCTCCGCCACAGCGGCACTTGGAGCATCTTCACGCCATCGTGGAGCACGACGGTGCCGACGCCATGCGAGGCGCCCACAGGCAGATCGAGCCCGAGGGGCATCTTCACGAGGTCGGCCGCATCAGCGCCGATAAGGGTCCGAAACAGGATCCCGAGGAACACGAGGGCTATGCCGTACATAGTGAACGGCTTCACCGCCCAATTCACGAAGAGGGTGAGGGCGACGGGTCTCACGTTCTTCCCGGCCTTGAGAATGTCCGCGAAGTCGATCTTCACCATGATTAGGATACATCATGAAGAACAGGCAGACTGCGATGGGAATCGACACCACTGGTGCGCCGTTGACCGAAATCGCCATTCCGTCCAAGGCACGCGTGACGCTGGGGGCGACTCTCCCCATGATCACTCCAGCGGTGATGCAGAGTATCACCCACGCAGTGAGGTACTTCTCGAAGAAACAGAGACCCCTGGATTGCCCCGTCATGTGGGGTTCACGATTCATGAAATGCACCTCCGTACGAGTGGACAGGCGAACCGCGGGCTGATCGGCACGCTCAGGTCAGAGATGTGAGGGAACACGAGTGAGTCCATGGCGGAGGTCCTCGCCTCAGGAGTGCGGGCCCAGAGTGCCGGTTCGGGTGAGGATCTCGGGGAGCTTCTCCACGAAGGCACGGATCTCGTCGCGCACCTTTCGATAGTGGGCGAGGGCTTCATCTTCCGACCGGGCGCCTCGTGCGAGGAGCGGCGGGTCGTCGAACTCGTGGTGGATGACTCGCACAGGCCTGGGGAACACCGGGCAGGTCTCATGGGCATGGCTGCAGACCGTGATGACCAGGTCGAAGGGGAGGTCGAGCACCTCGCGGACGTGGGTGGGCTTCTGGCCTGAGATGTCGACTCCCGCCTCGGCCATGACCGCGACCGCGCGCGGATCGAGAGGCTTGGGGTCGATCCCGGCGGAGGAAGCCTCGATCCTGCCCCCATGGAGGTGCCTCGTCCATCCCTCGGCCATCTGGCTGCGGCACGAGTTGCCCGTACAGAGGAACAGGACTCTCAGCGGCCTCGTCGTCGACACAGGGACTCCTTATCTTCCTTGAGGATCTCGACCACTCGACGATCGTCGTGAAAGGCGACCTCGGTGTGCGCGAGGGCGGCAAGCACCCACCTGAGGGCGCTCGCCATTGGTTCGGGCGGAGTGTCGGGAAGCCGATAGTGGATCCAGCGAGCCTCCTTGCGGTAGTCGACGAGCCCGGCCTGCCGCAGGATCCACAGGTGCTTGGACACGGTGGAGGGGGCGAGGCCGAGGAGCTCGATGAGCTGGCAGACGCAGAGCTCCCCGTGCCGCAGGGCGTTGAGGATGCGCAAGCGGTTCTCATCGGCCAAGGCTTTCGCGAGAGTGGTGAGGGTGCGCATCATACTCCTATGATTCGCCATCTGCCGAAATATCGGTGCACACTATAGCCCGGCGCCTTCCCCGCGTCAACAGGGCGCCGGGGCCCTTTGTAGGGCTACGAAGGCATGGCCACGCCGCGAGGGCTCCGGGGCCTTCTGGCCGCCTCGTCTCGCCGGGTCCCTCATGGACCCGCGGGCCACCCCCAGAGTCCACTCTCCCCTCGCTCCCCCAAGGAGGTGGTTTTCCCCCCACACACGGTCAGGTGGTGACCGGGGGTTCCCTCGGGGTGAACCCAGTGGCCAGACCCCGAGCCATGCGCGCTCGGAGTGAGGGGAGGCGGCATCCACGGGGGGACGTGCGGAAGCGGATCTCTCATACACATTGCGTCTGGAAGCGCCGCGGTCCCTCGCGTGCGCACACCTGCCCACAGGCCAGTGCGCCGCGTGCCTTCAGTGCTCCTCCTTGGGATCGACGAGACCGCACGGATTCATCGACAGCTCCAGGACTCCTCACTCCGTCGTCGGCGGCCGGGCGACGAAGCTACCTATGAGCGGGAGCTCGGGGCGTCTTCACCGCGAATGATCTGCAGCGCAAGGACACCCCAGAGAATGCACAGGCAGTAGAAGTTGACCGATGAGCTTCTCGTCAGCTCGGCGAGGACACCGGACCTCGGAACGGGCCACGGCGTACGGGTACTCACCGCCATGGAGGCGAACGCCACCGTGAGGGCCACGACTTGAGGCGTGCGGCCGCGAGGAGGTCCAGCGCGGATCCCCCCACTCGCCACTGCCAGCGGGGGCAACGCCATCACGAGGTGGTGCACCCATGTCCACACATTGAGGATCATCGCGGTCACCATGAGCATCGCAAGGCGCCCCAGTCCTCCCTGCACGGTGTCGCACCTCGGCATGATGAGCAGTGCCGCGCTGCCCAGGAGGAGGACCCCAGACAAGACTCGCTGCACTCGCTTGACCCGGTTGGAAGCCTCTGGCCCCGGGGGAGGAGTGGCCGCACGCACCACCCTGTGCGAGAAGCTCTTGAGCGACACATCCATGCTACCGGCAGGGGTCCTACGGGAGATATCAGGCAGTTCCCGCACCAGGTAGGTGCGGTGCACCGCACCACCGAGGACCGCCAGCGAGGCGGCCAGGGCCAGGGCGCACACCAAGGCCATAGAAACCAAGGGGCGTATCTTCCGTCGTATGACGAAGTACGCCGCGACTGCCCCGGGGACTCCCTTGAGCAATGCAGCCAGGCCCAGGCACACGCCGCACCACCCGAGGCGTGCGTTTCTGAAAGCCCACAGCCCAAGTGCACTGCAGAGCAGAACTGCCATGTTGATCTGGCCGGTATCCATTGTCTGCCACGAAGGCACGAACCAGGATGCACCGATGATGCCTGCAGCTACCATCGCCCACGACCGGACACCCATCAAGCCGCGGAGCAGCACCGAGATGGAGGCCCAGTAGCACAGCCCGTTGGCAAGGATGGCGAGTCGCGCCGCAGTGATGGGTGTGAAGGAGGCGGCAACAGGAACGAACAGCGTGGCGACATGAGGAGGATACGACAAAACCGGGGGGCCTTTTCTCGCCCCCAGAGTCTCCGCCACGGCCCTCGTGTAGGCAAGATCGTAGATGTCGTGACCGTGGAGCGCACACCAGCCCGCCATGTAGAATGAGCCGAAGTCCCCGTAGGCGACCCCTCGGATGTCCTTCAGCGGCAGCACGACGCCGTGGTGGAGCCAGACCGCCACCGACGCCACGGCCATCGCCGTCAGGAACACGGAGCCTGCCCATCGCCGAAGGCAGGCGCCACCATCGTCTCGATCTCGTTTCACCCGATCTCTCCCCCGTGATCCCGGCACGCCTGCGTCGTGTGCCTTCGAGCACTCGAGGACACGCCCGCGACGAGACACGGCCGTGCCATCTGGTGCCTGCGAGCGTGTGTGTCAGGCGTCGCGTCCATCGAGAGCGCTCGGGGCCACGACATCTCGCCCCCATCACAGCCCCTCAGAGAACCTGAGGATGGCTTCTTCGCGTTCGTGTGTCAAGGTCGCCTTGAAGACTCCTGAGGCATGCCCTGGGGTATCGCCGCCTTCACGATCGGGGGATCGGCTCAGGGACAGGAGTGAGAGGAGACGGAGGAGATGGGCGAGGGTGGCGGTTCGGGCTCATCGACCACCGATGCGGGGGCCGGATGGTGGAGGGTCCTCTTCGGAATGGCCCGAGGCAAGACGCGACGCGAGCGCATAGGCCCGGTGATAGTCGTCCATTGAGTTGACGTTCAGGAGGATTCGGTTCCACCAGGGGTCATTGGCCACGTCCACGACACGCACCGGCAGGCCGTCCCAAAACCCCACCATGCGGCGATCGCCACGTTCGAGCGCCTCGGACAGCGCGGGCAGGCAGGTCTTCGCGTAGATGCCGAACAGCGGGTGCAGACCGTCGGTGGTGCGCACGACCGTGATCGAGGCCCCCTCCGAGAGGTCCCACAGGGCGCGGATCGCTGCCCCATCGATGAAGGGCATGTCCGCGGCCACGACCACGGAGCGGAAGTAGGTTGCGGCCTCAAGGCCCGCGAGCAGGCCTCCTGCGGGACCGATGCGCGACGCGTCGTCGACGTGGCGCAGGCGCGCGTGCGTGAGCCTTCCCGGCGAGCCGACGACCAGGACCTCCTCGAGGTTCGCGAGCATGACCTCCACGGCGTGGGAGAGGAGCGTGCCTGCCCCCCACGGGAGGTCGAGCTTCTGAAGGCCCATGCGAGTGCTGGCACCCCCCGCCAAGATGATGCCAGAGGCCTCGAGGCGCCCCGCGTTACGAGGGCCGGATCCGATCGGCATGGGCATACACGTTGCAGCGGTCGCCGCGGGCGAACCCCACCACGGTCACGCCGTGCTCCTCGGCCAACTGCACCGCGGTGGACGTGGGGGCGGATCTGGAGACCACGATGGGGACGCGGGCACGGATGGCTTTCAGCACGATGTCGCTGCTGAGCCTTCCGGTGGTGACGAGCACGGCCTCAGGCGGCAGGGGCCACCGCTCACGCAGGGCGTGCCCGATCACCTTGTCCACCGCGTTGTGCCTGCCCACGTCATCACAGATCCACGCGAACCCCTGGCCGGTCCAGAGGCCGGCGCTGTGGACCCCTCCCGTGCGCCTGAACAGCGCCGAGCCCTGGGCGAGCGTGCGGATGGCCTGCAGGAGTTCGGACACGGGGTGGGAGCCCTGGGCGGCGACCCGCCCGAAGCGGTCTGCCCACAGGGGGGAGACGCGCGAGACGCTCCTGCCGCAACCGGTCGTGAAGGTCCTCACCGCCTCACGCGCCTCGCGGCGCTCACCCGGAAGAAGCCGCACCGACACGCTGTGCAGCCTCTCGTTGCTTTGCACCTCCGCGATCTCTGACGGGTGGTCGAAGACACACTCGGCGAAGAGGAAGCCAACCGCGAGCTCCTCGAGCTCGTGCGGCAACGCCATCATCGCGGCGGTCTCCCGACCGTCCAGGACGATCCGCACCCGCGCCTCCACCACGACGAGGTCGAGCCTGGCCTCCTCGCGACCACCGACGTACCGAACGATGGGGCGATCCTCCGTCATGCTCCTCCTCCGGTGCCGGGTCCTCGTGCGCCCGGCGCGCGTGGGATTCTCTCTTGAGACAAGTGCCGCAGTGAGGTAATATGGCTCCTTCGTAGTCCTGCCTCTCCCCACGGCCCGACACAACCAGCGACGACACCATCGTCGGCGCAACCGTGTCAGGGGGCGACCTCTCGGCTCCTGTCTCAGGAACGAGGCGTGGCAGGGCGCACGCACGTCTGGTCGGGGCGCGAGATCGGCTCGATCTTCCCCCATGGGGCCGGATCCCAGCATCAGGAGGAGTGGTCACCACCATGGCCCAAGAAGTCTTAGTCGTTGATGATGATCCAGACCTCGTGGAGGCAGTCCGGATCGTGTTGGAGGCAGAGGGATTCATCGTGACCGCTGCCCGCGACGGATCGGAAGCTAAGAAACGCCTTCAGGAGCACACCCCCGACGTGATTCTTCTCGACGTGATGATGGCGACCGATACCGAAGGATTCGACCTCGCGTACGAGCTTCAGAACGACGAAGTGATGAAGAACATCCCGATCGTGATGCTGACGGCCATGTCGCAGTCGCAGGACTACGTCGAGAAGTTCCAGTACATCACGGATCGTCCGTGGCCCGTCGACATGTTCCTCGAGAAACCCATTTCACCCGAGAAGCTCGTCTCGACCATCCGCAAGGTGCTCGCGCACCGCGCGCGTTCGTGAGGTCGCTCGATGGCAACCATCCAGTTCAAGCTCAATGGGAAGCCGGCGGAGTGCGAGCGGGGTCAGACCATCCTCGAAGCCGCCTCTGCCTACGGGGTCCGTATCCCCACCCTGTGCTACCACCAGCTCGTGAGCCCGACGGGCGCCTGTCGGATCTGCACCGTCCGCGTGAACAAGACGATGTTCAAGACGGCGTGCACGGAGCCGGTGGCGCCCGGCATGGACATCGTGACCGTGGATCAGGGAATCCTCGAGATACGGCGTGACATCCTGAACTTCCTCCTCGCCGAGGGTGATCACAACTGCCTGTACTGTGAGGCGAATGGGGCCTGTGAGCTCCAGGCCCTCTGTTTCGAATATGGGATCGAGGTGCCTCCTCCGGCTGGGCCTCCGAAGAATGTCCGGGTGCGTGATGTCTCCTCCAGCGAGGGTCTCCGCCGAGAGGAGAACCGGTGCGTGCTGTGCGGGCGGTGCGTCAAGGCCTGCAACGAGATTCAGGTGAATCGCGTGTGGGACTTCGCTGGCCGTGGGAGCCACGCCCACCTGACGACGGGCATCAAGGACGTGCTCGGCGAGTCCGAGTGCGTCCAGTGTGGGCAGTGCGTGCAACTGTGCCCCACGGGAGCGCTCTCGTTCCAGACCGTGCTGGGGCGCGGCTCTGCGTGGGAACTCACCCGCCGGCGGAGCGTGTGCGTGTACTGCGGGGTGGGGTGTCAGATCGACTTCTTCGTGAACCGCGAAGGGGTTCTCGTGAAGGCCGAAGGCGCCCTCGAAGGCCCCAACCGTGGCCACCTCTGCGTGAAGGGACGGTTCGGGTTCGACTTCGTCCAGAGCCCCAACCGCCTCAAGACGCCCTTGATCCGCAAGGACGGTGCCCTGGTTGAGACGAGCTGGGACGAGGCGTTGGACTACGCCGCCGGCCGGCTCGCGGAGATCAAGGCCGCACACGGGCCCGATGCCGTGATGGGCTTCGCCTCGGCCAAGTGCACGAACGAGGAGAACTACCTCTTCCAGAAGTTCATGCGGGCGGTGATCGGCACGAACAACGTCGATCACTGCGCGCGGCTTTGACACAGCTCGACGGTCGCCGGTCTGGCGGCCACGTTGGGCTCCGGAGCGATGACGAACTCGATCCGCGAGATCCCCCTCTCCGAGGCGTTCTTCGTCATCGGCTCCAACACGACCGAGAACCATCCGGTCATCGGCTCGATGATCAAGAAGGCGGTGATCCACGGCGGGAAGAAGCTCGTGGTGGCCGATCCCCGTGAGATCGAGCTCGCCAAGTACGCCGACATCTTCCTCCAGATACGGCCGGGGACGAACATCGCGTTGCTCAACGGCCTCATGCACGTCATCCTTCGGGATGGACTGCATGACGCCGAGTACGTCAAGAATCGGTGCGAGGGATTCGAGGCATTGGCCGAGACCTTGCAGAAGTACACGCCAGAATACGTCGCCGGTATCTGTGGCATCTCTGATCCGAGGCAGATCGAAGAGGCGGCTCACCTCCTCGCGTCCGCGAAGCCCATGGCGGTCTACTACTGCATGGGGATTACCCAGTTCAAGTCGGGCGTGAACGGGGTGAAGTCGATCGCGAACCTCCAGATGCTCCTCGGCAACATTGGGGTGCCGGGAGGCGGGGTGAATCCGTTGCGCGGCCAAAGCAACGTGCAGGGTGCCTGCGACATGGGAGGCCTTCCGAACGTGTTCACCGCGTATCAGCCCGTCACGAATCCGGAGGCGAGGGCGAAGATGGAGAAGGCCTGGGGCGTGGCCGCCTTGCCGCAGACGCCTGGTCTCACGATCGTCGAGTCGATGAACGCCGCGCTTGAAGGTAAGGTCAGGGCCCTGTACATCATGGGCGAGAACCCGGTGTTGTCCGATCCCAACCAGCACCACGTGATCGAGGCACTGCAAGCGTTGGATCTCCTCATCGTCCAGGATATCACGCTCACCGAGACCGCGCGGTATGCCCACGTCGTGTTCCCCTCGTACTCCTTCCTCGAGAAGGAAGGAACTGTCACCAACACCGAGCGTCGGGTGCAGCTCATGCATCGCGTGGTGGCGCCCGTGGGAGACAACAGGGAAGATTGGTGGATCACCATGCAGCTCGCGAATCGACTCGGCGCGAGCTGGGACTACCGCAACGCCGAGGAGATCTTCGACGAGATACGGACCGTCACCCCCTCCTACGCGGGCATGACGTGGGAGCGGATCGACAAGGAGCTCCTCCAGTGGCCCTGCCCGACTCCAGGGCATCCAGGGACCCAGTTCCTCCACAAGGACCGCTTCACCCGAGGGCTGGGCTTGCTCTCGGCGATCGAGTACACGCCTCCGGCAGAGGAGGTTGATCCGGAGTACCCGCTCGTCCTCACGACCGGGCGCATCCTCGAGCACTTCCACACCGGCACCATGAGCCGTGACTCGAAGATCCTCAACGAGATCGTGGCGGAGCCGTTCGTGGAAGTCTCTCCGCCCGACGCGCAGAACAGCGACATCGAGGACGGCGAGATCGTCTCCATATCGACCCGGCGAGGGAGCATCCGGCTCAAGGCCCGCATCACTCGTCGGCCCAAGCCTGGGGTCGTCTTCATCCCGTTCCATTTCCACGAGGCGTGCGCGAACGTGCTCACCATCGACGCGTTGGACCCGGTGTGCAAGATCCCCGAGCTGAAGGTGTGCGCCTGCAAGCTTGAGAAAGTGTATCCGCGGGAGGCGTGCCAATGATCGCCGCAGACACGATCCGCGAGACGGTCGAGAGGTTCGGAAGGAAGCGCGAGCATCTCATGCTCATTCTTCGTGAACTCGAGACACGTTCTGGGAAGAACGTCCTGGAACCTTCGGTCCTAGAGCACGTCGCGGAAGAGATGAAGCTCCCCCCCAGCGCGGTAGCTGGCTTCGTCGACTTCTACACCATGTTCAGCACGAAGCCCCGTGCCCGCTACGTGATCAGGGTATGCAAGTCGACCCCCTGTCACACCGCCGGGACCCTCGATGTCCTCGACGCCATTGGGCGAATCCTCGGGATCGGGCCCGGCGAGGCAACGCAGGACGGCATGTTCTCCCTTGAGTGCTGCGAGTGCCTCGGTGCCTGTTCCGTCGCACCGGCGATGATGGTGAACTATGACCTCCACGGGCTGCTCACGGAGGAACGGATCAAGACCATCCTCGATTCGTACCGTGCCGGGGCCGAGGGAGATGGCACGGGGTGTGGTGCCGAGACCGCTCCGGGTGCGACGATCATCCCCGACGAGCGGCAGACGAAGCGTCTGCTCGCCCACATCGGCCGCGTCGACCCGTCCCGGATCGACACCTACCTCGAGGTCGGCGGCTACCAGGGACTCCGGCGCGCACTGAGCCTGACCCCCGGTGATGTGGTCGCGACCGTGAAGGAATCGGGGCTTCGTGGCCGGGGCGGGGCAGGGTTCCCCACCGGCCTGAAGTGGTCGTTCGTCGTGAAGGGGCCGATGCAGAAGTACGTGATCTGCAACGCCGACGAAGGGGAGCCCGGAACCTTCAAGGATAGGGTGCTCATGGAGGGCAACCCTCACCTCCTCCTCGAGGGGATGGCCATCTGCGGCTACGCCACCGATGCCACGATCGGCTACATCTACGTGCGAGGCGAGTACCGTCGCTCGATCGACACCCTGCGGCACGCCATCGACGAGGCACGCGCACGCGGGTTCCTCGGCAAGAACCTCTTCGGCTCTGGTTTCTCGTTCGACGTCTTCATCAAGGAGGGTGGTGGCGCGTACGTGTGCGGGGAGGAGACCTCGCTCATGAACTCGATGGAGGGCCTCCGCGGTTACCCGCGATTCAAGCCCCCCTTCCCTGGGCAGGCAGGGTTCCACAGGTTGCCAAGCACCGTGAACAACGTGGAGACCCTCATGTCGGTGCCCCTCATCCTCGCGAACGGCGCGGAGTGGTACAGGGAAGTGGGCACCGTTCCGTGCCCGGGCACGAAGCTCTACTGCGTGTCGGGCGCCCTGAACAGGACGGGCCTGGTGGAGCTGCCGATGGGGACGACCCTCCGCGAGATCATCGACGTGTACGGCAACGGTCTGCGCGCGGGGTCCACCTTCAAGTTCGCCCAGGTGGGAGGAAGCGCGGGGGGCATCCTCTGTGAGGATTTCATGGATATGCCCCTTGACATCGACACACCCATGCGCCACGGCGTGACGTTGGGCTCCGGCGTCGTGCTCGTGTGCGACCAGTCGACGTGCGCGGTGGACTTCCTCCTCAGGACGCTCTCGTTCTTCGAGCATGAGTCGTGCGGTCAGTGCGTGCCGTGCAGGGTCGGCACGTCTCACCTGCACTACCACGCGCGACGGCTCGCCCAGCGCGTGGCGGGCCCGGAGGACATCGAGCAGCTCCTCGCGAAGTCCACCCTCATGAAGAAGGCGTCGTTCTGTGCCCTGGGCCAGTCGCCGGTCATGCCGATCACTACGCTGGTGAAGCACTTCCGCGCGGAGTTCGAGGCCCACTGCAGGGCCGACCACGAGTGCGAGGCGTGCGACCGGTCCTTGGCCCGGTACTACCAGGCCGGCGCCCACTAGGGCTGCATGGCGCCCCGGGGGGAAAGAGAGACTGAGAGGTTCTGGAGCCTTGCCCCTGCCGACGTCGGGAGGGAAGAGCACCGGCGTGCACGGCTGAGGGCAAGGCCCATGTGAGTGCCCAAACCCGCAACGAGAGGAGAACCTATGGGAGAAGCGGCACTGGAGAAGAAGCGTTGGTGGATCGCGGTCGCTGCGGTGATCATGCAGCTGTGCCTGGGCACCGTGTACGCGTGGTCGGTGTTCAAGACCCCGCTGAAGACCGCCCATGGCTGGGGTGAGACCGCCACCCAGGTCACGTTCATGATCTGCATCGGGGTCATCGGGATCGCCGCGGCCTTCGGGGGCCTGCTGGTCGACAAACGCGGGCCGCGGTTCGTGGCCACCATCGGCGGCATCCTTTTCGGGCTGGGGACGATCCTCGCCGGCTTCGCCGATCAGATCGGGAGCCTCCCGCTCCTGTACCTCAGCTTCGGCCTCGTCGCCGGATTGGGCAATGGGTTCGGCTACGTGACGCCGATCGCGACCCTCATCCGCTGGTTCCCCGACAAGCGAGGCTTGGTCACGGGTCTTGCCGTGATGGGATTCGGCGCGGGGGCGTTCTTCATGGGGCGTATCGCGCCCGCGATGATCAATACCTACATGGTGAAGGACCAGACCACCGGTGCGGTGATCGCCTCGGGAGTCGCCAAAACCTGGTACATCTGGGGAGTGGTGTTCCTCGTGCTCGTCACCGGGGCGGCGCAGCTCTACAAGAACCCGCCACAAGGCTGGCTCCCGGCCGGGTTCACCCCTTCCTCCAAGAAGAGCGTGTCTGCCGCAGAGTCCCGGACACTCCCCGAAGCCATCCGCGTGCCGCAGTGGTGGATGCTGTGGGCCATGCTCTTCCTCAACATCTCGGCGGGCTTGGGCTTGCTCTCCCAGCTGTCACCGATGGCGCAAGCAGTCCTGAAGTCGCGCATCGCCGACCCCAAGGCACTCGCCGTGGCAGGCGGCACCATCGTGGCCATCGCCTCGATCTTCAACGGCCTTGGCCGCCTGTTCTGGGCGTGGCTCTCTGACGGGATCGGCCGCCGCCAAGTGTTCATCACCATGTTCCTCACGCAAGCGATCCTGTACGTCCTCTTGCCCCAGGTCGGTTCTTCCGTGCTGTTCACCGTCATCGCCTGCTACCTCCTCGCCTGCTACGGCGGCGGGTTTGCCACCATGCCAGCGTTCGCGGCCGACAGCTTCGGTCCCGCCTACATCGGCCGGGTGTACGGGACCATGCTCACCGCGTGGAGTGCCGCCGGTGTGGTCGGCCCACTCGTCTTCGCCCAGTTCTCCCGGGAGATGGCCTTGAAGGTCGCCGCGGGCCTCCTCGTGGTCGGGCTCATCATCGCCCTGGCCTACCGCAGGCCCGCACCGAAGAAGGTGGAGCCGGGTGCGGCGTCAGCCTGAACCATCGAGCGCTCACAAGCGAGGTGACCGCTAGGCCGCCGCGCCTGAGACGGCGCGGCGGCCTCGCCGCTTCTGGAGAGGGACCGAACCGGACTCCCCAACTCCTGGCACGCCGAGACACCGTCCGTCACGACCCAGACAGAAGGGCATTTTTATTGAGTGTGCCCCCCATGATAAGGAGGTTCTGATGCTCCCCCCTATGCTCATGATCTTCATGGTTTTCCTCTGCTGTCCTGTGTCAGCATGGGAGAAGTCCGCCGACATTGGCCTCACCTTCAACCAGACCGCCTATAGCAACTCCTGGACCGGTGGCGAGTCGGGTGCCTTGACGTGGACCTTCACGGCCAACCTCGCGGCACAGAAGCAGGTGAGCCCAAAGCTGCGGTGGGGGAATCACCTCAAGCTGCAGTTCGGCCAGACCCACAACCAGACGACGGCCCCCGACGGGTCGAAGTCGTGGGAATCCCCGAAGAAGTCCTCCGACCGGGTCTTCCTCGAGAGCATCGGCAAGCTCACCCTCGGCGCCTTCGTCGATCCCTACGCAGCCTTCACCTTTGAGAGCCAGTTCTACGATGCGAGCGTCGCGACGGTTCCGCGCTCCCTCAACCCCATCCTCCTCACCGAGTCGATCGGGGCCGGCCGAACTATCGTCAGGAATGAGCGCACGGAGCTGCTCTCCCGTCTCGGGTTCGCGTTGAGGGAACGCCTGAACCGTGAGGTCATCGACGCTGCGACCGAAGACACAGAACTGAAGACCACCACGGACGGCGGGGTGGAGTGGGTAAGTGACTTCAGCCACACGTTCGGCCCCAGTGCGAAGTACGTTGCGAAACTCCGCGCGTTCCAGGCCCTCTTCAGCAGCGCAGGCGATGACCTCACTGCCGATGATCCGAGGAAGGACTACTGGAAGACCGCAGATCTTGCCTGGGAGAATACCCTCTCGGCGACCATCTCCAAGTACCTCCAGTTCTCGCTGTTCGCCGAACTCCTCTACGACAAGGAGATCGATCTCCGCGGGCGCTTCCGCGAGGTCTTGGGCGTCGGGATCGCCTACGCCGTGTTCTGAGAAGCCCCCGCCTCGCGAGGTCTCCGGTCGTCGAGCCTCGAGGAGGTGACGGCGCCAGGGCCTGACCTCTTCGGCCGGAGGGGGCGCTCCCCCTCCGGCCTCTCCTCGATCACGGAGGGCTTTGGGCTCCTGTCGCCTTCGGGTGGGTTTATAGGCCGCGGGGGAGGCGTCTTGGCAGCCTGACCCTCGCCCCATATACTGTGCCGTCCGAGAGGTCTCTTCGACCCGCCCAGTACGTGCTCTATTCCCTCAAGGAGCGTCGCCGTGAATGCCGTTCACCGCATGACCTGACGCGCAGCCCTGGTCGCCAGGAGGCGACCACGGGCTTCTCTGCCTGCGCCGGGCGGCGAAGGCGGCGCTCGACTCTGATCCCAAACCGAGCCTCCCTCCGCATCGCCCCGCGGGCGACCATGTGTGCCGCACCACGGAGGGCCGTGGGAGCGGTCGTTCCACTCTCACGAGGAGGGAGACCATGTCGGAACGTCTCACCCGATTCTTCGCCTCCCGCGGCGGGATCGTGTTCGCGGGAGCCCTGATCGGCGTCGTCGCCCCCCTACTCCAGAGGCTGGGCAACCCCAAGAACATGGGCATCTGCGTGGCCTGCTTCGAGCGAGACATCGCCGGGGCGCTCGGCCTGCATCGCGCCGCGGCGGTCCAATACATCCGGCCCGAGATCGTGGGGTTCGTCCTCGGGTCCATGCTCGCGGCCCTCGCGTTCGGGGAGTTCCGCGCCCGGGCAGGGTCTGCGCCCATCGTGCGGTACGTCCTCGGCGTGTTCGCCATGATCGGAGCCCTCGCGTTCCTCGGGTGCCCGTGGCGCGCGACCCTGCGCCTCGCAGGCGGTGATCTGAACGGGCTCGTGGGCCTCCTGGGCCTCTCGGTGGGAGTCGCGGTCGGGGTCCAGTTCCTCAGGGGTGGCTACACCCTCGGGCGCGCGCCGCGGACCCCCTCTGCCGTGGGCCTCGTCATGCCCCTGCTCATGGGGGGATTGCTCCTGCTGCGCATCTGGGCGCCACGGTTCGTCAAGGACGGGCCCATCTTCTTCAGCACGAGTGGCCCGGGGTCTTTCCATGCCCGGCTCGGGGTGGCCCTCGCCGCGGGACTCCTCATCGGGTTCGTCGCCCAGCGCACCCGGTTCTGCACCATGGGCGCCATTCGTGACGTGATCCTCATGCGCGATGGGCACCTGATGAGCGGCGTGGTCGCTCTGCTCGTGGTCGCCTTCGTCATGAACCTCCTCCTTGAGCAGGTCCATCCCGGCTTCACCGGGCAACCGGTGGCCCACCACCACCATCTGTGGAACTTCCTGGGCATGGCCTTGTCGGGGCTCGCCTTCGCGCTCGCTGGCGGGTGCCCTGGGCGACAGCTCTTCCTCGCGGGTGAGGGCGATGGCGATGCGGCGTTGTTCGTCCTGGGGATGATCACCGGTGCGGCGTTCTCCCACAACTTCGCGTTGGCCGGGTCTCCCGACGCGGTGGTCGAGGGGGTCATGAGGCGTGGAGGACTCACGCCGTTCGGCCAGGCAGGGGTCATCCTCGGTCTGGCCGTGTGTCTGCTCATCGGGTTCACGATGCGTGAACGAAGGAAGGAGGCGTGAAATGACCCGAGTCGATGCGCGAGGGCTCTCGTGCCCCCAACCAGTGATACTCGCCCGCAAGGCCATCGATGCGGGGCAGTTCCCCATCGAGGTGGTGGTGGACACCGCCACTGCCCGCGAGAACGTGCGCCGCATGGCCCAGAAGGCAGGCTGCACGGTCATGGTCGCAGAGGAGGGTGGCGAGTTCGTGCTCACCCTCGCGAAGTGATAGGTCGTCGCGTCGTTCGCCTGCGGTCTGGGGCCTTGGCCCACAAGCTCGAAGGGGGAGATTGCCCCAGATGAGCGCCACGAGACGCTCCCCGATCATCTACCTCGACAATGCGGCCACCTCGTGGCCAAAGCCACCCTGCGTGGCCTCCGCCATGGTGCGCTTCATAGAGGAGACTGGGGCCAACCCTGGGAGGGCGGGCCATCGGATGGCCGTGGAGGCCTCTCGGGTCGTCTACCGCGCGAGGGAGGCCGTGGCCGAGCTGTTCCACGCCGCGGATCCCCTTCGCGTGGTCTTCGGGGCGAACGCGACGGAGGCGCTCAACCTCGCCCTCACGGTGCTCAGACCCGGCGACCACGTGATCACCAGCGGCATGGAGCACAACTCGGTCATGCGGCCCCTGCGGGCGAAGGAGCGGCACGGTGTTCGGCTCACGGTGGTCCCTTGCTCGCCCGAGGGATGGTTGGATCCACACGACGTGGAGCAAGCCATCAGGCCCCAGACCCGCCTCATCGTCCTCACCCACGCCTCGAACGTCACCGGAACGATCCAGCCGATCCGAGAGGTGGGCCGCATCGCGCGGGAACGCAACCTCCTCTTCCTCGTCGACGCGGCGCAGACCGCGGGTGCCTACCCCATCGATGTGGAGGCCGATGGGATCGATCTGCTCGCCTTCAGCGGCCACAAGTCCCTCTACGGGCCCATGGGCACGGGTGGGCTGGTCATCGGTTCTCGGGTCGACCCCTCGTGGTTGTCCCCCCTCAGACGGGGCGGGACTGGGAGTCGTTCTGAGAGCGAGGAGCAGCCGGACTTCCTCCCCGACCTGTGCGAGAGTGGAACCCCCAATGCCGTGGGGTTGGCCGGGCTCGCCGCGGGGGTGGGGTGGGTCCTCGGAAGAAGCGTGGCGGCCATCCGCGCACACGAGATGGCCTTGACGGACAGGCTTCTGGAAGGACTCCGCCGTATTCCCGGCGTCGTGGTGCACGGCCCGAGAGACGCGGCGCGCCAGACCGCGACGGTGTCGTTCCTCATCACCGGTATGGCACCCTCCGAGGCAGGCCTTCGGCTCGACGAGGTGCATGGCATCATGTGCCGCGTGGGCCTGCACTGTGCACCTTCCGCCCACCGCACGATCGGCACCTTCCCCACGGGCACGGTGAGGTTCGGGCTCGGGGCGTTCACGACCGAGGAGGAGGTGGCGTGCGCAGTCGACGCGGTGGCGCGCTTGGCGAGGGAGGCCGCATGAGCCAGGAGGGTCACGCCGTGGTGCTCGTGCTTGCCACGAGCCACGCGGTGCGCCTCGAGAAGGTGCTTGTCTCGGAGGGCATTCCCTGCAAGATGATCCCTGTCCCCAGGCACCTCAGCTCCGACTGCGGGGTCTGCATCAGGATCCGCGCCGCAGACGCCGAGGCGGCCCGCACCGCGGCCGAGCGGGCGACCATCGAGGTGCAGGGGGTCTTCCCACTCGAAGGAGGTCAGCCATGAAGGTCGGCGCACGCAACCAACTCAGGGCCCGAGTCACGAGGATCAAGCGCGGGGACGTGATGTCGCAGATCACGTTCGTGATCCCGGCCGAGTCCGTCATGGGTTCGGTGGTCACCACAGAGTCGTTGGACGAGATGGGCTTGGAGCTCGGCGACGAGGTCATGCTGTTCGTGAAGGCCATCCACGTCCTGCCCGTGAAGGGAGCCTAGCGCGAGCCCTCGCCCCGATTGCGGGCGCCGGTCGTCTGCCCCTCAGAGGCTTGTGTCTGCCCGGTGTCGGTGCCTCGCGCCTTCAGAAGTTCATCGCGAAGAGGCGTCGGAGGAAGGTGGCGAGGCGGCCCCAGGGCCCGAGGGTCCCGAACAGGGAGGAGGCGGTCTCGGCGAGCGCGCCCGCGAGGATGAAGAGGATGGCGAGCAGCTTGCCGACGTCTTGTCCCTTGAGGCTGCCCAGCATCCGAGGCTCCTGTGATAGGTAGGCGCTCGCCGCGAAGAGCTCCTCGCCGATGAGCGTGTAGTCGCACGCGGCCACGAAGAACGGCAACTGGGCTGGCATCGCAGTGCCCGCCACCTGGATGGCCCCCACCGAGTTCCCCGTCTCCGCCAGGACGAGGCTCTCGGCGAAGAACGCTCCCATGTAGAACGTTGCCGCTGGCTTCTCCCGCACCATGATGCCATCAACCGCCGCCACGAACCCGAACTGCGCATCCGTCACGTAGTGCACGCTCTCTTCGCGGTAGGCGTCAGGCCGACCCGCGGCGAGGTACGCCTCCTTCACCGTCTCCCTCGCGGCGCTCATGACGAGCGATCGCGCGACGGGAACGTGGAGTGGGGTGTCGTACGCCGCGGTCGTGCGGGCGATGGTCCCCAGGATCGAGAGCCCCGCGAGGGTCTGCACGTCGTCCATGTCGTTGATCCCCGGGACGAACAGCACCGTCCTGCCCATCTCCGTCGCGCGGCCCACCGCCTCCTCCACCGCCTCAAGGCCCGCGATCCGCCGGATGAACAGGTGCTGGCCTCGGGTCGCCCTCTGGATGTAGATGAGCACCGCTGCCGACAGCAGGAGGGTGATCACGAGGAGGTTCGCCTTCGCGCGGTTGAACCACTGCACCCTCGCGGCCACCGGCGGGGTCGGCACGCTCGGCAGGGTGCGGCCCACGTGGTCCACGAGGACGATCCTGAACGAGTGTGGCACGCCGTTGGGCAGCCCCCTGACCACCGTGCTCGTCTGCCCCGGGGGGAGGGAGTCGACCACGACGAACTCCCCGGGGGACGAGGCCTTCTGTACGAGTTGCCACCGGATGAGCTCCAGATCCTCCTGCCTCAAGCGCCAGGAGAGCGTGACCGCCCCTCCCTTGTCGTTCGGCACATCCGCGGCGGTGGGATCGGCGGGCGGCCAAGGGGGACGAGGGCCGCCGGAGGCGACGGTGAGGCAGAGGACGAGGAACGAGACGATCACCGAAGCTCTCCTCCTGCGTGCAGACGCACGTCTTAGCCCTAGGGAGGGCTCATCTCCTCGGACGGGGCCTGGGTTCGACGGGCCGTCTCCCACCTCTGGACCTTGTGCCCCGGAAGCGCTCCTGTCAACCCGGGCCTCGCGAGGGGGAGGGCGTCGTGCGGTAGATCCAGATCCCTGGCTCGCGGTGCACGAGGAAGGCTCGCCCCCTCTGCCGTTCCTCGAGCCACCTGCGCCCACACCCTCCGGGTGCCTCACCGCACAGGTCGTGGAGCGTACCCTCTCCCAGCTCCACGACGCGGTACGCCTGCGGGCCTCGACCGGGGGGCAGGAGCAGGTCCCACGGGTGGGTGGGGCCCTCGATGGTGAGATCCTGCCTTCGCGCCCCGGCCTCGCGCAGCCAGGCGGCGGCGCGGACGCGGGAACGCTGGCAGACCCCGTAGGTCGGGGTCCCCCCGAATCGCTCGATGTCCCGCACACGATCCACGAGCAGGACCGCCTGCACGGTCGTCGCGAGGATCACGAGGGTCCGGGCCACACGCCAGAGGTGGCCCATGCCTGCGACGGCGCGTCCGATGAGCAGGGCAGGGAGGGGGAAGAAGGCGAAGTAGAAATGGTACGAGTCGGCGACCCCTGGTACCCTCGTGCACAGGAGCATCGGGACGGACATGAGGCCCAAGGCAAAGGCCCTGCCATCCCCTCTGAGGGCCTCGACTCCCACGACGAGCAGCCCCGCGACGAGCAGAACCATGAGGACCAAGGACGCGGCCGCGTCGGCGATGAAGCGCAGCTCGGTGCCCGCCGAGGCGCGGCGGTGGAGGCGGAATCGAGCCCGGAGGTCTTCGGGCCTGAAGGACCTGAGGGTCCGAGACGTGGGCCCCTTCCAGTATTGGCTCAGGAGCGGTGTGCCCTGGAGGCTTGGGGATTCGGTGACGAGCAGGGAGGCCGCGGCACGATCGAGGAAGTCGTCTCCGTACGCGTGCGTCGAGAGGGGCGGCAGGTAGGGAAGGGGCCAGGACACGGGTGCGGGGAGGGCGCCACGGCTCGGCTGATCCTTACCCGAGACCACGTGGCTGAGCGCCGAGACGATCCTCAGGGTGGCACCGTGGCGTCCGGTGAGATCGGCGATGAGGAAGGGGGCGAGCGGGACGAGCAGGAGCACGAGGCCTAGGAGTGCCGCGCGCGGCTTGGTCACCCCGGTGAGTGCCGCGAGCCCCATAAGCGGCACGAGGGCCAACGCCGAGAGGTGGAGGTGGAGGAGCAGCCCAGCGAAGAGACACGAGAGAACCAGCCCCTTCCTCGAGGAGTGCACGAACCATCGCCCGAGGAAGAGGAAGAAGGCCGCGGCGAGGAGTGGCACCATGCCGGGATTCCAGATGCGTCTGCTTGCCAGCACCCAAGCGGGAGCCGTGGCGGCGACCAAGGCGGCGAGGTTCGCCTCCTGGGACGACATGAAGAGACGGGCGAGAGGGAGCGTGCAGGCGACCGCGAGCGTCCCGAGGATCGCCATGAGCACGAGCCCGCCGTACGCATCGTCGCTCACGAGGCGGGCCCCCCGCAGGAGCAGGTAGTAGAGCCCACCGGGCAGGCGCGCGCCCACGCCGGTAGTGAGGGCGACATCAGGGCCGAGCCACCAGGGCTGCGCCGGCGTGCCCCATTGGCCGGCGCGGGACCAATCGCGGACATCGTCCACATCGTGGAACTGGGCGAGATCAATCCTCCACAGCCTCAGCCCGGCGGCGAGGACGATCACGAACAGGGTTGCGGCGTGTCTGCGCACCGTTCACCTCAGGCGTCTGTGGGACGGCGGAGAAGAAGGCCATTACCGCCTCGTTTCGCAAATGGCCCGATTGACACGTGTCAGACGGGGAGTGAACTTTTCGTAGTTACCGTCCACTCATCCCACTCCAGGACTCCGTCCGAGGTGACCCCCATGCGCGTGAAGCTCTCCTCATCTCCTTTCTCCGGCTTCCAATCGGGTGATGCGCTCGCGCTCCTGTGCACGCGGTCGACGCTCGAGGAGGATCCCGCGTTCCAAGAGCTCGATCGAGAGCACGGGGGGATCATCTCGGCTACGGCTTTGGCCGAGGGGTTTGCGGCACGATGGAAGAAGACGAGCCTGCATCGGCTCCCTGAGCGGGGGCCGGGCAAGGTGATCCTCGTGGGCATAGAAGAGGCGCCCCTGCCCCTACGACTCCTCCTGAAGCAGGCGGCGGGCGCGGCGGTGGGACGAACGACGGACGTGAAGGCCACCCGTCTCATCCTCTCCCTCCTGGGGCCCCTCCCTGGGGGCCTCACTCGCGCCGATGCCACGAAGCTCATGGTGGAAGGCGCGCTCCTCGCCGCGCATCCTCGCCTCTCCTACAAGAAGAAGAAGGACGGAGACGCTCACTCCTTCGACGAGCTCGTCATCTGTTGGCCAGGGCAGGACACGCTCGTGCTCGAGAAGGCCCTCGCGCGCGGTCGACTCGTCGCCGAGGCGACGAACGTGGCGAGGGACCTCGTGAACGAGCCTGCGGGCACGCTCTCTCCGGAGGTCTTCGCGGGGAAGATCGCCGGCTTGGCCCACTCCTCTCTCTCGGTGGAGGTCCGAGACTTGCGGTGGTTGCAGGAGAAGGGCATGGGAGGCATCGTGGGGGTGGGGATCGGCAGCGCGAACGAGCCGCGGCTCGTCGAGGTCGAGTATCGGGGGCACAACGTCGAGGGGGGCGTGCTCCTCGTGGGCAAGGGCATCACCTTCGATTCGGGCGGCCTCAGCCTGAAGCCGGCCGACGCGATGAAGACCATGAAGGACGACATGGCGGGTGCCGGGGTGCTCGCGGGGATCGTGAGCGTGCTCCATGAGATGGACGTGGACCGGCCGATCCGCGTCGTGCTCCCCCTGGCGGAGAACATGCCGGACGGGCGCGCCACGAAGGTGGGAGACGTGCTGCGCATGTATGGAGGCACCACCGTGGAGGTCGTGAACCCGGACGCCGAAGGCCGGCTCATCCTCGCGGATGCCCTCGCCTACGGTCAGGAACGTTCCCCCGACGTGACCGTCGACGTCGCGACCCTCACCGGCGCCTCCGTGGTCGCACTCGGGCCCCTGTGCGCGGCGGTCATGGGAAATCGGCCGGAGTTCGTCCGTGACGTGCTCTCGGCCGCGGAACGGGCCGGAGAGATCATGTGGGAGCTGCCCCTGATCGACGCCTACAAGAAAAAGTTGGAGAGCAAGATCGCCGACCTGAAGAACGCCGGCGATCGGTGGGGAGGCGCGATCACCGCGGGGCTGTTCCTGCGCGAGTTCGTGGGCGGCAGACCTTGGGTGCACATCGATCTGGCCGGGCCCTCCTGGGCCGAGAAGGAGGAACCGGCGTTCCCCGAGGGGGGGACGGGGTTCGGGGTCGCCTCGTTGGTCGAGTTCCTCGCCCCCATGGAGGGATGATGATCCCGTTCGGAGGAGTCTCCCCCACCGAAGGTGCGCCGATCCGCGTTACGGTGATCCCCTGCGGGCTGGACGCGACGACCACCTTCTACCCTGGCACGAGGTTCGGCCCGAGGCGCCTCCTCGAAGCGAGCACCGAGATCGAGTTGTTCGACCTTGAGCTTGGCTTCTCGCCGTGGGAGGGGGGAATCCACACCCGCGAGGAGCTCCCCATCCTAGACGATGTGGCCTGGGTCGTGGCCGACCTCGAGGGTGTCGTGGGCGAGGAGGTGGACGCAGGCCGGTTTCCCCTGGTGCTAGGCGGGGAGCACACGGTCGCGGTGGGTGCCGCCCGCGCGGTCGCGGCTCGATTCGGCGGGGTGGGGTTCCTCCAGATCGACGCGCATGCCGACTATCGCGACACCTATCGGGGCAATCCCCTCAACCACGCGTGCGTGGGCAGACGCCTCGCGGAGCTTGGACCGGTGGTGATGGTGGGGGTCCGCAGCATGAGCGCGCAAGAGTGCGAGGACCTCGGTCGCGCCTCGCACGTCAGCCTGTTCCCCGCCCACTCCCTACGCGCGCCCGGGTGGCAGGACACCGTGGTGGCTGTCCTGCCCCCCACGGTCTACCTCACTCTGGACCTCGATGGTCTGGATCCCTCCGTGGTCCCTGGCGTGGGCACGCCGGAACCGGGTGGCATCGGCTGGGAAGGGCTGACCACGCTCCTCGACGTCCTCTTCCGCGAGCGAAGGGTCGTGGGAGCGGACATCTGCGAGCTGCGGCCAGAGCCGGGCACGCCACGTTCGGAGAGCGTGGCCGCCCGCATCGCCCAGCGGATCTGCGGCCTGCAGGTGCGCCCGTTTGTGGGCCCTCCCCACGAGAGGAGGAACGCGCCGCCTCGCGCGGTGGCGTGACCCTCGGAAGACCTCCACCACCTCCGAGGGTCCCTCGCCCGGGCGTGCCGGGGGCCCAAGCCTCGGGGAACCGGAGAGGGGGCGGCTCAGGCGCCGTTGGAAGGAGGAAACCATTGTTCATCGGATGTCGACACTTGCGGGACCTCCTCGGCGCACAGAAGGAGATCATTGAGCGCCACATCGACCGACACAAGTGGTTCCGCTACATCGAAGACCGTGAGGAGGCGATCGCCGACTTCGTCGACAAGTTCGGGTGGATCATGCGCGAGTTCCACTGCACGCAGATCTGTCCGGACCGGCAGGAGTGCGAGTATCCCCACCGCCTCGAGGGGGAGGGGAGGCTTCCCTACGCGCCTCCCCAGCACCGCCAAGAGTGGCTCTCTCCGATGCGGGAGCAGCTCCTTCGGTGCGTAGAGGCCGGCCAAGGTGAGCCCAGGCCGGCCGCGTCGTGGGTGGTGAGCTGCCAGCACCTCGACACCCTCCTCGAGAGCCAGTCCGGCATCATCCAGCGACACCTCGAGCGACACAAGTGGTTCCGCCACATCAAGACGCCGGAGGAGGCGATCGCCGACTTCGTGCGGGAGTTCGGGTGGGTGATGCGGGAACTCTACTGCGGACTGATCTGCGCCGACCGGTCAGCCTGCGGGGTGCAACCGTCAAAGCCCTGAGCCCAAGCCTCGTCACAAGGCCGGGAACCGACGCCTCGTGGAGACAACCCCGGCGCCTGACCCTTTAGCTGGCCTTGAGGACCTTCCAGAAGCAGAAGACCAGCAGACCCAAGACCAAGGCCCAGGACGAGGCCATGAAGAGGATTCCGCCCAAGGTCATCGGGTGCCTCCTCTGGGTTCGGCGGAGACCTCCAACCGCCGTCGCCGCCAGGTCCACCACACCAGGAACGCGACGAGGGCCCACAGCCCGAACACGAGGCCCCTCGCGCCCCACACATAGGGGCGATCGGCGCCGGAGACGTTCTTCATGGTGATCATGGGCCAGAACTGCTGGGAAGACCACGCCCCAAGGAGAACGAGCAGGTAGAGCGGGGTAACGTACTTGATCACGTACTTGAAGAAAGCGGGAACACGGAGTCGCGCCCCCTGCAGGAGTTCCTCCCAGGCCCTGTCGATGCCGTAAATCCAGGCGAAGAGGATCACCTCGATGGTCGCGAACACGACGAGGAAGACCGAGACACCCCAGAAGTCGAGCTCGTCGACGAACCCATGACCGAGGAAGAGGATGCCGGGGAGACTGGCCGCGCACGCCACCACCTCGAGCACGAGGGTGGCCTTCGGCCGCGTGAGACCGATCTCGTCCTCGAGGAAGGAGATCGCGGGCTGGATGAGCGACACGGAGGAGGTGATCCCCGCGATGAAGAGGAGGAGGAACCACACGCCAGAGAAGAACTGGCCGAGCGGGATCTTGGCGAAGATGAGCGGCATGGTCACGAAGCCAAGGTTGAAGGTGCCGCTGGCGGCGACCTCACGGGCACCCGCGGCGCCGAAGAAGAGGAAGGCGGCGGGGATGACGATGGACCCGCCGAGGATGACCTCGCAGAACTCGTTCGCGCTCGCAGCGGTGAGGCCGGAGAGCGCGACGTCCTCGTCCCGGCGCAGGTAGCTCGCGTAGGTGAGGATCACGCCGATGCCCACCGAAAGGGTGAAGAAGATCTGACCGGCGGCCTCCAGCCACACCCTCGCATCACCAAGGCTTCGCAGATCCGGGTTCCACATGAACCCTAAGGCGTTACTCACCGTCAGGTCGGGCCGTGACGGATCCGGCGTGCCCAAAGTGAGCACGCGGACGGCGAGGAGGATCGCGAGGACCACGAGGGTCGGCATCGCCACACGGGACAGACGCTCGATCCCTCCCTGGACCCCGCGGTAAATGAACAGGAAGTTGACGACGAACGTGAGCAAGAAGAACACGAGCGCAGGCGCGAGGCTCGAGAAGTACTGATTCGTTGTGAGCCCTTGGTACCCCGCGAGGAAGGCCTTCATTTCTTCTTGGGTCGAGGCCCTGAACAAGTGACCGGAGAAAGAGAAGACGGCGTAGGCAAGTGTCCACGATTCGACGTACATGTAGTAGGAGAGGATGACAAACGGTCCGAGCACGCCGATGGTGCCAAGGTACTTCGCACCCCGACGCCTCCCGTCGAGCACGTCGAAGATACCTGGGGCCGTTCCGTGGCCACGCAGACCCCCCATGCGGCCGAGGGTCCACTCCACCCACATGAGTGGGATGCCCAAGAGGAGGAAGGCGACGAAGTAGGGGATCATGAAGGCTCCGCCGCCGTTGAGCGTCGCCTTTGCGGGGAAGCGCAGGAAGTTGCCCAAGCCCACCGCGCTGCCCGCTACGGCGAGGATGACCCCAAGGCGCGAGCCCCAATGCTCACGAGCGTGTGGTGCCATGGTCGTGCCTCGCGTCGGAACAAGCCTCGAAGACGTTCTGAAGGAATAAGGAGGCCACGGCTCCCGAAGGCAAGCGCAGGCCGAGGACGGGATGGGGTTTGACAGGCGTCATCCGAGAAGACTCGGGCGGGAACACCGGTGCCACAAGTCTGTCGGGCATGCGGCCTCACCCGATTCACCTCGCCCGCTGGTGTCCGAGACGATGGCGAACCCAGACCACGACCACGCGCACTATCGGCCGGTCCCGACCCTCTTGGTCATTGCGGCCCCGCTGGTTGGCAACGAGCTTCGCATTGGGCAGAATGGGCGTCTGTCCCTGGACGAGGGAGGCAGCGCGCTGAGACGGCATGCGGTGTGGGCGGTCCTGGCAGCGGTGGTCGCGAAAGCATTGGCTGACGCGGAGAGCGACTACTGAAAGAAGTGGAGATCGGAGCGCGGAACAGAGAGGCAAGGCGGTCCTTGGGAGTTCACGGACTACGTGAAGATCAAGCCGCTCGGGCCCGCCTTGGTTGGGCAGCCGGTGATCGTGCGGGCGAGGGCGTGGTTCTGGCAGCAACCGGGTTGTGAGCCTCCTGCCCGCGTGAAGGCGCGGGTGTTCTGGAATGCGGCGCTCGATACCGAACTGCTGAGCGAAGAGATGGTCGAGACCTCCAACGATCCTAAGGACACGCTGGATGTGATCGCTGTGTTGCGGAGCAAGACGGGAGAGTGCCTGAATGCAAGTGTGGACGTCTGCTTCTACTACGTAATCGGGGGGGCCGGTGATGGATCCGCCGCGCTTCGCGTCGGCGCCACAGGACTACTGGTGGTATGGGGGAAGAGGAGTGATCAACCTCTATCGAAATCCCCTGAACCCTGCGGAGATACTCTCCAGGCGCGAACTCGACCGGATCCCCCAGAGCATCCAGCAGGCGTTCATGGAACGGCCTGCGGGAGCGTGGGTTGGCACCATGGCGGCTTCGCCGGAAGCCCAGAGTGTCTTTGATGGCCTGTTGCCGATGGTAGACGAGCAAACGCAGAGGCAGTTGGGCGTGGTATGCGACTACCTGGGAGGGAAGACCAAGACATCTCCTCGGGATGCGGCGCTGTTCGTGGGGAAGCAGATCTCGGTCTGGGCCAGAGGAAAGGAGTATGCGTGGATGGGGGGAGTGAGCAGGCGGTCGCGGTGTGGGCGGTGGGTACCGCGGAGCGGGGGATGCTGGACGACATGTACGGGAGCACGGTGAAGAGGCCGGCGAACCTGGGGAGGGATCCGAATGCGCCGGTGTGGGAGATGTATCAGGTGCTGTGGGATGCACTCGACAGGAAGGTCACGTGGGAGGAGGCCCGGGAGCGCGTTGATTCGCTGATCGGGGCGTATCCGGAGCACGGGGAGGCGCAGAAGCTGGGGCCCTTCATCAGGGACAGGCAGTTGCCTGAGTGGCGGAGGAAGTCCGAGCGGCCGTGGTAGAGGTATGCCTCCCCCGTATCCCAAAACCAGCGTGGGCTTGATACCACGGAATCGGAATACCCGTCGGCATTCACATCGCACCCACCCGTAACGTATGCGCCGAACCGGTCATCGTGAGTCATCCCTGATGTGGTGTCTGTCTCGGGCTGATAGACGACGAGGAAGGGGAACACCGTCTCAAGGCTGCTGCCGAAGTAGAGCATGCACCTACGCGTTCCAGGGTGTTCATCAGAACGGGCATCCCCGACCAGGAAGTCAGCCAGTCCATCACCGTTCACATCACCGACTCCCGCCATGGAGCCACCAAGGTGGTCTCCTGGTGTCTCCCCTCGCAGGGTTGCCACCAGCCTGAGGCTATCTGAGGCCATCACCCCCGAAGCGCCGGCCAGGATGATGGCAGAGCTGATCACGTTTAGCATCATGGGTTTCATCTCGCACCTCCCGATGAGGGGCCGGCCACGCCTGCCCCTCGTCTTCGGACCGTCGCTTAGTTGCAGATCACTATCCGTCGCGACAGAACGGTCTCGCCCGTGACCACACGCATGGCGTATGCGCCGGAAGGCACGTTCGGAACGATCCACAGCACTTCACGGTATCCGGCCTCGGCCGATCCCTCAATGAGGCACCCCATCACCCGTGTCGGACAGCACGGGCCTTTGGAGGGCCGCGCGTGATCCCGGTTGCCCCCGCACCTGCGAATGCGGGGCGCCATTTGATGCGGGGATTCTTCGCGTCCCCAGAGGGCTTCAGGACTCGCTACGGCACCCGGATCACCAAAGCTTCGGCGGAGGTGCTGGAACCTCTCACTCGGACCACGTACACCCCCGGACCGGCAGGCAGCCC
>FWPV01004174.1_pt1 | contig 31309 bp, 27 predicted proteins | sample 2228371 | NCBI WGS metagenome assembly FWPV01 (sample SAMEA103939776, study PRJEB20133) | metagenome | reverse complement strand
TCCGAGAATGCTGGCAAGCGCCAGTTTGATGGCCCAGGGAAAACATTTTCTGGACGCGGGCAACCCCGATCAAGCCATTGATATGTTTGAGCGTGCCCTTTGCATTGACCCGTCCAATGGAAAAACCTATTATTATATGGCCGAAGCCTGGATCCTGAAAAAAAATAAAAAACAGGCAAAGGAATTCAACCGGCTGGCCGCCTTGTATTTGTCAGAAGATCGGGAGTGGGCTGAAAAAACAGCGGATCAACATACCCGCATTCAATCCCTGCCTTAAATAGGCGCATCGGTTGAGCGTCTCCGTGGATTCGTATGATCCCCACAAACGTATCCGGCGTTAAAAAAATGGATGCGGAATTCATCTGTTAAATTTTATCAAAAAGACGGCCGTCCGGGGCGGCGGAAACTTTGGATGGCAGTGAATCCCCCATGAGGCGACCTAGCCCCTATTGTCCCCTTAGAATAATCTTGACATCATCGTTGATCTTGACTATAGAAATCTTCTTTTACTGTATTATTTTGTTTTTTTTATAAAAAATTATGACATCAAAAAACGGTGAGACGGACGATACAGATCATCGGGCGGGGATGAAAGGTGGATTTTGGAAAACGCTTAATAAGCCATAAGCACAGGTTGGTGGACCAATGGGTGTTGGCGGTGATGGAGACCTACCCCAAGGAGTCGGCTGCGTTTTTTCAAAACAATCCAGACCCGTTTGCCAATCCCGTGGGAAACACCATCAAGCGCAGCCTGGATCTGTTATTTGATCAGGTTATCCGTAAACATATGGACACCGAAGCAGCCAAAGCCGCTTTGGATCCCATCATCCGCATTCGGGCGGTCCAGGAATTCACTCCGGCCCAGGCATTATCCTTTATATTCTCCATCAAACAGATCATTGCCGAAAAAATAGACTCCCGGAAAAAAGAAACAGAAATGCATGCAATGATAGAAGCCAATGTGGATGCCCTCATGCTGATGGCGCTTGACATCTATTCGGCATGCAAGCAACAGATATACACGCTTCGAATCAACGAAACCAAAGCGCGGGTCCGCCAATTGCTAATCAAAAAAGACCTGATGGCGGAGATCCCGGATACAGATCTGAAATGTTTATAGATATGAATTTCAGTCCACAACGCTGGATTGGAATTTCAAAAAACATTTTTGAATAGTGAGGTGAGCGACAATGAATGTGAATTATTTGTCTTCATTAGCAGCGGTGATCATCCTCGGATTAATCGCCTATGCAGGAGCTCAGTCAGGTGGATTTTATCAAGTCCTGTTTGGGATCATCCTGCCTTATCTGGCCGTGGTGATATTTATCCTGGGGTTTATCAACCGGGTTATGGATTGGGCCAACTCCCCTGTTCCCTTTCGAATTCCTTCCACTTGCGGCCAGCAGAAAACAATGGACTGGATCAAGCCCGCCCATATCGACAATCCCTCCACCACCCTGGGCGTTATCCTCCGGATGTTTCTGGAAATTGTTTTGTTCCGGTCGTTGTTCCGCAACACCCGCGTGGAAATCCGGGGGGAAAAACTCTCCTATAAATGGGTGATCTGGCTTTGGCTCTTTGCCATTATGTTTCATTATTCGTTTTTTGCCGTTATCATCCGGCATCTGCGGTTTTTTACCGACCCCATCCCGTTTTTCATTCCCTTGATTGAAAAACTAGACGGCATCCTTCAGGTGGGGCTTCCGATTTATTATATTTCCGGGTTGACCCTGCTGGCGGGTGCGGTCCTGCTGCTGTTGCGCCGGGTGCTGATCCCCAAGCTCAATTATATTTCCCAGGCAGCCGATTATTTCCCGCTGTTTTTAATTATCGGGATTGCATTGACCGGCATCATGATGCGGTATTTCACCAAAATCGACGTGGTCCGGGTAAAAGAGCTGACCATGGGACTGGTGACCTTGCATCCGGTTATTCCCGAAGGACCCATCGGCGGGTTGTTTTACGTGCATTTGTTTTTTGTCAGCATTCTGGTGGCTTATATCCCATTTAGCAAGATCATGCACATGGGCGGCATATTTTTAAGCCCCACGCGGAATCTGGCCAACAACAGCCGGGCCAAACGGCATATAAATCCATGGAATTATCCTGTGAAAGTGCATACCTATGAGGAGTATGAGGAAGAATTCAGGGAAAAAATGATTGAAGCAGGCCTGCCTGTGGAAAAGGAGTAAATATGGCAAAACTTCCAAAACCCAACGAGCTTTTCAATTCCATCACTTATGCAATTCCCGCCAAGAAGTGGGAAGAAGTGCCGCCGGATTTTTCCGAGGGGAAATACTGTTACCCCACCAAGCTGAAAAATTTGGAGTATCTGGGCCTTCCCACCACCCAAGGGGAATGGAATCCGGCCGATGATGACTGGAAGCTTCCGGACAACTGGGAAACCATTGTGCGGGAGGGATTTAAGGATCGATTGGACAAATACCGGTCCTTAAAAGTATTTATGGACATTTGCGTCCGATGCGGGGCGTGCGCGGACAAATGCCATTTTTTCATCGGCACCGGGGATCCCAAAAACATGCCGGTGCTCCGCGCCGAACTCCTGCGGTCCATTTACCGCAATGATTTCACCACCGCGGGGAAAATTTTAGGCTCCATTGCCGGGGCGCGGAAACTCACCAAAGACGTCATCAAGGAATGGTTTTCTTATTTTTATCAATGCACGGAATGCCGGCGGTGTTCGGTTTATTGCCCTTACGGCATTGATACTGCGGAGATCACCATGATGGGCCGGGAACTGTTGACCCTGCTGGGGCTCAATATCAACTGGATATTGGAGCCGGCGGCCAATTGTTTCCGCATGGGAAATCATTTGGGGATTCAGCCCCATGCATTCAAAGACATGGTGGATTTTTTCTGCGACGATATCGAAGAAATCACCGGCGTTCGGATCACTCCGTCTTACAACCGCAAAGGCGCGGAGATTTTGTTCATCACCCCATCTGGTGACGTGTTCGCAGATCCGGGCACCTATACCTTCATGGGATACCTGCTTCTTTTCGAACATATCGGACTGGATTATACCTTAAGCACCTATGCATCCGAAGGCGGAAATTTCGGGTTGTTTACTTCGTCGGAAATGATGAAACGGCTTAATGCCAAAATGTATGCTGAAGCCAAGCGCCTGGGGGTCAAGTGGATTCTGGGCGGTGAATGCGGTCACATGTGGCGGGTGATTCATCAATACATGGACACCATGAATGGTCCGGCGGATTTTCTGGAAGTGCCCGTGTCCCCCATCACCGGCACCAAATTTGAAAACGCTGCATCCACCAAAATGGTTCATATCGCCGAATTCACAGCGGATTTGATCCGGCACGGCAAACTTAAACTCGATCCCAGCCGGAATGACAAGCATATTGTCACGTTCCACGATTCCTGCAACCCGTCCCGGGCCATGGGCATGTTTGAAGAACCCCGGTATATATTAAAAAATGTGTGCAATCATTTTTATGACATGCCCGAAAGCACCATCCGGGAACAGACCTTCTGTTGCGGCAGCGGATCCGGATTAAACACGGAAGAAATCATGGAATTAAGATTGCGAGGCGGACTGCCCCGGGCCAATGCCGTCAAGCATGTGCATGAAAAATACGGAGTGAACATGCTGGCTTGTATCTGCGCCATTGACCGGGCGGCATTACCGCCATTGATGAATTACTGGGTTCCGGGCGTATCGGTTACGGGCCTTCACGAACTGGTAGGCAACGCCTTAGTCATGGAAGGAGAAACCGAGCGGACCATGAACCTTCGGCAGGAACCCTTGAAGGAAGAGGAGGACGAAACCGATGAATGATAAACCCAAAATCATCCTCGGCCTGATTATTTTTATGGCGGTGGTGACATTCCCTTTTTGGTATAATCATTTATCTGCATCCGCACCGCCCAAGGTGGAGCTTACCGCAAGGGCCAAAGCTGCTAATATGTGTGTTGCGGAAACAGAGTACATGCGCAGGGAGCACATGCAGATCTTGGATCAATGGCGGGATACGGTGGTCCGAGAAGGAAAGACCATGTATACGGATGCAACCGGCAAGCAGTATGTGGCCAGCCTGTCCAACACCTGTATGGACTGCCATTCCAATAAAGCGGAGTTCTGCGACAGATGCCACACATACACATCGGCGGATCCGTATTGCTGGGATTGCCATAGATATCCGGAGGTGAAGAAGTGATGGATAATAATAGAAGAAAATTCCTGAAACTGGCCGGCGTGTCGGCTCTGGGAATCGGCGCACTTTCGGTGGCCGACGCCATGCGGGGGACCAAATCAATTGCTGCCCAGGCCCAAAAAGACATTTACGCCAAAGCCGGAAATGCGCTTGAGGCGAAACGCTGGGGCATGGCCGTGGATACCCGGAAGTTGGATCATGACATTTGTGAAAAAATCATCGAAGCCTGCCACAGCACCCACAATGTCCCCCATCATGAGGAAAAACGGCATGAAATCAAATGGATTTGGGAATCTGAATACAAACATGTATTCCCGGATCAGGAAGAAGAATATCTGGTGGATCGGCTGCAAAAACTTCCAATCCTGGTGCTCTGCAACCAGTGCGCCAATCCGCCATGCGTGCAGGCATGCCCCACCCAGGCCACGTTCCAGCGGGAAGACGGCATTGTCATGATGGATTTCCATCGGTGTATTGGATGCCGTTTCTGCATGGCTGCCTGTCCATATGGGTCCCGAAGTTTTAATTTTCGGGATCCCCGGCCTGCCATCAAGCATGAAAATAAAGAATTCCCCACCCGGATGAAAGGGGTTGTGGAAAAATGCAATTTTTGCGCGGAGCTTCTGGCAAAGGGAAAAATGCCCGCTTGTGTGGAAGCATCCGAGGGCGCGTTGGTGTTCGGCGATCTGGAAGATCCCAATTCAGAAATTCGGCAATTGCTCAAAGAAAATTACGCCATCCGCCGAAAACTGAGTTTGGGCACTAACCCTTCAGTGTATTATATTGTATGAGGTGAATATGCTTGAAAAAGCCTTAAAAGGAAGTAAAGCTTATTATGTGTGGGTGGCGATCCTTCTGGCTGTCATCGCCTATGGATTCTTTTTTTATATTCGCCAATTGGCCTTTGGATTGGGTGTCACGGGAATGAGCCGGGATGTGTCCTGGGGGTTTTACATCGCCCAGTTCACCTTTCTGGTGGGGGTTGCGGCCTCCGCGGTCATGCTGGTCATTCCCTATTATCTGCACCATTATAAAGCGTTCGGACGTATCACCCTGCTGGGGGAGTTTTTGGCCGTGGCATCGGTCGTTATGTGCATTCTGTTCATAGTGGTGGATCTGGGCCAGCCCATGCGGCTGCTTAATGTGCTGCTTTATCCCACGCCCCATTCCATGCTGTTCTGGGATATGATTGTTTTAAGCGGGTATTTGTTTTTAAATATCGTTATTGGCTGGAATGTTCTGGATGCGGAACGAAATTCCGTGCCTCCGGCCGGCTGGATCAAGCCGTTGATTTATATATCCGTTCCCTGGGCCATCAGCATTCACACGGTCACGGCGTTTCTTTACTGCGGTCTTCCCGGCAGGGGGTTTTGGCTGACGGCCATTCTGGCGCCCCGGTTTCTGGCATCCGCCTTTGCGGCGGGTCCTGCATTTCTGATTCTGCTGTGTTTTATCGTTCGCAAATTCACTCGATTTGATCCGGGCAAAGAACAGATTCAAACCCTTGCCAAGATCGTCACCTACGGCACCATTGCCAATGTGTTCTTTTTCCTCTGCGAAGTGTTTGTGGCACTGTATAGCCAGATTCCGGAACATACGGCCCATCTTAAGTATCTTTTCTTCGGGCTTCACGGCCATGCCAAGCTGGTCCCCTACATGTGGTTTGCCATGATTTTGGTGGTGGCGGCCATTGTTCTGCTGCTGTTTCCCTCGGCCCGTCAGAATGAAACGGTTCTGGGGATTGCATGTGCATTTGTGTTTATCGGAATTTGGATCGACAAAGGTCTGGGGATGGTGTCCGGGGGGTTTATTCCCAACCCCCTTCATGAAATCAATGAATATTGGCCCACGTTTCCGGAGCTCAGTATCACCATCGGCGTGTGGGCCTGCGGCTTTCTCGTGCTGACAATCCTGTATAAAGTGGTGGTGAGCGTAAAAGAGGAATTGGCCGCATAAAGCGTTTTTAATAAGTGGAGCCAGGGGCCGCTCAGAAGGGCGACCCCTTTTTGTTATTGCCAATGACTGGCAAACTGCTATCGATAAATTCGCGGGGTTGATTTATGGGTAGCCGATGTGATCACCCTGCGCAAACGATGGAGGTTTGTCATGAATATTTATGTTGGAAATCTTGGGTTTAACGTGACCGTGGAAGATCTGAAAGATGCGTTTTCGGCCTATGGCAAAGTGGAAAGCGCAAATATTATTTCAGACAAGTTTTCAGGCCAATCCAAGGGGTTTGGTTTTGTGGAAATGCCGGATAATTCAGAGGCGGACAAGGCCATGAAAGCCTTAAACGGCCAGAATTTGAAAGGAAGAAACATCAAGGTCAATCAGGCGAAACCCAAAAGCGACCGGCCCAAAAGAAGGCCTCGATATTAATTATCATTGCATGTCGGCGGAGATGAATTCATCTCCGCCGATATTTTAGAAATTTTCATCTTTACAAATTTCTATTGACAAAATTTCATATATAAATAAACTTTTAAAGTTTATTTATATCATATCATGTATGTCAAACGGAGGACGGGAAGATGTACGCTGTAATTGCAACCGGCGGAAAACAATATAAAATTCAAGAAGGTGAAATCCTGCGGATCGAGAAACTCAACGGCAATGTGGGAGACACCGTAACTTTTGATCAGGTGCTTTTGGTGGCCGACGGAGAGAATTTGACCATTGGCCAGCCCACGGTGTCAGGCGCTTCGGTGAGCGCCCGAATTGTGGAACAGGGCAAGGAAAAGAAGATTCTGGTGTTTAAATATAAACGCCGGAAAAGATACCGACGCAAGCAAGGCCACCGCCAGCCGTTTACAGCGGTAAAGATCGATCGTATCGCAAGCGCATAAGGTTGTTTTTGCTTTTTAAAGAGCAGAATATCCAATAAGGATGAAGCAAAATCCATCGAAATTCTGCGAATCAATAGTAACAAAATTTTAAATTGATAACATACAGGAGTTCGTGTCATGGCACATAAAAAAGCCGGCGGCAGTTCCAGAAACGGCCGGGACAGCAATGGTCAACGCAGAGGCGTCAAACGGTTTTCCGGTCAATTTGTAAAAGCCGGAAACGTGTTGGTGCGCCAGGTGGGCACCCGGATTCACCCGGGAAACAACGTGGGCATGGGCAAGGATTATACTTTATTTGCCAAAATCGACGGCGTGGTCACCTATGAGCGTTTGGGTCGGGACCGCAAAAAGGTCAGTGTATACACCGTGTGAAATTTATTGATGAGGTTTTGATTCAAGTTGCCGCCGGCCACGGCGGGGCGGGGTCTGTTTCCTTTCGACGCGCAAAATATATCCCCAAAGGCGGCCCGGACGGCGGTGACGGCGGCAAAGGCGGCGATGTCGTCTTTCATGTCACATCCCAAAAACGCACCCTATCCCATTTCCAATATCAAAAAAAATTTTTTGCAAAAAATGGCGGTCAGGGCCAGGGCCAGCAGAAAACCGGAAAAAACGGGCCGGACCTGGTCATTGATATTCCGGTGGGCACCCTTGTTTTTAATGCAGACACCCATGAATTGATCCGGGACTGTGTCACGGACGGCGAGTATGTTGTGATTGCCAAAGGCGGCATGGGTGGCAAGGGCAATAAACATTTTGCAACATCCACCCACCGCACCCCCCGGTTCGCCCAGCCCGGCTTGCCCGGGGAATCCTTTCACCTGCGGCTGGAACTCAAGCTTCTTGCGGATGTGGGCATCATCGGCCTGCCCAATGCCGGCAAATCCACGCTGATCAACCGGATTTCATCCGCCAAATCCAAGATCGCCGATTACCCGTTTACGACGTTAAATCCCATCTTAGGGGTTGTGACCCCCGACTGGGGCGAGCCGTTTATCGTAGCCGACATTCCTGGATTGATCGAAGGCGCTCACAAAGGCGCAGGCCTGGGCACCCGGTTTTTAAAGCACATCGAGCGCACCCGGATTCTGCTGCATCTGATTGATGTTTCCGCAATTGATCCCAACGACCCCCTCCATCAATACCATACCATCAACCGGGAACTTGCCGGATTCAATCCCGAACTTGCTCAAAAACCCCAGATGGTGGTACTTAATAAAATGGATATCAAAGACGCGGATCATCTGGCTTCTGCTTTTACCCGCAAAATGAAAAAGATCCCGGTGTATAAAATTTCAGCAGCCACGGGGGATGGGGTTAAGAAGCTCATGGTGGAGGTCCATAAAAAATTATCGTAATGAAAATCTGACCATTGAAGAGATCATCCGCCAAGCAATGAAGTTAAGAAAAGATTCAGAAAAAAATAATGGATAAAACATTAATGAATCTTTTCGCTATGGAAAAGGAAACACCAATGGCGGAAGTAACTATAAAAAATCAGATGAGTTTAATGTGAATTTTATGAACCGACACGAATATTTCATCAAGGCCAAACGGATTGTGGTCAAAGTCGGCAGCAACGTGCTCACGGCCGAGCGGGGTGTTAATACCAAGGTGATCAATGCCCTGTCTCGGCAGATTTCAACGCTTATGGATGAAGGCCGGGAGGTGATGCTGGTGACCTCCGGTGCCATGGCGTCCGGCCAGAAGAAAATCGGCATAGACAAACGGCCCGATGAAATCCCCAAACGCCAGGCAATAGCTGCTGTGGGACAACCGGGCTTGATGATGGCATATGAGAAGGCTTTCCAAAAGCATCATAAAAAAGTCGCTCAAATTCTGCTCACCAGTGATGATTTGACCCACCGGAAACGGTACTTGAATGCCAGAAATGCCCTCAACACCCTTTTGTCCTGGCGGATTCTTCCCATTATCAATGAAAACGACACCGTGGCCGTGGAAGAGATCAAATTCGGGGATAATGATAATTTGTCGGCCATGATCGCGCTTCTCATGGAGGCGGATATCCTTATCAATTTAACGGATATCAACGGCGTGTTCACCGACGATCCCCGCCGAAACCCGGACGCCGAATTAATTCCGGTGATTGAAAGCATCACCAAACAGATTGAAAAAATCGCCGGCGGTATCCCCGGCGCCCTTGGCACCGGCGGCATGTTAAGCAAGATCAAGGCCGCCCGAAAAGCAACAGGTGCAGGCATTCCCATGATTATTGCCAACGGCCTGGAGCAGGATATTTTAACCAAATTGTTTTCCGGCGCCCCCCTGGGCACGTTTTTTGTGCCGGCCAGAGCAAAACTGCCCAGCCGCAAATGCTGGATCGGCTACACCTTAAAGCCCAAGGGGAAAATAAAGATCGACGACGGCGCCGCCAAAGCCATTGTGAGCCGGGGGAAAAGCCTGCTGCCCGGCGGAATCACGGATGTGGCAGGGGATTTTGATGTGGGCGCGGCCGTGGAAGTGGTGGACGGGAAAAACAATTCCTTGGGCGTCGGCCTGGTCAATTACAATGCGTCAGACATCCGGAAAATCATGGGCCGGCCGTCTTCGAAAATCAGCGACATCTTAGGGCAGAAAACCTATGATGAGGTGATTCATCGGGACAACCTCACTGTTTTTAATGAATGCAAAATGGAAGGGTGAGAAATATCAGAGTGGATGCCAATGCTGCGTTGAACGCTTCTTGAGAATCGTCAGATTTTTTCCATTGAAACGGCCCCGCCCTGAAACCGCATGCTTGTTTTTGTATGGCCAATATTATATAAGCAGCCAGCACGTCCATTAAACAAACTGAAGGTTAAAAAATGGCCCAACTGAATGCCCAAACAGATCCGACTGTTGGTGTAATTTTAAAATTATCTTTTATGAATCCGCCGGCAGACATTGGGGTTAGCATTCCATGAACGGTATTGGTTTGTTCGGTGGGACATTCAATCCCATTCATCTGGGGCATCTGCGGGCTGCCCAGGAGGTGAAAGGAGGTTTTCACCTGGAGCGCATCTGTTTTATCCCGTGTGCCATACCGCCCCATAAAGGCGATTTGGATTTGGCTCGTGCCCGGGATCGGTATCACATGCTGGCTGAAGCAATTGATGATAACCCCGGATTTGTAGCGTCAGATGTGGAGCTCGAACGTCAGGGGAGGTCCTATACCATTGATACGGTCCGCCACTATCAATCCATGCTTGACCCGGATACGCCCTGCTATCTTATTGTGGGCATGGACGCGTTTCTGGAAATCAGCACATGGAAATCCTATAAGGAATTGTTTGACCTGATCCCGTTTATTGTTATGAAACGGCCTGTCCGTGGTGTTGATATCCACCTGGACATCAATCTTTTGCGGCAATTCATTCAAGAAAATATCAGCCCAAGCTATGTGTTGTCCGAAGACGGATCGCGTTTTTATGCTGATTGCAAAATGCCAATTTATTTATTTCACGTGACCCCCATGGATATTTCATCCACCCGCATCCGCGCGTTGATCCGCAACGGCGCATCCATAAAATATTTGGTGCCGGACGCTGTTGAAAAATATATTCAAGCCAAAGGATTGTATCGATGATGGACCCCAATGAGGCATTGTCGCTGGCGGTTTACATTCAAGCCGTCATGGGTAGAAAAGCCAGGGATTTGATATTGCTGGATGTCAGCCGGTTGACCTCCGTGGCTGATGTGTTTCTCATCTGCTCCGGAAAATCCAGTCGCCAGGTAAGCGCCATTGCCGAACATATTGTCACAGAGCTTAAATCCAAAGGCATCAAACCGTTAAGCGTGGAGGGCATGCGGGAAGGCCTATGGGTGTTATTGGACTACGGCCATATTGTCATTCATGTGTTTTATGAGCCGATTCGAGGTGTTTATGATTTGGAAGGGCTTTGGGCCGATGCGGGCCGGATTCCCATTGAGGATATTGTGGATCCATCGGCATACGGATATGGCGTCGGCACGAGAGAATAGCCGGCAATTATGGGAAATGACGAAGATCGAACAAGGGATTTCGAACCCCAGAAATGATAGTCCTAGCCTGCATTTTGATATGTCTGCTTTATGTCTCAAAATAAGATTCGATTTTAACAATTAACTCCAGACTGCTTAAGGAATCCATAACAATGCCGACCATCAAACCCTGTGTGCTGATTATTTTGGATGGATGGGGAATCAGCGATCCCGGCAAAAGCAATGCGGTGTCTGTAGCGCGGATGCCGTTCATCAATAAGTTAATGGCGGAAAATCCCCATACCCGCTTGTTATGCGCCGGCGAGGCCGTGGGACTTCCCAAAGGAATCATGGGAAATTCCGAGGTGGGACATTTAAACATCGGCGCAGGCCGCATTGTGTATCAAGGATTGCTGCGCATTGACATGGCCATCAAAGACGGCTCTTTTTTTGAAAATGAAGCGTTTCTCCATGTGATGGAAAAGGTCAAACAAAACAACTCCGCCCTGCATTTGATGGGGCTGGTGTCGGATGCCGGGGTGCACAGCCAGATGTCCCATTTGATGGCGTTGCTGGATTTGGCCCGAATAAAGGGGCTCCCAGACGTTTACGTGCATGCGATTTTAGACGGCCGCGACACGCCCCCGGACAGTGGCATGGGGTATATCCATCAATTGCAGCAATTTATGGAATCCAAAAACATCGGGCGCATCGCCAGTATCTGCGGTCGATATTATGCCATGGATCGGGATACCCGATGGGAGCGGACGGAACAAGCCCATCGGCTTTATACATTGGGAGAAGGAATTCGGGAAAAAGATCCCGTGATGGCCGTTGAACATGCCTATGGCCGCGGTGAAACCGATGAATTCGTCAAACCCGTGGTGATGGTGGATGATGCGGGAAATCCGGTGAAAACAGTGTGTGACGGCGACGGAATTATTTTTTTTAATTTCCGGCCGGACCGGGCCCGCCAGATCACCCGGGCCTTTACGGAACCGAATTTTACATTTTTTAAAAGGGAAAAAACACCGGCCCTGGCCGATTTTGTCTGCATGGCCATGTATGATGAAAAATTCACCCTGCCCATTGCTTTTGGGCCGGTGCATTTGAAGCAGATTTTAGGCGAGGTGATCAGCGCCCATGGATTGAATCAGTTGCGGATTGCGGAAACGGAAAAATACGCCCATGTCACGTATTTTTTCAACGGAGGGGAAGAAAAAGCGTTTCCCAATGAAGACCGGGTGCTGGTTCCCTCTCCTCGGGACGTGCCCACCTATGACAAAAAGCCCGAGATGAGCGCCTATGAAGTAGCGGACAAAGCCGCTGCTTTGATTGAATCCGGAAAATACCATTTGGTGGTCATGAATTTTGCGAATCTGGATATGGTGGGGCATACAGGCGTGTTGGAGGCGGCTGTCAAGGCTTGTGAGGCCGTGGATCGGTGTGTGGAAAAAGTGGTGACCGTCGCTTTGGGCAAGGGATACACGGTGTTGGTAACCGCGGACCACGGCAATGCGGAGCAGATGCAGGAGCCAAACGGCCATATCCACACGGCCCATACGGTCAATCCCGTGCCGCTGGTTTTGGTGGGGTATCCCGACAAATCCGTATCGTTGCAGCCGGGGGTGCTGGGAGACATCGCGCCGACCATCTTGCATATCATGGGCATTGAAAAACCCAAGGAGATGACCGGAAAATCATTGATTCTGCCGGGTTCGTTAACGTAATTTTAAGCTTAAAGATAATGAAATTGTGAATGGGCAAATTGAAAAAATCTAACCTGTGGATCTGACAAGGCCTTAACATCATGGAAAAGCAAGAAAGAGAAGCGTTGGAAAAGCTGGTGGAAACCTATGTGGCTCAAAAAAATACAGACAAAGCCTGCGCATTGTTGGTGGAGCTGATTGACGCGTATGCCAAGGAAAAAAATTTTAAAAAAGCAGAATCCCTGTTGCATCGCATATACGATGTGGACCCCATGGCGCTGAGCGAAATTGTCCGCGCCAATGAGATCATTGAAGCAGAAAAAAGTGAAAACCTGAATGAAGAATATTTGGAAATTTGGTCTGAACTCTATAAACAATTGGCCACATCCGAAGCCAATGCCCTGTATTATTCCCTGAAAATAAAGGAGTTTGACCCCGGCGAGCCCCTCATGGAACAGGGAAAATTCAATAACCGGCTGTTTTTTATTAATAAAGGACAAGTCAAGGTGCTGTTTAACCAAGACGAAAAAGAAATTTTGATCACCACTCTGGGGCCGGGCGCTGTGATCGGACAGAACCCTTTTTTTACCGCCTCCGTGTGCACGGTCTCCATCATCGCCATGACGCGCGTGCAAGCTGGATATTTGGAAATCGGCGTATTGAAAAAATGGAAAAATGATGTGCCCGCCCTTGAATCCAAACTTTATGATTATTGCATGAAAAATGATCCGGTAAAGCAGGCTCTGGAAAATAAAAATATCGACCGCCGGGGGGATAAACGGATTTCTGTTTCCGGAAAAGTGATTTTTCACCTGATAGACAGAAGCGGCAACCCCATGGGAAGAGGATATGTCGGCGAATTATTGGATATATCCGCAGGCGGCATGTCCTTTGTCACGAAAATCACTAAAAAAGAATCCTTCCGGATGCTTTTGGGCCAGCGCGTGCAGGCGCGTTTCCGCTTGGCCTTAAAAAATTTCAATTATCGGAATATCGAACAGTTCATGACCGTGATAGCGGCGCAACCCCAGGTGTTTGACGACTATTCCATTCATTTGAAGTTTGACGCAAAATGGCCGCAGAAAATGATTGATGAAATTGATACGGCGCAAATGGCGCCCAAGGCGCCGCTGGATCTGGATGAGACATTCTGAAATAACTGTCTGAATGAATGAAAAATGGCGTTAAATATGAAACCGAATGGTGATGATATCGCCGTCTTGAACCACGTAGGTCTTTCCTTCCAGTCGAAACGCCCCTTTTTTTTTGGCGCCCGCCATGGAGCCTGCCTCCATAAAGTCCTCATAGGATACCACTTCCGCCCGGATAAAACCCTTTTTTAAATCCGTATGAATGGCTTCGGCGGCATCCACTGCAACGGTTCCCTTCGGAAGGGTCCATGCCCGCACTTCATCCTCGCCCACTGTAAAAAAAGAAATCAGACCCAGCAGGTCAAAGGAGCGCCGGATGATCCGATCTGTTGCAGATGATGAGATATGAAATTCTTTTAATAATTCGGCGGCATCTTCATCTGACAGCTGGGCCAGTTCGTGCTCCAGCTTGCCGCGAATCACCATGCAGTTTTCTTGAGTAAATGGCCCGGACAGTTCAGGCAATAAAGGTTGATCATCGTTGTTGTTAAACAGCACAAGTACGGGTTTGGCAGACAAAAAAGCATATCCCCGCAATTGCCGAGCGGACGCCAAATTTGGATGCCGGCGCAACGGGGTGTCGGATTCCAGCGCGGCCTTGCATTGGATCAGCAGTTCAAGTTCTGCGGGGTCGAATTTTTTGGATTTTTTGGCTTCAGCCGCCATGCGTTCCAACTTTTTTTCAACCACCACAAAGTCCGAAAAAATCAGCTCTTGGTCAAGGGCTGCAAAATCCTTGGCGGGCGTGGGCGGTTCCATGCCGAATACGCTAAAATTGCGCACCACATGGATCAAGGCATCGGCTTCTCTGACCGTGTTCCAGACGGTTTCGTCTTTGGCGCCTTCTTTTTTTGCGCTGGATCGTCCTGGAAGAAAATATTCTATTTGGGCGTATGTGGTTTTCAACGGCTTATAAATTTGGCTTAAATGATCCAGCCGCGGATCTGGCACACGAATGGTGGCCAGCCGAAGATCCCCTTTATGTCCTGAATGTGAAAAATCACGGGTTAAGGCTTCGAATACGGTTGTTTTGCCGGACCCGCTTAATCCAATAATGCCGAGTTTCATGAATTTATCTCCTTTGGAGAAAGGCGAAAAAGCCCGCAGGCATTCTCCCATAGGCTCTGAGCAAGTTGAACAGGGTCTTGGTGTCGGGCCGCTGCAAGGGAGAAAAGCACGGACCTGACAAAGGCCGGTTCATTGCGCCGGAAACGGTTTTTTTCCGGCGCAGGGGTCAGATACGGCGCGTCGGTTTCAATCAAAAGCCGGTCTGAAGGGATCTGGGGCACCATCCGGACCAAATCATCCCCCCGGCCCTTGAGGGTGATAATTCCTGTAACCCCGATGTGAAGCCCAAGATTCAGATACGCATCCAATTCCCGTTGGTTTCCGGAAAAACAATGCACCACGCCCCGTCGGCCCTGCGCCGCATACCGGCTCTGTAAAATTTCCAAAAACCGGCCCCCGGAGTCTCTTTCATGGAATATCAGGGGCAGATTGAGTTCATCGGCAATATCCAGCTGGCGGATGAACCATTTTTCCTGGATCTCCCGGGGCGAAAACATGCGGTTAAAATCCAGGCCGGTTTCCCCCCAGGCCTTGACTTTTGGATTTTTGGCAAGCTGAATCAGCCTGGACACGGCGTTTTCCGTGCAGGCTTTGGCGTCATGGGGATGCACGCCCACAGACGCAAAAAAGCCGTGGTATTGTTGGGCGATGTCCACGGCCTGGCCGGAGGTTTTTGCCGTGATCCCCACGATCATGACCCCTTGCACCCCGTTTTTCCGCGCCCGATCCACAACTGCCTCCATATCCGCTTGGTATGCCGGATCATTTAAATGGCAATGGGTGTCAAACAATTTCATGGTATGCTCTTATGTGGTTTTGGTATGGGGTGTATCACCGGAATACAACAATATCAATACCGGATGTTTAGGATTATAGAGAAAAAAAATAAAGCTATCTTTCAGTCGTGGGTTCAAGAAAACATGTGATGCAGCAGCGGGCCGTGTCCGTGTCCCAGTTTTGCCTCTTTGGATAGGTCGATGAGTCTGCTGACATAGGCAATGGCCTTTGAAAACGCCCGGCCAGGAGGATTATTTTGGGCAAGAAAAGCGGAAAATGCCGAGGATAAGGTGCAGCCGGTGCCGTGGGTGTTTTTGGTATGATAGCGCGGATGGACCTCCACTTGTTGGCGGGTTTCACCGCCGTGCTTATACAGCAGCATATCGATGACCGTATCCGCAGATGGATCGGCGTGTCCGCCTTTAAGAACAATGCCGTTCAAATTGGGAAATTTTTCCATCAATTTCAGCCCGGCGGCTTTGGCATCCGAGATTGGATCTTCAAGGAGGATTTCAAGCTCCAAAAGATTGGGCGTGACATAGCGGGATAAGGGGATGATGATATCCGTGAGCGCACGGACCGCGGCATCATCAATGAGCCGAAATCCGGTGGTGGACACCATCACCGGATCACACACCACGGTCCGCCCTTTTAAAAACGGGGCCAAGGCCATGCAGATATGCGCGTTGGGGATCATACCGAGCTTGATCACATCCACGGAAATATCCGACAGAACTGCATCCAACTGCTGCTGCACAAAATCTTCAGGAACTGCCATGGCAGCAATCACCGCCTGGGTGTTCTGGGCGGTCAGCGCCGTAATCACTGCAGCGCCATATACCCCCAAGGAGGTAAAGGTCTTTAAATCCGCCTGGATGCCGGCCCCGCCGGACGGATCGGACCCGGCGATGGTGAGCACGGTGGGGATTGATGGATGAGATGGAAAATTGCTTTTCACGGTCTGATACATTTCAGAAATCAGTTTGTGTGTCAAGTTTTAACAGGCACTTTATGTTGTGTCTTGAGGGTTTTTGGGAGGCCGTGAGGCCGGGCGGTTGGATCAAAAGAATCATAAATATCAAAAATATTCCAAAAATCAGTGTTGTTTTCACTGTTTTTGGCGGCATCAGTCCTGTTGCCGGTTCATCATTTATTGCGCCCGGACGCCTTCAAATAAGGGTTACGTATAGGAATCATCATATGTCAACCCATGGATTTGCTCATGTTTTTGACCGGCGGGTCATGGCTCCCTGACTTTTGCGGTATAAGAGGAAATCCACCTGATATATTTTCTGAATCCGTCTTGCCCGGTTCTTCCGAAACACGCAAGATGCCAAAACCGGTTCAATCCACGCCGGTGTCTTTTTATCTGACCTCGGCTTTTTTTCATGCATTGACATTTAGGGTTCTGCCACTATATCCCCCATTGTCTGAATTAAGGATTTCTTCCAGCAGGATACCCCCCACACCCTGGATGGCGGATCGAATGTGAAACTCAGTCGCTTCAAGATCCACATGCTCCAGCAACGCTTTATCCCGAAAAAATAATGTGACAATATGATCTATTTCTTTTTGTATTTCCGCCTGAAGCGATTCTGCAATTTTTTTTTCAGTCGCTCTGCTTTACTTTCATCCGTAACTTCAGGCACAGGTCGCAAATCACAGATTTTCTCATTGGTTTGAATGATCTCGTCACAAAGACGTTGAAATTTGTGATAGGTGTCGATTTCTTTTACGAATTTCTCAAGCTCAGTCCCCATTTTTAAATTTTTGGCATAATTTTTCCCTTTAATGGTGGTGTTCCACAAATATTGCGGTCCATGCCCCGGATGCCCCGGCATGGCACATGCGCAATTTTTTTTACCGCATTTTCGATAGTTGACCGAGATAGTTCCCCGCCGGAAATCTCCCAAACTTGCCAGTTGTTCGTGTAAATATTTTCTTTTTAATTCCAAAGCCTTAATGTCATTTTTCATACTTCCTCCTATTGTCTGATTGATTATAGGCAATCAGACAATAGGCCAATTGCACCACCCTGTCTACCCGTAATCATTTTTTTGTCGCAGCCCCATTCCGGGGATTCGGTAATTAACACTTGACATTCAGGCCTGTATATGAAATAAAATATCGGCCAATTTTCTATTCTTTATTCAATCATTTACTCATTATTTTTTTTTTAATTTCTTGTTTATAGAACTGAGGGGGGCTTTATGCGGATATTAATGTCGATTCTAAGATTATTTGTATTGGTTCTTTTCTGCTGGAGTGCGGGTGGTGTCAACCCAGCTGGTGCGGACGTCGATTATTCCGGTACGGAGGAGGACGACAAGATCTTTTTCGGCTATTCCACTTCCGAAGACAGTTTGATGATTCTCCGCATAACAGATGGCGTGCCCTTGGTGACCTATCACTTTATGGGGGAGAAACTAAGGATTTACGCGGGCCGTGGTAACGATCGTATCGAACCCTTGGACAATAGGACGGAAGAGGGGATACAATTTGGTGCACTGGCAAATCTCACCTTCACCAGATATATCCTGTATGGACAAGAAGGCGATGACGAGATCATAGGCACTCCTAATAACGATAGGATTTACGGAGGAAGTGGCAACGACAACCTCGTCGGACATCGAGGGGACGATTATATCAATGGCGGAGTGGATAACGACTATATTGCCGGTTGGTCTGGTAACGATCAGCTCTTCGGCTCTTCCGGGGATGACTTCCTGATCGGTGACCAGGACGAGGACACGATTAATGGGGGATCGGGCAACGACATTTTAGTGGGAGCTACCGGGGACGACATAATCAATGGGGGAAGCGGCTTCGATACCTTCCGGTGCCGTAAAGCGGATCATGCCATTGTCACCTATGACGGGAATGACGCTAATACGGATTGCATAGACACGAATCCGCAGGAAGGCATCGAGGCCGTGGTTCAGAGAGATCCTTATCTTGAATGGGCCTATCAGACCATAAGCCGAGGCAAGACCATCGTTCATGATTTGACTACCAGCAATGCGAACTTGCTTATCACGGACCGAGCCAGCGGAGCTTCCATCCTCATGGGTGAAGGCGGAGACATGCCCTTTTCCGGTGATTTTGACCGTGACGGGAGGTGTGATGATATTGGCGTATTTCGAAGCGTTAATCGGCGTTGGTACTATGACTATAACCACAATGCAACGACGAATGAAAACAGGGGACCATGGGGCTTACGGGGGGATAGACCCGTGTCAGGGGATTTCGATCGAGATGGACGCATTGATGATGTAGCGGTCTTTCGTCCCTCCAATCGAACTTGGTACTACGACTACGATCACAATGGCACTACAGATGTCGTTGTCGAAAGGTGGGCCCAAGCCCTGGCGGGTGACATACCAATTGCTGGCGACTTTGATCGAGACGGGTTTTGCGATGATGTAGGCGTATTACACCCAGCCACCATGGTGTGGTACTATGACTATGACCACAATGGCTCGAGAGATGAGACATCAGGACCGCTTGGTAATACCGGCGCCATTCCGATTGCTGGAGATTTCGACCAAGACCGTAGAAACGATGACGTCGCACTGTTCTACCCGTCCAGCGGCACCTGGTTTTATAACTACGACCACGATTTAACCATCGACGCTGTTGTCTCATGGGCGGGTCCGGGAGATATCCCAGTTGGAGGTGATTTTGACGGTGACGGCTTCCAGGACGATGTGGCCGTATTTCGGCTAAGCGAACAGAAATGGTACTATGATTTTAATCATGACGGAGTTGGGAGGGAAATAATAATAGGTTACGGCCCATGGGGGTTAGCGGGAAGTCCTTTGTATTCAATGCATAAACAATATGGTTCTAGCTGCGGGCCAACTTCTCTGGCGATGGTTATGGCTGATCTTGGCCTGGCAAACCGTTCAAAACGGCTCTTCTTCAGTAGAGACCTCAGTGAACCAGCGACCGCTCTGAACACCGATGTTTGGGACCCGGCTACAGCAGTTGATGTCGGCTACAAGCTTTCTATGGAACACATCATGTATGAGGGCTATCATCGTTATTTTAATGTGGATTCGACCTGGGTTGAAAAAGTGGTCTCACCCGATTTCCTTCCGGATGGTCGCCGTCTCAACACCGAGGATCATGAAGCAGGAAGTGGTGCCTTCTTCCAGATCCGTTACGACATTGGCCACGTGGATTGGGATCCCATAACAAAAATCACAACCGGACCAGTACAAAAATGGACCAACTTTGGTGTTGGTGTGGGGTGGAGTGGTGAAGGTATTGTTGACCGAGGGCTGCCCTATATTGCCAACAAGTTTGCAGGGCGCTTCCCGGACGCCTATCCGGTGGGAACAGAATTCGGTGCTGGCAAGAAATTTGACAGCCTACGCCATTTTTATGATGTAGTTCGTGGTTTTATCGACCATAATGTACCAATGGTCATTGGCGTGGAAAAGGGCGGTCATTTCAATGCGCTCATGGGATATTGGAATTCCTTGGAGGGCTTTTACATTTACACGGCGGACCCCCTTGACGGCTGGGGCCGTCCTTTCTACAACAAACCCATGCGTTGGAAAAAGATCCGCGTGACCGATGATACCTTTCGAGCTGGGGTGGTGGCCGGGATGATGTTTTTTGGCCATAGCAGGACTGGTTGTGGCACTCCCAATGCTTGGGCGCGACAGATTGATATAACCTACGGAAAAAACAGCCTCTGCGGTTATGTTAGGTGATTCTTCCAGCCCTCCAATAGGTCAGCCATTATGTCCCCGGCGGCGTGAAAATGTGTTAATAGCGCCGGTTTAGAAATGCATGATGATTTTGGCATAAAATAGAATCCGCCGGAAGAGATGGGAAATTGCTTTTTAATTTCTGATTTCAGAAATCGGCTTGTAAGTCAAGATGTAGAATGCACTTGATGGTGTGGTATATAATATCGATGATTTTTGGAGGGGCAATCGGTTACGCTAATGAATGGATGAAACCGGTAAAATTCAGAAAACCGTCTTATTTTCTCCGGCTTTGCCGACATCTGTCCAATATGCGGGCTTGCAATTTATTGCGACCGGTCATCTTTAAAATCCGTCTTGCCCTGTTCTTCCGAAACACGCAAGATGCCAAAACCGGTTCAATCCACGCCGGTGTCTTTTTATCGGTTGCCGTCAAAATGAAAAAGCGGGCGGCCCCGGAATTCCGGCGCCGCCCGCCTGGGTTAACGCAACTATCAACAAGAAGTTGAATTTCAATTAGGAATTCAAAATTTTTTTGGCGGTTTCATCATTGGCTTCGGTCACCATGGGAATGCCCGTGATTTCAGAAGTTTCCTTGTTGCCGGCAAACAAATCCGTGCGGGCGATCTGATTTAAAGAGAATTTCCGGGCCCCGGCCATCAGCTGCTGCAAGCCGCAGGACAGCTTGTCCGCCAAGGTCCAGAAGGCGATGGCGCCATAAGGGATGTTTTTCATTTCTTTTTTGCCCACCTTTTTTTGGACTTCAAAATACGAGGCAAAGATTTCTTCAGCGGTATTGCCGATGTCCGTGACGGTTTTGGGCAGTTTGTCCCAGTTCCCGGAAACTTTTTCCCGTCGCTCCGGATGAAGGGCACCTTCAATGTTGGATCCTAAAAATCCAGGGATCATGATAGCCCGGCCCATGCACACCAGCTTGGTATATGGCGCTCCCAGGGCAAGGGCCTTGAAAATGCTGTCTTCAAGAGCAAAGCCGCCGGCAAAGGACATATCCACCACTTTTTGGCCTTTGGCTGCCAGAATGCTGGCATATTCATAGGCTTTGGAATGCAGGTGAATGGAAGGCACCCCCCAGCTCTGCATCATGTTCCATGGGCTCATTCCTGTGCCGCCGCCGGAGCCGTCAATGGTGAGCAGATCGCATTTGGCGTCTGATGCAAACTTGATGGCCATGGCCAGTTCTTCCATGCCGTAGGATCCGGTTTTTAAGGTGATGCGTTGGAACCCGATTTTGCGCAAGTATTCAACGGTGTTCATAAAGTCTTCCCGGACCTTGGCGACGGTGTCCAAATTGGTGTTGCCCAGGCGGCTGTGGCGGGCGAATGATTTAATGGCGCCTTGTTTGAAGGCTTCCTGAACTTGGGGCAAAGTGGGATCCGGATCCACCACATACCCGCGCTCTTTTAGAAACAGCGCATACTCCAGGCTGGTGACCTGAATTTCGCCGCCGATGTCTTTGGCGCCCTGGCCCCACTTGAGCTCAATAATGCATTTGTTGCCATATTTGTCGATGACAAATTCCGCAACGCCGTTTCGGGTGTCTTCCACGTTGAGCTGGACGATGATGGCGCCGTATCCGTCAAAATACCGCAGATAACCGTCAATGCGTCGTTCCAGTTCCGGCGAGCTTTTGATTTTGCCTTTTCGGGTTTTGCCGGCGCTGATTTTGGATTCTCGGTCAACCCCCACCACGTTTTCGCCGATGACCACGGGAATGCCCACCAGGGCCCCGCCGATGGCAAAAGAATCCCAATATTTGGCCGCCACAAATGTAGACCCCAGCGCGCCGGTCATCAGGGGAATGCGGGCCTTGGTTTTTATTTCATTGCCGAATTCGGTTTCCAGGCTCACATTGGGAAAAATACAGTCATCCGGGTCATTGGTCAAACCTTTGGGAAGACCGTGAACGCCGTATGCATATCCTTGAATCCGGAGAGAATTATACGAACACCCCACATGGGTGATGTTGTTGGCGCCGGCGGTCACCATGCCGAAGTTTCTGGGATACAGAAGTTTTCGGCCCACCATGCTCGACAACCAGGTTTCGCATTTGCCCATGCAATCGGCCCGACATAGGGTGCATAAACTTGATTCCGCTGGATTGCCCCGGTTGGTGGTCCCCAATACATCATTGCTTTTGTCAAATCTCATGGTCCTCCTCCTTGATTTTCATTAAGGGTTAGTTGTTTAATTATAAACTATAAAATCAATAAGTTAAATTTATCAATGCCGGGCAAAAAAAAAGTCTTCCATCCCCAGGGGAATAAGAAGACGTCTTTGTCTGGACTGTTAAGTGAAACTTATACGCCGTTGTATAAGTTAATTTTGCCTAAATAATGAGGTCATGGGCGGATGTCAAGCATTTTTATTGAAGGTCATTGCGGAAGGCTGCAAACGGGAGATTGAAAAAAACTTAATACAAATCCTCAGACAAGAGAATGGCTTCAGCGATTTGGCGCATGGATTTCCGGGAATCCATGCTTTTTTTTTGAATCCACCGGTAGGCAGCATCAGCTTTGAGATTCATGCGGCGAATAAGAATTTCTTTTGCGCGTTCAATGAGCTTTCGGGTTTCCAGCTCTTCCTGGATGACTTTGGTTTTGACCAGAAGCTCCGCGTTGAAGATGGCCAAAGCCGCCTGATTGGCCACGGTGGTGATCAAATTGACCTCGGTTTCTGTGAAATCATGAAATTCAGCCGTAAAGCAATTCAATACACCGATGGTTTTTCCGTCTCGGATTTGGAGAGGGATGCTGGCCATGGATTTCAATCCTAATTTTTTGGCCATCTCTTTTTCCTTAAATCTTGGTTCCTCCAATACATCCCGAATGATCAGCGGCTGATGGGTGGCCATCACATATCCCACCACCCCTTCATTTATTTTTAACACCCGGTCTTTGACATAATCTTTATCAATGGCCTGGGTGGCTTTGAGATGGATATTTCCGTCATTTTCATCCAAAAGCCACAGGGAACAGATTTCCACACCCGTGACTTTGGCGGTCACCATGACGATAAGTTTTAAAATTTCCTCCAAATACAAATCCGAATTAATGGCCTGGCTGATGGCCATCAATGCTTTGATGTATTTATCAACGCTTTCAGTCGGCTTGGTTTCCATCATGAGGCTGTTGTCCACAAATTAAATATATTGCTTGACGTGGTCATAGATTTTTGGGTTCGTGCAGACTTCATAGAACATCTTCTCAGTATACCGGATGGGGCTTAAATCCGAAATCCGCACTTCGGGAATGCTGGATTCCCGGATGACCAGACGCTGAAAATTGCCGGCCACTGTCGGGAAAGTGCCTGTATAAAATCGTGCGGGAATCGGGTGAATGTCCGGGAAAGGGGCGTCAATGCTTTTTAAATGTATTTCTCTTTTGAGTTTCTCAAATCCTTCTGCAGAAAGCTCAATTCCGTTGACATTGTACCGCAGGAACGCAAAGTCGGAGAGCACGGCGGTCTCTGGGTCCAAGGCCGGTTGCAGGACATAGATGTTAAATGGAAGATTTCCGCCGGAAAAACGTTCCCGAAGGGATTTATTGCATCCGGACAGCTGATCCGCCACATTGATGGCCGGCGAAATCATGATCTGGTTGGAACCATCGTAAAAAAAAGTCGGCGGACCCGAGTTAAATCCAATGCCAATGCCGATATCCAAACTGGGAAGACCGTTTTTTTGATTGGTTGCGTTGTATTTTTTGACAATGTTTAACATATTGATGGCCAGACCGCAGGCCCGGGCAATGCCGTACCAACGGCCGGGCATGCCTTCATGCTCAAAAATGGCCAGAATGATGGCATCCCCTTCGATAAATACTTTGACCGCTCCGTATAGGGACAGGATTTTGCTGATGGGATCAAAAAAGTTTAAGCTGAAATTGGACGCAGGATTAAGGTTTTGGGATTTCATTTGTTCAATCATGGCAGACGATCCGCGGATATCGGCCTTCACCACCACGTGATTGATGATGGCTTTTTTATCCACACGTTCTTCATTGGAAAGAACAAATTCATAGAGGGTGTGGTTTTCCCTTGAAAGTTTGATGATTTTTTCGTCTGTGGCAAGATTGATGCAGTCTCCGGCTTCTTTGATGAGGTTAAAATTGGATAAATCCCGATGATACCTTACAAAATCTTTTAAAAACCGAATCAGCATGATTTTTTGGATCCGTTTCGGCGTGGTTTTGATATCCATGATTGTGCGATGAAGGGGCCTTAACGGAAAGTTTTTTCCGTAATATTTTTTAAAGCGTTTCAGTTTGCGCGCGGTGTTTTTCCGGGATTTGGGAACCACCAAATATTGAAGGCATTCTTGGGGCGACAGGGGGGGGCAATATTGGGGAAAAATCAGCTGCATTTTATACGCTGCCACTATCCCATCGATCATTTTTTCTTCCCCAAGGCGGCGATAGAATAGATTCAACAAAAGAGTCTGTTGTTTTGCCGTATCTTTGAGTTTTTTAAGGGTTTTTTTATCTGCTTTTTGATGTTTGAGGTTTTTGTAGGTGTCAATGGTCTGAAATCCGTTAAATAAGATATCGATGTTGTCTGTGTGTTTGATGATCCCGTCGATGCACGGGGATATGGGAGAAGCAATAAAGTTTTTCATCTGGGCCGATCGTTTTTTGTCATCGGACCCACCGGCTTTCCCCGGGTCGTCGGGCTGAACGGGTTTTTCGGCCAATTGGCTTAAAAATGAGGCAAAAATATTCAACAGCGCATGATAATTCACCGGGTCTTCCACCCGATGCCCCAGGAGCACGTAATTTTCCATTAGAAAAAAACCGTCTGGCTGCGTGGTGGACAGAAGAATGGGATTTGAAAAAAGCTCTTCGGGCAGAATGGCTTCAGCCCCGAAATTGGAGGCTCTTAATTCTTTGAGTTCATGCTGGGCCTCGATAAAATATTGGAAAATTTCCGCGCCAACGCTTTGGAGAATATTTTTTTTCCGCTGAACAATGGACGACACCTCTTCCCGCGCTTTTTGGGTTTCTTCTATTTTTTGGGAAATCTCATGGGTTCGAACAATGGTTTTAAAATGTTTGATGGCCTCTTCATATTGACGGTCAATGGTTTCGGAAAGAAGTTTGATGAGGGCGGTCTGGGCCAGAAAATCAATCTGGATTTCCCTCATGGATTTGGCCTGATGAACGGCATGGGTGAGCACGTCCACGCATTGACGCTTAAATTCATGGATTTCTTTCACCCAGTTGATATCCGGTGTCACGATAAACTGGGCGGATGCTTCGGAATGTTTGATGATGAGTTCAAAAATAAAGGATTTAACGGTTTTTTGAAATTCAGGGCTGATATGGACGTCATAGCGGACATTGTCCACGCCCAGCTTAAGGCGGTCAAAGGGCAGATCAATGACGTAGGATTTTAAAGGAAATTCCTTGAGATTTGGAATATCTTTTGAAAATCTCAACATGGCACGGGCTTAATATGAATGGTCCTTTGAGGGAAAATCCCCTGAAACCACCTCTTTTACGTATATCTGAATGGCGTTGAGCGCAATGTCTTTCAGCTGAGCATATTGTTTGACAAATTTGGGCAGATGCCGGTCGTAAATACCCAATAGGTCATGTATCACCAAGACCTGACCATCGCAATGCGGGCCGGCGCCGATCCCGATGGTGGGGATGGATATGCTTTTGGTTATTTTTTCCGCAATGTCTGCGGGGATCCCTTCCAGCACCACCGAAAAGGCGCCGGCGGATGCCACGGCCCGGGCGTCGGCCAACAGCCGGTCTTCATCGCGCTGGACCCGATATCCGCCGGTTTGATGCACGGATTGGGGAAGCAGGCCGATATGGGCTTGAACCGGGATTCCGATGTCGGTTAAGGCCTTAATCACAGGGCAGACCGAAGCCCCGCCTTCCAGCTTGACGGCGGCGGCGCCGGATTCTTTTAAAAACCGGCCGGCATTGGCAATGGCTTGGGGAATCGACGTTTGATAGGATAAAAACGGCATATCCGCAATCACAAGGGCGCGTTGGGCGGCCCGGGCCACCAGGCGGGTGTGGTATACCATCTCATCCATGGTGACGCTCAATGTATGGGGCCCGCCCTGAACCACCATGCCCAAGGAATCGCCCACAAGCAGAATGTGAACGCCGGCATCATCGGCGATTTTGGCAAACGGGTAGTCATAGGCGGTGAGCTCTGCAATTTTTTGCCCTTTTTGCTTCATGTCATAAAGGGTTCGCACGGTGATGGGGTGGGTCATATTGTGATGTTCCCCTCAAATACAGTTTTGGTCGACATAAATATAAATATTGACTCAACCGGTGGTTTTAAATAAAAATTAAAGATTATTTTTAATTAATGGCGGCATCCCTTGCGCCTTTAATATTATTGAATCATAATAAAATTATAAATTTATTGCAATCAGGAAAATAAAAAACGGGTTGTATGATTCAGCTTGTCAGAGGGTTTAAAGACATTCTGCCCGATGAAATCGGAATTTGGAATCAGATTGAACAAACTGCCGCGGATCTTCTGAATTTATTCGGATTCAAAGAGATTCGCCTGCCGATTCTTGAAAAAACCGAGCTGTTTCAGCGCAGCATCGGCGAACTGACCGATATTGTTGAAAAGGAAATGTATACATTTCCCGGCAGCCGGGATGAAATGCTCACGTTGCGTCCCGAAGCCACGGCGTCCGTGGTGCGGGCATATATCCAGCAGCGGCTTTATGCCGTGGATCCCATTCAAAAGCTCTTCACCATGGGTCCCATGTTCCGCAAAGAAAGGCCGCAAAAAGGCCGCTACCGGCAGTTCTATCAAATCAATGCCGAAGTCTTCGGCATTGCCTCTCCCTTGATGGACGCCCAGCTCATCATTATCCTTTCTTCTCTGTTTATGCGCCTCAATATATCCGGACTATGCGTTCATATCAACTCATTGGGCTGCCCTGAGTGCCGGCCGGCGTTTAAAAAAGCCCTGATGGAAACCTTTGCGGCCGTGTCCCAAGAACTGTGCGCGGATTGCCAGCGCCGCCGGGAGAAAAATCCCTTGCGGGTTTTAGACTGTAAAGTGCCATCCTGCCGGCAAGCCATTGCTTCTGCTCCGGCCATGACGGATTTTCTCTGCCATGCCTGTGATACGCATTTTGAGGCTGTCAAGGCCGCCTTGGGCCAGCAGGGGATTGCCTATGTTGTCAATCCTTGGCTGGTGAGAGGGTTGGATTATTACTGCCGCACGGCCTTTGAAATCCAGACCTCCCAGCTGGGCGCCCAAAACGCTGTGGCCGGAGGCGGCCGGTATGATGGTTTGGTCCAGACTTTAGGGGGGCCTTCCGTGCCTGCGGTCGGCTTTGCTGTGGGCGTGGATCGTCTGGTGGATATTATGCTTCAGCAAGGAAAATGCGTGGAATCGGTTCCGGATATTTTTATTGCGCCGTTGGGCGATGCCGCTGTCCAAAAAGCTTTTGAATGGTCCTGTGCCCTGTCTAAGGCCGGCGTTCGCACGGAAGCGGATTTTACGGGCAAGAATTTAAAAGCGCTGATGAAACGGGCAGACCGTCTTCATGCCCGGTTTGTGTTGATGGTGGGCGAGCGGGAGCTTGAAGAAAAAGCGGTTGTGGTTCGGGACATGGAATCCAAAAAACAAATTTCTGTGCCGATTGAAAAAATGGTGGAAGAGATTCAAAAATTGGCGAGAAACGGCTTCAACCAATAGATTTTTTAAAATTTATTTTGGAAATTGATCTGTTGGATTCTGTCTTGTATTTCATAAATCATAGATAGGATATCGGACACGTCAATGGCGAATGTCGAAGCGGAATCATTCCTTTGGCGTTCGAAATTCCGTGTTTGATATTCGAAATTTCAAATATTTTTGCATAAATATAAGGAGATGCTTACGTGACAGAACCTTTGGGAACAATGCGGCGCACCCATTATTGCGGCCAGCTGCGGGCCGATCATGTGGGCCAGGACGTGGTGCTCATGGGATGGGTGCAGCGCCGTCGGGATCACGGCGGCGTGATATTTGTGGATTTACGAGACCGGGATGGCATCACCCAGGTGGTGTTTAATCCGGATGTCAGCGCCCAGGCCCATGCCAAGGCCGAAATCCTTCGGAACGAGTTTGTTTTGGGCGTCAAAGGCAAGGTGGAAAAAAGGCCTGAGGGAATGGCCAATCCGGATTTGAAAACCGGCGAGATCGAGGTTATGGCGTCTGAGCTGAAAATATTCAACCGGGCCCAGACCCCGCCGTTTATGATTGAAGACCATGTGGACGTCACAGAAAACATCCGTCTGGCCAACCGCCATATCGATCTTCGCCGGCCGGGTTTGCAAAAAAACATCATCATGCGCCATAAAGCTGCGGCCGCCATCCGTAATTATTTAAACGCCAACGGGTTTTTGGACATTGAAACGCCTTTTTTAACCAAAAGCACGCCGGAAGGCGCCCGGGATTATCTGGTGCCCAGCCGGGTGAATCCGGGTATGTTTTACGCCCTTCCCCAGTCGCCCCAGCTATTTAAGCAGATATTGATGATTTCCGGTTTTGACCGGTATTATCAAATCGTCCGGTGCTTTCGGGATGAAGATTTGCGGGCCGATCGACAGCCCGAATTCACCCAGGTGGATTTGGAAATGTCCTTTGTAGGTGAAGAAGATATCATGGCTGTTGCCGAAGGTCTGGTCTCAGCCGTATTTCGGGAAGTTCTGGGCGTGGATCTGAAAACGCCGTTTCCGCGCATGACGTATGCCCATGCCATGGATAAATACGGGCTGGACAAGCCGGATTTGAGATTCGGATTGGCGCTTGAGGATATTTCAGATATTGTGTCTCAATCCGGATTTAAAGTGTTTGCCGATGCCGTAAAAAAAGGCGGTATTGTCAAGGCGTTAAACGCCAAAGGATGTGAAGGCTTCACCCGGAAGGAAATTGACGAGTTCACCCAATTCGTCAATGTTTACCGGGCCAAAGGGCTTGCATGGATCAAAGTGCGGGAAAACGAATGGCAGTCGCCCATCACCAAATTTTTCAGCGAAAAAGAAAAACAGGAACTGGCCAAACGGTTGGATATGGCGCCCGGGGATCTCGTGTTCTTTGTTGCAGACCAGGCAAAAATCACCAACGAGGCCCTGGGGCATTTGAGAAACCATCTGGCCAAAAAACTGGGATTGATGGATGATCGCCGGTTTGAATTTCTCTGGGTCACCCATTTTCCGCTGCTGGAATATGATGAAACCGAAAAGCGTTTCCAGGCCCTGCATCACCCGTTTACAGCACCCATGGAAGATGATTATGACAAGCTGGAATCCAATCCTTTGGCGGTGAATTCCAGGGCCTATGATCTTGTGCTGAATGGTTCGGAAATCGGCGGCGGCAGCATACGAATCCATCAAAAAGAGCTTCAGATCCGGGTTTTGGAAGCCCTGGGTTTAAAAAAAGAAGAATATGAAGAAAAATTCGGTTTTTTGCTGTCAGCCCTGGATTCAGGCGCGCCGCCCCACGGCGGGTTAGCATTTGGGTTTGACCGGCTCATGACCATTCTTTGCGGGGGCGGTTCCATCCGGGAGGTGATTGCGTTTCCCAAAACCCAGAAAGGGGCCTGCCTGCTCACCAATGCGCCCAATGCCGTAAGCCGGGCGCAGCTAAAGGAATTATCACTTAAATTGGATTTTGAATGACGCCGGCAGCCGTTACTTTAATTGTTTTTACCAATAATTATAGTATGATATAAAAGGATAAGTTTCTCCTTGACAATCCCGTAAATTGAAATTATGAAAATAAACCTCATTCCCCAGTAGCTCAGTCGGCAGAGCAGGTGGCTGTTAACCACCGTGTCCGCGGTTCGAGTCCGTGCTGGGGAGCCAAAAATCCGTCCGCTGATGTCAGCGGTTCATGGTTAAGGCAAGACCCCGAAGGGTGTCGGGGTCTTGCTGTTTTTGAATTGTCTTTACCGGCTTTCCTGTCTGTCGTGCCGGGCACAGCACAGGCAGGCGCGTGCCCGCCCATTTTTCCTGATCATTACCTTGTTAAACACATCATCTGCAATCAGCAATCTCCAATCCGCAATTTCTTTGATCGTGTGCTTTTTATGGACGCGACGACCATAAAACGGATTTTGTTTGTTTGGTTTTTCAGCTCGATCAGACGCTTTTCATTCATTATTTTCGACCATGGCCATCATGGCGACATAGTCGGCGAATGACTTGGCGCGGCAGGCGGCGCGATAATCGGAATTTGGCGCTGAAACCCCGCTAACAGGTCGCCATTTGGTGTCATATACGCAGCAGATTCCCGGTATTTCAGCAGTTTGTCATTGACTGGAATGGACAGGTTTCGTATATTTGTGTCTGGTTTGGTTGGCATACATAGGCACTGATCCTGACAACTGAGGAGAGGATTGAAATGGAAGCTTCCGAACGATGGGTTGGCGCCAACGATATGGCCGCCCACCTTGGGGTGGCCAAGGACTCGGTTTATAGATGGATCGATGAACGGGGCCTGCCTGCTCACCGTGTGGGACGGCTTTTTCGTTTCAAGCTATCCGAAATAGACGAGTGGGTGCGTCAAGACAACCACCTGTCTGCGCCGCAAGCGACGCGGCAGGCAGGACGAGAGAAGCCCCCAAATTCCATCCAAAGCCGCCCATTTACGAAAACCCATACGAATCGGTCAACACCGAAAACACGTTCACGGAAGAGGGCCGGGAATGAGTAGCCGTCTGCTTACATCCCAGATCGGGCAGCGGATATCCCTTCCCGGACATTTTGATGTTCCCGTGGTCCTGGAGGATGCACGACCGCTCGGTTCTGATGATTCGGCAGGCTATGAGTGTCGCGTTCGTCTTCCCGACGGCTCATTGGAAGAGGCTGTCATCTCCGCGGAAGAGATCGT
>FWPV01004169.1_pt1 | contig 31322 bp, 29 predicted proteins | sample 2228371 | NCBI WGS metagenome assembly FWPV01 (sample SAMEA103939776, study PRJEB20133) | metagenome | reverse complement strand
GAACGTTGGACAAAAGTAGCAAAGCCTCGGCCCGCATGGCCTGGGCTAGCAAGGCGGCAGCGGTGTCGCCATCGGTATTGATGGCCTCGCCCTGGTAGGACACCGCCGGTGGAGTCAGCACCGGTAGATAACCCGCCTCCAGAAGCAGCCTCAGCAAAGCCGTATTCACCTTTTCCACCGAGCCGGTGTAGTCGCCGCGGTGGATTTTGATTTTGCCGTTCTCGAGGTACTTGACCGCCTCTTTGCGCCTGCCCTCGAAGATGCGCCCATCCAGCCCGCTCAGGCCCACCGCGTTCACGCCCTCCTTTTGCAAAAGCTCCACGATGCGCTTATTGATCAGGCCGCAGTAAACCATCTCGAAGATTTCCAGGGTCTTGCGGTCGGTGAGGCGGCTGGTCAGACCGCCGGGGTGGGTCAGGAACTGGGGGGGATGGCCCAGGGCCTCGGCGATTTTGTTGGTCTCGCTGCTGCCGCCGTGCACCAGGATAAGTCTCTGGCTCGCTTTCCATAAAGCCGCCGCATCCTTGGCCACTGCCTCGTAGTTGATGCCTTCCGAACCGCCTACCTTTACAACAATCATCGGCCAACCTCTGGCCTGTCATCATACCGATTTTTTGTAGGCGTCGGGGAAATGCCGTTCCATGAAGCGCTCGGGGGCGGCCAGGGGCCTGAACCCGTAGCGGGCATAGAGCTCGTGCGCATCGCGGGTAGCCAGCATCCAGCGGCGCAGGCCCTGTAGCTCCGGGTGGGACAGGATGACCTCCATCAGCCACTGGCCCAGCCCAGCACCCCGGTGAGCCTCCAGCACATACACATCGGCCAGGTAGGCAAAGGTGGCCCGGTCGGTGATGACCCGGGCCCAGCCTACTTGTTCTTTGCCCTGGTAAAGGCCAAAGGCCAGCGAGTTCTGGAAAGCCCGCGCGACCACCTCAAACGGAATCCCTGGCGACCAGTAGGCTTGGTGGGCCAGGTAGTGGTGTACCCGGGCCAGGTCGAAGCGGGAAAAATCGGTGCTGATGGTGTAGGGGCCCTTTTGCCACTCCATTTCTACTCCAGAGGATACAGCTCCGGGCGCAAAAAGGGAGGCAGGGCCAGCTCTATGGTGTGGCGCCAGAACTCAAGGCGTTCGAGGCGGGAAAGGGTCAGGATACCCACCGCGCCAGGGCCCTTCTTGGTGTCTTTTTTGCCCACCAGCTCATCCATGACAAGCCCCAACTCCTGGCCCAAGCGCAGCCGCTCGCCCACCCCAGGCGGCAACAGCACCGAGCCTCCCCGGGCCATACCCCTACGGCCATCGGCATGCAGCAGGACGGCGATGTTGAAGAGCCAAACCCCATGTCGGTTGAACTCCACCCCGGCCTCGAGGCCCACCCCCCAGGTGGCTCCCGGCTGAGCCAGCGCGGCTTTGGCCCGGTTTTCCGCGCCCAAAAAGGTCTCGTCGTAGCCCACCGGCTGGTCGCGCACCCCGCTCGCTACCGCTACCCCCCGAACCTCCAGCCCAGGGCAAAGCTCGGCGAACACCAGGCGCACGGGCTCGAGTTTGGCTGGATTGGTGCTGCCAACAACTACCATGCGCTCCAGGCTAATGCATCCGACGTTGTATGGAAATCACTGGATAAATGTCTCGAGCCGCCCCGGTTGCCATAGGTATCGGCTGTGTCGAAGAGGGTGATGCCCAGGTCGAGGGCTTTGTGGATGACGGCTTTGGAGGCATCGAAATCTATGCGCCCCCCAAAGTTGTTGCAGCCAATCCCCACGACCGATACCAGCAGGCCCGACTTTCCGAGGTTGCGTTGTTCCATACCCTCCAACTATACCGGTGTGGAGCCCTCCAACATAGCGCTTAGCCCGCAAAGCTATAGTCCTGGGGGACGCCATGCGAAAAGGGGTGGGGTTGCACCGACCCCAGCAGGGCAAGGCCGCATCCCTCGGCAGCAAATCAACCGATTACCGATTCTGGTCTGGGGCTGAACAGCTCGGTGGCTTTCAGGGGTGCAGCCCGGTGAATTCCAGGCCCATGGTCTCGGGCCAGCCCATGCGCACGTTGAGGCTCTGGATGGCATGACCGGCCGTGCCTTTGACCAGGTTGTCAATCGCCGATATCACCACCAGCCGCCCGGTGTCCTCTTCCAGCTCGAAGCCCACATCGCAGTAGTTGGTACCCTCGACCACATTGGGGTCGGGGTAACGGTGGATGCCCTTCTTGAGTTTCACCAGACGAATAAAAGGCTCTGCGCCATAAACCTTGCGGTAGGCGCTCCACACGTCCTTTTCGCTGAGGCCCTGGCGCAAAAAGGTCTGGGCGGTCATCAGGATACCGCGCACCCGGTCGGTGGCAATGGCGGTCAGGTAAAGTTCGGGCTGGCCTGGCAGGTTCTCCCGAATCTCGGCGGTGTGGCGGTGGCCGGTGGGCTTGTAGGCCCGGATGCTGCCCGAGCGCTCGGGGTGGTGCGAAGCCAGACTGGGTTCGGCCCCTGCCGCGCTGGTGGAAATCATCACGGTAGCGAAGATAGGCCCAGGGGCCAGAATACCCTCCTGCAGCAGCGGGTAGAGGCCCAGGATGGTGGCGGTGGCGTTGCAGCCGCAGCAGGCAATGTAGTTAGCCGTCTTCAGCGCTTCGCGGTGCAGCTCGGGGTTGCCGTAGACCCACTGCCCTATCAGCTCAGGGCGGGGGTGGTCTTCACCGTAGTATTTCTTGTACAGATTCAGGTTCTTCAGGCGAAAATCCGCCGACAAGTCCACGATGACCGGAGCCAGACCCCGGTACTTCTCAAACTCCTTGGCCGCGACACCATGGGGCATCGAGAGCACCAGAATGTCACAGGCTTCCAAATTTGCCGGGTCTATGAATTTCAGGTTGGTGCGGCCCCGCAGGTTGGGGTGTACCAGCGTCACCGGGTCGCCCATCATCCGGCGCGAGGTGACCTGCTTGACTTCCAGGCCGGGATGCCCCAGCGCCAGCCGCAGAAACTCGCCCCCGGCGTAGCCGGAACCTCCCACAATCGAAATGGTTTTCTTCTCCATCTTCGTCCCCGACAATCAAGCGTCTACAATACCCGATAAAGAGGTCTATGAAAACCGCTGGATTCTCTCACGTGATCGGCTTCGATGACTTTCCCTTCGAGCGGGGCCGACGGGGTCATGTGAAGATTGTGGGGGCGGTATACGCAGGGCTGCGCCTCGAGGGTGTCCTCAGCGCCCAGGTTTGGCGGGATGGGCGCAATAGCACTCACGTGCTGACCCGGCTTGTCCAGCACTCCAAGTTCTACCCCAGTTTGCAGTTAATCATGTTGCAGGGTATCGCGCTGGGCGGGTTCAATGTGGTAGATATCCAGGCGCTATCACAAAACCTGGGCCTCCCGGTGCTGGTGGTCTCGAGGCGCAAACCCGACCTGAAGGCCATCCAGGCCGCCCTCGGCAAGGTACCAGGAGGCCAGCAGAAGTGGGAACTTATTCAGAAGGCCGGAGCCATCGAACACCTGGCCGGGGTTTACGTGCAGCGCTGCGGCCTGACCTCCAGGGAGGCCGAACAGGCCATCCAGCGCTTCGCAGTAAACTCCAACATCCCCGAGCCCCTGCGTGCAGCCCACCTGATAGCAGGGGGCATAGCCACCGGACAAAGCCGGGCCAGACCCTGATCGCGCTCTCGCCCATACAGCACAGCCGGCGTAAGGATGAACAGAAGCGAAGCGTTCAGGCACATGGATCATCGCAAGCGGATGTTCCAGGCGTACTCGAGTATCTTCGCTGGAATGTCCACGCCGGTCGTCGAGACCGAGTTCTTGAACTCCATGGTGTGGTTGACCTCGTTCACCAGCAAACCCCTGGGCGACTCAAAGAGGTCAATTGCAACCACCCCACCACCCACGGCTTTTGCGGCCCGTACCGCGATCTCGGCCAGCTCGGGCGTGACCTCACACCTGGAGGCCTTGCCGCCTCGGGCAGTGTTGGTAATCCAGTGCGGCGAGCTGCGATAGATGGCCCCAATGCAGGTATCGCCCACCACGAAGGCCCGGATATCGCGGCCCCCTTTTTCGACCAGCTCTTGCACGTAGTAAAGCTGGTGCTGGTAACCGCCCAGCACCTCCTTGTGCTCCACGACTGTCTCGGCAGCATCGCGGTCGCGGATGAGTGATAGCAAGCGGCCCCAGCTACCCACCACCGGTTTCATCACCACCGGATACCCCATCAGTTCGATCAGCTTCAGGGCTTCCTCGGCCTCGGTGGCCAGGGCGGTTCTGGGCTGGGGCACCCCGGCAGCCCCCAGCGCACAGCTGGTCGCCCATTTGTCGCCGCAAACCTCGATGACCTCGGGCGCATTCACCACCGGAATCCCCAGGCTCTTGAGGTAGCGCGAAACAGCCAGCCCCTTGCTCTGGGAGACCAGGCGTTCCACTGCACAGGTGACGCCCTCGAGTTCGGGTGGACGCTCGCCCAGTTTCATGGACATTTGCTTGGCGTAGATTTTTTTGAAGGGAATACCCAGCCCCTCGGCAGCCTTGAAGAGCATCTCCTCGTCGGGGCGGATACGGTCGTACAGGATTGCAAGCATAAGGTTTTCCGGGGTTCGAATGAGCCCACCTGACCAGGGGTAAGCTCAAAAGGTTCAACCAGAATACATTACTTCTCTTTACCCCTTTACTCCCCCCAATCCTCTGCTTCCTCAGGGGCAGCTTGCAGCTTGAGGGGCTCGAGGCCCACCACCTCGAGTTCGGCACCGCAGGTATCACAGACCACCAGCTCCCCCAGCTCAGGGTTCTTCAGTTCAATCGGGCTTCCACACTCCACACATTCTGCTGTCATGGTTTCTCCTTCCGGTTTGGATTGCTATGCCTAAGGCTTTGCTCTATCAGCCCAGAGCCTTCAGCTTCCAGCCTAGTATCGGTAATCGGTGTCTTCCTCGTCTTCGTCCACTTCCGACCAATCAGGCGTGAAGCGGTGCGCGCACTCCGGACAGACTACCTCCTCCTCGCTACCCACCTCGAAGGTCAGGCCGCACTCGGGGCATTCGACAAAAAGGCCCTCCTCGCCATCCTCGATGACCACCACCTCCAGGGGGTCGGTGGAGAGAATTTGCAGATAGGCTCCGCAGGACTCGCACTCAAAGTAGTCATCGGGGGTGAGTTCCTCGAGGTCTTCGGCAAGGAGGTAGTTGGGTTCACCACACACCGGACAGATCACTTCCAGGTCTTCCATAAGCGCCCTCAACCACTTTAGTCTACCCTTCGGCGCTCTCACCGGGGAACCGCCCGTATTTGCGGTAATAGGCCAGAATACTCCCTTCCCTCAGGGCTTCCAGCAAAAAGGCGGGTGGCGGCGTAAGTCGGAAGGTTTCCTCACCGCGCCGAAGAATTCCCTGTTCGAAATCCAGCTCTACCTCGTCACCGTCCTGCAGTGCGTCAACTACCTCTGGCGCCTCAAAGGGCATGATGCCCAGGTTGACCAGGTTGCGGTAGAAGATGCGGGCATAGCTCTTGGCAATGATGGCCTTCAGACCTAGTTTGCGCAGAGCCTCCGGTGCATACTCGCGGGAAGAACCCAGGCCGGTATTTTTGCCACAGACCAGGAGATCACCTGGCCTGTAGCCTGAAGCAAAGTCGGGGCGAAAGTGCGCGAAAGCGTAGGTGTGGAACTTGTCCTCCCCGACCATGAAGGGCGCATACTTGCCGGGCAGTATATCGTCGGTGTTGATGGAGTCGCCAAATTTCCAGACCCTGGACATCATTTCCACTTCCTTTCGTTCCAGTAATCGGGGTGGTCTACCGCGAACACATCGGGTGGAATCAACCCGAGCTGCCTGGCCCACAGATAGAGCTGGCCCCGGTGGTGCACCTCATCCTGGTAGGCGTGTTGCAGCAACAGCCAGCCGCGCATTCCTTCGTGCCAGGGGTTATCGGTAGCGAAATCGGTCAGTCGAGCTGCCAGCGCACCTCCGGCCCAGGTGTGCACCTGCTGTTGAACACTTTCCAGCCAGTGATGAAGTGTGTGAAGCCTGTGCATGGTCAGGTGCTTGTGCAGCTCCCAGTCGGCATCGGGGCTTTCCTCGAGGGTTCCCCTGGGCTCCCACTGGCCCAGAAAAAGTCCCCGGGCCGCATAGAACTGATGCGCTCCAATGTGGTGGAACATCTCTCCTGCGGTGCGTGAGCCCGGCCATAACCTTCGTTGCAAATCCTCCTGAGCAAAGCAGGAAAGCAGCTTCAGCGTGACCATCCGCACCCCATCCCAGTGATCCAGGAAGCGCTCGAGGGTGGTATAGGGGGTAGATACGCCCATATCTTCAAGCCTCAGACGCCGGGCCTTCAAACCTGGGCAATTCCTCCGGCGTCGTAATAAAACCTGCTACCGCCGTTGCCGCCGCAACCCGTGGCGAGGCCAGGTAAATCTCGGCGTCCGCTGCGCCCATCCGCCCCCTGAAGTTACGGTTAGAGGTGCTCACGCAAACCTCGCCCGGCGCCAGCACCCCCTGGTGCCGCCCCATGCACGGCCCGCAGCCAGGGGTACCCAGCGTGGCGCCCGCTTGCAGTAGCGTGAGCAACGTTCCATCCCGGGCCGCGTCCTCCAAAACCTGCGACGAAGCTGGAATAATCAGCATTCGTACCCCCGTGGCCACTTTCCGCCCTTTCAAAATGGCTGCGACTTCGTGCAGGTCGTCCAGACGCCCGTTGGTACAGGTGCCCACAAAGACCTGGTCTACCTTTTTGCCCTTCACTTCAGCAACTTCGGCCACATTATCCACATAGAAAGGCACCGAAACGCGCGGCGTGAGCGCCGCTAAATCAATTTCAACCTGCTTGGCATACACCGCATCGGGGTCGGGATAAAGCCAATCAGGCACCGCATACATCTCCAGTATTTCGCCATTGGGCACCACCAGCCCACACTTGGCCCCAGCCTCGACGGTCAGGTTGGCCAGGGTCATACGCTGGCTGCGGGTCAGGGCCTCGGCCCCATCGACCAGGTGCATCTCAACGCTCATGTAGGTAGCCCCATCGGCGGTGAGCACCCGCACCATTTCCAGGGCTGCATCCTTGGCAGTCACACCGGGCGCAAGCGAACCTCGGAAGGTCACTTTGACCGTCTCGGGAACCCTGAGCCAGGTGCGCCCCGAGGCCGCCGCCAGTGCAATGTCGGTGGCCCCCATGCCTGTTCCGAAGCAGCCAATCCCGCCGTAGGTGGTGGAGTGGCTGTCCGAACCCAGCACAATCCCGCCCGGAAGTGCCAGGCGCTCCTCCACCAAAACCTGATGGCAAATACCCCGCCCCACATCGAACACACGGCAGCCATACTGGTTACCCCAGGCCCGAATTTCCTTTTGGGCTTTGGCAACTTCTACGTTGGCCGCCGGCGCCACGTGGTCAATCACGATGGAGACCTTCTCGGGGAAGCGAGGCGTGGCCCCCAGTTGCTCCAATCGCTTGAAAAAGCTCCCGGCGATGGAGTCGACCACCATCACTTGATCTACTTCCACCACCACCAGCTCACCCGCCCTCACCTCACGTCCAGCTCGCTGGGAAAGGATTTTTTCGGCTAGAGTTAGACCCATTTTGTCACCTCTAATCGTTTGTGCCCCTGGTCTGGCTATTTGGCGCAGCACCATTATCAACTTGAGATCGCCCAGAAAGCCTCGAGGTTTTTCCCATAGTTCTTGTCCGAGGTGCTTCTTTTCTTCGTCCACAGGTTCCCGATGAAGCTGACTTGGTTGAATCGGCGTTCGGTGGTTGAGCTCTAGTTTCCTGCATTGCTCTGGCCTCAGTCCAGGTTTTCCAGCCTCGCCGTGGGGACTTCCTCCGGTAGCGCATGGCGGCAGAGGCCATGGGCCGCTGCAATCTCCAGCAAAAGCTCCTCGGGCTTCTTGCTACGCCCGATCTCAGCGGTGCGACCCTTGAACTCCTGGGTAATCTCCCTGGCCTGCTCCTTGCTGATTACGAAGTTTTCCACTTCCTTCAAATAGTAGTAAATCAGGTTCCAGCCCGATAAGGGCCCCAGCAGCAGTTGGTTCTTGTCTACCCCAAAAGCCTGCAGGCTATGCGCTTCGTAGACTTTCTTCTCGTTCAGCACGGCCTTCTGATGTACTCCGGCAGTGTGGGTGCGGTTGGTGAGCGAAACCGGCTCGGTATAAGGCACCAGCGTTCCCAGAATGGAGGCCATGAGCACGTTGAGGGGGTAGCACTGGCTCAGGTTGTACTGCTCCGCAATTTCGGGCAGGCGCTTGGACAGGTTGAACAATACCCCGGTGACCGAGGGAATCCCGGAGCGCTCGGCCAGGCCCCAGATAGAGGCATCCACGTAGCTCACCCCAGCCCGCACCGCCGCATTCACATTTGCCAGGGCCAGGCCCCGGTCGTTGTGGAAGTGACACTCCAGCCGGGCCCTGGGATAGCGCTGGCGCAACCGGGTCACCACCGCGACCACATCCTCAGGCTCGGCAATGCCCACCGTGTCGGGCATCCCCAGGGTGTTCACATAGGGGTATACTGCATCGTAGAGGCAAAAGACGTCCTCGAGGGGGGTGCGAAAGGCATCCTCAGCGCTAAATCGAATATAAAGCGAGGGGTGAGCCTCGCGGGTTGTGCGAACTACCTCCTGAGCCAGCCGAACCGATTCTTCCAGGGTTTTTTGGGCGTTGTGCTGCTGGGCCAGCGGCGAAACACCCAGGTACAGGTTCAGTCCGTTGCAACCCACATCCAGGGCCATCTGGATGTCGGTTGGGTTGCAGCGGCAGTGAGCCAGAAACAGCAGGGGCTTCTGGGTGAGGGCTTTGGCATGGGCAATCAGCTCTTGCACATCCTGCTCTTCGGCAGCGCCGACCACCGGCGAGAAGAACTCGAAGTGCGTTACCCCCAGCTCAATCAAACCGGCCAGCAGCAGCTTCTTCTCCTCCAGCGTGAAGCGGTACTTCTCGGTGTCGAACAAGAGCGGCGATTGCTGGCCGTCGCGGAAAGTGGTATCGACAATTTCGATTCGGGGGGGTTGGGTCAGTTCTGGCATAACATCCTTCAAAAAAAAACCGCCCGCAAGCAGGGTGCGGGCCGGGATACGCGGTTGCGCGGACTAGTTCAGACTAGCCCCCCGGCACTGGATTTTTTTACACTTAAGATCATCCTGGGGGAAGTGTAAAGCGGTAGACCAGGGTTGTCAAGGTTAGCTACATGACCTTGTGGTTATGTCTGGGGCCAATCGGGCTCCTCTGGTGTCCTTCCAGCAATTCAAGGTGTTTGATTTCAGAAAAAATCCGCTCGAACTCTTCAATGGAGAAGCGGTATTTGTTATACCAGATTCGCGCTACAATCGGAACTGGACATGGTGCCATGGGGCAGCAGGCGGTGGGTGGGCAGGCTTCTGGGGTGGGTGGCCCTTGGGTTGTGGGGCCTGGTTCTGGCCGCACCCTCGGTCGCCCCAACCGCACCCAACCTCTCCGACCTCGATCAGGACGGCTATCCCGACATCGCCGAATTTCACGGCAGCGCCCAGCGGGAGGCTTTTCTGGAATGGTTTGCCGCCATAGCCGAGGCCCAGTACACCGCAATCTCGCCTGCCTGGAGGCCAGAGGAGCAGGATTGCGCGGGCCTGCTGCGCTTTGCCTTCGTGGAAGCACTCAGGCCCAAAACCCCGGCCTGGTTTCAGAAGTTTCCCTATCTGCCCAGGGTGCCGGCCCCGCCCTTTAGCGCCTACCCTCTACCCCAGATTGGTCGTTCGGTCTTTCGGGTCGAGCCGGGAGCCTACCGGGCCGACGATGTGAAGGAGGGCCGCCTGGTCGGGTGGGCCAGCGCTGTGTACCTGATGCGCTACTCGAGCGTCCTGCTGGGTCGCAGCCCGGACAAGGCCCGGCGTGGTGATCTGCTGTTTTTCGTGCGCCCGCTGGCCAAGGGCTCGGCCTACCACAGCATGGTCTATTTGGGAGGTGGGATGGTGGTCTACCACACCGGCTACGCCCCCTCGGAAGGGGGGGAGGTACGGCTGGTCAGCCTGGAGACCCTGAGCAAGCATCCCCAGAAGTACTGGCATCCCCGGCCCGAGAACCCCTACTTTTTGGGATTTTATCGCTGGAAAATCGTGAGCTATTAGGGCATGGCGTCAGGAGGCGTTTGCTATGAAGCGTTTTTGGAGAGCAGGGATGGTGCTGGGATTGGTCTCACTGGGCTTGATACCGGGTTCGGCCCAGCGTCAGGAGGCTCAGTTGTATGGGGGTGGCACCTATAGCCCCACCCAGCAAGTGCGGCTGGAGTATTACCTTCCAGGCGGTGGCAGCAACCAGATTCGCCTTCTGCGAGTTCAGAACCCCAAAAAAGTGGTGGAGCTGGGGGGGCCGCGCGATTTTCAGCGCACCGGAGAACTGAGCTTGTCGCCGGTGCGCACCGTTCCAGTCTTCCGCACCCGTAATAACCCCTATGGCGCCGTAGCGCTGGGGCGCTTGCCGGAAGGGCTGTATGTGGCCCAGATTGGCACCCCCCGCCCTACCTCAGCCACCCTGGTTCTGGTCACGAACCTGGGACTGGTGGTCAAGTCAGATCCACAAAAAATGCTGGTCTACACTGCCAGCCTGAACAGTGGGCAGCCCCGCACCGCCCAGATTTTCGTCTCGAAGAACCGGCGCATCGTGCAGCAGGTGCGGGCCGAAGGCGGGCTGGCCCAGTATCGTACACAACTCCCCGACACCAGCAATCTCTTCGTGGCGGCCCGTTCGGGCAGCTCCTGGGCTTTTAGCAGCGCCTACTGGCAGAGCTGGAACCTCGAGCAAAACCGGGTCTATCTGCTCACCGACCGCCCCGTCTACCGCCCCGGCCAAACGGTGTATTTCAAGGGCACCGCACGAAGCGCGAGTGGTCTGCGCCCCATTGCAGACCAACCGTTGGAGGTGGTGGTGCGTGACTCCGACGATACCGAGGTTTTCTCCAGCCGCTTCACCACCGATGCCTACGGCAGCTTTAGCGGGCAGTTGCGCATCGGGCTGGATGCGCGGCTGGGAGGGTACACGCTGGTCGCACGCTTACAGGGGGAGGAGCATGCAGGCGAATTCGAGGTGCAGGAGTTCGTCAAGCCCGAGTACCGGGTTAGCGTTAGCACGGCGAAAAAAGTGGCCGTGCAGGGGGAGAAAGCCCGGTTTGTGGTGAAGGGCGAGTATCTGTTTGGCGGGCCGGTCTCGGGTGGGAGGGTGAGCTACGCCATCATCCAGCGGCCCTACTACCGCTTTGGGTATGTCTCGAGTTACGGCTTCTACCAGAGTTCCGATTTCGAGGACAGCTACGAAGGCAGAATCGTGGAGCGCGGCGAGGGGCGGCTCAACGCCCAGGGGGAGCTGGTGGTCGAGGTGCCACTCAAGTCCGGGAACGAAGACTACCGACTGACCCTCGAGGCCGGTGTGACCGACGAGGCCGGACGCGAAATCAGCGGAACCGGGGCCATTACGGCCTACCGCTCGGGGATTGTGCTCGACATTCGCACCGACCAGTACGCCTACCAGACCAGCGACGCCATCACCGTTACGGTGCGGGCACAGGACTTGGAGGGCAACCCCGTCTCGGTACCCTTTACCCTCTCGGCCAACCGCTTCTACTGGGTGCGAGGCATAGGCGAGCAGCGCGAACGCAGCGCCAGCCTGCAAGGGCGTACCGACGCCAGAGGCCAGTCCACCGTGCGCCTGCAACTGCCCAAGCAGGGCTCGTATGCCCTGGTGGTCGAGGCCCGCGATGGGGCTGGACGGGCTACCCGGGCCGAGGACCGGGTCTGGGTCTCCGACGGTTCGTACTGGTTCTGGGACTACAAGAGCCTGAAGATTACCGTAGACAAGCCCGAATACAAGGTGGGCGAAACCGCCCGCTTCGTGGTGCAGTCGCCGGTTTCGGACGGCTGGGCGCTTTTGAACCTGGAGGGCCAGAGCCTCTCCAGGCCCGAAATTGTGCGCTTCAAGGGCTCCACCTTCACCTACGAACTCAAGCTCACCCCGGAGATGGCCCCCAACGGCTACCTCTCGGTGACGGTGCTGGGGGGCGGAGAGTATTACTCCGATGTAGCGGGCTTTCTGCTACCGCCGGTGGAGAAATTCCTGAAGGTGGCAGTGACCTCCGACCAGACTACCTACAAGCCGGGTGAGACCGCTATCTACAGCGTCCAGGTAAGCGATGCCAGGGGCCAACCGGTCAAAAGCCAGATCACGCTGGGACTGGTCGATGAGGCCATCTACCTGGTGCGCCCCGAAAAAGCTCCGGACATTCGCGGCTTCTTCTGGGGCCTGAAGAGCAATGTGGTGGGTACCCAGACCGCCGGGGGCTACTACTTCGGCAACATAGCCCCGGCCCCCAGTACAGCGGCTCGAGCCCCCATGGACAAAGCCGTCTTCGGGCAGGCCAAGGAGTCGCTGGCCCAGCCCAGGCTGCGCGAGGATTTCCGCGACACCATCCTCTGGCTGCCCAGTGTGGAAACCAACGACCAGGGCCAGGCCCGCATAGAAGCCAGGTTGCCCGACAACCTGACCCAGTGGCGCCTGACGGCCCGGGCCATCTCGCTCTCGGATACGGTGGGTCAGGCCACCCAGACCGTTACTACCACCTTGCCGGTGATTGCCCGCCTTAGCACCCCGCGCTTTTTGATTCGAGGCGACGAGGCAATCCTGCGGGTAATCGGGCAGAACAACCTGGGCGAAAACCAGCAGGGTCAGCTGAGGCTCGAGCCCACCGGGCTCAACCTGCTCACGCCGCCCACCACACCGGCCCAGTTCCCGGCGGGGGGTCGTACCTCGAACAGTTACCGGGTGCGGGCCGAGCAGAGTGGTACCGCTACTTTGGAGGCCTCGGCCCTGACGCCCGCCGCTTCGGACGCCCTGCGCACCCGCCTGCCGATTCTGCCCAAGGGCTTGAAGGAAGAACTGGGCTGGGCCGGCCAGGGGGAGGGTAGCTGGAAGTTCAGTCTGCCGCCGGGCACCGACCTCTCGCAGACCAGGGGCAAGCTCTACCTCAACCCCTCGCTGGCTGCCGCCGTCACGCCCGCGCTCTCCTATCTGGCTGGCTATCCCTACGGCTGCTCCGAGCAGACCATGAGTCGCTTCCTGCCCAGCGTACTGGCCAAGCAGGCAGGGGCATTGGTGGAGTTGCCACCGGAGGTCGCTGCCAACCTCGACGACTTCGTAGCGGCCGGGCTCAAGCGTCTATACGACTTCCAGCTCGAGGATGGTGGCTGGGGCTTCTGGCAAAACGATGTCTCCTCGGTCTACATCTCCTCTTATGTGCTGACCGGACTGCTACAGGCCCGGGAGGCAGGTTATGCGGTGCGCGAAGACGTGCTCAGACGCGGGGTCGCATACCTGCTCAAAACCCTGAACCGGCCCGATGCCAGTACTTATGCCGCCGATGCAGTGGCCTACGCCGCCTATGCCTTTGCGATGGCCGGGCCAAAGTACATGCCCCAGGGCTGGCAGCCCGGCGTGTTGCAAGCCAGCCGCCCCCGGCTCTACCGCACTGCTCTCCAGCCCCAACCCCTGGACTTTAGCTACCTGCAAGACTACCTGACCCGGCGCGACCTCACTCCCTATGGTCATGCCTTGATCGTGCTGGCGTACGAACGCAACGGCAATAAGGCGCTGGCCGAGCGGGCTTTGGATGGGCTGCTACAGAAGCTGACCGAGCGTGAGCGCAGCGCCTACTGGGAGGTACGGGCTCCGCGCTGGGCCTGGAACGATGACCGCCTCGAGGCCACCGCCCGGGGTCTGGAGGCCCTGGCCAAGCTGCGCCCGGGCCATAAGGTCGTTCCAAAAATAGTGAACTGGCTGATGCAGGAGCGCAAAGGGGCCCGCTGGATTTCCACCAAGGATACCGCCGCTGTGGTCGTTGCTGCCCTGGCCCTGGCCAAAGCCACCGGCGAACAACCCGGCCCACAGGAGGTGCGGGTTCGGGTGAATGGGCATGAGCAGACCCTCTGGGTTCCGGCCAAAGGGGCCGAGCTGACCCTGGAAGGCCTGAAAGTGGGCCAGAACGAAGTACAGGTCATCAGCAACAACCGCTTGTATACCAGCGGCAGCGTGAGCTATTTCGAGGAACAGGACTACCTGCAACCCGAGGCCAAAGGGCTGCGGGTGGCCCGTACCTACGAGCGGCTCACCCCCCGCTACGATGCCAGAACCGAGCGCTTCGTCTACGACCGCAGCCCACTGACCGGCCCGGTGAAAGCGGGCGAGCTTCTGGTTGTGACCCTGACCCTGCGCCCCGAGCAGGGGGCGGCACGGTACGTGGTGGTGGAGGAGCCTACCCCGGCAGGCTTGAGCGTGGTGGAAAACGATGACTCGTTCCGCATTGCGGGGGTGCGCTCCCGCTTTGGCGACGACTACTACGGCTGGAACTACTGGTTCGACGGGCGCGAAATCCGGGATCGGCAGGTGGCGTTCTTTTTCAGCTACCTGCGTGGCCCCGTAACCTTTACCTACGTACTGCGGGCCGAGACCCCCGGCAGCTTCACCGCGCTGCCCACCCAGGCCTGGCTGATGTACGAGCCGGAAGTGCGTGGGGTCGGGACGGTGCGAACGGTGCGGGTAACGGAGTGAGTCATGAGGGAAGACAAGGGGGCAGCGCCCTTCGGGTTGGAAAGCCGGGAGGCAACTTCAGAAGCCGGTCGGCCTTGCTCTGCGAAACCCTGCCCCCCGGCCCTGCTCGCCATAGTTTTGCTGGCCTTCCTGTCCACTACCCTTGCCCAGAGCTGGCAGACCACCCGTGCGCCGGGCTTCGTTCTGCAGACGGCCTCGGCAGAGGACGCCCGGCACCTGCCTGAAGTATTTGGAATTTTACAAAAGGCCCGCCGGGATTTGATCGCAGCGGGCTACCCCCCACCTGCTCTGGTGCGGGTGGTTGTTCATCCCAACCTGCAGTCCTATACCACCGCAACCCGGCTGCCGTGGTTCGTCCTATCTGCTGCTAACCGAACCAAAAACCAGATTGACAGCCAGCGTTTACGCCTTCTCCTCGAGCGGAAAAGCCTCGAGCGCACCCTGCGCCACGAGTTGTTCCACCTGGCCCAGCCCGCAGACTGGCCGCGCTGGAAGGCTGAAGGAAAGGCCATGCGCTTTGCGGGCGACAAACCCAGCGCAAGGCCGCTGCAAAACATCAGCGAGGCCGAGTTAGAGCGTTTGCTGACCAACCCGCCCGATCAAGAGACCTTGAAGCGGGCCATGGCAACAGCTTTTTTGTGGGTGGGGCGCCTGCCAGCAGCCGAGGGACAGCGCTCGAGGGTTATGGCAAGGCCATAAGCGGGCATTTTCCTTGCTCTTAATCTCTGGACAGCTCGAGCATCCCCTCCACGCTGGTCACCTTGACCCGTGGACGGCCCTGGGCCTGTCCCAGGGCGGTCTCGTGGGCATCCAGCCGGAGCCAGTGCTCGAGGGTCACGTACCGCACCCCCCGGTGCCGTAGCAGCCGGGTAACAGCGTCGGGGTCGGGATCGGAGGCCAGCGAAAGGTTGGGGGCATCCTCGAGCAAAAGTTTGACCGTCTCGGCAGCGTCGGCCTTGTTGGTACCGATCACCCCACTGGGGCCGCGCTTAATCCAGCCCGCTGTGTACTCCCCCAGCACCACCTGGCCATCGCGCAAAACCCGGCCTCCCTGGTTCGGAATCACCCCATTGCGGCTGTCGAAGGGCACCTCGGGCAAGGGCACGCCTTTGTAACCGACCGAGCGCAGCACCATGCCCACCCAAAGCTCCTCGAACTCGCCCGTGCCCACCGCATTCAGATTCTCGTCGAGGCAGTTTTTCTCCAGGCGAATCTTCTGCACCTGGCCCTCGCCCATAACGGCCACCGGCGAAACCAGAAAACGAATATGCACCCGCCGGGGTTTGCCGGTAAGCGGCCTGGCGGCAAACTCCCGTAGAATTTCCAGGTTCTTGAGCAGGGCCGGTTCGCTTGCGATGGAGGCCGCGCTCCTCTCGTCGAGCTGTAGTTCCTCCGGGCGCACCACTACGTCGGCGTTGGCCAGCTCCCCCAGTTCGCGCAGCTCCTTGGTCGTGAACTTGGCCTGGGCCGGGCCCCGCCGACCCAGCATGTAGATCTCGGTCACCTGGCTCTGGGCCAGAACCTCCAGGGCATGGTCGGCAATATCGGTCTGGCGTAGTTCGTCTGCTGATTTGGCCAGAATGCGCACCACATCCACCGCCACGTTGCCCATCCCGACCACCGCCACCCCCTGCATATCGAGCCGGACGGGCAGGTGCTGGTAGTCGGGGTGGCCGTTGTACCAGGCCACAAACTCGGTAGCCGAAAGACTGCCGGGCAGGTCTTCGCCGGGGATGCCCAGGTGGCGGTCGCTGGAAGCCCCCACGGTATACACGACGGCATCGTAATAAAAGCGCAGATCGGCGTGGGTGAGGTCGCGGCCATAGGCCACGTTGCCCATGAACCGCACCCTTGGGTCTTGCAATACTTTTTGCATGACCCTGGTGACCGACTTGATGGTCTGGTGGTCGGGGGCCACCCCGTAGCGCACCAGTCCGTAGGGGGTGGGCAGTCGGTCGAATACATCCACCGAGACGGGTATTTCGCTTTGTTTGATGAGGGCCTCAGCAGCATAAATGCCCGAAGGCCCCGAACCGATGACGGCGACCCGCAGGGGGCGGCTTGCGTCAAACTGGTTTGCCATTTTCAACATCCTCCGGCCTGATTATGGAATACGGTGATGGGTTGAACCCACACAGACAGCGCAAATCATATCCCATCCACAGAGGGAAGAAAGCACCTGGGGTTCGCGCTGCCCAGAAGTGTGCCAGGGCTTTGGTTCGGTTGCCGTGGCTGGCGTTCGAAAGTCCTGCGGGATGCGCGGTAACGCCGAGAGGGCTCGTGGTGTTTATTTGACCCTGCCAGGGGACATTAATTCAACTACCCTCAGAAATGAGCTTTTTAGACGAGTGCAATTATGGCCAGACTCAGTCGTTCCAAACCCTCTTCCGGAAGCACCATTCTTGTGGTGGATGATGACGCTGCGATTGTGTCCACCCTCGAGCAGATTCTCCGCCACGAAGGCCATACGGTTCTGACGGCCACTTCGGGTGCACAAGCCCTCGAGCTTTGCCAGACCCATGCGGTACACCTGATGCTGCTGGATTACTTCATGCCGGGCATGACCGGCGAGGAAGTGGTGCGGGCAGTGCGGGCTTTCGACCAGGAGATGCAGATTGTGCTGCAAACCGGCTACGCCTCCGAGCGCCCAGCGCGGCAAATGCTGGCCGAGCTGGACATCCAGGGCTACCACGACAAATCCGAGGGACCCGAAAAGCTGCTGGTGTGGGTGGATGCGGCCCTTAAGGCCTACCGCCAGGTACGGGCCTTGCGCGCCTCTCGCGATGGGCTGCGCTACATCCTCGAGGCCGCCCCCGAACTGCACCGCCTGCAACCACTCGAAGACCTGCTGTACGGCATCCTGCTGCAAATCGAGGGGCTGCTGGGCCTGTCCGGTACCCTGATTGCCCTGCAGCAAAGCAGCCTGCTGGCCCTGGGCGACGATCCACCCTTTGAGGTGCGGGTGGGCACCGGGCGCTTTGCAGGCAAAAACTGGCATCAACTCAACAGCGACGAGCAAAAGCTGGTACTGGAGGCGGCCTGTTCAGGCCAGATCCAGTGGCAAAACCTGCTGGCCCTGCCCCTGCGGGCCGGCGAGCGGGTGGTGGGGGTGGTTCTGGTGGATCGCGCCCCCGACAGCAGTGCCGATCGGGAAGTACTCGAGCTGTTCTCCAGCCAGGCTGCTGTCGCCATCGAGAACGTGCGCCTGTACGAGCTGGCCACCATAGACGATCTGACCCGGCTGGCCACCCGCCGCCACTGGCTCTCACGCCTCGACGACACCCTGCGCCTGGGCCTGCGCCACGGCCAGCACCTGAGCGTAATTTTGCTGGACATAGATCACTTCAAGACCATCAACGATGGCTTCGGCCACCTGGCCGGCGACCGGGTACTGGCAGCCCTGGGCCACACCATCGGACATTCGGTACGGCGCAGCGATCTGGCCGGGCGTTACGGAGGCGAGGAGTTCGCGGTTCTGCTGCCCCACACCGACCTCGAGGGAGCCACTGCGCTGGCCCACAAGCTCTGGCAGGCGGTGCGCGCGCTGGAGGTGCCCTGGGAGGGCCAGACCCTGCGGGTGACGGCCAGCCTGGGCGTAGCCAGCCTGCAAGTTAGCAGCATGGATCGCAAAAGCGCTCGAGCGGTGCTGGAAAAAGCCCGAACAGCCCTGCTGCAAGCCGCCGATAGCACCCTCTACGAAGCCAAAAACCGGGGCCGCGACCAGGTGGCGCTGGCCCAGGAGCTAAATACCCATACCTCCCAACCCCAAGAAGTGGTGTGAACCCTTTTCCAGGAGGAAACATGACCGTTCCTTCCTCTCATAGCCAACCTACCCGCCAGATGCTATGGGTCGGGCTGGCGTTGTTGTTGGTGCTGGGGGCTTTGAATCACACCCTGGCTCTGGCCTTTGGCTGGGGAGGCGAAGGGCTTCGGCTTCTTCTGGGAGACACCCTCAACCTGATACCGGATTTTCTGGGTGCCTTGCTGGTGTGGCTGGTCGCGCGGCAACACCAGGGCGAGGCCCGGCGGGCCTGGAGCATGATTGCCCTGGCCATCACCTTTTACTTTGCTGGAGATGTGACCTGGGCCTATATCGAGCAGATACTTCAGGACGACCCCTTCCCATCTCTTGCCGATGCGTTTTATCTGGCCTTTCCGCTCTGCTTGCTGATCGGTCTGCTCTGGTTGCCCAAAACCCCCCTGAGCCGGCTGGAAAGTCTCAAGCTGGGCCTGGATGTGGCGGTCATCGTGGGTGCTGCTGGGGTCTTTTCCTGGCAGGCATTTTTGGCACAAGCCATTGTGTATTACGGCAACGATTACCTGTCCCTGGGGGTAAGCCTGGCTTACCCGGTAGCCGACCTGGCCCTGCTGGCCCTGCTGCTGCTCATGGCCCTGCGGCAAACCTCGAGCGGAACCTATCAGCTGTTGCTGGGGTCGGGCCTGACCCTGTTGATCTATGCCGATACCACCTACAACGTGCAAAACGCAACCGAGAGCTATGTTACCGGCACCCTGCTGGATAGTGCCTGGAGCTGGGCCATCGTGCTGTTTGGACTGGCGGCGTTCTCCACCCTCCAGCCGGGTGGCGCTGGCTGGAGCCAGGGAGCCAGGCAGGTGCTGGCACACCTGGGGGGTGTGGGGATTTTTGCGCCATATGCGGCCATTTTGCTAACTTTTTTTCTGGCTTTCAGCCAGAGTGGCACTGGAGGGCTGGTCGAGGCGGGCACCTTGATTGGGGCCGGGATGGTCACCCTGCTGGTGGTGATCCGGCAGGGGGTGGCCTTTGCCGAAAACCGCCACCTGACCACGCAGTTACAGCAGCTGAATCAAGAACTCGAGCAGCGGGTAGAAGAGCGTACCCGCGAACTGGACGAAAGCCGCCAACGCCTGATGGCCTCGGAAAAGCTGGCTGCGCTGGGCAAACTGACCGCTGGCATTGCCCACGAGATCAACACCCCCCTGGCCGCTTCGCTCAACCATCTGATGCAGGCCCGCAAGCTGGCCGACGAATACCGCGACTCCATTGGGGTAGCCCAGGTCAGCGAGGCCGATCACCGCGAAATTGCCGCCGAGTTAGACCGGGCTCTGGGCGACGCCAATGCCTCGCTGGAACGCATGGGTGAATTTATCCGCAAGATGCGCTCTCAGGCCCGCAATCCTGAAGGGGCCATCTCCAGTTTCGACCCGCTGAAGATCGCCCGCGAAACCCTGGCCTTGCTCGAGACCGAAGCCAAGAGAGCCGGGGTACGGCTTGTGCTCGAGGCACCCGCACAGACGTGGGCTCTGCACGGGGAAGCCGGACGCTTCAGTCAAATACTGACCAACCTGGTACAAAACGCCATCCACGCCTGCGAAGAGCGCCGCGATAAGGCCGGCTCCAGGGTTCGAGTGGAGTTCACCCGAGAGGCCGAGCAGCTTCTGATGAAGGTGGAGGACAATGGCAGTGGTATTCCACCTGAAATATTACCCCACATTTTCGAGCCACTTTTCACCACCAAACCCATCGGAAAGGGTACCGGGCTGGGCCTTCCCATCATTCAAGACATCGTGCGGGGCCATTTTGGGGGCCAGATGAACCTGGAAACCAGCCCTGGGAAAGGCACCACCTTTACCCTCCGCTTCCCCCTCGAGGCCCGCCCGCCACACCCCACCATTGCTTGAAGAAGTCAACTTTTCGCCGGGAGCAAGCCGACGGCTTATACCAGATTCGGTTAGTTCGGCACCGAATGGTGCCGAACTAACCCGACCGAAGGGATACGCTTTCTTCGCCGACCGAAGGGAGGGGTGTGCTCTAGGATTCAAAAAGATAGCCTCTGAAAATCTCGGGATTGATAGACTATCTTTTTGAATCCGGTATTACAAAAAGGCGGCGCAAGCAATGCATAAATAAGCCACCGGCATCCGCCACTGCTATATGGGCAAGCTTGGGGGGGCCGACTACACCGTACCCAGTTTGGCCTCGTCGGCCAGATTGAGCTCGTCCTCTTCTTCGATCTTTTGCGTTTTCTTTCCTTTGCCGGGTTTGCGGTCGAGCTTGCGCACTTCCTCGATGAAATTTTCCAGGCTGTCGAACTCGCGGTAGACCGAGGCAAAGCGGATGTAGGCCACCGGGTCAAGGTTCTTCAGAAACGCCAGTGAGCGCAACCCGATTTCTTCGGAGGTAATCTCCATTTCCTTGATGGAATCCTCGAAACCAAAGGCAAACTCCTGCAATACTTCGGGGTCAATCGGGCGCTTCTGGGCTGCCAGGCTGAGGCCGCGCAGCAGCTTGTTGGGATCGAAGGTCTCCTTGCGCCCCGAGCGCTTGACCACCAGCAAGGGCTCCACCTGCGCGCGCTCGTAGGTGGTAAAGCGGCGTTTGCACTGTGGGCACTCCCGGCGGCGGCGAATGACCGAGCCCTCGTCCGAAGGGCGAGAATCCAGCACACGGCTGTCGGGGTTTCCACAGAAAGGACAGTTCATAGGGCGGTCGGAGGTCTAAGGACGAAGGTCGAGGGCCAGATAATTATCATACCGGATTCAAAAAGATAGTCATTCAATCTGAAAAGGTCCAGAGGCTATCTTTTTGAATCCTAGAGCACTCCCGTTGGTCGGGTTAGTTCGCCACCATTCGGTGCCGAACTAACCGAATCTGGTATCACCTGCCAAAACTTCGGCACTCTTTTCATGGTAGTTCCCTCAGCAGGTCGTAGATTTCCGGCTGGTGCGGTGGCTCAGGTAGCAAGACCTCGAGCAACTGCCCCCGCACTCCCTCTGAGACCATCGAGCCCAGGGCGACGGCCACCCGCACCAGGGGCCGGTCGTATTCCTCTCCTGCCGGGTCACGGCTGGGGATGACCCCATTGACCCGCACGTTGGTGGGAAAAATGCGGGTAGCCCCCTCAATCAGACCGGCCACCGCGCCACGGATCGAAGCCACGTGTGGCTGCTCCCGTTGCAATGGCGGCAGCACCAGGGTAACGAAGCCCCCCCCGCTCAGGTAGCGCAAACCCTGTTGCAACACATAAAGGCTGGACTTAACATCGGCGTTGAGCAGGTCGTACCATTCGCCCTCGAGCAACTCCACAAAAGGGGTTTTACTCTCGGCGCTGGTGACGTGCACAATTCCGTCGAGCATCCCAAACAACTCCTCGATCTTCTCGAAGGTGTTCATCACATCAAGCACCACCGACATATCACCCCGGATGGGAATGGTGGTAGCCCCAAGTTGTTCAACCTCAGAGGCAACCGCGGTGGCCATCTCTACATCGGGGTCTACCGTGATGACCGTAGCCCCATTGCGGGCATAGGAGCGGGCTATCGAACGCCCAAACCCCCTTCCGGCCCCCGTCACCATCACGATGCGTTGCTCCAGACCTAGCAAATCTCGTGAAAATTCGACCATTGAACCCCATCATAGCGCAAAATGCTGTGTGGAGCGTAATGAAAGGAACGCTAGGGGTTTCTCAGGGGTCAGTCGGCTGCCTGAGAGATCAACATGGCGTCTTCCAACCCCTGGGTTCTGAGGAATGCCTCCACCAGATGGCGATCCAGGTGTCCGTTGTGGACGCTACGCCACAGTTCCTGGGCGGCCATTTCGGGCTGCATGGCGGCTTTGTAAGGCCGCTCCGAGCAAAGGGCGTCAAACACATCGCAGATTGCAAAAATACGGGCCGAAAGAGGAATCTGTTCACCGGCCAAGCCATCCGGGTAACCGCGCCCATCCCAGCGCTCGTGGTGGTGGCGCACCACCTGACGCGCCGCCAGAGGCACAAAAGGCAGGTTGCGTACGAGGTCGTCGCCGAGCTGAACGTGGGTTCTCATGGTGCTGAACTCTTCGGGGGTGAGCTTGCCCGGCTTGAGCAGGATGGCATCGGGAATGGTGAGCTTGCCCACATCGTGCAGGTAGGCCCCCCAGCGCAAGTCGCGCAGCTCGGTCTCGCTCATGCCCAGTTCGCGGCCCAACTGCTCGGCCATCGCGGCCACCCGGTCGGTGTGCCCGGCGGTCTCGCGGTCGCGGGCCTCGAGAGCCAGACCAATGGCCCGCAAGGCCCCATCGTAGGCGGCCTCGAGCTGCCTGGTGCGCTCCAGGCGCAAAAGCAGAGCCCCCAGAATCTGGGCGGCCCCCTCCAGCAAACGGTTTTCTGAAGCGTTCCATCCCTGGCCAGCCTTGAAGCGATATAAAGCCATCCCGGCCCGGAGTTCAGTTTCGTTGACAACGCCAATCATGTATAACCCGTGGATACCGGCTGCCGAAAAGGCCCGCAGTTCGGGGTGGGTTTCTGTATTGCCCGACTGGAAGGTCTCACCAGGGCTGACCCGTTGGGAAACAGGGTGGCTCTGTGGCAGGGGTTTATCCAGCAGTGCCGCAATTTCTGGGCGCACGTCGCCCGCAACTGCTCTGGTGCGATAAGCATCCCCCTCGAGCACCCCCAGGGCCACACAGTCGGCATGACCCATCTGACGAATTTTCTCCAGCGCCAGGGGCAGCAGGGCCGGGTCGTTGCCTTCGAGCATCTGTGATAGTTCCAGCAGGGCGGTTTTTTCGGCAATCTCGGCCTCGAGGCTCTCGTTGGCCCGTACCCGCTCGAGGGTATTGGCAGCAATATTGCTGATGACCTGCATGAGGCGCATATCCCGGTCGAGGTAGGCATTGGATCCATTACGAGCGGAAATCAGCACCCCCTGGGGATGTCCTTTGGAGCTGAGCAGGGGCATCACGATTTCCGAATAGGGCGGACGGGGCACTTTGAAAAGACCAAAGGCCCGCTTATCCAGGTGTGCTTCCTGGCTCCAGACCGGCGCCCGGCTTTCCACCGCAGCCCAGCTAAAACCCTGCCCCTTGGGCACCGGCAGATCCTTGATTTCCAGGAAAAAGCCCGCCGCTGCGTAGCAGCGCATATGCTCGCCATCCGGTTCAATCAAGAGCAGGGCAGCATGTTCTGAGCTCATCAGGCGGATGGTCTCGCGCACCAGCCGCTTGGTAATCTCGCCGGTACCCTTCAGACCCCGCAAAGCCCCGCTCAGGGCCTCGATCACTTCGAATTCATGGATGCGGGCCTCGAGTTCAGCTTGCTGGCGGTGCGCCGCTAGCAGCACCGTGACCTGCAAAGCGTACTGGCGAGCTACCTCCACCGACTGCTCGTCGAAAGCCCGATCCCGAAAGGCATCCAGGTTGATTTCAGCCACCACCTCCCCACCCAGCAGGATGGGCATGCATAGGGTAGAGCGAATTCGACCGATCTGATTTCCGCTGGCCTGATTGAGCTGGTCGGCTAGCTGATCGTTGCCCTGTCGAGCGGCCAGGGTTCGCTGAATGTCGGCATGGTTGGCAATACGTGGCTGGCCCTGCCGCCAGGCTGCCGGGTGGCCGTGCCAGGCCATGGTTTCCAGCTCACTGCTGCGCATTCCCAGGATGCCCTCGCCAAAACCTTGCTGGGCCACAAAAACGAAATCGGAGCCCTGGCGCAAACGAATGCTACCCGCCTCGGCCCCCGGCACCACCCGCACTGCCGACTCCAGCAGGCGGGGCCACAGTTCCTCTTCAGAACGTCTTGCAAGGGCTTCGACTGTGCTCAGCAAAGCGGTGTAGGCTGTCTCGATGGGTCTACTTTGTGTCTGTCGGCGAGACCACTCCAGATAGAGCCCCAGCAAGGGTCCGGTCAGTACCGCCTGCAACAAAAAGCTGGCGACCAGCTCTCCTAGTCCCTCGCGCGTCAGCAGGAACAGAAGCCCGACGTTGACCAACACAAAAGCCCCCAGCACTGCCACCAGGGCCTGTACACGGCCTCGCACCGCCAACCTGGGATAGAGCCACCAGGCCACCATCCCGCCCAGCAGCAGGGCCAGGCCCTGTGCCCCGATGCGAAGATTAACGGTGCTTGGGGTCTGGGCTACTTGCACGACAGGTGCGTCCAGCATTCGTAAAAAAACGTGCAGACCCAGGGACAGCACGTTGATCAGCAGCAAACCGGACAGGGTACTCCGCCAGCGTTTTTCGCCATCTAGGACGGCCAGTAGCAAGAGCCCCACCTGCAAAGCGAACAACAGGCCAAAGTGAAGGCCCAGCACATCCACAAAAAAAGCGCCCAACAAGGCCATGAGGCCTATCGTCGAGGCCAGCATGGTATAGGGTGTGAAGCCCCAGCGCTCCCGACCACTGTGGGTCGCCATCAGCAGTACAGCGAGGATGATTGAAATGATGGCCCCAACCAGTTCCACAACACCTCGAGGTTAAACCAAAAACACCCAAAGCAGCGGATATTTGTACCAAATTTGGCCCTCGAGCGTTACGGCGTATAGGTCGAGCCTCGAGCGTTATTTCAACCATGAAGACAGTTAATTATCGCCTTTTCTAATCCTCTACAGGTGCATTAAAACCCCATCTCGCTTGCGGCTCGCACTTTCCCCGTGCTAACATTCCCTAGTTGAGGTACCGTTAAGGAGGTGAGCCAATGATGATCGCCCACTTTCTGCCCGCCCCTGGAGTCGCATCGGTGGTTTGCCGCCCAGCGGTTACGTTAACGCCATAAAGCATCCACGTAGAGCCGAAGCTGGGGGCGAACCAAAAAGCCCCCAGCTTTCTTTTGGTCTTACGAAAGGCGTGTGCAATGGGAATAGTTCAAAACCCAACCCACCATCCGTATCGTCCAGGGCCCCCACTGGCGGGTGTTGTTAACCCAACCTTGCCCAAGGGCAGCCCCAGCCCGTCGTTCCTCCATCAAATGCTGCACCAGGCCTGGCAGACCGACCCGAAAAACAAGAATTGATACCAGATTCGGTTAGTTCGCCACCATTCGGTGTCGAACTAACCCGACCAACAGAACACTTTCTTCGCCGACCGAAGATAGAGGTGTGCTCCAGGATTATAGTTGCGCCGCGCGCGGAGCAACCAAGCCGCTGGATCTATTAGTTTGAATGACCATCTTTTTGAATCCGGTATGACTTCCCACGCAGAGGTTTCCATGAAGATTCGCCCCTTCGACTTTTCCAAAGCCGACTACCAGGCCTTCGCCGCCGTGCGCGAGGCCGCACACCCCGAGGCTCCGCTGAACATCGCCCAGGCTGAGCATCTGGATCGTACCCGCTCCCAAAGCGACGTGCTGCAACGTTTCCTGGTAGAGCAAGACAGCAGGGTGGTCGGCGTACTGGAGTACGCCACCCCCTACTACGACCCCAAGCCGGGGGCCCTCGAGGTGCGCTACCACCTGCGCCCCGAGGCCCAGGCGCAACAAAGCAAGCTCTGGAGCTTCCTGCTCCTTCAGGTGGCCCCCTACCAGCCCCGCGAGCTCCAGGCCCAGGTCAGGGAAGACTGGCCCGAGTTTGGCTTTCTACTGGCCCAGGGATTTGAGGAGGTGGAGCGCAAGTGGGAGTCGGTGCTGGATTTGTCCAGTTTCGACCCCGGCCCCCTACCGCGCCCCCTGCCCCCTGGCATCGTCCTGAAGCCTCTCTCCATGCTCCCCTGGCGGGAGGAAGCCTTTCAGCGGGCCTTGTACCGCCTCGAGATCGAGCTGCTGGGCGATGTTCCCAGCACCGAGCCCATTACCCCCTGGCCCTTCGAGGTCTGGCAGCAACGCAGCATGGAAGACCCTAACCTGCTTCCGGAGGGGTTCTTTGTGGCCCTCGAGGGCCAGGAGATGGTGGGCCTGACCATGCTGTTCAAGTCGAGCCGCCCCCAGACCTTGCAAACCGGCCTCACCGGTGTAAAGCGAAGCCATCGCCGCAAAGGCATCGCCCTGGCCCTCAAACTACGGGCGGCCGCCTTTGCCCAGGCGTATGGGGTGCGCTACATCCGCACTTCCAACCATCAGATCAACCGGCCCATGCTGGCCATCAACGAGGCATTGGGCTTTGTGAAGGAGCCGGCCATGGTCTTTCTGCGGCTCAGTCCCGTACCCCAAAGGCCCGGCTGATGGTGTAGTCAATGATAAGGAATAGCACAATCAGCATAACGAGCGCACCCCACCAGGGGGTGTTGACCCAGATCAGCACGAAGGTGCGCTCGAGCAGTTTGAAGAGAAGAAAGCCAAACACCACCGTGGTCACAATGGCCGCCAGCTTCTGGCGAATCTTGTTGCTCACCCATTCAGGGTAGCACATCCCAAGGGAGCAACTAAACAACCTGCACCCATGGAGGAAAGCATGAACATCAACCTGGTCATCCGACCTTTTGAACCCACCGACTACCCGGCCATCGCCCAGGTGCTCAACGCCGCCTGGCCCGACGAGGTGCACAGCGAAGCCCGGCTGCGGGAAAACGACCTTCATGCCCCCGAGATACGGTGGGGACGCTTCGTGGCCGAGGTAGACCAGCGGATTGTGGGGGTGGGCGAGTATACCCAGCACGAGGGTATGTACCACCCGCAGAAGTTCGCCCTAGGCGTCACGGTACACCCGGAGTTCCGGGGACAGGGCATCGGCAAGGCACTATACCAGCGGGTTGTGGAAGCGGTTGAGCCTTACGACCCCATCTCCATTATGAGCAGCACCCGAGAAGACCAGCCCCAGGCCCTGGCCTGGCTAAAAAAGCTGGGCTTTGTGGAAAAGATGCGCTACTGGGAGTCGAGACTCGACGTACAGCGCTTCGACTGCACCCCCTACGCGGGAAAAATCGAGGCGGTGGAGGCCGCCGGTTTTGCGCTTAAAAGCTTGAAGGAACTGGAGGACGACCCAGATTACCAGCAAAAAGCCTACGACCTCTGGCTCGAGGCCCGCCTCGACGTACCGCGCCCCGATGCCATCAGCGAGGTGCCCTTTGAAGACTACTGCAAGTGGGTCTTTGGCAGCCGGTACTACTGGCCGGAGGGCTACGGGGTAGCGGTGGATCAGTCCACCGGACAGTACGTGGCCATGAGCACACTATGGAAGACCGACGGCGACTACCTCTACACCGGCCTCACCGGTACCCGCCGGGCCTACCGCCGCAAAGGGCTGGCCCTGGCCCTCAAGCTCCGGGCGGTTGCAATTGCCAAGGCCGCCGGGGCCAGGGAAATCCGCACCGGCAACGAGGTGGGCAACCGCGCCATGCTGGCCATCAACGAGGCTCTGGGCTTCGTGAAGCAGCCCGCCTGGATCGACTGGGTCAGGGTGCTGAAAGAGGAATGATGTTCACCAGACCCTATCAGCCCGCCGACTTAGGACCCTTATGTGCGTTCGTGGCCCGGTGCCATCAGCGCTCGGCTACGCCCGACGCCTTCATAAACCCAGGAGATTTAGTCTGGCGCACTCTCAATAATGCCCACTACCAGCCCGAACGAGAGATGTATATATGGGAAGAAGGCGGTGAGATCACCGGATTTGTCCTGCAAAAGCGGCTGAGCTTCGACTTTACCGCAGCACCCTGGCTCGAGCCCGAGCAGCGGAGGAGCCTGATGGCGTCCATGCTAACCCACGCCGAACGACAGGCCCGCGAGAATGGCCTCAGGGGAAACCTCCTCACCAGCGTCTCGCAGGACGACCTCGAGTCTATCGAAGCCCTGAAAACTGCCGGGTATGTTCGGGACGATGACCTCATGTACGCCCTCGAGCGCCCCCTAACCGGGGAAATTCCCGCGCCCGTCTTGCCCGAGGGCTTTGTTGTGCGCCACCCGGAGCCGCCCGAACTTGGGAAACGGGTGGATATCCACCAGGAGGTCTGGCACCCCTCGAGGTTTAGCCTGGAAGCCTACCTAAACCTCCGCTCGGCCCCGATCTACCGCCCCGACCTTGACCTGGTGGCGGTGACCCCCGAGGGTCGGTTCGCCTCGTACTGCATCGTCTGGTACGACACCATCAACCAGGTGGGCGAGTTCGAGCCGGTGGGCACCCGCAAGGCCTGGGAGCGCCGCGGGCTGGGCAAGGCGGTGCTTTTGGAGGGCTTCCGGAGGCTGCGGGAGCTGGGGGCCAGGAAGGCCGTAGTCTACTGTTACGAAGACAATCTGGCCTTTTACCGCTCCGCAGGATTCAGCGAGGTCAACCAGTGGATAGGATTCTGCAAACCCTTGTGATCCGCCCTTTCGCCGACGCCGACTACGCCCCGATGGTCGAGCTGTGGAACCTGCTCAACCCCAGCTGGCCGCCTAAGAGCTTCTGGTTCGTCTCGAAGCGAAATCTCGCCGCCGGCAGACCATACCCGCGCCAACCCCAACAAAAAGCAGGGGGCTGGTAAAGCGGGCTGTACGCACCTCGCTTGGACAACTTTTGGGAGAAACACCATGAAGCTAAAATCGCTGGGACTTCGCACCGAGCTGATGCTGCGTGGTTTTGAGAGCCATATCGAAGCCAGGCCCAACTACATTGTGGTGCGCACCCCGCAAAACCCCACCTACCGCTGGGGCAACTACCTGATTTTCCAAGCACCGCCCGCACCCGGCGATTTGCAGCGATGGAAACAGATTTCTCGGGATGAGTTGGGCCCGCTAAACCATTTTGTGTTCGCCTGGGACAATGTGAGCGGCGAGCAAGGGGCAGCGCAGGAATTCCTGGAGGCGGGGTTTTGGCTGGAAGAAACCGTGGTGCTAACAGCACAGCGCGTTCATCCCCCTCGCACCCTGAACACCCATTGCCAGTACCGCACCTTCAATTCGGACACCGACTGGGCGCAGTGGCTGGAAATGGCACTGATTCAGAACGCCACCCTGCCTGCCGAGGAGCGTGAGGGCGCGGGGTACGGAGCGTTTTTGGAGCTGAAAATCGCCGAGTACCGGCGGATGATTGCGGCGGGCTGGGGTCAATGGTTCGGGGCTTTTTTGAATGGGCGGCTGGTGGCCTCGATGGGGTTATTTGCCAGGGACGGGCTGGGGCGTTTTCAGAGCGTGGACACCCACCCCGAGTTTCGCCGCCAGGGGTTGGCCGGGACGCTGTTATACCACGTTGCCCAGTACGGCTTTGGCCCACTGGGTGCAAAGGATCTGGTAATTCTGGCCGACCCGCATTACTTCGCCAAAGACCTCTACATCTCGGCAGGGTTCAAACCCACCGAGCAACTGTTGGCCCTCGAGTGGGCGGCAACCTGACATCAACTGCTCTACAACAGCCCCACCAGTAGCCCCAGCAGCGCCCCCCCGCCAATCACCCAGACCACGTTCACCCCCTGGTAAATCAGCAAGGTAGCGGCAACCATAAGCAAAAACCACCCCGCCGCATCCACCCCCAGCTGGATCAAGACCAGCACCATGCTGGCGCTCAAACCCATGCTGATAGGCACCAGAGCCTTGCGCAAAGCCCGGCTCCAGCGCGCTCTGGCCATCCATTCCCAGCCTTTCACCAGCCCCATGGCCCCCAACGCACCGGGTAAAAACATACCCAGCATGGCGGCCAAAACCCCCGGCAGGCCAGCCGCGCTCAGGCCGTAAAACACCACCGCCAGCATGTTGGGCCCCGGCACGAACTGCCCCAGCGCGAAGCCATCGGCAAAGGCCTGGCCGCTAACCCAGCCGTTGCCGATGATGACCCGGGCCATCTCGGGCAGGTTGGCCATGCCCCCACCAAAACTCAGCACGCCAAAGCGCAAAAAAGCCAGGAAGACCTCGAGCACCTCAGCCACGCGGCTCCACCTCCGGGCCCCAGGCTTCGGCGGCCTCCTGCCAGTACAGGGCCATACCCACCGGCACAAACAAGAGCAGTACCAGCAGCAAGGGCCAGTGCAGCAGGCCATAGGTCAGTAAAACCCCCAGGGCCAGCCCCACTGCCTTGAGGGTGTTTAAGGCCAGGGGGGCCTGCTGCAGCATGGTGGCCAGAATCAGCCCGATGGCCGCGGCAGCTACCCCATCGAGGGCACTCTCGGCCAGTGAACCAGGCCGGGCCCCAAAACGGAAATAGGCAAAGCTCAGCAGAAGCATCAGCAAAGCCCCGGGGGTTAGCACCCCCAGCAACGCCAGTATCCCCCCCGCCACCCCTCCCAGCCGCATGCCGATATGGGTGGCGGTGTTGGCGAAGACCGGCCCCGGCAGGATGCGGCACAGTGCCGCGGTCTCGAGGAACTCCCGCTCCCCCATCCAACCCCGCCGTCGCACGATGGCCTGGTAAAGCTGGGCCTGCCCACCCCCACCAAAGGCCACCAGACCCACCTGCAAAAAGGCCCAGAACAGCTTGCTGCGCGAAATTTTCATGCTACGGATGATACTATGCTTGGCAATGCACTTTGCGATTGGCGATGTTCATGGCTGCCTGGAGGCCCTGGTACAGCTTTTGCAACGTGAGGGGTTTATTGGCCCGGCCCTCGAGTGGACCGGGGGCCAGGCCCAGCTCTGGTTTCTGGGCGACTATACCGACCGCGGCCCAGACGGCATCGGGGTTATCGAGCTGTTGATGCGCCTCGAGGCCGAGGCCCAGGCCGCCGGGGGTGGGGTGCAGGCCCTTCTAGGCAACCACGATGTGCTGCTTTTGGCGGCCCACCGCTTCTGCCAGCTAGAGCTGCCCCGCTTGAGGCGTGAGGGCTACCGCGTCACCTTCTACGAACTCTGGCAGGATCAGGGAGTAGGGGGCAAGGTGCACGACTTCAAACGCCTGAGCCCGGCCCATCTGGCCTGGCTAGCCCGCCGACCGGCACTGGCCCGGGTAGGCGACACCCTGCTGATGCACGCCGACAGCCTGTTTTATCTGGAGTGGGGAAAGAGCCCGGAGCAGATCAACCAAAACCTGCTCGAGCTGCTACACAGCGACGACCTCGAGGCCTGGGAGCGGTTGATGGACGGCTTCGCCGACCGGCTGGCCTTCCTCAATGGGGGGCTTTCCCTGAGCAAGGCTTTTTTAGAGCAGATGGGCGCCCGTCGCCTGGTTCACGGCCACACCCCTATCTTCGCCCTGGTGGGCTGCCCCCCGGAGGAGGTGCGCG